>Ga0056114_1000088_pt1 | contig 23052 bp, 27 predicted proteins | sample WorMetHERISLAND1_FD_77005 | JGI IMG/M metagenome (GOLD analysis project Ga0056114, IMG submission 77005) | Marine gutless worms symbiont microbial communities from Max Planck institute for Marine Microbiology, Germany - Olavius loisae HERON... ...
ACCTGTTCCTAAAGGAGTGCGAATGGCGGTTCAATGGAGGTGATCACCGGGAACTGCTTAACCAATTAAAGACATGGGTGAATTCGAGACAAAAACGTCCTTAGCTAGGACAGCCCCTTGTTTAATATTCGGGATTAGCTGCTGTCATTGCGGGTGATTTTCGGATAGCCGGGACGACCAAGGCTAGTTTTCGGGTTTTATTTCGGAAAAACAGTATGTTAAAAGCTATTACTAAAGGAATATCTCAGTTAAACGACCGGGCGACACGGAAAATCCTATGGATTTGCATTGCTGTGGCCATCGTCGTTTTCATTTTGCTGTGGTCCACTGTCGCCTTCCTATTGACCCATACCTCGGTTTTTCAAACCGGTTGGCTGGAAACGGCGGTCGATGTGCTGGGCGGCCTGGCCACCTTGGTCTTGACCTGGTTCCTGTTCCCTGGCGTCCTGAGCGCCGTCGTCGGCCTGTTTCTCGAGAACATCGCGGATTGTGTCGAGGCGACCCATTATCCGTCCCTGGAGAAGACCGACGGCCAACCGCTCGGCCAATCGATCCTGTCGTCGGTCAAGTTCCTGGCCGTGTTCGTCATCCTCAACATCCTGATGCTGCCGTTTCTGCTGTTCGGCCCGGTTTTCCCTTTTGTTTTCTATGCGGTGAACGGTTATCTTCTGAGCCGGGAGTATTTTGAACTGGTCGCGCTCAGGCGCATGTCGCCGGTCGATGTCAGTGACATGCGTCGGGTATACAGGGGCCGGCTTTTCGTTACCGGCGTGGTCATCGCGTTTTTCATGACACTGCCCATCATCAATTTGGTGACTCCGGTAATCGCAACGGCAGCCATGGTTCATCTCTTCCAATCCTGGCGCCAGGCCGCGCCGCCGGCAACCGTTCGATTTATTTGAGAAAAGAGGCAGGCATGTTCAAGAAAAAGAAGAGTGACGAGGGATCTGCGGGGTCTGACGACAAGTCCAACCCGGACATCTCGGCTCCGCCCCTGAAGCCCTTTTCGAGGAAGGGGACCCACGCGCCGGCGAAGCCGCCGACGGCGACGACCTTTCAGCCGGAAGTGCCGCGGCGGGTTTCTGATATCCCGGGCGTACCGACGCGCCGGGTCGACCGCCACATGGGCGGCGAGGGTGATTCGAAACGCCTCGTCGTCGGCCGCGACATCTGCCTGAGCGGCGAGATCACCGCCTGCGACAAACTGGTCGTCGAGGGACGGGTCGAGGTGGCGCTGTCCAATGCGCGGGCCATCGAGGTCGCGCCGAGCGGTTTCTTCAAGGGAACGGCCGACGTGGAGGAGGCGGATATCAGCGGCCGTTACGATGGCGATCTCGTTGCCCGCGACCGTTTGATCGTCAGAGCCGGCGGCCGCATCGCCGGCACCATCCGTTACGGCCGCATCGTCATCGAATCGGGTGGTGAGATTTCCGGGGACATGCAGACGATCGACAACAGCGATCCTGACGAGGCCTCCGCGCAAGACTCCGAATCCGCCGGGGAATGACGCCGAAACCCATGAGAGGGCTCGGCAAAAAGGGGCTTGCGGCCGGCGCCGCAATGCTTCTGGTCCTGTTCACCGGCGCCTGTCAGACCACCGAGGAGTACCGTTCGGCACCGGAGTCCCGTTTCGTCAAGCAGTCCGTCGCCAGCGCCGAGGCACCGCCGCCGGTCGAGGCGCAGGTTGTCGAGGAAGCGCGGGTCGAATCGGTACCGGAACGGGTTTATCCGGAGCCGGAAACTCTGGCCGCCATGAACGAAGAGGCATTGTCCGAGCTCCTCGGTCCACCGGTTTTCCGCCGTCGCGACGCGCCGGCAGAAATATGGCAGTACCAGGGGCTGACCTGCGTACTCGACCTCTTTCTCTACCGCGACGGCGACAGGGGACCGTTGACCGTCGACCATTTCGAGACCCGGGCCAAGGGAAACGACGTCCTGACCGACGCCGAGTGCCTGGTCTCCATCATGAAGACCGTGGAGCGCGCCAAGGCCGGTTAATGGCCCCAAGGGCCGTCAAAAGGTGTTTTTTCCCTTGAACCGGCAGAGCTCGATCACTGAACAATTCCCGCAGAGCGGTTTCCGTGCCTTGCAGGTGTAGCGCCCGTGCAGGATCAGCCAGTGATGCGCATGGAGCTTGTAGGCGTCGGGGGTGACCTTCTCGAGCTTCTTTTCGACGGCGAGCGGGGTCTTGCCGGGGGCCAAACCGGTGCGGTTTGAGACCCGGTAGATATGGGTGTCGACGGCAATGGTTGGTTCGCCGAAGGCGACATTGCGGACCACGTTGGCGGTTTTGCGCCCGACGCCGGGCAGGGCCTCCAGGGCCTTCTGGTCGTTGGGCACGGAGGAGTCGTATTCGTCGATCAGGATCTGGCTCAGCGCGATGACGTTCTTCGCCTTGGCGTTATAAAGCCCGATGGTCTTGATGTAGTCGCGAAGGCGCGCCTCGCCGAGCGCGACCATGGCCTCAGGCGTTTTCACCTTCTTGAAGAGCGGTCCCGTCGCCTTGTTGACGCCGACGTCGGTCGCCTGGGCCGAGAGAACCACGGCAACCAGCAGGGTAAAGGTGTTGATGTATTGCAGGTCGCTCCGGGGTTCCGGCCGCTCGGCTTGAAGGCGCCGGTAGAATTCCTCGATATCGATCTTTTTCATTCCGGCCCCTCCCGTTGCCGTCAGGATATTCGGCGACCCGAAGGCGACAAGAGAAATCTTTGGACTTCAGGCCGACCGGGTTTATGTATAAATAATGGATGGACCCAACCTGGTGGTGCTGGACGGGTGTACGAAACCGATAGCGACAAAGTCCACTTTCACGCCGAACTCCGACCCAACCGGAGCGGCACCATACGCGGTATCCATATCCTGTTCGGCTTCCTGTTATTCGTTTTTCTGCCGACCGGCGTGATCTTCGTCGTTGTCGGTGCCTGGCCGGTATTTGGGTTCATGGGCGCCGAGTTGCTGTTGCTCTATGTGGCACTGCGCGTCAGCCACAAACGCGGCGGCATGGTCGAGAACATCTGGATGACGGAACGCAGGGTCACCATCGAGCGGGTCGATCACTGGGGCGGGCGCCAGCAATGGTCGTTCCAACCGCAGTGGCTGAAGGTTGAGGTGGCGCCACGATCGGGTCGGGGATCCTGTCTCAGGTTGCGATCCCACGGCCGGGCCGTGACCATCGGCGCCTTCCTGACCGCCGAGGAACAGGACGAAGTGGCCAATGCCCTCTGCGATGCACTCAGCGGTTTCGGACCGCAGACCGCCTGATGCCCTGGCTTGGGCCGCTCCACCTTCAGGAAAAGCCGAGAATGTCCCGCATGGTGTAAAACCCGTTGGCGCGGCCCTCGGTCCACAGGGTCGCCCTCAGCGCACCGGCGGCGAAGACGGCCCGCGAGGCCGCCTTGTGGGTCAATTCGATGCGCTCCTGTTCGGAGGCAAACATCACCGTATGGTCGCCGACGACACCGCCGCCGCGAAGCGTGGCAAAGCCGATGTCGCCGGTCGTGCGCGCGCCGGTGATGCCGTCGCGCACCCGTTGGGCGACCGTCCCGAGATCGACCTGGCGCCCGGTCGCCGCCGCTTCGCCCAGGGTCAAGGCGGTTCCGGACGGTGCGTCGACTTTGTGGCGGTGATGCATTTCCAGGATCTCGATGTCGAATTCGCCGCCGAGGATACCGGCGACCTGTTCAGTCAGGCCCAAGAGCAGATTGACGCCGATGGAGAAATTGGCGGCCTGAACGATGACGGTCCGTTCACCGGCGGTCTTCAGTTTCGAAAAGTCCTCCTCGGACAGTCCGGTGGTACCAACGATCAAAGCGGTCCCGGTTTCGGCGGCGAGCGCCGCGTGGGCCATGGTCGCTGCCGGCGCCGTGAAGTCGATCACCGCATCCGAGGCCGCGAACAAAGTGCTGGCGTCCTCACCGATCGCCATGCCGGCCGACTCGCAACCGGCGAGGACCGCCGGGTCCTGACCGAGGTGGGGACTGCCTGGCGGTTCCGTTCCGCCGGCCAGGGTCGCCTCGTCTGAATTTTGGATCTCCGATACCAGCATCCGGCCCATGCGGCCGGCGCATCCGACTATACCGATCCTCACCACCTTTCTCCCCCAATGGACAGCGTGCGGATGCCATCAATAAGGAACCGCCGGTCGGTTTTCCAGAAAAGAAAACCGAGACCGATTGAAAGCGGATTCCCCCTTCGTTATGAGACGGTTCAATCCCGATGGCTCTCCGTGGTAACGTTACGCCTTAATGACAAAACCGATTCCGGAGGGGGGGGGGAGCGACGGCCATGTTCATTCACGCCCTGAGCGACGCGCAGAAGAAGGCGTTTTTCGACCTCGCAAACCAAATGATCCTGGCCGACGACATCGTTGCCGACGAGGAGGTCTCCTACTTGAACCGCCTCTACTGGGAGGCCGGGTTGATCGAGCGGCGCGGACCCGGCGATAACGGCGAGGAGGCGGCGATGCACGCCTTCAACGATGACAGGTCGGTCCAGTTGATCTGCCTCGCCGAGCTGCTGACCATCGCCATCATCGACGGCCACTACCACCATGCGGAAGACGCCTACGCCATTGCCCTGATTGGGCGCTTCGACATCCCGCCCGAGGACCACGACGCCGTCAACCGGATCGCCGAACACATAGCCGGCGCCATCACCGGAATGAAAAACCTGACCGGTTAATTCGCAGAGATTCCAAAAGAAACGGCCCCCGGAAGAGCGAGAAATCCGGGGGCCGCTTTCTGCCGGTAGGGCGACCGGCATGCAAATTATGGTGCCTTACAGGTAGCGTATGTGGCAGGCCAAGGATTTCTCGGCTTCCCAGCGGCGGTCTTCGGTGACGCCGATGTCGGCCCGAAGCTCGGGCGACAGCTCGGCCAAAGCGCGGCAGCTGATCGCCTCGCAGCGGGCCGCGCGCCATACCTCCATGACATTGGTAACGACGCGCCGGATCGTGAAGACGAATCCAGGGGTTCGCCAACGTATGGCCGAAACCGGGGCGTGGCGCCAGTTGGTAAAGGTTGGAGCGTATGACATGGCCGGTCTCCTAAGACAGAGTAATGCTATTTCTTATGAAGGACGCGTAAGCGCCGTTGCATACAGATTTATCTATTGTCTTGAAAGATCACAAACGATAGTTTCTCATCAAATGCATTAGGAAATTTAGGTCATATGAAAACCGGATTGTTGCCCCTGAATGCCTTGCGTGCCTTCGAGGCGGCAGCCCGACACAAGAGTTTCGTCAAGGCCGCGGAAGAGCTCAACGTGACGCCGGCGGCAGTCAGCCACCAGGTCAAGGGCTTGGAGGACACCCTTGGCGTGACCCTCTTTCAGCGCCTGCCCCGCGGCCTCGAGATCACCAAGCCCGGATCGGTGGCCAGGCCGCTTCTCACCGAGGGCTTGGCCAAGCTGAGCGAAGCCGTCGAGCGCATGCGCGAGTCGGAGGAGGCCGGCCCGATGACGGTCAGCACGGCGGTCTCCTTCGGCGTCTGGCTGGTCCCCCGCCTTGACGAATTCCGCGAACTCTGTCCGGACATCGACCTGCTGCTCGACGTTTCGGACCGGGTCGTCGATTTCGACCGCGACGGCGTCGACGCCGCCATCCGTTTCGGCAACGGGAATTATCCGGATATGTTCGTCGAGCCGCTGCCCCGCGAGCGTGAGTATCCCGTTTGCAGTCCCGAGCTGCTCGAAGGCCGGCACCCGTTGCGCACGCCGGAAGACTTAGTCCATCACCGTTTGATCCATATCGATTGGTGGGGCGAGGAAGAACCGTGGCCGACCTGGAAAATGTGGCTTCGCGCCGCCGGTATCGATTCCGTTGATTACAAGAAAGGGCCACGCTTCAAGCAGTCCCTGACGGCGCTTCAAGCCGCCAAGTCGGGCCAGGGCGTGGCCTTGGCCAGTACGCTTCTGGCCGCCGACGACCTTAAAGCCGGTCGCTTGGTCCGCCCCTTCGATCTCAGCGTCGCCGCACCCGACGAGTTCGGGCTGTTTTTTGTCTGTCCGAAACGCAGCGTCGATAAACCCAAGGTCGCCGCCTTTCGCCAGTGGATCAAGAAGGTGACGGAGGAGGCCTTCGCCAGTGATTGACGGCACCTGACGGAGAGGCGCCGTCAGTCGACGCTCATCGCCAGCGTACGGCTGATATGGGTCATCGGCCAGCCGCTCTCGGCCCGCCAGGCATTAAAGGCCACCTGGACCGCGGCCAGGTCGCGCTTCGATTTCGGCTCCTTGTCGAAGACACCGGCGACGATCAACGCGCGGGAAACGTCGCCCGACAAAACAAACGAATCCTTGCCCATGAATCGCAGGAACATCTGACCGGTGTTGCCACCGAGCCGTTTGCCGCGCGTTTTCAGCATCTCGAGCAAGCCGCAGAAATCCTCGTCCGGCCAATCGGCGAAGCACGCTGCCGCCGAGCCGTGTTCGTCGGCCAGGTCGAGCAGCAGGCTCGCGTTGTGCGGTACGGTGGCGATCTTCTGGCCGTTGCGGATGATGCGCTCGTCGGAGACCAACCGGTCCATGTCGTCCGCCGAGAGGAAAGCGAGGCGATTCGGATCGAAGCCCTCGAAGGCCGCCTCGAAACCGGCCTGGAAGATGCGTTTGGTCATGCCCGCGAGCCAGCGGTGGTCGGGGATCTGGCGAAGTTCATCCGGTGTTTTCACATCAGGCATGAGTTCGGCCAAGGCCGCGGCTCCCCCCTTGCGGGCTTCGGCGCGCTCGCGGATTGGGGCAAAAGGCGTCATCGTTCCCCTCTCGGGTTCAGTTTGACGGAAGACTAACCCACCCGGGTGCGGCGGCAATTCACGATGGGTTGAGGGGGCGCCAGGGGAATGCCGCGAACGGTCTATTCCTTCAGATCCTCCCACAGGTCCTTAACCTTGTCGAAGAAGCCGTGCGACTGCGGGCTGGTCTGGTCGGTCGGGCTTTCCTTCTCGAATTCCTCGAGCAGTTCCTTCTGACGCTTCGACAGGTTGACAGGCGTCTCGACCATGGCCTGGACGAACATGTCGCCTCGGGCCTTGGAACGCAGGATGGTCATGCCCTTGCCCTTGAGGCGGAACTGGTGGCCGGTCGGCGTGCCGGACGGAATGGTGATCCGCGCCAATTTGCCCTCCACCGTCGGCACCTCGATGGTGCCGCCCAAGGCGGCACGGGTCATCGGGATCGGCACCCGGCAGTAGATGTCGGCACCATCGCGCTGGAAGAAACGATGCGGCGCCACGGTCAGGAAGATGTAGAGGTCGCCGGCAGGCGCCCCCCTCAAGCCGGCCTCGCCCTCGCCGGCGAGGCGGATTCGGGTGCCGTCCTCGACGCCGGCCGGTATGTTGACGCTGAGCTTCTTCTCCTTCTGCACGCGCCCCGAACCGGCACAGGTTCGGCACGGGTCCTTGATGGTCTCGCCGGTGCCTTGGCAGGTCGGACAGGTCCGTTCGACCGTGAAGAAACCCTGCTGCGAACGCACCCGGCCATGGCCGTGGCAGGTCCCGCAGGTGACCGGTTTGGCGCCGCCTTCGGCACCGGTGCCGTGGCAGGCCTCGCAGCCGACCAAGGTCGGCACGCGGATGTCGGTCTGCTTGCCCTCGAAGGCGTCCTCGAGGGAGACCTCCATGTTGAAGCGGAGGTCGGCGCCCTTGCCAGGACGCCCGCCGCCGCCGCGGCGCGCCCCGCCCATGCCGAATTCGCCGAACATCTCGTCGAAGATATCGGCGAAACCCGACGCGAACCCGCCGCCGAATCCGCCGGGGCCCCCAGGGCCACCCTGTTCGAAGGCGGCGTGACCGAAGCCGTCATAGGCGGCGCGTTTTTCGTCGTCCTTCAGGACCTCGTAGGCCTCGTTGACTTCCTTGAACTGCTGTTCGGCCTTGGCGTCATCCGGATTGCGGTCCGGATGGTATTTCATGGCGAGCTTGCGATAGGCCTTCTTGATGGCATCCGGGTCGGCGCCGCGGTCGACGCCGAGGGTATCGTAATAGTCCTGCTTCGCCATGGGACGGAACCTAGCGGTTTACGAAGACGCCGAAAAGACCGGAGGCCGGCAGGTCGGACGGGAGGGTCGCATCGGCAACACCCGCGTCCAGCCCCGCCATAGCCGGATCAGTCTTTCTTTTCTTGTTCGGGGTCGACTTCCTCGAAATCGGCATCGACGACCGTCGCATCGTCGCCGGGTGCGGAAGACTCTCCGGTGTCGCCGGCGGCGGCATCCATGTCGGGCATGTCGCCGCCTTCGGCCTGGGCCGCCTTGTACATGGCCTCGCCCAATTTCATCGACACCTCGGAAAGCGCTTCCGTCTTCGCCTTGATGTCGTCGGTGTCCTCGCCTTCGAGGGATTCCTTGAGGGCGGCAACGGCGTCCTCGATCGCCTTCTTGTCGTCTTCGGGGACCTTATCGCCGTATTCCTTAAGGTTCTTCTCGGAGGCGTGGATCAGCGAATCGGCGGTGTTGCGGATCTCAACCATCTCGCGGCGCTTCTTGTCGTCGTCGGCGTGCTGCTCGGCTTCGTTGACCATGCGGTCGATGTCGTCGTCCGAAAGGCCGCCGGAAGCCTGGATGCGGATCTGCTGCTCCTTGCCGGTTGCCTTGTCCTTGGCCGAGACGTTGACGATGCCGTTGGCGTCGATGTCGAAGGTGACCTCGATCTGCGGCATTCCGCGCACGGCCGGCGGGATGCCGACCAGATCGAACTGACCGAGAATCTTGTTGTCGGCGGCCATCTCGCGCTCGCCCTGGAAGACGCGGATGGTGACCGCGGTCTGGTTGTCCTCGGCGGTCGAGAAGACCTGGCTCTTGCGGGTCGGGATCGTCGTGTTGCGGTCGATCAGGCGGGTGAACACGCCGCCCAGGGTCTCGATTCCCAGCGACAGCGGTGTCACGTCGAGGAGCAGAACGTCCTTGACGTCACCCTTCAACACGCCACCCTGGATGGCGGCACCGATGGCGACGACCTCGTCCGGGTTGACGCCCTTGTGGGGCTCACGGCCGAAGAAGGAATGCACCGTTTCCTGGACCTTCGGCATGCGGGTCATGCCGCCGACCAGGATCACCTCGTCGATCTCGCCGGCATTGAGCCCGGCGTCCTTGAGGGCCCGCTTGCAGGGGTCGACCGTACGCTCGACCAGGTCCTCCACAAGCGCCTCCAGCTTGGCCCGCGTCAGTTTGATGTTGAGGTGCTTGGGGCCGGATTGGTCGGCGGTGATGAACGGCAGGTTGACCTCCGTCTGCATGGCGCTCGACAGTTCGATCTTGGCCTTCTCGGCGGCCTCCTTGAGGCGCTGCAGGGCCAGGTTGTCGTCGCGCAGATCGATGGTATTCTCTTTTTTGAATTCGTCGGCCAGGTAATCGACGATGCGGATGTCGAAATCCTCGCCGCCGAGGAAGGTGTCGCCGTTGGTCGACTTGACCTCGAAGACACCGTCACCGATCTCGAGAATGGAGATATCGAAGGTGCCGCCGCCGAGGTCGTAGACGGCGATGGTGCCGGTTTCTTTCTTCTCAAGCCCGTACGCGAGCGCCGCGGCGGTCGGTTCGTTGATGATCCTGAGGACCTCGAGACCGGCGATCTTGCCGGCGTCCTTGGTCGCCTGGCGCTGCGAATCGTTGAAGTAGGCAGGAACCGTGATCACGGCTTGCGTGACGTCCTCACCCAGGTAGCCTTCCGCCGTCTCCTTCATCTTTTGCAGGATGAAGGCGCTGACTTGGCTCGGCGAATACTTCTTGCCGCCGCCCTCGACCCAGGCGTCGCCATTGTCGCCCTTGACGATGTTGTAGGGGACCAGCTTCTGATCCTTTTTCGTGATCGGATCGTCGAAGCGGCGCCCGATCAGGCGCTTGATGGCGAATAGGGTGTTTTCCGGGTTGGTCACGGCCTGGCGCTTGGCCGGCTGGCCGACGAGGCGTTCCTCGTCGGTGAAGGCGACCATGGACGGCGTCGTCCGCGCGCCCTCGGCGTTCTCGATGACCTTGGCATCCTTGCCGTCCATGATGGCGAGGCACGAATTGGTGGTCCCGAGGTCGATACCGATAACCTTGCTCATTTGATCCTCGTTGTTTGCGGCAGATCCTCCGAGGCCCCAGAGGGCACCCCGCGAATCCCCTTCGGTTTTAATCCATCAACCCGACTTCGCGGGTCGCGCGCGTTATATAGGCCGACGACTCCGATCCCGCAACACTCTCGGGCTTGGAGTCACAGGCGTTCGGGCTCATCGGGCGGGGCCTCTCAAAGCTCTTCGTCGAGCGTCGAGCCGGCTTCTCCGCTTTTTTGTTCGTAGGCGGCCTGGCCCTCGCGGACCTGGGCCTCGACGGCGCCGTCCTCGTCGCCCTTGTCTTCGGCCGGCACCTCTTTCGGGCCGCCCTTGGTGACGCCGACCTTGGCGGCGCGGAGCGTGCGGTCATGGAGCAGGTAGCCGACCTCCAGCACCTGGGCGACGGTGCCGGCCGGGGTCTCCTTGTCTTCGATCTCATACATCGCCTCGTGGCGCATGGGGTCGAAGCGGTGGCCCAGGGCTTCGATCGGCTTGATACCGGCGCGTTCGAAGGCACTCGATAGCTCCTTTGCCACCATCTCGACACCGACGGCAATATTCTCCAGGTTGGCGTCCTGGGCCCGGGCATCGGCGTCGATGCTCTGCAGCGCACGGCCCATGTTGTCTGACACCCGAAGTAGATCTTCCGCAAAGTTCTTGATGGCGAACTTGGATGCGTCCGACTTATCGCGCTGGGCACGGCGGCGCACGTTCTCGGTCTCGGCCATGGCGCGCAACAGCTTGTCGTTGAGATCCGAGACCTTGGCTTCGAGGATCTCGATGCGTTCCTGTGGATCGGCCTCGACTTCCCCTTCTCCCTCGGTATCGTCGCCAGATTCCGGTGCCGGTTGAACATCGTCTTCGGGCTGAATGGATTGAGGCGCCGGCTCCGCTTCGGCTGACGGGGTATCGCGATCGGCGGCGACCGGTTCGGTCCCGTCGGCCGGGGCCTCGGATTCGGTGGTCTCGGGTTTTTCGTTTTTCGGTTCGTTCTCAGACATGGTTCCTGTGGATTCCATCTAAAATGGTCTCAACTCAAAAATTGCCTAGCCGATGACGCGGCCGATCAGCTTCGCCGTATAATCGACCATCGGGATGATCCGCGCGTAGTTCATGCGCGTCGGTCCGATGATGCCGATGGCGCCGATGACCCGTTCGTCGCTGTCCTTGAACGATTCGACGATCATCGAACAGCCGGCGACGTTGAACAGGTCGTTGTCGGCGCCGATAAATATCTGTACGCCTTCCGCCGTATCCGCAAGGGACAACAGCTTCAACATCTGTTCTTTGGTTTCAAGCGTTTCGAAGAGGCCGCGGATCTGTTCGAGATCGGCGGTCCCGGAAACGTCTTCGAGAAGGTTGGACTGGCCTCGGACGATCAGCGAGCCTTCGCTTTCGCTGCCGACGCCGCCGGCCCAGGTGGCTAGGCCGCTCTCGACGACCTTGCGGGTCAACTCGTCGAGGCGGGCACGGTGGTCCTCTAGCTCGGACATGATCTCGTCATAGGCCTGATCAATGGTGCGGCCGACCAGGCGGGCGCTCAGGAAATTCGTTGCCTGGACCAGGGTCGAGGCGGGCACGTCCTCAGGCAGCCGGAGGATGCGGTTCTCGACGACACCGGTCTCGGTGACCAGGACGACCAGGGCGCGCCCCGGATTGAGGTTGACGAATTCGATATGTTTGAGCGGGCGCTCGGACTTCGGCGCAAAAACGATGCTGGCGCAGCCGCTGAGTCCGGACAACGTCGCCGTCGCGTCAGCCAATAGTGAATCGACGCTGTGCGCCGTTCCCGCACATTGCTCCTCGATGCGCCCTCTTTCCCCCTGCGGCAGGTTGCCAACCTCGAGGAAACCATCAATGAACAGGCGCATGCCTGCCTCCGTCGGCAGGCGGCCGGCCGACGTGTGCGGCGCGAACAAAAGACCCAGGTCCTCTAGGTCGGCCATGACGTTACGGATGGTCGCCGGAGAGACATCGATGCCCGGGCGCCGGGAAAGCGTGCGCGAGCCGACGGGATCGCCCGTCTTCAGGTAGCTGTCGACGATCTCTCGAAAGATCTCTCGGGAACGTTCATTGAGTTCGGAAATCATGCCGTCGTCCGTTTCCGGATGCCGCGTGCCTGGAATTTAGGCGCGCCCACCGCCGCCGTCAACGCGAAGACAGAGTGCCCGCATTCCCGGTGTTTGGTCCCATCATCCCCGTTGAGCCCAGCCTTTACCTTGTGACGGCGCCGGGCTAGCTTGCCGGCGCGCTGCTTGCGACGGCGCCAAAGTACTTGAGGGAGGTCGACATGAGACCATCGGGCCGGGCCGCTGACCAGATGCGGGACGTGATCTTGGAACCGGATTTCTCGAAACATGCGGAGGGATCGTGCCTGGCGCGGTTCGGCGATACGTATGTTCTGTGCACGGCGACCGTCGAGCAACGGGTGCCGCCGTGGATGCGCGATTCGGGACGCGGCTGGATCACCGCCGAATACGGCATGCTGCCGCGCTCGACCAACACGCGCACCGACCGCGAGGCGGCGCGCGGCAAACAGTCGGGCCGCACCCAGGAAATCCAGCGCCTGATCGGCCGCAGCCTGCGCGCCGTTGCCGATTTGGAGGCCATGGGCGAGATCCAGGTGCGGGTCGATTGCGACGTCATCCAGGCCGACGGCGGTACCCGCACGGCGTCGATCACCGGCGCCTATGTGGCGCTCCATCGCGCCTTCGAGCGCTGCGTCACGCTGGGCGTCATCGAGACGATCCCGCTGACCGACGCCGTCGCCGCCGTATCCTGCGGCCTCTACCAGGGTGAGGCCGTGCTCGACCTGGACTACGAAGAAGACTCGAACGCCGGTGCTGATGCTAATTTCGTTTTGACCGGCTCCGGTGGCATCGTCGAGATCCAGGGCACGGCGGAAGACGAGCCTTTCTCCGCCGAGCAGTTCAGTCATCTCATGGACCTCGCCCGCAAGGGCGTCGACGAGCTGGTCGCCGCCCAGAAAAAGACCCTGGGCAAGGACTGAAGCGGCCATGACCCGGCTCTTTCGCGACCCCATGCTGGTCATCGCCAGTCACAATCCGGGCAAGGTCCGGGAAATCGGCGATCTCCTGACCCCCTTCGGGACCCGGGTCTTTTCCGCAGGCGAAATGAATTTGCCGGAACCCATCGAGGATGGCGACAGCTTTCGCGCCAACGCCGAGATCAAGGCCCTCTCAGCGGCGACCACGGCCGCCCTGCCGGCCCTGGCCGACGATTCCGGCCTCGTGGTTCCCGCCCTCGGCGGTGAGCCCGGCATCTACTCGGCCCGCTGGGCTGGACCGGAAAAGGACTTCGCCGTCGCCATGGAGCGGGTCGAAAAGGAACTGGAGGGACATCCCGACCGCCGCGCGTATTTTGTCTGCGCCCTGACCCTGGCTTGGCCCGATGGCCATTGCGAGACCTTCGAGGGACGGGTCGACGGGGTCCTGGTCTGGCCGCCGCGCGGCGACAAGGGGTTCGGCTATGACCCCGTCTTCCTGCCGGACGGCTATGACATCACCTTCGGCGAGTTCGAACCGGAGGCGAAACATCGGATCAGCCACCGGGCCGAAGCCTTCCGCCAACTGGTCGCCGCCTGTTTCGAGGAACGATGAGGCGCTAATGGTCGGTGTCGTCGTCAGGCAGGCCATTCCGGCGGACGCCGACGCCATCGCCGATATCTATTGCCGGTGCTGGCGGGAAACCTATACGGGCCTGCTGCCCGACAGCCTGATCGATGACGTCGCCGATGCGGACGGCGCCCGCGAACAGTGGCGCAAGCGCCTCGAACCGGGGGCCGGCGGTCATGCTGCCGTCGCCGAGATCCCCCAGGGACCGATCGTCGGTTTCGCCACCGGCGGCGCCATCCGCGACCTGCTGCTCGACCACGACGCGGAACTGAAGGCGCTCTATCTGCTGCGCCGTCACCACGGGCACGGCGTCGGGCGGCGCCTGATGGCCAGGGTCATGGCCGGGCTCACCGGCGACGATTTCCAGTCAATGGTCGCCCTGGTCCTGTCGACCAATCCGGCGGTGGCCTTCTACCGGGCCATGGGCGGCACCGAGGTCGCCCGCCAGAACCGGGAGTTTCGCGGCGTCATGGTCGACGAGAGGGTCTTCGCCTGGACCCTGAACGGCCGATGAGCGAGCCCATCGCCCTTTACGTACACTGGCCGTTCTGCCGCGCCAAATGCCCTTACTGTGATTTCAATTCCCATGTGACCGCATCGGTCGATCAGGCACGCTGGCGCCATGCGCTGGTCACAGAACTGAAAGCCACGGCGGCGGAGACCGGACCGCGGCAACTCGTCAGCATCTTTTTCGGCGGCGGGACGCCATCGCTCATGGACCCGGGCACGGTCGCCGCCGTGATCGACACCGCCTCGAGCCTGTGGGCACCGGCAGACGATCTGGAGGTGACTCTCGAGGCCAACCCGACGTCGGTCGAGGCGTCGCGGTTCGCCGACTACGCGGCGACCGGCGTCAACCGGCTGTCCCTCGGCGTGCAGAGTTTCGACGACGCGGCCCTGGCGTTCCTCGGCCGCGAACATTCGGCGAAGGCGGCACGCCAAGCGATTGACACGGCGTGCCGTGCCTTCCGACGTTATTCCTTCGATCTCATATACGCCCAGCCCGGGCAATCGGTTGCGGCCTGGCGAAACGAGCTCGCGGAAGCCCTGGACCCGGCCGGCAGCCATCTCTCGCTCTACCAGTTGACCATCGAGCCGGGCACGCCTTTTTTCCGGGATCGGGTCGCGGCCTGCGACGACGACCTCGGGGCCGAACTCTATGAGGTTACCCGGGAGATGACGGCGGCGGCCGGTCTCTCGGCCTACGAGGTCTCCAACCATGCGCGGTCGGGCGAAGCCTGCCGCCACAACCTCGCCTGCTGGCTCGGCGTCGACTATGCGGGCATCGGTCCCGGCGCCCACGGCCGGCTGACCGGCGAAGGGGGCACCTGGGCCTTTCATCGCAAGGCCGGTCCGGAAGCGTGGCTGAACGCCGTTGAAACGGATGGGCACGGGACCGCCAAGCGGAGGCGGCTTTCCGCCGCTGCCAGAGGCGAAGAGCTGTTGTTGAGCGGGTTGCGTCTGAGCGAAGGCATCGACGCCGCCATCTTCGAACGCCGCGCCGGCGTCCCCTTGCGCGCGCTGGTCGACCCGGTCGCCATGGCCCGGCTCGCCGAAGGCGGATTCCTGGTCGAGCGCGCCGACGGCATTACGGCGACACCGGCCGGTCTCCTGCGGCTAAACGCGGTCCTGTCGGCGCTTCTCCTTCCGGTAGCCGCGGGCGGTCAATCCCTGTAGTCGACCCGCCGAACATAGGGGAGGGGAATGGGAATCGGCCTCGAAAGCCCCGACACCCTCGACCGGGTTCTTCTCGGCCTGACCCCAAGCCCAGCGTGTTCGGGCGTCGCCGGGTTATCGCTTCGGATTTTTGCCGGGGCTAGTTGATGGCCGCCTGAAAGGTATCGGGCGCACGGCTGATCACCTTGTTCTGGTTTCGCCCGACCTGGAGGATGGCGAGGCCGCGCTCGGAGGCGCCGTCGGGGCGGAAGCGGAAGACGCCGTCGCGGCCCCAGTAACCGCTCGGGTTGGTCAGGGCGGCGGCCGTGAAATCGGGACCGCCCTCGGTCCGCGCGAGGACGGCGACCAGGGCCGCCGCATCGTAGGCCATGGTGACGAGCCGCGGCGGAGCGGCGCCGTAGAGGTCCCGGTACTGCTTGACGAAGTCCGTGCGTGCCGACGGCGGCGGCGCGGCGAACCAGGCACCGACCAGCGCCGGTTCCTTGCCGAGGCCGGGTACGTCCCAGTCCCCGGTACCGAGCATGCGTACCTTGGCCGGATCGATGTCGTAGAACGGCAGCAGCGCCGCCACCGATTGCAGGCGTTCGCCACCGTCGGCGACGAGCAGCGCTTCGAACGGCAGATCACCCAGGGTCTGCAGGTTTTCGAGCCGCTTCAGGGCCATCTTCGAAACTTCGTCGTCCTTGGCCTCCAGCTCCGCCCGTTGCTCGAGCAGGGCCTTCCGCCGGTGGTCGTAATCGGCGAGGATACGGACCGGCTCGGTGAATTCCTGGGCATAGGGGTCGTAAAAAGTGACCTGGACCAGCTCGGCGCCGAGCCGCGCCAAGGTGTCGCGGTAAGCGTCGACGACGCGATGGCCGTAGGTGTTGTCCGGTGCCAGGGCGGCAAAGCGGCTGATCCCTTTGGTAAAGGCGAAGCGGGTCACCCGTTCGATCTGGGCGGCCGGCAGGAAGCCCAAGGAATAGACGCCGTTGCCGAACACCGAGCGGTCGTTGGAAAAGGTGATGACCGGCACGTTCGCCGCCCGGGCCGCCGGCGCCACGGCGACCGCCGAACGGGCGAGCAGCGGGCCCAGGATGATCGAGGCGCCGTCGCCGATGGCCATCTGGGCGGCAACGGCCGCACCTTCTGCCGTACCCTCGGTGTCGTTGGGCAGCAGCTCGAGGCGCTGGTCGGCAAAATCGAACAGAGCCAGCTGCACGGCGTTGCGCATGGTGCGCCCGACCTGCGCATTGCGCCCGCTCAACGGCAGCAGCAGGCCGACCCGTACGGTATCCGAGGTCGCCGGCGGCGGCACGGTGGAACGAAGTGGCGGCGCGGGGGCGGCGATTTCGGGGCGTCTCTCGAGATACGGCAGGAACGACGGCAGCTTCGGCGGCTCCACGGCGGTCGTCGCCGCGGCCTGTTGCGGAGCCTCGATGGCCGGCGCCCGCGTCAGCAGGCGCGGGCCGGCGACGGGCGGCCGGTCGATGACCTGGGCAGGCGCCGCGGCCGGTTTCTGCGGCGAGGCGACTTGAACGCCGCCTGGGTTTAGCGGAGACTGGCACCCGGCGACGGCCAGCCCGACACCGGTAAATGCGGCGAAAAGGAAACGTCGGTTCTTGCAATATGGCCAATAGCCGAACATCAACACCTCGTCCCGCGTCCGCTGCCGGATACCGTCAACCGGCGGCAGCAAAGCCTAATGACGCCGCCGCCCCCTGTAAACCTTCAGACGACGGCAGCCTGACCGGCCTCTATGTCGTCGCCACGCCCATCGGCAACCTCGCCGACATCACGCTCCGGGCGCTGAGGGTACTGGCCGGCGTTGACCTCGTATTGTGCGAGGATACCCGCGTGACGGGCAACCTTCTGAAGCGCCATGGCATCGAAGCGCGGCTCTTTTCCTACCACGAACACAACGCCAAGGCAGTGCGTCCAGCCCTCATGAAACGCCTGAAAGACGGCGAAAGCATGGCGTTGGTGTCGGATGCCGGGACACCGTTGATATCGGATCCCGGCTATCGCCTGGTCGAGGCGACCCGGCTCGAGGGCCTGTCGGTAACCGCCCTGCCGGGACCGTCATCCGTCGTCAACGCCCTGGTGCTCTCAGGCCTGCCCGCCGACCGGTTTCTTTTCCAGGGTTTCCTGCCCAACAAAAGCCGGGTGCGGCGCAAGACCCTGCAAGAATTGCATGAGGTGCCGGCAACCTTGGTCTTTCTCGAATCGGCGAAACGGCTTGCCGGATCGCTCGCCGACATGGCGGCCGAACTGGGCGATCGCCAAGGCGCCGTGGTCCGCGAAATGACCAAGATGTTCGAGGAGACGCGGCCCGGCTCGCTCTCGTCGCTGGCCAAACGTTATGCGGAGGACGGGCCGCCGAAAGGGGAGGTCGTCGTCGTCGTCGGCCCACCGGCAGAACCGGCGGCGATCGACGACGGCGAACTCGAGCGGCAGCTTCGCGAGGCGTTGGCCGACCTTTCCGTGAAGGACGCAGCCCAACGGATCGCGGTCGAGACCGGACGGCCGCGTAAACAAGTCTACCAGCTGGCGCTCTCCATCAAGAATCAGACGTCGTGAGAAAAACCCGCCAGCGGCGACGCGCCTACCGGCGCGGCCTTTCTGCGGAAAAGGCAGCGGCTTGGTGGTTGCGGCTCAAGGGATACCGGATTCTGGCCAGGCGGTTTTCCGTTGCGGTCGGCGAGATTGACCTGATCGCCAAACGAGGTTCCACCGTCTGCTTCGTCGAGGTCAAGGCGCGCCGGGACCCGGGCCGGGGTCTTGCGGCGATCACGCCCCGCCAAGCGAGGCGGATCGCGCGCGCCGCCGAGGCCTTCCAGCAGGCACGGCCCGATCTCAGCGGCTGCGATATTCGTTTCGACGCCGTCGTGGTGACCGGGTTGCGGCCGCCCACGCATCTGCCGGGCGCCTGGCGGCTGGACGGTTGAGCGATACCGTACTCGACCGGGCCATCCGCCAGGATAAACGGAGCGGTTTCATCAAACCCCTTTTCCAGGCGGCGGCGTGACCTTTAATATGTCGACGGCGCCGCTGTTCATTGGAAGCCGTCGGGTTAGGACACAGGACTGGGTGAGCATGAACAAGAAAGACATCCCTTACCGATCGCTCGGCCTCCGGCTATGCGTGCTCGGCATGTTGCTCGCCGTTGCTTCCGGTTGTGCCAGCGCCGCCGTCGGGGCCAGCGCGGCGGTCGGGGTTGCCGCTTTCGAGGAGCGGGACCTGAAGACCGTCGCCCAGGATACGGCGACGGCCGCCAAGGTCCGGCTCAAGATGGTCGATGCCGGCGAGAAGTACGTGACCAACATCGGCATCGAGGTCTTCGAGGGCCGCGTGCTGCTGACCGGCGCCGTGCCCGACGAGTCCATGCGGGTGGTGGCCATCCGCGAGGCCTGGGAGGTCGAGGGTGTCAAGGATGTCCTCAACGAGATCCAGGTCAGCGACGCCGGCTTCGTCGACATGGCCAAGGATTCCTGGGTGACGGCGCAGCTGACGTCGAAGCTCACTCTCGACCGAAGCATTCACGCCATCAATTACGCCATCGAAACCGTTAACGGGACCATTTACCTCATCGGCATCGCCCTCGACCAGGGCGAACTCGACCGGGTCATCGCGCATGCCCGGTCCATTGGCTACGCACGCCGGGTGATCAGCCACGTGCGCGTCAAAGACGCGGCCTCGTGAAGGCGCCCCCCGACATCCGGACCCGTTTGGTTGCCGCCGGCCAATGTGCCGACGAGGACTTCCCGCTGGCCGAAACGGCGCTCGATCTGGCCGCCGTCGACAGGCCCGGCGTCAAGCTCCAACCCTATCGCCGCCACCTTGGTGAGATCGCCGCCGAGACGGCCGCCTACATCAGCGGGAAGCGGGCCGTCGATCTGGATCAGCGAATCGAGGCCCTGGTCCAGGTCATCGCCCGGCGCTTCGGCTATTCGGGCACAGAAGACACCTTTGACGATCCCGACGCCACCAACCTGACACGCGTCATCGACCGCCGTATCGGCGTGCCGGCCGCCCTCGGTATCGTCTACCTGACGGCGCTCCGCACCCTAGGTTGGCCCGCCGTCGGCATCGATTTCCCCGGGCGTTTCCTGATCCGGCTCGAGCACGACGGCCAAAGAGCCATGCTCGACCCCTTTTCCGGTGGTGATACCGTCGGGCCGCGGGAGCTTCGCGACATGCTCAAGGGTCTGTCCGGGAAACATGCAGAGCTGCGCCCGGTCGACTATCAGGAAATGACCGACCGCGAGGTCCTGATGCGCCTGCAGGGCCGGGTTCGCTCGCGGTTGCTGCGTCAAGACCGCATGGAAGAGGCCGCCGAGGTCATCGAGACGATGCTGCTCTTCGCCCCCGATACAGCGCACCTGTGGCGCGAATGCGGCTTCCTTCATGCCCGCCTCGACAATCGGCGGCGCGCGATCGCCGCCCTCGAGGAGTTCATGAAACGAGGCGACACAGGCGACTCGCGCTACAACGCGGCGCGCCTATTGCAGGAACTGCGCCAGCGGCTTAACTAAAGGCCGGGAAACGCGAGCTTTTCCTGATCAGCGAGGAGACCGCCATGGCCTTACGAGTGGCCATCCAGATGGACCACGTCAGCACCATCGACATCAACGGCGACAGCACCTTCGTGCTCGGTCTCGAGGCCCAGCGGCGCGGTTATGAGCTTTGGCACTATGAGCATACGGGTCTCAGCCACCGCGACGGCCGGGTGACGGCGCGCTCCGAACCGATGGAACTGCGCCGCGAAGGGGGCAATCACTTCACCCTCGGCGAGCCGGTCGACCTCGACCTATCCGACATGGACGTGGTCCTCATGCGCCAGGACCCGCCGTTCGACATGTCCTACATCGCCGCCACCTTCCTGCTCGAACGCATCCACCCTGAGACGCTCGTCGTCAACGACCCGGTCGAGGTGCGCAACGCGCCCGAAAAACTCTTCATGCTGCGCTTCCCGGATTTGCTGCCGCCCACCTTGATCAGCCGCGATCCCGTCAATATCCGCGAGTTCCGGGCCGAACAGGGGGATATCATCATCAAACCGCTGTTCGGCAACGGCGGGGCCGGGGTCTTTCACCTGACACCCGACGACGAGAACCTCAACTCGCTCCTCGAGATGTTCGCCGGGATCAACAACGAACCCCTGATGGTCCAGCGCTACCTGCCCGAGGTCCGCGAGGGCGACAAGCGCATCATCCTGGTCGACGGCGCAGCGGCCGGCGCCACCAACCGTGTCCCCCAGGCCGGTGAGGCAAGGTCCAACATGCATGTGGGCGGGCGACCGGAACCCATCGAACTGACGGCAAGGGACCGGGAGATCTGCGAGGCCATCGGTCCCGAACTCAAGGAGCGCGGCCTGATCTTCGTCGGCATCGACGTCATCGGCGGCTACCTCACGGAAATCAACGTCACCTCGCCGACCGGGATTCAGGAAATCAACCGTTTCGATGGCGTCACGCTCGAAGCGGACATCTGGGACGCCATCGAAAAACGACTGACCTGATCGCCGAAGGGGTGGGGCTCCTGTCGTCGTTTACCGGCAGCCCGTCGGCAGCTGCCGAATTACAACTTTTCCGACGTAGTAAACAAGATAATTTCCCGTATAATAGGCACGATCAAAAACCAGGAGGATCGTGGCATGGTCGCGCGCGCCAATACAGTCGCCTTCCAAGGGATTGAAGTCGTCGAGGTCGAGGTCCAGGTGCAGATGGCCTCGGGGTTGCCGGCGTTCACCTTGGTTGGCCTGCCCGACAAGGCGGTCGCCGAAAGCCGGGAGCGGGTGCGCGCGGCGCTCCACGCCATGGGCCTGGCGCTGCCGCCCAAGCGCATCACGGTGAACCTGTCACCGGCGGACCTGGCCAAGGAAGGCAACCACTTCGACCTGCCGATCGCCATCGGCATCCTGGCCGCCATGGACATCCTGCCTATGGACGACGTCGTCGCCCATTCTGCACTCGGCGAGCTGGCCCTGGATGGGACCCTGCTGCCCGTTGCCGGCATCCTGCCGGCCGCTGTCGACGCGGCGAAACGGGACCGCAGCCTGATCTGCCCGGCGCCGCAGGGCGGCGAAGCGGCCTGGGCCGGCGGGCGTGACGTCATTGCGGCACCGAACCTGGTGGCCTTGGTCAATCATTTCCGTGGCTCGCAGGTGCTGGCGGCCCCCGCGGCGCCAGGTCCGCCGATGACGACGGCGACCGGCACCGGGCAGGCAGACCTGGCCGAGGTCCGAGGTCAGGAAACGGCCAAACGGGTGCTCGAAATCGCCGCCGCCGGCCGCCACAACCTGCTGATGGCCGGCCCGCCCGGATCGGGGAAATCGATGCTGGCGGCGCGCCTATCGTCTCCTCCGCCGCCGGACAAGATGTCGGCGGCGCCGTTTTCCGAAAAGACAGGATTGGTCAGCGGGGACGAAACGGAGTGGCTCGACGGATCGTAGTTGCTCGGCGTTTCCCCATAGAGGTAATCATTGCCCTCTTTGCCGCCGATGGCGTCGGATCCGCTGGTCCCGAGAAGGAAGTCGGCGGCGGCACTTCCGATGACGTTGTTGTAACGGGAGCCTTCCGCCGTTTCGACGGGATCATTTCGGTCCTCTTCGATGCGCTCCCGGGACCGGGTCTCAAGGGGCGGGGCCGGTGGCATTTCGAAACGGAATCCGAAACCAAAAGCGGAATCGGCGAGGACTGCGGCGCCCGGTCCAAGGCCGGCAAGCCCGGCGGTCACGAAGACCGGGGGCGTCGGATCATCAGGCGGTGGCCTGTCGTCGGTACCGCGAAGGGGGTCAGTCGTCCGCGTTCCGTTGTCCGGCTCGTTGGGGGCGGCTTCGGCGACCCCTTGCGCCGGCCCCAGGATCGGGCGCGGTTCGGGGATGCCGATGGGTGCCAAGGGAGAAATCGCCGCTGGATCGTCTTCGACGCTCTCGGCCGCCAAGATCGCCGCCGAGAGCGCCTCTTCCGCATCGGCACCCCTCGCCAGGGCGTCGTCGAAGGCGCTGAGGGCGGCCAGTTCGCCGTCCACGGATGCGGATCCCGGCAGCCTTTCGAGCAGGGCATCCAGTTCTGCCTCGACGGCGGTTTGCGTAAACAGGTCGTCGGCTTCCCGGGCGATCGGGTCGTCGATACCGAGGAAAGCATGGACGATTTTTTCGTCGGCCTCGATCTGGGCGACCCAGTCGGCGGCCACTTGATCGAGAGGGTCGGTCGCATCACGCGATACCGGTTCGGTTTGTTGGCGGGCTTGGTTGACGGCCGCCTCGAGGGCCGCATCGGCGGCCAGTTCGGCAAAGCGGGCCTCGGCGGCGATGGCAACGGGGTCAGTGGCAACGGGGTCGGTGGCAACGGAGGCGGTGGCAGGGGCTTCGAGGCGATCCGCGCCGGATCGGCCCTGCGGCGGGATCGCGGCGCTCCAGGAATGACCGCTTTTGCTTTCGACTTCGGGGATCCAACTGGCCTCGAACGAACCGTCTGGCACCAATTCCTCCATCGCGCAGACCGGCTATGCCGCGACTCCAATGGATTCGCGACCGGTACGGCTTTCAATGATCAGGGTACCCCTAAAAGGTTCGCAATCAAAACAAAGTATTAAGCCAACTAACCTATTTATTTAGGGGCTGTCCTAGCTAAGGACGTTTTTGTCTCGAATTCACCCATGTCTTTAATTGGTTAAGCAGTTCCCGGTGATCACCTCCATTGAACCGCCATTCGCACTCCTTTAGGAACAGGTG
>Ga0056114_1000090_pt1 | contig 22878 bp, 21 predicted proteins | sample WorMetHERISLAND1_FD_77005 | JGI IMG/M metagenome (GOLD analysis project Ga0056114, IMG submission 77005) | Marine gutless worms symbiont microbial communities from Max Planck institute for Marine Microbiology, Germany - Olavius loisae HERON... ...
CACCTGTTCCTAAAGGAGTGCGAATGGCGGTTCAATGGAGGTGATCACCGGGAACTGCTTAACCAATTAAAGACATGGGTGAATTCGAGACAAAAACGTCCTTAGCTAGGACAGCCCCAAAGGGAATACCCGGGCTGATCGATCTATTGAACTCCAAAGCCGATCAGCTTATTTCCGGCTGACACCGTCACCGGCCCGCCAGGAGTCCCCAGGAACGCAATGATCAAAACCATTCGCCGCCCGATCCGTTTGCTACTCGCGTTGGTCTTCCTGTCATCTGCTTGGCCGGCGCAAGCCGCCGACGACAGCCCAATCCCGGTCGTCGAGGATTTTCATGCGGTTTTGCTGGCGACGATGAAGGATGCCGAAGCGCTCGGCGTCGATGGTCGGTACGCCAAACTCGAACCGGCGATTTCATCGGCCTTCCACCTCCCGGCAATGATACAGGTGGCTTCCGGTTCCCATTGGAAAAAGGCCGATGAAAATGCGCAGGACCAACTGATCGCGGCGTTTTCCCGCTTGAGCGTCGCCACCTATGCGGCCCAGTTCGACGGCTATTCCGGTCAGAGCTTCGAGACGTTGGGCGATAAGCCCGGACCTCAGGAAACGACGTTGGTGGAAACCCGCATCGTCGACCCCGGCGACGGCAACGTTGCCATCACCTATGTCATGAAAAAGGCCAAGGGGGTGTGGCGCATCGTCGACGTCCTGGTCGACACCGGGATCAGCGAACTGGCCCGCAAACGCTCAGAATACCGCCGCGTCCTGAAAGCCGGCGGCACATCCGCCTTGGTCGACACGTTGACCAGAAAGGCCGACGACCTGCTCTCACCTTGACCCGTCTTCGCCGATCTCGCGCGGTTCGATCCCACCGAATCGAGCCGTATACCAGCCACCGATCACAAACCCGACGGCAATCCAGATAATTTCCCGCAACCGTCTGACGACTCCCAGGGCGAGACCGAGGGTCGACGACCCCGTGATGGCCTGAACGACGATCACGAAGGCGCCTTCCTGGGCACCGAGGCTGAGCGGAATGAAAAACGTACCCGCACGCACCATCTGCGTGACGGCCTCGATCATATAGGCCTCGGCCCAGGTGACCGGATGGCCGAGAAACCACATGGCGTAGTAGACTTCGGCGACGCCAAGCAGCCAATTGACGAGGGCAAGCAACACGGCGAGCCAAAAGCGCCCGCGATAGCGCGTGTAGAATTCGACCAGGCGTTCGTCGAAATCATTAACGTGATGAAGCACGGACTCGAGCCTTTCCGCCCAGGGAAACCGGCTGAGGAAGGTCCCGGTCAAGGAGGTCCAGCGGTAACGCTGGACGGCGAAGAATAACCCCGTTGCGACGAGTATCGCGGCCAGCCCAAACGCCGCGACCTCCTTGGCGCCGAACGACAGCTTCGGCGAATTCAGCATGAGCACGAAGCCGCCGATCAAAAACAGGTTCAGGCTGACCATGTTGATTGTCTTGGCCAAGACCAGGGAAGCGGTTCCGGCCCGGTACCCGACACCATAGTGCCTTTTCAGTAGCACGGCCTTGACGGGTTCGCCGCCCATTCCGGCTGCCGGAATGGTGTTGTTATAGGCCTCGCCGACCATACGGACCGCCCAAGTCCGCCATAACCAGCGTCCATTGAGCGGCACGGGCACGAGGGCCATGGTCCAGGTTATGGAATCGACAAGAAATGCGGCGAAGTAGAGGGCGATCACGACGACAAGGCCGACAACACCGATTTCCGTGACTCGCTGGGCGACCTCGGCCATATCGGTTTCCCGGATAACGACGAAAAGCAAGCCGACGCCAAGCGCCAGATAGAGCGCCTTCAGGACCTTGACGGCCCCCGAACGCTGCAGCGGCCGGTTCATTTCGTATTATCCTTGCCGATACCGATCATCGTCATCAATGCGGGAAGAAACACCAATGTGCAGGGCAGGGTCAACGCGATAACGATCGTAAGCAAAACTCCCATGCTCGAGGTTCCGGGGTGGCTCGAAAGGGCAATGGACCCAAAAGAGCCGATGGTCGTCAATGCGCTGAAGATGACGGCCCTTGGCGTCGACGTGGCGAACCCCCTGCCCCCGCCCCCGCAGCTTCTCTCGCGTATCACCAGATGTATCGACCCGGCAACGCCCAGCCCGAAAAGAAGCGGCAGGACGATGACATTGGCGAAATTGAAGGCGAGGCCGGAGAGAACGACAACCCCGAGGCTCAACAACCCTGCGACGATCAGCGGTGCGAACACCAGGACCACGTCGCCAAACCGCCCCAAGACGATGATCAACATGATCGCAATAACCGCAAAAGCGATGCCGCCGGCTTGGAAAAAAGACCGCAACACGGTGGCGCCGGCTTCAAGGATGATAACCGGTGATCCGATCGCTTTCGGCGCTATGGCCCGAACCCCATCGACGAATTCCTTGAGCTGCTCGCGGTCGCTGACATCTTCCTTCGGAAAGACCTCGATCCGGGTTCGGCCGTCAGAGGCGATCTGACGCTGGCGAAGGTCCTCGGGTAAATCCTCGAGCACAACAGGTTCGGCTTCGAGGGATCGTTTGAGAATGGCGAGTTGCGGCCTCAGTGCCCGGGTCAACCGCCGCTCCAATTCTTCGAGGTTTCCCGCACCGCCTCCGGTCAGGCCACCAAGGGCCCGAAGCAGCCGTTCGGCGGCTTTCCGTTCGCCATCATCGAGTGCTTTCCCTGGGAGGGTTTCCAGGTGGACAAGGAAAGTCTCCAGTACCTCGGCCCGCTCCATCGCGGTCGGTGCTGGATCGGTGTCCGATGTTGCCAGCGCCGGCCCAAGGAACAGAGCCATCGTCGAGATAACCTCGACCTTCTCGTCCTGGTCACCGGGAACGTAGTCGGCCACCGTTTCGGCATGATCGACGACGTCCAGTTTCTCGAGACGGGATGCAAGTTTGCGGGCGGCATCGAGATCGGCCGCCAGGATGTCGATGGTATAGGGGCTGGTCCGGCTGTCGGCCATGAGGTCGATCAATGTGGACATCGACTCGGTATCACGGTTCTTCAAGTTCAAGGGATCGAAATCGAAATCCACCCGAGGCGCCAACACCGCGCCGGCGAGTGTGAGGACCGAGAAAAGGCCGATGACGAGGCGATATCGGCGGCGGATCGCTGCGTTCAAACCACTGACCGACGGTTCTTTCTGACGACGCGGGCTCGACGAAACCGGACCCAGGGTCAACAACGCCGGCAAAACGGAAAGGTTGGCGAAGAGCGCGATGAACATTCCCGTTCCGGCGATGACGCCCAATTCGGCAAGGCCCAGATAATCGGTCGGCAGAAACGAGTAAAAGGCGATCGCCGCACTCACGGCCGTCAGCGTCAAGGCGCCGCCGACGTCCCGCGAAGCGTTGACCAGCGCCCGCCGGGATCCGTTCGCCAGCCCTTCCAGGTAGCGCAGACCGTAGTGGATTCCGAAATCGACACTGAGACCGATGAACAGAACGGCGAAGGCGACCGAAATCAGGTTGAGCCGGTCCAGGACGAGGATGGCGAACGCCGCCGTCCAGATCAAACCCATGATCAGCGTTGCGACCGCGGCAAGCACCAATTTGACGCTTTTCAGGCCGACCACCAGAAGCAAGGTCACGAGCGTCAACGACACCATGCCTGCGAGCCCCATACCCTTCTCGACACTTTCCAGTTCTTCCTGCTCGAGGGCGGCCGAACCGGTCAGGCGGACCCGCAGTCCGTTGTCTACCGTCATGTTCTCGCCAGCCACAAGGGCGCGGATGGCCTCCATCACGTCGTCGGCCGGGCTGAGGGAACCGAAATCGAGTGTTGGCTGAACAAGGACGAAGCGGCGATTGGCGTTCGGCCCGTCGTCCTCGTTACCCATCATTTGGCGCCAGGAAAGCTCCTTATAGACTCCTTCGCTTTGAGCCCCGGCGACATCGGCGACAGCATCGAGAACGCCGGCGATGGCGATCGGCGGGCCGGCCGCATCGTCGTCCCGGTATTCGACGGCACGGCCCAGCATCTTGAACAGGCCGCGTAACGAGGGGTCGCGCCACAAGGCAGCGAGAAATGGCTGCGCTTCGGCGAGGCGGTCGCTGAGGTCGTAAAGCTCTTCCGTATCCAGATAAAGGAGGCCGCGCCTGCGGAAAAAATCGTCGCCCGCCGGATCATAAACATCGCCGTAAATCTGCGGGCGGCGGCGCATCGAATCGGCCAGTTTCAGCGCTGCCCGGTCGGCCTGATCCGGTGTCGACCCTTCGACGACGACGAGGATACTGTCGGAAAACTGCGGAAAGGCCGCGTCCATCTCTCGGTCGTACTGCCGGAACGGCAACTCGGGGGACAACATATCCGTTGTCGAGGTATCGATGCGGAAATTCTGGGCGAGATAAGTAACGGCCGCAGCCGTCAACAAGACGGATGCCAGCACGACGACCGGCGCCAGACGGATGATCTGTTCGGTCCACCAAACGAGGACGTGCCGGTATTTCTCGGCTAATGACTGAAACACGGCCCCGATTGACCCTTTCCAGCGGGCAGCAACCCTCCCCCGCCCGGGCGCTTATACGCCCTCGCTTAGGCGGCGACAAGCGTTGGCAGGCACCGAAGCTTGACAATACCCACCCCCTCGAACAGGTTGCCGCACCATCGTCGAGGCGGGGAAATCGTAGGAGACCTGCGTGGAACCCTGGGATCAACGAATCGCACGTTTATTGGTCAAGCCGCTGGTCCACACGCCGGTGACGCCGAACCAATTGACCCTGTTCACGCTCGCTGTCGCTCTGTCAGGCGCGGCATTGCTCGCCACCGGCGATCCGGGAGACGCCAACTGGGGCGCCGGGCTGTTCGTCCTGGCCCGATTTCTCGATCACTTCGATGGAGAACTTGCCCGCCAGAAGGACATGAAATCGCGCCTCGGTTACTACCTCGACTATGTCTCCGGCGGCCTCAGCTATGGCGCCTTGTTTCTGTGCCTCGGCATCGGATTTCGCGACGGCCATTTGGGCGACTGGGCGATTGCCTTGGGAGCCGTCGGCGCCGCGAGTGCCTTGTTATCGCTGTTCACCAACCTTGGCATCGACAAGGCTCACGATGACATCGATTCGGAGGCAGGTGAGGCGATTGGATATCCGGGGTTCGCCGGCTTCGAACTCGAGGATGGTATTTACCTGATTGCGCCGATCACTTGGCTCGGTTGGTTGGAGCCCTTTTTTATCGCCGCCGCCAGCGGCGCCAGCATCTACTGCTTGTGGACGTGCTGGACCCTCGTCATGCTGCGCCGAAAGGCCTCGGCGGACTGACTGACGCCCCTAGAACCCCCACCGCCCGGTCTCCTGGCCCATGCGTAAAGCGGTCATCCGGCACGACTGACAGATCGTGGCGCTCTTTGCCTTGGGTTTAAAGATGCCACCGCAGCTATGACAGTACTGGGCCCGGCGGCGATCCGGTCTATCGCGCCGTTCAACATTGGGGGAGTCGCCAGATGGCCGGCTCGCTCTCCGGTCACCCTTTCGACGGTCAACGCCATCCCAACCTGGGATCGCTTCTTCAGTTGGGTCGTTCATGGTTGGCTGGCCTTTCCGGCCGATTTCATCGTCTGCTTTCGCATTTTATGGCGGAAAAACAAGAAGAAGAAAGCGGCGAATAGCGGGGCCCCAATGGCGGCCGCCAGGAGAAGACCGTCGGACATTCCCAACCAGATGAAGATCGGGACGGCAAGCTTGGCGTCATCGGGATCGAAACCGGCGATGCTTCCGAGTTCGGCGGAACCGGCTCCTTCCAATTCCTCGATGCGGATCACCAACCACAAGACCGTCGCGACCACGCCTCCGGCCAGCAAACTCAGGAGAATCGAATAAAGCCCCAATTCGCCGTCTCGCAAACCGACACCGAGACCAACGAAGATGATGGCATTGCAGATGGCGTCGGATATGAGATCGAAAATGTGGCCGTCGGGACTGGTTCGGCCGGTCAATCGCGCAAGATCGCCATCGGCCCTGTCGAGGATCATGGCGAGAACGAAGACCCCGGCACCGATGTACAGCCAAGTCTCGTCGCCAAGGGCGAGGAAGCTGGCGGCGGTCAATCCGAGCGCGAGACGGGCCGTGGTGATTTGGTTGGGCGAGACGCGGGTCGCCGCCAAGGGTTTTGATACCGTCAATCGTGCGATCTTATGGATCCAGGTATGGTGGCTCATCGGCCGGCGCCCTATCCAGAATTCGCGGTTTCCAGGAACCCTTTGAAACGCCGTGCGACATCCTGCGGCTTCACCGTGGGACGGCCAAGGTCTTTCTCGGATCCGGGAAGAATCGGCATATGGATAAGGGTCGGGCCTTTGTTATGCAATGCCATTGCGACCGCTTCGATAAAGCCGTCTCGCCCCTGGCAGCGGACCCCCCTGCGGTACCCGGCGGCGCTGGCGGCGGCGGCGAAGTCGACGCCACCGGAAACCGTGGGTTGCCCGCCCGTCGAGTCATAGCTTCCGTTGTCGAGAACGATATGGATCAGGTTGCCGGGCGCGTAGGCGCCAACCGTCGCCAAGGCACCCATTTTCATCAACAGGGCTCCATCGCCGTCGAGGACGACGATCGGGTTGGACGCGTTCATAGCCACCCCCAACCCCATGGCCGCCGCACACCCCATGGACCCGACCTGATAAAGATGCTGCTCGCGGTCCGCCAGTGTAAACAGTTCGCGGCCGCATTTGCCGGTCGTCGCGATGACGGCGGCGTCATCCGGCAATCGTTCCAACAAGGCCGCCATGGCGTCCATTCGCGACGGCGTGGCCCCGCCTTTCAAGACCAAGGTCTCGCTGGCGCCAGGCGCAGTGACCGCCTCGGCGTCCAGATCACCGGCGGCGACGCCACCCTTTTCCATGATCATGGCATAGGGCAGGCCGGTCTCCTCCATGTGGGCCAGAGCATCCGTCAAGGCACCGGAAACGTCGCTGTCGGTCTTCGGAAACGGCCGATGCCGAATTCTCATGACGTCGAGCAGTTCGGGCGTAATCTCGCCCATCAGTTCGTGTTGCGGTTCGTCCTGGACACCAGGCCCGCCGCGCCAGGTGGTGATCAGCAACGTCGGGATCCGAAACGGGAAGTTCAACGACGTCAGCGGATTGACGGCGTTACCGAGGCCGGAGTTCTGGCACATGACCGAAGTCCCGCGCCCGGCGAGCCAGGCCCCGGCGGCGACGGCGACGGCCTCCCCTTCGCTCGCGGCCGCGACATAATCGAGGGTCGGATCCCCGATCACTCGGTCGATGATCGGCGTCAAGAAGGAGCAAGGTACGCCGCAATAGAAATCGATCCCTCGTCCCCGTGCCGGTTCCAGAAAGGCATCGGCTTCGATCAAAGGAATCGCCCCGCCGCCAGCAGATCGGTTGCGTCATCAACGTCGAGCCACTGTCCGGGCACGTAGACGACACGCACGGCATGGCCTTTATCAACGAGCCTGTTGAACAATTCGACGAGGCTGGCCTTTTGAAGTCCTCCCTCTTTGATCATGGCCTCGAGCTCTTCGCGAACGAGCGCGCTGCCCTTCGCACTCAACCTGGCCAAACCGATCCATTCTCCATGGATCCCCGCCTCTGCTACGTTGGGCCCCATGGCGGTAAGCGAAACGGGATCGTCGGCCAGATAGTCACCGGAAAACGGCCTCGAACAGGAGACAAAGTCGCGAACCCACTCTTCGGCGTCCGATTGCCGGTCGTTCCATAAGGCGTCGGCGGCGATGACGATGTCATCCTCGATCGCCAAGAGTTGATCCAGATAGTACTGCCGGAACAGCACGTCGCCATAAGCGATGACGCAATCTCCCTTGATCTGGTCGATCGCACAGGCAAGGCTCGCCGTTTCGCCGGTGGTTGCGTAAAGATCGTTATCGACGGTCTTGATCGACGGCAGGTTGATCTGCTCCTTGCGGTATCCGCGGACCACGGTGACATCGCGTATGCCCGAGTTTCTGAACGTCCGCACGAGCCGTTTGAGCAGGGGTTCACCGCGGACGTCGATCATGCACTTTGGACGTTCGGCGGTAAGCTCGCCGAGCGCCGCGCCGCGCGACGCGGCGAGGACGATCGCTCGCATCCCGTCGGACGTCGACGGAAGGTACCGCCTCTCAGCATCCGCCAGTTCGTCGTTGCCGGCCAGTTCGAAGACGTCGCTGACGCTGACCACGTCGCGCTCGACCCCGGCAATGGAATGGTCCCTGAATATCCGGCGCGACACGTCACGCATCGAGGTGATCGCTGCTCTTAGATTGTGATTGGCCCAAATCGCGACCGAGACCCCCGCCTCCTCGAAGACGGAGGTCGGTGTGTCAGGGTACTTCGTCGGAACGACGACCACGGGACAGCGACCGGCCCATTCACGAGAGAACGCCAGAACCTCGTCGGCAACCGACTTCTTTGAATGGATGAGAACGGCGTCGGCGCCGGCGCCATGATAGGCTTCCGCTCGTTTCAACGCTTCGTCCATTCCCCATCCGGAAATCAAAGCCTCGATCCTGGCAATGATCACGAAGTCCGGATCGGTTTGACTGTCCTTGCCCGCTTTGATCTTGCCGCAAAACTCATCGATGTCGGCCAGCGGCTGACCTTCGCCGATGAACGAGTTGGTTTTCGGGAAGATCTTGTCCTCGATACAGATACCGGCGACGCCTCGCTGGCATAATTTCATGACGGCGCGGCGCATGTTGTTGAAATTGCCCCATCCGGTGTCGCCGTCAACCAGAATCGGGATGGTGGTGGCGTCGGACATGAACTCCAGAACCTCCAGGATCTGCGTCCACGAGGCCTCGTTATTGTCGCGGACGCCCAAGGCCGCCGACATCGAAAGCCCTGATGCCCAGATTCCCTTGAAACCGGTTTCTTCGACGATTTTCGCGGATAGCCCGTCATGGGCTTCCATCAGGAACTCGAGCTGGTCCGAATGGACCAGTTCGCGAAGTTTCGCTGCTTTCGAAATCGGCGCATCCACAGTGTTCGCCGCATCAAGGCCAACCGCCTCCATGTTCCGTCTCCAGATTGTCATGATTCGGTAATGTTGGCGGCCGTATAGCACAGGATTCCGGGTATTACATGCCCTTTCATGCCGCAAAACCGGTCACAAATCCTCAGGCTATTTTTGCTGCAAGGCAGACCCGTGGTTGAAGTGGCCGAATCGAGTGCTTAGACTTCTTCGCCGTTTCTGGACTGACTTTCGACACGACATAGGTTTCCACAATGTTGATCAGCCCCACGTTGACCGATAAAGACGTCTCGGATTTCGGGCGCGACGGTTATTTGATCGTCCGCGGCGCATTCCCAGTCGAGCAGATGAACGCAATCGCCGCCTGGACCGACGAGTTGTTGGCGATGCCGGAGGAATCGGGGAAGCACTGGGTCTATCATGAGCCCAGTCTGGTGGACGATGGGGAAGACCTGGTCAGCCGGATCGAGAACATCGGCCCGTTTCACCCGGGTTTCCGACAGCTTTCGGATGTGCTGAAGGCGCCTGTCGGGCAACTGATCGGAGAGGAAGCGGTGTTGTTCAAGGAGAAGATCAACTTCAAAATGCCGGGCGGCGACGGATTCAAACCCCACCAGGACAGCCAGGCCGGGTGGGACCGTTACGCCGATTTTTCGTCAGCGTCCTGGTCACCATCGACGCGGCGACTGAAGAGAACGGCTGCCTTGAGATCTGTGCCGGGCATCACAAACAGGGTCTCTTCACGTCATGGCAACCTCTCACGGAGGAGGACATGATGGACATGGATTTCGTATCGGTTCCGACGGAACCGGGCGATCTCATCTTCTTCGATTGTTACGCCCCACATCAGTCGCAACCGAACATGAGCGATAAGATCCGGCGTATCTATTTCGCGACCTACAACCGGTTGTCGGCAGGCGACCATTTGGCCGATTACTACGCCGACAAGCTTGAGAGTTATCCTCCGGATATCGATCGCCAGCCGGATAAGGAGTATGTTTTTCGGGTCTAGACCCGGCCGCTCACCAACCTGGAGGCTCCTCCACTGGACCCACTGGTCCTCATACTCGTCCTTGCCGCCGCCGTTCTCCATGCCTGCTGGAACGCCCTGGTCAAGGACGGGGGCAACCCTTGGGTCCGAATGGGGACCGCCATCGCGGTCAGCGGTTTCTGCGGCCTGGCCTTGACGCCGTTCCTGCCTTTCCCCAGCGCTGATTCGTGGCCGTACATCCTGGCCTCGGTGGCTATTCACCAAGTGTATTTCGTGACGGTATGTCTGGGGTACCGGTTTGGCGATCTGTCCCAGGTCTATCCCATTCAGCGCGGCATCGCGCCCTTGTTGGTCGCAGCAGGTGCTTATCTGTTCATTGGCGAAACCCTGAACCATCAAGGCGTTGCCGCCGTCGCAGCCATCAGTGTTGCGATTCTCAGCCTGGCCGGCGGCGGGGGCCCGAACAGGAATTATCGCGCCGTAACGATCGCGGTTTTCACCGGCGTGCTGATCGCCCTATACACGATTGTCGACGGCCAGGGAGGGCGTGTATCCGGCAATGTCTTCGCCTATATCGCCTGGATTTCTGCCCTCGAGGCCCTGCCGTTTACGTTCTTGGTCTTGTATCTGACCCGCAACGTTCCGCTCCGAGAGAAGCGGGCTCACATAGCCAGTGGCGCCATCGGCGGCGTGTTTGCCTTTCTCGCCTATGGCATGGTCATTTGGGCGATGGCGATCACGCCGCTGACCTATGTGTCCGCGCTGCGCGAAACCAGTGTCGTACTTGCCGCCTGGATCGGCAGTCGCCATTTTGGCGAGCCCTTAGGCTCGCGGCGAATTGCCGCCGCCGTGTTTGTCGCTTTCGGTGTGGTCTTGCTTCAGGCTAGCCGCACGTTATGAGCCAACTGCGGCGTCTTCAGCCACCGCTGACTTTCGTGCCGTCGTCGGAAGATTCGATGACCGGCTCAGACACCCGCGGCAGGATAATCCTCTCCGCGCGGATCAGGTCGGACGGAAAATCGATCTCGATCCACGGCAGTCCGGTCACGTCTTCGTATCCGAAGGTACCGGGTGGCTCCGACTTGAGGACATCACACATCGAGTCCTCATAGGCGCCCTCGACTTCGTTTCGCGCCACGTATTCGAGCGCCGAGTCGGCAATGCGTGCGGCGATTTCTGGAGCCATCTTGAAAAACCCGGGCCATTCCCCAACCGTATCGTGCGGCTCGGAAACCTGCTTTCCGAAATCGACGACCACGCCATCGCGGATACACAGTTTTACCGGTTCCTCGCCCGGTTCGAAATCACGGTCAACGATGAAACAGGTCCGATATTCGGAGCGGATCAACCGTTCGAGAACAACCGGATGGTAGAGGACATCGGCATCCATGAAGAGGACGCTGTCGCCGCTTTTCAAGACCGACTCGCCCAAGGAAAGCGAAATGACGGGACCTTCCTTGTAGCGGGTGTTCTCGATGGCCCGGATAAATCCCGGCGGCGCAACGCTCATCGCTTCCGAAAGCAGATCGTCCTTTCGGTGCCCGACGACCATAACCAGTTCGTCGACTCCGAACTCGACCAGAAATTTGATGTGACGCGCGAGAAGCGACTCCCCGTCGAAGCGCAATAGCGCTTTCGGCAGTTCGTCATTCTCATCACCATAAAGCCGGCGCCCCACGCCGGCAGCCAACATCAGTGCTTTCATGACTGGCGCACTCGTTCTCTTCGGAAGGTTGATTAACTAGCCGCCAATAGGGGTAGGGGCAAGCGGATTGAACACGCCAGACCCGACCGCGCCGTGGTTATGCCACATACCCGTTGGCGCGAAACCAATCGACCGCATCCCGCAACGCCTCTCCGGCCGGCCTTGCCGCGTAGCCCAGCTCGTTTTCGGCTTTCGCCGATGAGAAGAACATCTTCTTCTTCGCCATTCTGACACCGTCGACGGTGACGAATGGTTCGCTGCCGCCGGTCAAGCGCGTCCACAACTCGGCCACGTGAGCGATCGGCATGATCAGATCATGCGGGATCCGCACGCCCGGCGGTTTTCGCCCGCAGATCTCAGCTATTCGGGTCAGGATGTCACCCAGTTCGAGGTTTTCCCCGCCAAGCACGTATCGTTCTCCGATCCTCCCCTTCTCGTAGGCAAGCAGGTGCCCGTCGGCGACATCGTCGACGTGGACGATGTTAAGGCCCGTGTCGACGTAGGCTGGCATCCGTCCCGCGGCCGCTTCGACGACCATGCGTCCGGTCGGTGTCGGCTTGATATCGCGGGGGCCGATCGGCGTCGAGGGATTGACGATGACCGCCGGCAATGACATTTCGGCGATGACCTGCTTGGCTGCTTCCTCGGCCCGGAATTTCGACTGTTTGTAGACACCGATCATGTCCTCGTAAGTCACCGGCGTGTCCTCGTCGGCAACACCCCCCGGCACGATCCCGAGCGTGGCGACACTGCTGGTGTAAACGATGCGTTTGACTCCGACACTACCGGCAGCGACAAGGATTTGCCGCGTCCCTTCGACGTTGGCGCGGAACATCGCTTGGGGATCCCGTGTCCAAAGGCGGTAATCGGCGGCGACGTGAAACAGGCCGTCGCACCCGGCAACGGCATCCACCAGCGTCTCGGGCTTCAAGAGGTCGCCATCCGTCACATCGACGGAGAGCCCGTCGAGGTTTCGCCGGTCGCTCCCGGGCCGTGCCAAGACACGGACCGTTTCGCCATTATCGAGCAGGCGGCGGACGATCGCCGATCCGACGAAACCTGTCGCTCCGGTAACAAGGATCATCGGATCCGTCCGGGCAGGGTCCTCAATCGACGCAGACGCGCCGTCGCCCATCCATGGGGCTGGTCAATTGCCGTCGCATTCGGTAAAAATCGCGCCATTGCGTCTTCACCTTTAACAGGTTCATACCTATTTTCAATGGCATGCGTCGCGACGACCGCGCGTGGGGCCATTTGCAGACGGAAAACCAATGAGTAGACAGATCAAGGTATTGTTGGCGAGCCCGCGCGGCTTTTGTGCTGGTGTTGAACGGGCCATTGAAATCGTCGAGCGAGCCCTCGACCTGTTCGGCCCCCCGGTCTACGTGCGCCACGAAATCGTCCACAACAAGCACGTCGTCGATTCGCTTCGCGAGAAGGGCGCCGTTTTCGTCGAGGAAGTGGACGATATTCCCGAAGGTGCCAACTCCATCTTCAGTGCCCACGGCGTGTCGGATGCGGTTGAAGACGCAGCGCGCGATCGCGGCCTCTCCGTTATCGACGCCACCTGCCCGCTGGTCTCCAAGGTCCACAAGGAAGGCCGCAACCATGCAGCCAAGGATCGCCAGGTCATCCTCATCGGCCATGCCGGGCACCCGGAAGTCGAGGGTACGCAAGGGCGGATACCGGGCGGCGTGTTGTTGATCACGACACCGCAGGATGTCGACACGCTCGATGTCCGCGACCCCGAAAAACTGGCATACGTGACGCAGACGACGTTGAGCGTCGATGACACTCGAGAGGTGATTGAAGCCCTGAAGAAACGGTTCCCGAAGATCCAGGGACCAGACGTCAAGGACATCTGTTATGCCACGCAGAACCGGCAGCAAGCGGTCCGTGAACTGGCGCAACAGGTCGACCTCTTGCTCGTCGTCGGTGCATCGAACAGCTCCAATTCCAATCGCCTACGTGATTTGGGCGCCGAAATGGGTGTGCCCAGCTACTTGATTGCCGACGCCCTGTCCCTCGAGCCCCAGTGGCTCGACGGCGTTGCGAACGTCGGCATAACGGCCGGAGCATCCGCCCCGGAGGAACTGGTTCAGGGCGTTATCACCAAGCTTGGCGATTTTGGAGAGGTCGAGGTGGAACCACTCATTGGCACAGAGGAGAACATCGTCTTCAAGCTGCCGCGGGAAATCATCCACCCGGTGACGGCGTCTGGCACGGGAGGGTCCTGATCATGGCCGTTCCCGTGATCCAACAATTGAGAGTGGGCGCCTATATCGTCAAACAGCGTCTGAAGGGCGTCGACAAGTATCCCCTGGTCCTGATGCTGGAGCCCCTGTTTCGCTGTAACCTCGCCTGCCCGGGCTGCGGGAAGATCGACTATGAAGACACCGTTCTGAACCAGCGCCTCAGCGTCGAAGAGTGTCTGGAGGCCGTCGACGAGAGCGGCGTTCCCGTGGTTTCCATACCCGGCGGCGAGCCGTTGATCCTCAAGAACATCAAGGACATCGTCGACGGTATCGTTGCACGAAAGAAGTTCGTTTATCTCTGTACGAACGGGCTGTTGCTCGAAAAGAAACTCGACCTGTTTACGCCGACGCCATACCTAACGTTTTCAGTCCATCTCGACGGCATGCGGGAGCACCACGATCGGGCAGTCGATCAGGAAGGTGTCTTCGAAAAGGCCGTCGCCGCCATCAGGTTGGCCAAGGAAAAGGGCTTTCGTGTCAACGTCAACTGCACGCTGTTCGACCAGATGACGGCGAAAGAAGCTGCTGAGTTTTTCTCCTTCTGTATCGACGACCTGGGCGTCGAAGGCATCACGATATCGCCGGGCTACGCCTATGAACGCGCGCCCGACCAGGAACATTTCCTGACCCGGCGCAAGACCAAGGAGTTGTTCCGGGACATTTTCCGCCTGCAAGGCAAGCGGAAATGGCGTTTTTCGCAATCGACCCTGTTCATGGACTTCCTGGCCGGCAACCAGAGCTATCACTGCACACCTTGGGGAAACCCGACGCGCAACGTCTTTGGTTGGCAGAAACCCTGCTATTTGATCGCCGAGGGTTATGCGCGGTCCTTCCGGGAGCTCATGGATGAGACCGACTGGGAGGCATACGGGACAGGAAAATACGAGAAGTGCGCCAACTGCATGGTCCACTGCGGTTATGAAGCGAGCGCCGTTGCCGACACCGTCGCCCATCCGCTCAAGGCGCTCGGCGTCTTTCTCAAGGGCATCGACACGGAAAAACCGATGGCCCCGGAAATTCCCCTCGACAATCAACGCCCGGCCGAGTTCGTTTTCGAGGGTATGGTCAAGACCCTGACCGAACAACGCGAAGAAGAACAGCGCCTACGCGAAACGCAGCAGGGGTCCGGCAAGGCCAGCAACGCGGCGTAAGGTTGCGAACGCCGCTTCGCTATCCCTGGACAAGCGGATCAGCCTCCCGATTTCCTTCGGATTGAGCAGAACACGCGCGAGGACAGTGGCGTAGCGGGTCGCGCCGTCGGCATCAACAGTCCCGGCGACCCAATCCGGCAAGGCCGCCGACGCATCGTCCGAAATTGCTCGCAGGCATAGAAACGGAACGCCAGCCTCGGCGGCGACACGGGCGACCCGATGACTTTCCATATCGACGGCCACGGCGCCCAGCGTTGAGTGGAGAGCAGATTTCTCAGCAGCGCCCGGGACCAGGGTATCGGAGCCGAACAACGTCCCGTCCGAGACCATTCCGTTTTTCGGCAGAACCTCGACCAGACGGGTTCGCCAATTGCTCGCGGGCGCGTAACTCGAGCCGTCGCTCGTCACCACTGCTGCCGGAATTACCAGGTCGCCGGCCGACAGTCCCTCTGCCAGACCTCCCGCCAAACCGAAACTGACCAATGCACGGCACCCCTGGTCGAGGAGGTAGCGCGCATGCTGCTCTGCGCGGTCGGAGTCGGCACCCGAACACAGGACAAGCAAACCGTCCGGTTCAGACTGAACAGGCAAACAGGCCGCTTCACGCTTGAGCCCGGTGACAACGCCGAGCTTCATCGAACCGCGTCACATTCCGTGGCGGGGAAACGGGTTGTTGCGGTTCTGCAGGTCACGGTAACGAGCCAGCGTCCACAGGGGGAAGAAGGCGCTGTATCCATGGTAGCGAAGATAGAACACGCGCGGAAACCCGACCGCATTGAAATACTCCTCCTCCCACTTGCCGCCATCGCGCGGCTCCTGGAGAAGGTAGTCGATGCCGCCCTTGACGGCGACACTATCGACCTCACCGGCGGCCATCAATCCGAGCACCGCCCAGGACGTCTGTGACGGCGTCGACGACTTGACCTCATCGCGGCGGTGTTGCCAGTAACTGGCACAATCCTCACCCCAACCGCCATCCGACTGCTGTCGCCCCTTCAGCCAATCGACGGCCTTACGCACGTAGGGCGCATTCATGTCTTCGCCAGCAGCGTTCAGAGCGCAAAGTACGGACCAGGTTCCGTAGACATAATTGTTGCCCCAGCGTCCGAACCAGGATCCGTCTTCCTCCTGATCTCGGCGCAGGTATTGGAGCCCCTTCGCCACAACTGGGTGCGAATTGTCGTAACCGACTTGCGCCAGCATGCTGATGCAGCGCGCCGTTACGTCGGCCGTCGGCGGATCGAGGAGCGCGCCATGATCGGCAAACGGGATGTGCTGCAGGAAGTAGTGCTCGTTATCGGCATCGAAAGCTCCCCAGCCACCGTTCTTGCTCTGCATGCCGATGATCCACTCTACGCCGCGATCGATCGCCTCTTCGTATTTGTCCGGGTTGGCCCGGTGCAGCGCCATGACAACGACCGCCGTGTCATCGACGTCGGGGTAGTGGTCGTTCCAGTACTGGAAAGCCCAGCCGCCGGGCCGAATGTCGCCTTTGTTGGCCTTCCAATCGCCTTTGACATCGAGGATCTGGCGGCCGACAAGCCATTCGGCGGCGCGGTCGATCTCGCCATCACCATCCGAAAACCCCGCCTCCAAGAGGGCGTGACCGACAAGCCCTGTGTCCCACACCGGTGACAAGCAAGGCTGGCAATACCCGATGTCGTTTTCGTCATCGAGGATGAGCAGCTTTTCGATCGACTGGCGAGCGATCACGTAATCCGGATGATCATCGGGATAACCGAGCGCGTGGTAGGCCATGACGGCGTTGGCCATGGCCGGAAAAATCGCGCCGAGGCCATCCTCACCGTTGAGTCGTTCTTTGACGAACGCGAGCGCCTTGTCGATCGCTTTCTTTTCGATCGATCTCGGGAAAAGAGGCTCGACGAGATGCATGAAACGGTCCAACTGGATCAAGGCCGACCCGATCCAATGGCCCGTCGGATTGACCATGTAGTTGGCTTCTTCTTCCGGCGGCGTGACGAACAATTCCCGGATATTGGTGTTGCGCGGGTTGGCCGCCTTCGGCTTGAGGACAGCGAGAATGAACAGCGGCACCATCACCGTCCGTGACCAATAAGCCACTTTGTCGATGTGGAATGGGAACCACTTGGGCAGCAGCATCGCCTCGACCCGCATGACCGGCACCGCCGTCCAAGGCACCTGCTCGAACAGCGCCAACGCAATGCGCGTGAAAACGTTGGCCTTAGCGGCGCCGCCGTATTTGAGAATGGCTTCGCGGGCCCGAACCATGTGCGGTGCTTGAGGATCGTCGCCGACCAGTTTCAGGGCGAAATAGGCCTTTACCGAGGCGCTAATGTTGAAATCACCGTCATGATAGAGCGGCCAGCCGCCGTGTTTCTCTTGAATTGAGCGAAGGTAGACCGCGAGTTTGGTCTCGACCGGATCGTTGATTTCGCCGAGGAAATGATTCAGGAAAATATACTCGGCCGGAATCGTGGCATCGGCCTCAAGCTCGAAAGCCCAATGGCCATCGTTCGCCTGACGCTCCAGCAACCAAGTTTTCGCTTCCTCAATGACCCCGTCGATCTCGCGTTCGTCCGACGCTTTGAGTTCATTCGACGGAACAGCGAGTTCATTCGACGGAACAGCGGCCTTAACGAGCATCACCATGTCTTGTCCCAAGAATCTAGCCGCTCCCGGGATCAGGAAACCCTTCCGGTGGCGGCTCCGCAATCTTTCGAATATGACGGTTTTTTGGCAAAAATCTCTGTTTTTTGCAAGTGCTCAAGCGCTTTCTTTGATCGTGGCGGCGACGGTCTCTCCCGATCGAATGCTGCCCTCGATGGTTGCCGGCAGGCCGGTATCCGTCCAATCACCGGCAATCAAAACGTTCTCGTATTCGGTTCGCGGCCCAGACCTTCGCTCCATTTGTTCGGGGGTTTGAGAAAAGGTCGCCCGCTTCTCCTTGATGATCCGATACCGCCCACGGGCGACATCACCCAACCCTAGGGCGGCAAGGACTTCAGGCCACATGTGATCGGCGATTTTGTCGGCTGGCAACGCAGCGAGATCGCGCGCTGCGCTGACGGTAACCGATGCAACGTCGCCCCGGACGAAAAGCCAATGGCATATCCCACCGACGAGCCCCAGAAACTGGATCGATTCACTGGGTTCCGGAAGAAGAAAATGAGCGTTGACGATGGGCTCGAAGGCGTTCGGCACCGCCAGGTCCGGCACCAAACCACGGGCCGCAGGTGCCGGCACCGCAATGACAATGGCGTCATCCGTATCGACGGCGATCTCCCCGGACTGGGTCGAAATAGCCCGGACAACGGATCGATCCGCCTGCAAGTCCGTGATGCGTTCGTTCAGCTTGATGTCACCCCCATGACTCTCGATGTAGGAGAGCGCGGGATCGACGAGGGCATCACTCAGACCTTTGTGGGCGATCAACGGCCGACAGGCCGCCTCACCCCGGCCAAATGTTTCGCGAATGACCGGCCACAACAACGCGGCCGAGGCTTCGTCGGCCGGCGTATTCAAAACGGAAACGGCGAGCGGTTCCCAGAATCTGTCGTACAGGATACCGCTATCGCCAAGGCAGTCTCTGATGGTGGCGTTATGCGAGGCACGGGACAAGCGCACCCCCCGAAGGTAGTCGATAATCCGGCTTCCCGGGATTCGGTTTCTACGAAAAAGAAGAGACCAGGGAATGGCGCCACGGTCGGGCCGCACGGTCCATCGCTCACCGCTTTCCAAGTCGACGAAGGGATATTCGGCGAAATCTGGGGCAAAGAACCCGTCCGTCCCTCCGGTTATTCGTAGATAGCGTTCGGCCGACCGATTTCCGCTGAGAATAAGGTGGTTCCCGTTATCAATCGACCGATCCAGATGCTCGTCGTAGAACGACCGGCACCGACCGCCGGCGTGTCCGGCGCTTTCGTAGACGACGACCCGCCGCCCGGCCTCGGCCAGGTGCACGGCCGCCGAAAGCCCCGACAGACCCGCGCCGATGATATGAACCGTTCCCGTTGAGCGCATCGCCGCTTCAGAACAACCCGTGCCGTAACGCCGCCCAGATCTTCTCCAAGGTGCTTAAACCGACCGGTTCTTTGAGGTTCCGCCAGCCGCGTCGTCCGAGCTTGCCGAGGATCTTCTCATAGACGTCGAGCATCATGACGGCTGGCCGCGCGTCGGTCCGGTCACATTGCCTGACGAGCACGCGGGCCTCTCCGTAGCGCCGGTTGGCCACGTCGTAAAGAAGTTCACAGACCTTTTCGAGCGCCGGGTTAGCGAGAATTGCCGACAACTCGTCGCCGCCGACATCATGGGCGTGAAGGAGGTCTTGCGGCAGGTAGAGGCGGTCACGGACGGCATCTTCGTCAATGTCACGCAGGATATTCGTCAATTGTAATGCCTGACCTTGGGCGAAAGCGAGCCGAACTCCGATATCATCGGGAATACCGAATACCTTTACGGACAAGCGGCCGACGGCGCAGGCGACACGGTCGCAATAGAGCTCCAACTCGGCCATGTCGGCAATCCGCAACTTGGGCGCCGCGTCCATTTCCATCCCGTCGATGACAGCTCGAAAGTCCTCCTTGTGCAGTCCGAACCGTTCGACGGGCTCGAGCAGCGCCTCGGTAATGCCATGTCGTGGCCTTTCACCGTAAAGGCGCTCGATCTCGCCGCGCCATTCACCGAGTCGTGACAGCTTCGTCTCAATCTCGTCGGACCCGTCGGCAATATCGTCAACCTCTCGGCAGAACGCGTAGATCGCATACATGGCGTTGCGCTTTTCTTCGGGTAGGCGGCGCATGGCCCAATAGAAAGATGTGCCCGATCGCCGCACGATATCTTCCGCTTGCTGTGCGGCATCCGCTTGTGGGGCGTCCACGGCTGGCGTCGTCTGGGATTCGGCATTCATGGCGCTATGGATACACGAGGCGAAGCCGGGCGTCACCCGTCAACCGAGCCGGCGGCCGAGTAACTTCGCCCTTTCCAGGCTCCACCGCTGCCGCGCCAATGGCGAACGGCAGACGACAGGGTCATCAGCGAATAAAGGAAACCGCTCATCGGAAGCGATAAGCTCCATAATGGATGCATCCGGTACAGCTTCAGGGTCGGCCAATAGAGGATCGCCATCAACACCCATGCCGCTGCTCCGAGAATACCGATCAACAAGATGAACGAACTTTCCTGACCACTGACCAAACCGAATACCACGGCGCTCGGAGGTGCCAAATAGAGAATGGTCATCCCGACCAGCGTGCCGGCAAGGTTGATGATCGAATGATCCAGTTGGACGAACGCCGTGCGCGCAACCATGTTCCAGATTTCGGACAAATGTTCGTAAGCCCTGAGGCTTTTCGTCCGGTCCGTCAATCCAAGCCATATCGGGCCCTTTTCCTTGACTGCGGCGGCGAGTGCGCAATCGTCGATCAGGCGATTGCGGATACGCGCGATTCCACCAACCCGGTCGAGCGTTTCCCGACAAACCAATATGCACCCGCCGGCGGCGGCGGCGGTTCTTTTGGAAGGGTCGTTGACCTGGGCGAAGGGATAGAGTTTCTGGAAAAAGAACACGAAGGCCGGAATCAGCAGTTTTTCCCAGAAGCTAGCAGCGCGCAGAAGCACCATCAGCGATACCAGATCGCGCCCGTGCGTCTCCGCCTTCCACACCAATTCGCGGAGGTTTTCCGGCGCGTGCTCGATGTCTGCGTCGGTCAGCAGAACGTAGGCGGCATCGGGTATCCGTCGGGAGACCGCCTCGATTCCCTGCTGCACGGCCCAGAGCTTTCCCGACCATCCCGCCTCGAGGGGTTTGCCCTGAACGATATGAAGCCGTTCAGACTGTCCCACCGCGTCACGAGCGGCCTCTGCCGTGCCGTCGTCAGAGTTGTCGTCGACGACAATCACTTGAAGCTGTCCCGTGTAGTCCTGGCCGAGCAGCGAGGCAACCGTGCGACCGATCGTCGGTGCCTCGTTTCGTGCCGGTATGACCGCCACGACCTCGGGCCAATCGGCGCGTTCACCAGCGGGTTCCAGGCGTTGATCGGACTTCCAGAAACCGCCTCGTGCAAAGGTCAATCCCAGCCAAATTGCGAGAGAAAGCCCGCATAACCCGGCTACGAAAGGAATGACCATCAACGGCGGCTTTCGAAGGCGGACCGCGCAGCACCGCGAAGACAGCACCACAAGTATCCGGGTTTACTCAACTCGACCCGCGGTCCGAGCGGATCGCGCCGCCGCAATAGATCAATCAACCGATCGGCGATGGCGATGATCGCCGCCGATTCCATCGCCAGGCGCCGGCTCTTGAGGCCGCTCGGCAGCGGCCTGGCCCCGTCGAGTAACTTTGCCGTTGCCGCCAGGGTTCGATCCAGGACCCGACGCATTCCCTCGTTCGAAACATCGTGGTCGAGATCATCGACGGTCACGCCCTCGGCCAGCATCCAATCGCCGGGAAGGTAGACCCGGTTCAACTGCCGGAAGTCGTCCTTGCAATCCTGCAAGTGGTTGATCACTTGCAACGCCATACATAGCGCGTCCGATGGCCCGTAACCGTCGACGGACCCGCCATGCAAGTCGAGCAGATAACGCCCGACCGGTGCCGCGGAAAGGCGGCAATAGCCCATCAGGTCATCCCAATCGTCGTAGTGCAGTTTGACGGCATCCTGTTTAAAGGCCGCGATCAAATCGACACAATGCTGCGCCGGCACGTCGGTTTCGAGCAGGCTCCGGCGCATGCGGTGGCCTGTTTCGAAGGCCGGGTCGCCGTCGTTGGAACCGGCAAGCGCCTGTTCGAACCCGTCGAGCCTCGAGACCTTGACCTCGGGAGCCAGCTCCGGATTGTCGGCGATATCGTCAATGGCACGAGCGAACCGGTAAAAGACAGCTATGTGCGGCCTCAGTTCGGCAGGCAGTAACCACGAACCGACGGGGAAATTCTCGTAGGCCGCGTCCTTCCCAGACGGCGTTTCGACATTCGACGTAGTGTTCATGGCGGGAAACGGCGAACCACCGTCAGTTCGCGGCCGGTTCAGGTTGGTGCGTCCAGTCGTTTGCGCAATTCGTCGAGTAGATTTTGAACCTTGCCGCCATTCTGGCGGATAACGGACGCGAAGTCCTTTTGCTGGGTTAAACCCATACTCAAGCCCTCAACCATCACATCCACAATCTTGAAATTATCGTCCTTGCGCCGTACTCGCCAGACGACGTCGACCGGTTTCAACCCGCCCGTGCGGATAAGGCGCGAGTGAACCAGGGCATCCTTTCCGCCACGCACCTCGGCTTTCAGGACCGAGAGTGTCTCACCGGTATACTTCTCGAACCGGTCGGCGTAGGTGGCCACCATGAGATCTTCGAACAACGTCATAAATTCTTCGCGCTCGGGCTGGCTGGCGCGGCGCCAGTAGCGGCCGAGAACCCACTTGGCAATGCCCTTGAAGGCGAAATAATCATGTAACATCCGTCGAAACCGAGTACGACGTTCGTCACGGGTGATATCGGTCACTGTCAGTGACGCAATCGCCTCTTCCACGAGGTTCGTGATGAACCCCTTCGCGCCCTCGCTGAAAACCTCATCGGCTTTCGACGGAACAGCCGCCGACAGAGTCAGTGCCGCGGCAAAAACCGCGGCAACAAGCCCGTTCAGGATGCACCTTCTGTCAATCATCCCAGATCACCTCTTAATCTTCTCCCCCAATAGACTCCAGATGCTGGCAAATAAATAAACGAAATTTCCTAGTTTAGGGCTTGACATTCAGCCCTACCGGGGCTATATTGATTTTGCTAAAGATCAATTAAGTCAATCCGAAAGGGCTGAATGTCATGAACATTATAGAGGTTTTCGAA
>Ga0056114_1000092_pt1 | contig 22785 bp, 18 predicted proteins | sample WorMetHERISLAND1_FD_77005 | JGI IMG/M metagenome (GOLD analysis project Ga0056114, IMG submission 77005) | Marine gutless worms symbiont microbial communities from Max Planck institute for Marine Microbiology, Germany - Olavius loisae HERON... ...
GGTGACAACTTTACTCAGAGGTCATGGCAATCAGGGAGCAGCTCAAACACTGCCGATCCGCTCCCTGACTGCCTTCGCCTTTCCTTCCGCTCCTTCCCCAGCATGCAACTGCATAACTTCTCTCGCCTACAACTCGAGGACAACTTCACTCTTAGTATATAATTACACAGGACTTGACACCTAAGTCATATATAAAAACTTTTAGGAACTCTTATGAGGACGATATCAAGGACCTCCATAGATGACGCTGTGGAAAGCATTCCTCATCGGAAAACCTAATCGACACTGTGAGATTCACTATCATCGAAGTATCGTGAGGTATTATAATGAGGGGTGTTTTTCTTACGGACATGGGCTGCTGCAAGGTAGTCACTGGATATTCTGTTGGTAGGTGAATCCCTACGCCCTTGAGGATTTGCTAAGCGCAGCACAGCCGGTCCCTCAAACCGCGCTAAATCAGTCAGGATTGCCTTTAACCAGACAGCTTTATGAGGTGCACTTCGATGTGGCGAAACATCTGGTCAATTTGTCTTCTGTTTGCCGCGCTGGGTATCGGCTTGGCCTCGCCGGTCATGGCCTGGACATCCTACAGCCATGGCTCCTATGGTTCCGGCTACCGAGGAGAATATCTAGAACCGCCGACAAGGGGTGGGAGCTATAGCCTCGGTCTTCCGCCACCGATCGATCAGAGCGACGGATATACCGGTAGATGGCCCCCCCACTACGGACCTGAGGGACCCTCAGCCCCTTACGGGGATGCCCCTTACGGGGATATCCCCCAGGATGCCCTATCTCCCGCACCCGTGGGCCCTGGCTACGGGTCACGACCTTACCCCCTGAACCCTGGCGGACGACGGGGCTTCGGAGGGCCGGCGGGCTTTCAGATATGGCGGGAGACATCGGATGATGCCTACCTTCCCACCATCGCGCTCAATGGGATGGCTCCCGAAACGACCCGGATCCGTACCCAAGGACACTGGATCTTCCTCAGCCGACCGCACTTGATCTGGCAGACACGGAAAGACAGATCCGACGACGGCCGCGGCTCTATGTACAGCTTCAGCTATTCATCTGGCACCACGAACCAACAGTTAACGGTACCCCCAGACGCTATCCTGAACGCCATGAGCCGCGAAAACGGTACGGACAACATTCGCCTGCGGATCCCGCGCCGCGGAACTGAGTAAAGAATAAATACGTGGAAGATAGTGGGTTAGAGTTAAATATCAACAGACCCTAAATGCGAAGCAGAGACTTGATAATACTCAGCCAATCCTGTAGCCACCAACCTGGTAGAGGGATTGTAAATTAATAGCATCCTTGCCCACAGATCGAAACGTCTAAACAAAAATCGAGGTAAAACCAGCCGATGAGCGCTGCAACAGGCACCAAGAAACACGTCTTTGCATTTACCGAGGGGGATGGAAAGAACAAAAAGCTCCTAGGTGGCAAGGGAGCGAACCTGTGCGAGATGACCCAGATCGGGTTGAAGGTACCCCCCGGGTTCGTGATCTCCACCGCAGCCTGTCTCAAGTATCTGGACTCCCCATCACGGGAGTTGCCGGTGGGGATCATGGAGGAGATCCGTATCCATATGCGCAAGGTCGAGGAACAGACCGGTAAGGGCTTCGGCGACGCCAAGAATCCCTTGCTGGTCTCAGTGCGCTCGGGCTCCGCCCTGTCCATGCCGGGCATGATGGATACCATCCTGAATCTAGGTCTCAACGCTACAACCCTGGAGGGTGTGATCACCCAGACGGGTGATCGCCGTTTCGGCTATGACGCCTATCGGCGCTTCATTCAGCTCTTCGGTAAGGTGGCACAGGGTGTGCCAGACGAACGCTTTGATCAGCAACTAGAAGCGGTCAAGCAGCGCGCTGGGGTAATGGAAGACGTCGCACTCAGCGCCGACGACCTCCAGGAAATCAGTGAACGCTTCCTCCAAGTGGTGCAACAGACCACCGGCAGGCCCTTCCCTGAAGACCCCTTCGCGCAGATCGAGGCCGCGGTCAAGGCGGTGTTCAACTCCTGGATGGGCAAGCGGGCCGTGGATTACCGGAAGCAGTTTAACATCACCCTGGACATGGCCAACGGCACGGCGGTGAATGTCCAAACTATGGTGTTCGGGAATCGCGGGGAAGACAGCGCCACCGGCGTGGCCTTCACCCGCAATCCGGGGACCGGTGAAAACAAACTCTTCGGCGAGTACCTAGTCAATGCCCAGGGCGAGGACGTGGTGGCGGGCATCCGCACCCCCAAACCCATCGACCAGATGACGGCCGAGATGCCGCAGCTGGCCAAAGAACTCGCCGAGCTGCGCGACAAGCTGGAGACCCATTACCATGAGGTCCAGGACTTCGAGTTCACCATTGAGCGCGGTCGCTTGTTCTGTCTACAGACTCGCAACGGCAAGATGAACGCCACTGCCATGGTGCGCACCTCGATAGAGATGGAGCGCGCGGGGCTGATTGACAAGCAGCAGGCCCTGCTGCGCATCCAGCCCGAGTCACTGGAACAGATGCTGTTTCCCCACCTCGACCCCAGTGTACCTGCCGAGCCGGTAGCCCAAGGCCTACCAGCCTCACCTGGTGCCTCCTCCGGCATCGCCGTGTTCGACGCGGACCGCGCCGAGCAGATGGGCAAGGAGCTGGGCCACAAGGTGATCCTGGTGAGGGAGGAGACCAAGCCCGAGGACATCCATGGTTTCTTTGCCGCCCAGGGCATCCTTACCTCCCGCGGGGGCAAGACCTCACACGCGGCGGTGGTAGCCCGGGGCATGGGCAAGCCCTGCGTAGCCGGTGCCGAGGGCATCGCCGTCGATGTGGAGCGCCGCGAGGCCTGGGTGGGGGAAGCCAGCTTCCATGAGGGGAATGTCATCACCATCGACGGCAGCACGGGCCAGGTCTATCTCGGCGAGATCCCCACCGTGGAACCTGATTTTACCCAGGAGCTTGAGCAGCTATTGCAGTGGGCAGACGAGGCGGCCAGACTCCAGGTGTGGGCCAACGCGGATCTGCCCGACGACGCCCGCCGGGCTGTCAAGTACGGTGCTGCAGGCATCGGGCTGGCCCGTACCGAGCGCATGTTCAACGCCGTGGATCGCTTGCCTATCGTCATTGAGATGATCGTGGCCGAGACCCCGAAGGAGCGCCAAGCGCTCTGGACCAGTTGTTGCCCCTGCAAAGGGCCGACTTTAAGGAGCTGTTCCAGGTCATGGCCCCGAACCCGGTTACCATTCGTTTATTGGACCCGCCGATTCACGAATTCCTGCCGGACGAGCACCAGCTAGAGCGTGCTCTGAAAGCCCTACGCAGCCTTAACGAGACCATGCGTGGCATAACCGTCCTGGCGGGCGCCATTGGCCTCATCCAGGCCCCCGACAAACATCGCGCCGAAATCGACGGGGTACGCCGGGTGGTGGACCCGACCCTGGTCGAGGCAGCCATCGCCAAGAAGGAAGCCATGCTGCGCAAGGTACGCGTCCTCTACGAGACTAACCCCATGCTCGGTCACCGCGGCGTACGCCTGGGTATCACCTTCCCGGAGATCTACCGAATGCAGATCCGGGCCATCCTTGAAGCGGCCGCTGAGTGCGCGCGGCTGGGCATCAAGATCCAGCCGCGGATCAAGGTCCCTCAGGTCTGCGCCCAGGAAGAGCTGCTGCGGGTCAAAGACTATGTAGATGAGATCCACAAAGAGATCAAGCAGCGGGATGGGCGTCCGGTGGACTTCAAGTTCGGTACCATGATCGAGGTCGTGCGTGCCTGCATGGAAGCCGGACCCCTGGCCGAAGTGGCGGAGTTTTTCTCCTTCGGCACCAACGACCTCACCCAGGCCGCCTTTTCCTTCTCGCGGGAAGATGCCGAGAACAAATTCCTACCCCTATACAGCCAGTCAGGGATTCTGCAAAACAATCCATTCGAGGTTCTGGATGTTAAGGGCGTGGGTAAGCTCATGGAGCTTACCGTGAAGTGGGGCAAGGAGATCCGTTCCCGGATGCACATGGGAATCTGCGGCGAACACGGCGGCCATCCGGATTCCATCGGTTTCTGCCACCGGATCGGTCTCGACTACGTGAGCTGCTCAGCCCCGCGGGTACCGGTGGCCAGACTAGCTGCAGCCCACGCAGCACTCCTTGCCGGTCTCAATAGATAGATAGCCCCCCCGGCGGGGCCCATCACAGGCAGTTGGGCGAAGCCGTAGGAGGTGTTCTCGATTAGGGGTAGTTGTGGGGGTAGCACGATGATTTCCTTCGATCCCGAAGAGCCGGTTCAATCCGCCACCAAGGGATCTTACCGGAACGCATGATTACAGTACGCTGACATCATAGGGCACCCGTATTCTGGTTTCAGAAGGCATCCACCTATAAACAGCCCCGAGGGCTTCTCAATGGAAAGATGCACCATTTCCTCATCCCATTTCCAGCCAGCTCTTCGGATAGCCAGCCCAGCGTCAATATCAATTGCATTGGCCGTTGACCACTGATGATCGCTACCATAATCGGAATCATAAGAAAATATTCCCAAGTCAATGGCTTGCGTGACAGGATCACGTCTCCGGTCGACAGATCGCGGTGGATGAACATCCCTATTAGTGTCGAACCGATAGACGGCAGGCAAACGCACCGCCTAGCTGTGCCCGTTAGTGTGGCGACTGACTCATGGCTGGGCCCTCCCGCACGGACGGTAAAGCGACCGGATCATTTTTCCCCATGCTCAATTTAAACCTCGGCGGTTCATCAGCCTAATTACATCAATTTACGTCGATATGCGCATAACGCTTTCGTGGAGGTTCTGTTCGCTTAACGTTATCAGTAGTTGAGAGCATCTCTACTAGGTCGTGTTGACATTTAGAAAGTCCGCACAGCGGACCCTACGCTAACTGCTTGATTGATTGTTAGTATCCGCTGTACGGACCACTTGGGTAGTGTAACTATTTTACATCTGAAAAACAATCGGTTAGGGTTAAATGTCAACAGGACCTAGAGTCCTTCCTTGAGGCTGGCCTCGATGAAGGGATCCAGATTGCCGTCCAATACCGATTGGGTGTTGCCGATCTCCAGGTTGGTACGCAGGTCCTTAACCCGGGACTGATCGAGTACGTAGGAACGGATCTGGCTGCCCCAACCGATGTCAGATTTGGTATCCTCCACCGCCTGCTGGTCGGCCTGGCGTTTTTGGACCTCCAGCTCGTAGAGCTTAGCCTTGAGCTGTTTCATAGCCGTGGCCTTGTTCTTGTGCTGACTGCGTTCGTTCTGGCATTGCACCACGATCCCGGTGAGGTGATGGGTAATCCGCACTGCCGATTCGGTACGGTTGACATGCTGGCCACCGGCCCCGCTGGCACGGTAAACATCAATGCGCAGATCCGCCGGGTTGATCTCCACTCCTACGTTGTCATCCACCTCCGGGGCTACGAACACAGCGGCGAAGGAGGTGTGGCGTCGGTTTCCTGAATCGAAGGGAGATTTGCGCACCAGCCGGTGCACGCCGATCTCGGTACGCAGCCAACCGAAGGCATAGTCGCCGTCGAATTTGACAGTTGCACTCTTGATACCCGCGACCTCACCCGGAGAGACCTCGATCAGCTCGGTTTCGAATCCGCGCCGCTCTCCCCACCGCAGATACATACGTAGCAACATCTCAGCCCAATCCTGAGCCTCGGTTCCACCGGACCCGGACTGGATGTCCAGAAAGGCGTTCCTGGCATCCATCTCCCCGGAAAACATGCGTCGGAACTCCAGCTCGGCGATGCGCCGCTCACAATCTGCCACATCGCCCACCACCGCATCGACCGTTTCCGCATACGCCTCCTCCGCGGCTAGGGCCAGAATGTCGGAGGTATCGGACAAAGTCGCATCCAGCGCGTCAAGGCTGACTACCACAGCTTCCAGCGCGGCCCGTTCCTTGCCCATGGCCTGCGCGTGCTTGGGGTCCTGCCACAGATCCGGCGCCTCGAGTTCCCGCAGAACCTCCGTCAGGCGCTCCTGCTTCTCCGCATAATCAAAGATACCCCTGAGGGCCCGAACACGCTCCATAAGATCGCCGATCTTTGCTACGATGGGGTTGATATCCTGCATGGATTCCTCCGACCAAGGCCTGGAATAATGAAGGTCGAATGGTAATCGAATTTGAACTGAATCTGTGAGAATCTATGTAATCTGCGGGTAAAGACTATCGTTTTGCGGTTCAAATATTTAGGGTTCAAACTGTAGACTGCAGATCTACGGAGTCCAGGGCCGGACTTGACACCCAGCGGGACCATGGTGCCATTTCCCCACCGTAGCGCCCAGAGCTGGGCGCAATCGTACTTAAGATAAAGGCCCTACATGGCAAACATCCGGATCAAGAGAACTCACGCGCTCGGAACCGCCAACGCCCGGGCCCAAGTGGCGACGTTCGCACAGTCCCTCAAAGAAGAGTTGCAAATCGATTACGCGTGGGATGGCGATCGGCTTATATTCAAGTGCGTCGGTGCCTCCGGCATCCTCGAGGTCAGCGCCGATTCCATCAACCTGGATATCGAACTCGGCCTGTCCCTCTCGCTGCTGGCAAGTACCATCGAGAAAGATATCAATAAAAAATTGGACGATGCGGTGAAATGACAGCTTCCACAACCGTTCCAGTTGCTATCGGCTGGGGTGATCGTTACCAGGTGGGAATTTTGCCTACTAAGAGGGTGCACTTTCCACAGTACACCGCAATCCGAGGATTAAAAAGGTTTTTATCAGGGGCCCGACTTAGGTTCCTGATAGCGTGGAAAATGCTGGTTCGCAGGAGAACAAGGCTAGGCCCTGGAGCACAAGGTCAGGTCTATGTTGGATTGGGAGGTGTAGAGCGGAGATCAACCGTTCCGCATCTCCCCCCGAGAGGATGCACTGAGGCGTCCTACCGGCCTGCTCGGTCAACCGCTCAAATAGCCGCTCGGCCAGCGCTGCAGGGGCCTGGATCAGGCCTACGGCAATGGCGGCGCCCGTATCCGTGGCCCAGGGGACCGCGGACTCTGTGGGCTCAAGCTCGACCCAGGGGATTCGAGTGCTAGCGATCAGCCTAGCGCGCATCATCTCAATTCCCGCCATGATAAGCCCACCCAGGTGGCTTCCATCCCCGAGCAGCAGGTCATAGGTAATGGCGGTACCCGCGTCGACCACCATAACCGGGCCTTGGCAGATCCGATAGGCAGCAATGAGGGCCAGCCAGCGGTCGACGCCGAGTTGCTCTGGTCGCTCATAAGCGATGGTGACGCCGAAAGCCTTTAGCTGGGGGGTGACGAATAGCGGATCGCGGTCCCAGCAGGAACGACAGACTCGTTCCAAGGCCCTAGCCAGCTCGGTGCCGCCGACGTTGCTGACGAGGATCCGTTCCGGTGGCGGCAACTGCTCCCAGGCCGCAGGCAGGTCAATCAGGAGACCGCCGTGGTGGCGAATGATCCGCATCGCTTCCAGTGAACCATACTCACCGCAGGTCCATTTGAGGTTAGTGTTGCCGATGTCGATGAGGAGGTCCATTGGATTCATTGCCGAGCCGCGCATAACCTATAGAGCCTATCGGGAGTTAGTAAAGGAATCCTGTTGTTACCAGTTCCTTCAACGGTTAGGATGAGTAAGAAGATCGACTTATTATCACCGAATCAGCACAATGAGAGATATTCTACCACAAGTGATAATAAGCCGAAAGCAGTTCGAGTCTATCCAAGCTTTATTCGAGCAAACCAAGAAAAAGATCAAGCTACGAGTTGCTAATTTATATGATATTTCCTGTACTAATGGCAGGTGGTGTATAGCTACTTCCTTCACTGGAGTCAGAAACCCTCTGATGGTGAGCTGAGCTGGCTCGAGCAGGCATTGAAAGAATGTGGTTGGCGAGGTCCGTATCGACAGTGGTTATTACTTGGTTGGGAACGTGTCGAAGGTTATAGAAAAACTGAGAGCGAAAACTCAATACCAACTCATAATTTATGACCCTGGCTTTCCTGACCTTGTTACTCCATAGATCGTGAACAGGCTCTAAGATCGCCATTTCGGATAAGCTGGGGGAAACCGCCCTAGGGAATTGGTTTAACCTTTCACACGAGAACTGGCCGCCGCGGTGTCCAGAAGACCTCCAGACCGAAGCTCACAGCCTCAAATGGTGGGGCAATCACTTGTATCGGCGTCAGAAAAGCGGTCGACCTCGACCCGAGGCGCCAGCGTTGAGTTGGTAGACCCCAGTGTGCACTCGGTAGGACCAACTAATCAGGCATCCGCACACCATAGTTGTGCATACAGTAGCATCTTGTCCTTACGATCCTTCCGATTATGTAGACGGAGACAGAATCTCGCAGACCCAATTCTAGGATCACCTCGAAGTGGCAACCTCCCAGCAGTGAGTAGAGCATTCGCTTAAAGTGAATCTCCAGCTCATCAATAATCCACCAACCTCTGAGACCTCACTTGCCCTTCTGAAACGGACCGAATAATCAGGCACCGAGCACCGATCCAGCGACTGCATGGACTCCAAATAGGTTGCAACTGCATGTGGAATTGCCCGTTCAGGAACTCCCCGGTCACTTCTCAGACAGAGCCTCAAGAGATTCTATTACTGTGCCACGCAGGCAGTGTAACATGATCGAGTTCAGCCTGTGTGGTCTGCTCCTGCCCGAAAATGTAACTGTTGTTCAAGTATGCCTCTCCCAGAGTTTTCGTATCCCATCTACCCATTTTAGCAACGAGTTCGAGCACGCCGATCATCAATGGCTTGAGGCGCAGTATTGATCTTCTGGGTCTTTTGAATGATCTGAGCAATATCGTGAGCCAGAATGGTTCACCCAACTCCCGATACCACTCTACCGAGTAAATGCTCCGAGATTAGGTCGTGTTGACATTTAGGGATGTCCACACAGTGGACTCTAGAATAGTCAAACGGTAGCATAGGGTCCACTGTGCGGACCGCTCGGATTGCAGCTATTTAACACATAAAGAGGACCTGATTGTAAATCTGAACTTCAAGGATCTTATAGATTCTTTTGTAAGAGCTAGTGATTCCAATTCCCATTGTTTTTCCATCCATGGCATATGGATTCCAGCACTCCCTGCCGGAAAGACGAGGGAATGGCTGGTAGGCTTCATCACTTAAAATTCAGCTAGTACCCATTATTATTTGGTTAGTCACCGCATCCTATCCTTTGCGCCTCAACCTATTCCATAGCCAATTCCGGTTCCAACCGCAGGCTGACTTCACCGGCCTGGAAGGTCCGGATGCCGCCGTCTGTATCCAGGCGCAGGGCACCTTCCGGCGTCACCCCAGCATAGATGCCTGAGAAGCTTTGGTCGGCCAAGCGGATTTCGACCGCTTCGCCACGGTAGCGGTCGAAACGGTCCCACTCCGGGAGGAAGGGGCCGAGCCCGTCGCTGCCGTAACACACCATGGTGTCGGTGAGGCACTCCGCCAGTCGGGCTGCGAGCTGGTTGCGGCTGATGGTGTCGAGCCCGGAAACGGAATCCAGATCCGCCCAGGGTTGATCAATCGAGGCGGCCTGAGCCGCGGGGAGCTGGATGTTCAACCCCAACCCGAGCACCACCAAGCTCGGGCCTTGGGACTCGCCCGCTATCTCCAAAAGCAGACCAGCGAGCTTGCGGCGGTTCCACAGGACGTCGTTGGGCCATTTGAGGCCGATACCAGGCATGCCTTCCGCCTCCAGGACGCCGGCTACCGCGGTGCCCGCGGCCAGACTCAAACCGCCGAGTACCCCTGGTCCGAAGGGGTAGCGCCACAGCAGGGAGAAGTAGATGTTAGTGCCGAAGGGGGAGATCCAGGTCTTGCCATGCCTCCCGCGTCCGGCCTGCTGGTGCTCGGCGAGACACAGGGTACCCGAAGGCGCGCCTCCTTGCCCCTCGCGCATCAGATGGCTGTTGGTCGAGTCGATATCGGCGTAGACCTCCAGCCGCTTGATCCGGTGTCTGGCTTGGTGCGGGAGCGTAGCCAGGATGCGTTCAGAATCAAGCAGATCGAGGGGCACCGCCAAGCGATAGCCGCGCCCGCGCACCGAGCGGATCTCCAGACCCAATCTCTCACCAGCTTTGTGGACTGCCTTCCAGACCGCCGCTCGACTGATACCCAGAGCTTGCGCCAGGTCCGCGCCGGAGTGAAATTCGCCGTCGGCAAGCCGTCGGATGATCCTGAGGTGGGTTTCCATTTTCGCAAGACAGCTGATCTATTGACGCTCGTCAGTGACTTAAGACCTGAAAATAACATAGATTAATACCCTTGCACGTGCCGGAGTCAATCTCCGATTGCCCACAGGATGCTGTAACCAAGGCACACGTGGATATCCGTGAAGCTGTGTGGAACCAGGATGCCTCACCGTCTTTCTGCGCGTAAGCGTATAGCAATGAAGACGCTTGCAATTGAAGAGCGTCAGGTCGGAGAATCCTTAGGGATTAAGGTTTCCTCTGGTCCCCTAAATTAAAGATCCCAGTCGTCGTAGCGACGTGGCAGCATCAACTAGAAAGGAGGATCCCCCATGGGGTGGAAGATACCGCGCCTTTCCCGCCGTGTATTCCTGAAAACCACCGGCTATGGAACCGCCGGGCTCAGCCTGCTCTCCCCTATTTCTCCCGTTGGCAATCTGGTCGGCAAGGCCGTTGCTAAGGATAGAAAAGAAGAGCAGAAGGAGGTCACCTATAGCATCTGCAACTTCTGCTCGTCGGTGTGCAACCTGGAGGTTACTACACACACCAATAACGGCGACAAGCGTATCGTCAAAATCGATGGCAACCCCAATTCCACGCTCAACCGCGGCAAGATATGCGCCCGCGGTCAGGCGGGGATGCGCCAGACCTATGCTACAGACCGCCTTAAGACGCCCCTGAGCAGGGTCGAGGGGACCAAGCGGGGCGAATACGCCTTCCGCGAGGCGAGCTGGGAGGAGGCCTGGAAGTATATCGAAGACAAGCAGAAATCGGCCGAGATTAAGCCCTGGGAGTGGACCATGGTGGGCGGCTGGACCTCCTGCGTCTTTTATATGAACTGGGCCGTGCCCTTCGCCGTAGCTAACCAGATACCCAATATCATCGCCTCGCCCATGCAGCACTGCGTGACCACCGGCCACCTAGGTACGGATATGGTCACGGGCAACTTCAACATCCACGACGAAGTCCTGCCGGATTTCGATAACGCCAAGTACATCCTATTCGTGGCCAACAACGCCTCCATCGGGGCGGTCTCCACTTGCCGCATGGTACGCTTCGCCCAGGGCCTCAAGAACGGCGCCAAGGTAGTGGCACTCGATCCGCGCCGTTCCGAGACTGCAGCCAAGGCAGATGAATGGATCCAGATCCGTCCGGGGACCGATCTAGCCTTCATGCTGGCCCTAATGAGGATCCTTATGAAGGAGGGGTACTATGATGAGTATTTCCTCCGGCGTCACACCAACATGCCGTTCCTCGTCTACCAGGACGACCAAGGCGAGTTGAGGATGGTCGCGGACGCGGAAGGTCACCCCAAGGTAGTCATAGAGGGTTCCAACGAGGTTCGGGTGCTGGAGAAGTTCAGCAACGACAATTTCAGGGAGGCTACGATCAAGGCGCAGAAAAGTACCACCGCCGCCTCCATCTCGGGACCGGCCGTGTCGAAACAAGCCAGCCACGATTCCCACGACTCCAAGGGTAACGTCATCCTCCCCCTCCTCAGGCTGCCAGAACCTATCACGGTCGACGGCAAACAGGTCAAGACGGTGTTCGAAGCCCAGCTCGGAATGCTCACCGAGTACACCCCCGAGTGGGCGGAGACGATCACTGGTGTGCCGGCCACGGACATCGCCCGCATTTCCCGCGAGTTCGGCACTACCCGGCCGGCCATCGTGGACCCGGGTTGGCACGGCGCCCGCTTCGGCAATGTACTGATGCTGCGCCGGGTACAGGCCATGGTGCAGGCGCTCGTCGGCGGTCTCGATTCGGTAGGTGGATGGGTGAACTCCGGCGAGGTACACCACAAGGCAGCCCACATGTACAAGGACATGAAAGAGATGGGGGTATCCATAGATGCCTTGGTAGGCAAGATGCACGAGCCGTTGGCAAACCTGACTGGCATGGCCTTTATCAAGCTAGTCATCGGAGCCTTCTCCGATCAAAAAGGCCAGTTCTTCAAGCATGGTAAACCCGGCTGGTCCTGGGCCTTCAGCCAGCAACAGAGAGAGGCTGGCCGTCCCAATATTGCCCTGCCAGTAATGACCGACACCGGACTGCTAGAGTCGGTGAAGGGCGAGCTCCAATTCAACGGCGAGCTCTATCGCACCCGCGCTATTCTCATCAACGCAGCCAATCCGGTCCGCCACTACTATCCCGACGCCTATTGGCGGGAGGTCTTGAGTCACGAGAACATGGAGCTGGTGATCGCAGTGGACGTGCTGCCTTCGGACACGGTCCCCTACGCGGACGTGATCCTCCCCAACAGTACCTACCTGGAGCGTGACGAGCCTACCCTCTACGGCAACGGCACCAATCAGGATCTGGCCCTGACCACCCGCTATGCAGCCATCGACCCCATCTACAACACCGAGGAAATGGCGGATATCCTCTACCGGCTGACCGGTATCATCAGCGGCAACCAGGAAGGTTTCATCGGTCTGATCGAGCATCTCACGGGGATAAGGGCCAAGGACGTCATGGCGGCCTACGCCGATACCCAGCAGACACATAAAGACAGGAAAGGACAAGGGGCCTTCGCTGCCGCCTGTCGCAGGGCGTCCTTCATCCTGCATGCCGAGCGTGACCATACTACCCCGGAGCACATCGACCGAATACTGCGCAAGAAGGGGATCTATCACGAAAAGGATATGCAGCATATCCTCGCCCATGAGGCCATGCCGCGTAAGATGCCGGTACCCACTGACAGCGGACGGGTGGAGTTCTTCAGTAGCCTGATGCGTGCCCAGCGCGACCTCGGTCACACTCAGGACAACTTCAGCGTGCTAGCTACCTGGATCGCTCCCGAGTTCCCAGAAGACAGGGCGTTGGCGGAAGATGAATTCTATTTCACCTACGGCAAGTCGCCCACCGTCTCCCACGCTTCCACCAACAGCAACAACCCGGTGTTGTCTGGCATCAACAAGTTCAAGGACGACCTCTATAAAGGGGTGTGGATCCATCCGGAGCGGGCTAGGAGGCTGAATATCAGAAGGGGAGACCGGATTCGTATCGTCAACAACAAATCCGGTCAGGAAGTCGCGGGCCGTGCCTATGTTACCCGCCTAGTGCAGAAGGACACCCTGTTTATCCACTCCTCTTTCGGGGTGGAAAATAAGGCCCTGACCAAGACCTCCGGAGACGGCACCCCCACCAGCGCCCTCATTCCCCATCAGGTGGAGCCCGTGGTGGCTGGATTCAGGTCTCAGGAATTCACCGTCAAAGTGGCCCGCGCCTGAGGCGGGGGAGGATTAAGATATGGCTAGATACGCGATGGTTATCGACCTCAATACTTGCGTGGGCTGCAACGCCTGTATGGCCGCCTGCGCTCTGGAAAATCAGACTCCTGTGTGGGATACCGAAAAGTGGCGCACCTATGTCCACGACGAAGAGGTCGGGACGGGAAACGACGTGCACCGCCGCTTCTTCCCGCGCCTGTGCAACCACTGCGACAACCCGCCCTGTATGCACGTCTGTCCCACCGGAGCGACCTACAAAACGGACGAGGGCTTCGTGCTGGTAGACGAGGACCTCTGCATGGGTTGCCAAGCCTGCGCCATGGCCTGCCCCTATCACGCCCGAGTGAACATCACCTACGCGGATGTCGAGAAGGGCAAAGAATTCTACGGTTCGGACTACCACCGCACTCGTCCTAGCGTGGACAAGTGTTCCTTCTGTAACCACCGGGTGGAGAAAGGCCTGAAACCCGCTTGCGTGGAGACCTGCGTTGGCGAGTCACGGATGTTCGGTAACCTGGAGGACCCAGACGATCCGGTTACCCAGATGATCGCGAGCGGAGCTGCCCGGCCGCTGATGCCCCACATCGGCACCAAACCCAGGGTCTATTACATAGATGATCTGAAGTGGAGGGGCTGAGATGGAGATCAACATTACTCACGCGACCCAGGATATCTGGACCTGGTGGTTCGCTGTCTACCTGTACACCGGCGGACTCGGGGGGGCGGTGCTGGCGGTGACCTTCCTCACCGACCTGTATCTCAAGGCCCATCGTAACTTGGTGCTCTGGGGAGCGCTCACTGGGGTGGTGCTGCTATCCCTAGGCTCCTCCATGCTGTTCCTGCACCTGCTTGATCATCTGGCGGTGATCCATGTGCTCAACCCCCTGGCCATGCTTAACCAGCCCACGGCCTGGATCGCCTGGGGCACCCAGCTCATCCTGTGGATGATGGTCTGGGGCGTGCTCTACGCGCTTCCCTATGCCTGCGTGACCCCCTTGTTTCAGCGCACCCCAGTGCTGGGGACTATCCTGGCCTGGTCCTGGGTAGAGAGGCTAGGGGATTTCGTGGCCAGGCATCGCAAATTCTTCGGTTGGCTTGCGGTAGTCAATGGGGCCGGTGTCGCTGTCTATACAGGCCTGTTGCTGCAGTCTTTCCCCTCCGTGGCCCTGTGGGCAAATCCCGGGGTACCCTTGCTGTTCACGGTCTCCGCATTCTCCACCGGCATGGCCTTCTTGCTGCTGATCATGTACACCATCCTCCACGAGGCGGAGGACGACCACATCCGGGTGCTCTATGAGCGGATCGACCTAGTGCTGATCGCAACCGAGCTGGTAATCATCTTCTCCTTCTTCTTCTACCTACAACGCGGCCCCGAATCGGCGCAGCAGTCGAAGGAGATCCTGTTCACCGACATGGGTTGGCTGATCGGCTTTATCGGGTTTGGCCTCATCGTCCCCTTCTTCTTGGAGCTTAAAGGGGTCATCAAGGGTTGGACCAGCCATGTGCCCATCATTGCCGCTTCCATCTTCGTGCTTACCGGCGGCTACCTGCTGCGGCACTACTTTATGTATGCGGGGGTCTACACTTATCCTTGGTAGGCTTTTTCTAGCCTGCTGAGGAGTAGGCCGACGAAGAGGCGCTTGCGCGCCTCTTCATGTAATTGGGGGTGCCTGTATTATCATCCCGCCGCTAGGTAAGGACCCTTTCGTGTTTGTTCGTGTCTTCTGTGGTTCCTCCTTGCTGAATCATTCAGGATTACTCGTACAACACCCGCGCGAGGTCGATCCCCATGTTTACAAAGCCCTCAGCCTCGTTGAACGTTTCTTCAATTGCATCAAACAGTTCCGGCGCATCGCCACGCGCTCCAATAAGCTGGATGCCTGCTACCTCGCGTTCGTGACTAGCACCTCGGTCTTGATCACGCCTGGTAAAGATAGCGAACTATTATCTGGAATGACCCGATCTCTATCATAACTAACTGATATAAAAGGTCTATTCTATAGACAGTCTCTTAAATGTCAACACGACCTAGGTCGTGTTGACATTTATACCGAAAGCATTCCTAAATCATTAAGTTAGCCTTTCCATCTATTCCTAAAACTGTCTTTAAAGTCGAAGTGGTAGTCGTAGATGTCAACAGCAACTAACGCCAACCGCTAAATTAGGGCAAGATTAACAGGATTGTTTTTCCTAAATAAGAATTATAACATACTGCCAGCCTGGGGAATCCAGTATCATTAGGCGACAAGCCAGGAGGTTAGGATTCACTCCTTGATTAAATGTCAACATGTCTTAGGGATGGTGTGCCGTGCCCAACGATATATAGATATTGGACAGGCCATTGCCCAATCCCGGGGATTGCCGTGACTAAAAGTATGACCGCCTTTGCCTGTGAATCCGCGACCAGGGGTGAAGACGAGCTGACCTGGGAGCTACGCTCCGTCAACCATCGTTATCTGGAGGTCTCCATGCGCCTCCCGGAAGGGCTGCGGACGCTGGAACCCATGGTACGTGAGCGCCTCGCTGCACATCTCGGGCGGGGCAAGCTAGACTGTACGCTGCGCCATCTGCCGGGTCCAAGTATGGCCTGTAACTTGCGTATCAACCGGCATTACCTGGCGCTGCTGCTGGCCGTCGGGGACGAGGTGGCGGAACTCATCGGTCACCGAGTGCAACCTGCTCCATTCGAGCTCCTGCGCTGGCCTGGTGTACTGCAGGAGAAACCGCCTGACTTGGAGCCGGTTATGCAGCAGTCTCTGGATCTACTAGACCGAGCTCTGGCTTCCCTGGCTGCAGCCCGCGAGCGGGAAGGAACACGGCTGGCAGATCTTGTCCGAAAACGCTGTGACAGGCTAGCCGCCTGTGCGGCCCGGATCAGGAAGTACATGCCTCAAGTCATGGCGGAGGTACGGGAGCGCATCCACGACCGGCTTCAGGAAGTGCGCACCGAACTCGATCCGAACCGCCGGGAGCAGGAGTTCGTCCTGCTTGCCCAACGCCTGGATGTAGACGAGGAGCTGGATCGTTTGATGGCCCATATCGATGAGGTCCAATCAGTGTTGAATAACAGCGGTCCTGTTGGTCGCCGACTGGACTTCCTGATGCAGGAGCTGAACCGGGAGGCTAACACCTTGGCTTCGAAATCCTCCGACGTCGAGGTCACCCGCATGGCCGTAGAGATGAAAGTCCTGATCGAGCAGGTGCGCGAGCAGGTGCAAAATATAGAGTGAGGTTCCATCCCACCTCGTCCTGGTAGCCATTTTCAAACCGTAAAAGCGCAATCTGGAATCCTTTTTTGCCGCAGATGACCGCGAATTAACGCAAATTGGTTGCAAAATATCATAAGATCTTCCTGTCCGCAGATTTTCACAGATTGTTCCATTCTTAATATGTGAACATCCATGTGATCTGTGAATAGAGCGAAGCGACCGAATTATTCTTCCCATACTCAACCCAAACCCTAGGTAGCTCCGCTTCTTAACCACTAATCAACATAAATCAGTCGAGACCGGCTCGTTATCATCGTAGATTCTTAATTCATTTGGGTTCATTTGCGGCTAACCTCTCTCGTGAAGATCCTATCAGTTCAATCTGTCGGAATTTAAGAACATCTATCTAAACTAGGTTATATAAGCCCAATCCATAAGATTCTGCTGGAGATCCGGAAGTGTGAGTGCGTCTCTCATTCATGGTGCAACGGGCTACAGCTTGCAATGATCGGAGCTACTCGGGGATTGATCTGTCTGCACCGATTGCATAATCTTATTTATTTATTGCCTTGACAATAATCTCTTTTTCCTCATCGAGGAAGTACCCAATCCAGTGTTCTTGCTTCATGATTTCTTCCCATTTAAATTAGAGAGTTGTATGTTTACGATTGGGAAAGGCGGTCTTGAGGAAATGAACAAAGGGCTTCTGTTTATCCTATCCGCTGCCTCAGGGGCAGGGAAGACGAGTCTTGTCCGGGTGTTACTCGAGCGTGAGTCGGGTCTGCACCTGGCGGTATCCTTTACCACCCGGGCCTCCAGACCTGGCGAGCAGGACGGTGTTCACTATCACTTCGTCACGCCGGAGCGATTTCAGCGCATGGTCGCCGCGGGCGAATTCCTGGAACATGCACAGGTCTTAGGCAACTGCTACGGGACGGCAGAATCCGTCGTGCGTTCGCAGCTGGAGCAGGAACAAGACCTCTTGCTAGAGATCGATTGGCAAGGGGCCAGGCAGGTCCGCACGCGCTTTCCGCAGGCCGTTTCCATCTTTATCCTGCCGCCCTCGGCGCAGGCGCTGGAGCAGCGTTTGCGCAAACGTGGCCTGGATAGTGACCAAGTTATCGCGAACCGGATGGCCGAAGCGTACTCGGAGATGTCGCACTATGCGGAGTATGACTATCTGGTGGTGAATGATCGCTTCGACAGCGCACTGAACGACCTAGCCTGCCTAGTCAGAGCCGAACGGCTGCGATGCTCCCACCAAGCCCCGCGGCTCGGGTTTCTGCTGGCCGGGCTTGTGGAATAGAACTGCGAATCACGCGAATTCATTGGTGGTAATTCTGATGATTCGGTATTGTAGCCGTTCAGCCCCTGCCTCTTCATTTCAGTACGCATTGCCAGAATCCCAAATGCCATTGGATTAGGCGCCAGGGATGGCAAAAACAGTAGAAATAGTAGGAATTCGAACCATTACTCGGCATTGCGTAAGGCACGCGTCGCCGCCCTCGAATTCCCAATTTCTGATCGGAGCACCATCAGATGGCACGCATTACGGTAGAAGATTGTCTAGAGCACGTGGACAACCGATTCGATCTCGTCCTGCTGGCGACCAAACGCGCCCGGCAATTGACCCGTGGCACCGAGCCCCTACTGCCCTTGGAAAACGATAGGCCAACGGTCATGGCCCTGCGTGAAATCGCAGCGGGTGTGTTGAACGCCGAGTCCATCGCCGCCACGGAACCGCAGGAAGAAGACACCATCAAATCCTTAGAACGAGCGCTTGCTGAGGAGCTAACCGCAGATGCACGTAAGGGGATGCCAGAATAGACACCACAGGTGCCCTTTACACCACGAGGCATATTTACCTCTCGGTCGCTTGCCGGGCGTTGCTGCGCGGGATCGTCTCAGGTCGATCCTGACCTCCCTTACGGTCGGTTGCATTCCCAGGTAGAACTGCCGTGACGGCGGATAAACCCCGCTTTCTGATCAGCGATCTGTGCGCCTTTCTCGGTTCTTACCTTTCTGTGGAACAGATCCGAGAAGTCTACCGTGCCTATCTGTTCGGTGCCGAAGCCCACGAGGGGCAGTGGCGTAAGTCCGGCGAGCCCTACATCCACCATCCCATCGCAGTCGCCTGCCTGTTGGCGGAGATGCGCATGGATCACAAGTGCCTCATGGCTGCCCTGCTCCACGATGTGATCGAAGACACGGCCACGGCAAGGGACCAGATCGCTGCCGCCTTTGACGAGGAGATCGCAGATCTGGTAGACGGCGTCAGCAAGCTTACCCAGATCGACTTCAGGTCGCGGGAGGAGGCCCAGGCGGCCAACTTTCGCAAGATGATGCTGGCCATGACTAAGGACATCCGGATCATCCTCATCAAACTCACGGACCGCCTGCACAACATGCGCACTTTGGGGGTCATGGTGCCAGCAACCTGCCGCCGCGTGTCCCGAGAAACCCTGGAAGTCTACACCCCCATCGCCAACCGGCTGGGACTCTACGACATCCGCGTGGAGCTTGAGGAACTGAGTTTTGCTCACCATTGGCCGTGGCGCCACCGCATTCTGGAGCGGGCTGCGAGCCGTGCGTGTAGCGCCCGAACCGGGCTAATGGAAAATGTGGAAACGGCGCTGCGGGAACGACTAGATCAGGAAAGCATTGCAGGCACTGTGACCAGCCGCTGCAAGCATCTCTACAGCGTCTACCGCAAGATGCGGGACAAAAAACGCCCTTTCTCTGAGGTCGCGGATGTGTTTGCTTTCCGGGTGGTCGTCGACACAGCGGGTACCTGTTATCGGGTATTGGGCCTAGTACACAACCTATATAAACCAGTGCCGGGAAGATTCAAAGACTATATTGCCATCCCCAAGTCTAACGGCTACCAATCCCTGCATACGGTGCTGGTGGGGCCCCAGGGGCTGCCGATCGAGGTCCAAATTCGCACTGAGGACATGCAACATATCGCCGACAGCGGTATCGCCGCCCACTGGATGTACAAGTCGAACCAGAACGACAGCGGCAATCCCCCGGCCCTGGCGGCAGATTGGCTACAGAACCTGCTGGAGATGCAACGCGGGTATGGAGACTCGGTGGAATTTCTCGAACACGTCAAGATTGACCTATATCCGGATGAGGTCTATGTCTTCACTCCCCGGGGGCGCATCCTGGTATTGCCGAAGGGGGCCACGGTGGTGGACTTTGCCTACGCTATCCATTCCGATGTGGGCAACACTTGCGTAGCGGCACGCATTGAGCGGCACCTGGTACCCTTACGCACCGTGCTGCACAGCGGCCAAACGGTGGAGATTATTAATTCTCCCGAGGCAGCGCCGAACCCAGCTTGGCTCAAGTTCGTGGTTACTGGCAAGGCCCGCGCGAACGTGCGGGCCTACCTCAAGAGCCTGCAGCGCCAAGAGGCCGAGGCGCTGGGACAACGCTTGCTCGACGGCGAGCTAGAAGGCTTCGGCTTGGACTGGGAACACCTGCATCAAGAGCGCCTGCAGGCCTATCTAAACGCCTCCAACCTGACTTCCGCTGCCCAGCTACTCGTCGATATTGGGCTTGGCAACCGGATGCCAGCCCTAGTGGCGCGTCGTCTTGCTGCGGACGGTGGTGATGAGATCGCCGAGAAGGCACAATCGGGGCAGGAATCCGGGCGCCCACATCGGTTTCCCATCAAAGGTACGGAAGGGATCGTGGTCAATTTCGCCCGTTGCTGCCAGCCCATCCCAGGCGACGGTATCCTGGGGTTATTCAGCCCCGGCAAGGGAATCGTGGTTCATCGCCAGGAGTGCCGCAACCTGGGAGATTCCCAAAGCCAGGGGGACAAGTGGCTGGATGTGGAGTGGGCAGCTGAGCCAAGCGTCGATTTCTTCACCGGGATCAGGGTTGAAGCGGACAACCGCCGCGGCACCCTGGCCACAGTCGCCGCCGCCATCGCCGAGCTGGGCTCCAACATCGAGAACGTCCAGTCCTCTAAAAAAGATGGTATCAGCGCCGCCCTGGATTTTTTAATCACGGTGCATGACCGTTGGCACCTAGCCCGGATCATGCGCCGTCTACGGGCGATTCCGCAGATCTTACGGATCTCTCGAATCCCGCGCTAGGGGGTTATTTCATCCGATTTCCATATGTGGATACATCGACTTTTGGGCACGAAAAACACCACCCCAAACTCTGGTTCCAAAGGGTACAGCTACCGTTGGATCAGCCAACTGGTCCTGATCCCGGCGCTTTTCATGATCCTGCACTGGTGGCGATCGGAGTCCCTCGCCAGCGGTAATGCACCGGCCCTGGCCGGCGATCTCACGGGCGGGGGGAGGTTTGATCTCGACGACCTGAAGGGCAAGCCGGTTCTGGTCCATTTCTGGGCCACTTGGTGCCCCATGTGTCGATTCGGTGACGACGCCAGCGCCGCCATTGCGGAGGATTTCAACATCGTCACAGTGGCCATCCGATCGGGAGGGGCTGCGGAAATCATAGGGCATCTGAACCGTGAATCCCTCTCATTCCCCGTCATCCCTGATCCCTATGGAAGGCTGGCGACAGCCTGGGGGGTAGTCGGCGTACCCACTAGCTTCGTGCTGGACGGCAACGGCCGCATAAGATTCGCTACGGTCGGCTATACCACCGGAATCGGCCTGCGGGGACGCCTGTGGGCAACCAGCATAATGGATTGAACGGCTAGAAAAACCAGACCGTGCCCAAATCTTGCCTCGACCCGCGTCCTGAATATAATGCTACATGACTTAAAACCCATTGCTATTGCTTGGAGAACCATCATGCCCACTTACGATTATCGCTGTGACGCCAACGGTCGAGTGTTAGAAGTTAACCATCGCATGAGCGAGAGCCTCTCCACCTGGGGCGAGCTCTGCGAACGCGTCGGCATCGAACCGGCCAGCACCCCGACCGATGCCCCCGTCTACCGCCTAGCCACCGGCGGCAATCCCATTTCCAGCACCAACCCCGGCAGCAGCGGCACCTCCCCCGTCCCTGCCTGCAACACCGGAGCTTGCTGTCCCACTGGCATGTGCGGGCTCAATTGAGGCGATCTCCTTGAAAAATCCGGTCGGGTTAGGCGCAGCTCCGAGGTTCGATGGTCCGACCGATCCGGGAACGCCATAACCCGACCGCCAAGAAAAACCACGAATCATGCGAATCTCCGTGGATCGTTTTGCGCCGATCTAGGCAATCCATCGTTTCCCCTTCGACACCCTATGCTGAGGCTCAACGAGCAGAACCCTTGGGATGGGATGTGCCCACCAATACGGCACCTACTACTTAGTTCCAGTAATATCTTCTCCTATATGGGACTGATGTGAATATTGTGTTTACGAGTCTTACGGATCCTAGAACAGTAAAAATAGACTGGAACTAGGTACTCAGTACAAAATCCTAAACGCACCCTGACAGGCTATTCGGACTGCTACACCCTATCTGGAATGGGAAGCGGGATAAGGCTTCCGTCCCGGAGTCCTCCCGACTGGGATCCGCGATGCTGCTGCACGAGAAACTGGGCCTGCAAAGAGGTGGGGATCCCCACGTGACCACAGTTGCTGGCTAGTGTCGAGTACAGGGATCTGAGGGTGCAAGCGACCGCCACCGCGGGCATGCTCGGCAATGCTACCCGTGCTGAAGACCCTGCGGGCTGGCATGGAACCGCGCAGGGTAACCATAGAATCGCATCGGAGACCCAGATCAAGCCGCCCACTGAGGAAAGTGCCGCAAAAGGTACCGATCTTCTCCCTTTGGCCCCCTCCCCCAAACCCCTCTCCCGTTGGGAGAGAGGTTTGGGGCACCCTCACCAAGCGTGGGGAGAAGACCACGGCGGTACCATCGTTATCATGGCCTTCGTCAACAACTGACCCTGCACAACCCGCCTGAGTCCAGGCTGCGACCAGGGTCACCGAGGGTGAAAGCGTCGCCGTCTAGGATCCGCGTATGCCCAGCCGGCAATTACCAAGCTTAGCAACAGACACTGGTATCAATCAGCTTACCATCGCTGCACCTCTGGCAAGCGGCGAGGGGAACTGGAAACGTCACTGTAGCGGTCAAGCCCAAGCACGCGAAGAAGAGCCGGTGCTATACCTACAAAAGTTGAAGGTGCTGGTGCTGATCCTGGAAGATACCATCGCCGCGAGGTGAAAGTTGTGACCGACGGGGTCGGCCA
>Ga0056114_1000093_pt1 | contig 22712 bp, 14 predicted proteins | sample WorMetHERISLAND1_FD_77005 | JGI IMG/M metagenome (GOLD analysis project Ga0056114, IMG submission 77005) | Marine gutless worms symbiont microbial communities from Max Planck institute for Marine Microbiology, Germany - Olavius loisae HERON... ...
AATAGTAACTTTTGCTCTAGGACGCACCGTTTAGCCACAATACATAACGTCACAGACGACGTCGACGTCGACAGACAGACGCAACACTGTAGCATAAGCGCGACCGTTAGTACGGTCGGCTAAAAATTAGCAAGGCAGTCTTCAGCTTGTCAATGTTGGTTGGTTTTGTCATGCATAACATCTTATATCGCACGCACATATGGTAATCCAATGGATTGACATTTGGCAGCTTAAATATCATCACTGCAGATATGCTGTGATATCATCGAGTGACTTTTTGAACCATCTTTTACAATATGTAAGATGGCACTGGTCATTTTAAGTTTCATTTTCAGGTCGACTTTTCAGTGTTGACAGTAGTTTAGTGACAGGTTTCCGGTTCTGTTAAGAAAGCATGATTTTTTGGATTAACTGTTTGCATAACTGATTTTCATATTACAGGAATGATATGTCGTAACTCGATTCAGTTTGTAGTATTTTGATCGTATGTTTGATTTGGATTGTTCTGTTGGCATATAAGCCGCAGATCAAGTCGGCCACCAAAGAAAAGAATAGAGAATAAATAGGCCTATAATTCATTTGCTGTTTTTTTTAGAAAGAATAGCCTAGTTATAGGTGTCGTGTTAATCTAACTCTGTAGTTGTCACTAGTCTTCAGAGGCTCAGCACAGTCAAATTTCGGTGTGACTAAATACTGCTCCAGCTGCTGCGGATGCCCAGGTTGCTCCAGTTGCTCCGGCCGCCGGAACAGTATACAGAAGCATTATCACACCGCCAGGTTAGTGTTAGTTAACCAGTAATTTCGGCTTATTCATCTGAATATCGGAACTGTCATTTGCAACAACATTTCATTAATACTACACCCCGCAATGCTCCAGAGCAGCCGGAGCAGAATTTAGTCATACACTCATCAAATTTAGCTTAGTATTAGTTGATATGTGTTAAATATTTTCAGTAATTCTAAATCAATTGTATAATCAGCAGGTAACTACCATAAATTGGCTGTTAATCTAGATTAGTCTTTCATACATTACACAGTAATCAAAATAAATTGAACTATTCAGTTGTTAAACTGTCACAGTTTGTAGAGCTGTAACAATCATTTGAAATGTACAGAGAAGAAAATTTTGTCACACTATGATTCTTGATTGGGTATTTGTGTTTTTTCATAGTTAAATGATTGCTCTGCACAATTGAAGCAAGAAAGTCATCTTTACAAAAGTCATTAGTGAGTCAACCAGCAGCAGGCCTACAGTCGCATCAGGGCACGTAGGCGGGGAATATTAGATGGCTGGTGGCATCAAATAAAGCATGCTGGCCTGTCTCCATTTCTGTGCTCAGCTTACAGCTTGCATAAGTGCTCGGTTGTCTCGGTTGTCGCTCACAGCAAACGACATCTTCTCTTCTTACAAACTCTTCCATCAGCATCACTCACTAGTCATACAGGAGGTGACAAAGCAGATAAAGTCGCAGCTGTCCGCACTGGCCACGATGGTTCAACTGATTGTGGTAACCCTCAATGTCATTATTCGTACGCACGTCAAGACTGAACGCTGAAATGTCACGTGGTGTGAACAGTCAACTGTGTAGTTGAACAGTTCCTGGATCGACTGTGGAGTGTCGTTATCCAGGCCTCCTTTTAGTCAGTCGAAAACTGGCCACTGGCTGGGTGTGCTCGTGAGGCAGCACTGGAGCCATTAATCGGTGACATAGCAGCCTGGTGCTCGGGTCGGTGGGATTACACCTGACTCAGTCCAAGTTGCGTTAATTTTTTATCTTTAATTTCATACAGTATTAGCCAGCAGGTATTTAATTACTGTTGACACTATTACCTAACTGTCATTATAGGCCGGCAATGTGACTGTTTGGATAGTGAATCCAAACCCATAGTTATAGGTCACCTGTATATACATTGACTTTTGTTGGATATTTTGAATGTTGTCCAGTGATTTTTTTTTAGCTTTTTGTGGTTTGTAGTTATAAGAAATGCCTCCTCGATCCAAACAGAATCAGCGTCAACCTGAGTGGAATATGTGTGAACGCTGCAAGTATTACATAACAACTAAAGATATTGACATCCACTCTGAAGTCTGCAAGGAGGATCAGCCTTTTAGTTATGACTTGTCCGACACTGACACACATAGCAGTATTCAACAGCTGCGGCATTGTTTCATCAGCTCTGGATCTGTTGTGGCAAGACTTGATGGTACGTTTTTTGATTATTATTATTATTAGCAGTGGCAGCAGCAGCAGTAGCAGTGCATTTTTGCTAAAACATGCGACAGTTTTACGCTGTCATGTACTCTGATAGTCAGTCTGTCACATCTTGTTTAACTTCAGCTGAAACTTCCTCTTATATATCCACCCACAGCCTTGCACAGGCTCTACAGTGAGTCTGCTGATGCTGACTGGATGTGATATGCACTGATCATGTTGTGTTTGTCAGTTTGCTATCATCTTAGCTGTGAACGATATCATCATTAAAATATCTGTTGATTGCAGGCAGTTATTGCTTCTATTTACAGCTCAGTACTTCTTCAGATATTCATTTTGAAAACAAGAACTAAGATAGACCAGGGCAGCATTTTCTAGCACGGCATAATAGTCAGCAACATTGTAGAAGGTATGGAGCTGTAATTACCATGTAAATTGTAAGTATTGGATTAATGTGATTTTAGTGGAAAAAGTGAAGAGAGAATGCAGCAAGACTCCTGAGAAGGAACAGAAGCAAGTGGTGACTAGGTCGAAGACAATGGAAAATCAGATATATATACATCCGTCTACAATGATGATGTGTGGTCTGACGTTCCTGTGCCCAGCAGTTGTTGATCGTCAACATGTTCTTATTGCTGTGCCTGATGCTCGGTTGCCTCTAACGAATGTAACTGTGAGCGAATGGACGGCACTGAATGTGCTCGACAAAAAGCCAGGACAGTTTCTTACTGTGTTTGCTCTGAACAGCGTCGATCTTGCAGCAGTGGAAGTCTGTGTCAAGCTGATGTGAGTCTTTTGTATTCACTAGAAAGTTGTTCTGTTGTACATTATATAGTTACTAAATTCTGCATTGTAGATGACTTTAGTGAAGTAATGAAACTAACAGTACACTACAGGCTAAGGACAGCAATACACTGTGGTTCAAATAAAACGTCACTCCTTTTACTTCAGCAATAACCCCATCGAATCCTGACTAATTTGGGTAATATTTACCAGAAATATACCTTAGACAACGAGTAACAAAATGTATACTTTATATACCACCACACCTGTTTCATGTGTACACACTTTACTTTGCAACATGACAGTTCAACTTTGTCAATGAACAAACAGCAAAAATATCAAAATTGGATAGTTAGCGGATCGCTGGCAGCAATCGTTCTGCCAAATATTATCCAAATCCGTTTAGGATCAACGGAATTATTGCTGTTGTAAAAAGGGTGACATTTTTTGAACCACAGTATATTCTCATAGTGACAAAATCAGACTACATATCATATACTAGTGTACAGCTAGTATACTGCAAGGCTGTTGTTGAACTGACAAAGCTGACGTGTTCATTATTGCTACAATGACATCTCTGTTTGCTCTGTACAGTAATGACAAGTCATGCACAGCAGACGAAGGCTTCTTGGCGCACTGTACACATGAGTGTGGTAGTATTTTCAGCTGTTATTATAATGATTAGTTTTCAGTCACTGTTTCGTAAAATGTAACTCTGGCACAGTACTAACTTGCTATGTGTCTTCTAAGACTTGCTAATAGAATTGTCAGACGTTGCTATGCTGTTAGAAGCGTTGTAGAATAAGCCCAGCTCATTTCCTGGCCGAGTGTCATAAAAGGTGACTGAACCAGGGTAGTTTTATTTTGTGTTGTTTGCTTTTCTGAGTGTATTTAATTTGTGTACTTTGTATATTTTTAATTTGTTTTCTGTCGTGTATTTTCCAGCGTCAACCAACGTGAATGGCACTGTATAGCCTAATTGTGCTGATGTGCCGTTAAGAATCTACTCACTCACTAGGTGCTGTTAATGATCTGTATTCACTGTGTTTATTGACAGTTGGAACGTTTGTTGCCGTTGGAAGTCGTATCAGAGTAAGTTATCGTGGCTCGCTGTGTGAGTTGGAAGTTGTTCGGCTTATTCTTGAGAACGGCGAGACCATCAGCGGTGTTGATTCTCACATCAGCGACAAACTGTCTTCAGTTCATCTTTCATCCGAGTCTGATGAGCATCAGTGTAAATTGTCACAACACTTCTTCCGGTGTATAAGTGGAACGTCGGTGACACTGTATGAACCTCCGTCAGCAAACAGAGGAAATATCCGACGTGCTGTAACCCTGGACGATGTAGGTGGTGTCGATAGTCAGAAAGACTTCCTTACACGGCTTGTGTCATCGATGCTGGATCTTGATAGATCTAATGCTATGAAACAGAGCGGTTAGTTGCAATATTTGAATTGTCCATCCTTTGATTTCTTTATTATGATAATCTGTAGATGCATATATAATGTAGGCCTGTATAATGTCACACATCCACATCACAGTATCGGTGTAGCAATTCTGTCTGTCCGACTAAATGCCATTCCAATTCAAAATGAAATTCATTAAAAAACAACCTTTTGTTGATTATTGTTGACGTTTCGGCCGAAACGTCAGCCGAGACGTCAACAATAATCAACAAAAGGTTGTTTTTTAATGAATTTCATTTTGAATTAGTTTATCGTTCAATCTATGAGTATATTCAAAGGTAAATGCCATTCCGTAATTGGGCTTTAATTGATGACATACTTTTGTCGCCTGTCTTTCAACACAGAGTCTACATTGAGTTAACCACCCATAATCTCACTCTTGCTGCAAAGCATGACACAGCCAGCTCCGAAAACAATTGGTTGATATCCTGTGGTCACGCTGATCACAGCCATGAATTAAGATGTTACAACATTTGTCTGCCATCACGGTATTGTTGTGTCGTAATCTCTTTGGGTGAGGTATTGAAATCTGAACATGTAGAAAATTTGAACGTGTAGATAATTTGTTACGCATGACTGAGTGCATGGTCAACAAGTCGACCAATCTGTATGTTGCAATGCAGTCCAGTGTAATACAGTGACAACAATGAAGTGTTCTTGCATAGACACACCCAGAGGACAACCATTACTACAGAATGGCCACTATATGCGGACATAGCAGCCGGAGACAGAGACTTAACAGTATGCAACTTGTTATTGCACTCAAAGCGTCACTGGCACTTTTATTTGCAGCTCTTGCATCCTTTGCTTGTTGTTTTGCATATCATTTTGTGTCTTTTTCTGTATTCACATAACTGAGTGGCGCATGCAAACTTTGTTAATGAAGGAATACGATGAGAGCCTTATATATAATCACATGGTTTACTTAATTACATTACACCCTTCACTCCGGTCTTTTGTTCTCTTCTTTTTTATTGGGCCGATGCTGGTGCTTGTTTCTCGGAGCCATTGCCACTTCGATTTCTACAAATTGGAGTGGCAGTGTTTCGCACGACTACAACAGTGGAACGGAGCTGTTTTGCAGTTTGTATTTAGAAACCCCGAAGAATGTTTAGTTGGCCATAAGCAGCTATACATGCTTTGTGTGGTCCTGATCGTGTCTATTAATCTTTATCAGTGAATTCAGTAAATGTTGTGAGAATCTCTGCATCTGTTCTTGCAGGTATCCAGCTTCCTCGAGCTGTCCTCGTCTATGGTCCGTCAGGTACTGGAAAGACGCTGTTAGTACGAGCTGTTGCTCATTCATTGAAGCTTCATCTGGTCACTGTCGGAGGCTCTGCCATCCTTAGCCCGTGAGTTGTACTGTATGTTGAAGAGTTAATTAGTTAAGGTTGTCTTATTGCAGCTCTTTGTGTTGGTTCTTTTGTCTATGCCTCTTGCATTAATCTTTTCCCAATGTCTACCAATGTAGCACTTTGCCAACAGAGTTTTGTAGCAAGACAGCAGTTGGTCTAAATTTACTGAGAAGTGTGTAAGATAGAAGTTCGTGTATAATACATTATACAGATTGTCGTTACTTACTGATGTTACCTACTAGGGTGAATGGTGAAGTGAAACTGTGGCACAGCAAGTCAGCTAAACAACCCGTGCCATTGCATAGATATAAAACAAGTAGTTACTTATGTTTACACAGTACTGTGTAGGACATCAACACTGTTGCTAGTTATTGTTATTGGTTTTATGCCACAAACGTGATCACCATTTTATCGTCTATAGAGTTGTCTAGAGAACTGTGACCTGTTTTGTGTGTAACATGTGAAGGTATGTCGGGGAGTCAGAGCAGCGGCTGTGTCGGCTGTTTGCCGAAGCACGTCGTCATGCACCGAGCTTGATACTGCTGGATGAGGTTGATGCGCTGTGTCCTCGACAGCGCTCGTCACACAACGATATAGAACACAGACTCGTAGCTTGCTTGTGCTCGCAACTAGATGCTATTGTAAGCAGTCATTCTCCGCTCAGCTGATTCTTTCCAATGTCGATGCAGTTTTGATTGATGTTTTGACTCTGCTGTTTTGGCATCATGAAATTTATGTGATCTGAAAATGATTGTGCAATCTTCAATGTCCAGTCTGTTGATTTTCATAGGCCCAGAGGAGACTAACCAAGCATCTAGCTTAATCTGTAGTAAGTGGAAAAATAACCCCGTTAAATATAAACGACAAGTAATAATATCAGTACAGTGAATTAGTGTAAAACTGCTAGTGTGTCATGTCACTGCACATCTGCAGTTTTCTACCACTTGTAATCACAGGTGATGGACTGGTCATGCGAGCGATTCTTCCACAGGTGTAAATTGCCTATAAATTTTTCTTAAAAGATGTAGGATGCTGTGTCTGTGGAGAAATCATTGCTTGGATTGCATAATTTAATGTTCAATTGGTAACATTTAATGAACAAGTTTGGGCTGAATGTGGTGTTGAATTGTGCATATTTATAAATACTTTGACTATGTTGGTCAGTGGTCATCTGGCAAAGTTTCACTCCGCCAGTTCACAGATGTTTTTCTGCATAGATCTTTTGTGAATATCAAATGATATGACAGAATCTGTGAGAGAACTAGTGAGTTTCTGTGCAGTGTCGGTAATTGATGTGTCATCATTACAGTTTATTTTGTTGCCGTGGCAGCTGGCAGAAGACTGTCACGTGTTTGTTATTGCTGTAACGAGAAGACGAGACGATGTGAACTCATCATTAACTGTCAGCACTCGCATCAGTGTTGAGCTGGAGATGTCTGTGCCAAATGCTGCACAGCGACGCTCTGTATGTCTTCCACTGTTGTCGACCATTAGTCAGTTATCCATGTCAACTTGTCATGTTTGTTTAGACAACGAATTTGTGATCGGTTTGCTGTTTAGACCAGTAATAATAATAATCATCATCATCATCATCATGATGTCAATATTTACAGTGCTGTTATCATGGCTACCTAGGCCAGTGCAAGAGTAAGTTGCTTGCAGTGAGCATATTTATTTTCCCGAGCTTCCTGAATTCCAGAATGAGGATACTTGTTGACAGTTGTTTGAATTTCTGCAACGTCTTTACATTTTTGAAAACTAGAGTCTTTGAACTACCGTTTGGTGAAAACTGCATTATTGTAGACCCGTTTTCATTGTAATTATATTTCATTGTAATTATACGACAACTTGAGAGACAGATGGACAGACGGGACCAAAGATATTATGTGCTTGTCAGAGCTGGTGCTCAGTGAAAACTTATGGGTATTTTATATCCTAATTTGGCTCTGCTGTTGACAAATTAATTGTGTTGTTTGCATATTAATGTAGTGAATGATTAATCTTATTGTAATCTTATCACCAGACCGATGTCTAGCTTTAAGTACAAAGAGTTCAGAAATATGCATGTATAATTTGCAACTGCATATGTAGCAATCAAGACAGAGCTCATAGCCTGCTGGTTTACAACTGTTATCGTTGGATCGTTGGTGGATGCTGTTAATAGATATTGGAGTGTCAGTTGAAAGGTGTCGCGCATGAATTGTCATCAACTGACATTACTGACGTCGCAAACAGAGCACACGGCTTTGTTGGTGCCGATCTTGCCGCTGTTTGTTATGAAGGTAAAACTTGTCGTGTCTTAAAGTAAGTTAATCTTTAGCTGTTTTCGTGTGGATAAATTTCTTTCAGTTCAGACCATTTGTACGACAATATCGTCAACACTGAACATGTCCTTATTTGAAAGTTTGGACATTGCCTTCATCAGCTGCACTGGCTGAAGGCTTCAGAGCGGATTGCATTCAAACAATCAGTCCTTGTGTACAAGTGTCTACACGGGTCCGCACCTGACGAGCTTTGTCAGGTGGCAGATGTCGAGGCTCGTCAGCGACTCCGTTCCAGTTCATCTTCATCATTGATTGTCAGCCGCACCCGACTCCTTACTGTCGGTGACCGAGTTTGCCGGTTGCCGCTGCACGTGTCTGGAACAGTCTGCCTGATCTTGTCACTTCCGCACCTTCTGTAGCAGTCTTCCGGTCACGACTTAAAACTCACCTGTTTAACATTTCCTACCCCTGTGATTGTACAGAGCCTGCGCAGTGACTCTAGTTGCTTTGGACACTGTAATCTTTCTTGCTTACTTACTTACTTACATAGCTGCTGTAAAATGGTACTTTTCTTGAGCACTGAAATGTAACGTAATTTTTTGTTCGAATGCCTTTCTCAGTTCCATCATTGATCTTTACACATGTTTGTGAGGTCTTGAGTGAAATCAAACTGTATCACCCGTCTGAGAATCTGTGCCACCCAGGTCACAAGTCGACCACAGTTTACAAAGTTACACAGTTACAGAGTGTCATGTTAACAAATTAATACCATTCAGACTGAAAAAGCTGTTTATTGTAACTGTAATTTCGTTAGCATATAGTTCTCAGGTATATATTTGTAATTTATTGTAAGCTTTTAGACTGTATTTTAACTGTCTTTGTGTGGATCTGGTCCCAGCTCAACAGCACTGCATCTCCCGTGAGGACGCGAAGCAACTCATGGTAGCTGATGACCTTCACTATGGTTTGAAGATCACGCAGCCCAGTGCAATGAAAGAGCTGGCTATTGAAAAACCAAATGTAAGATACAAGGCATTGTTTTTGTATAATTCAAGCACTTGCTTGCAAGTATATTTTACTGAGTGATTGATAGAGCACAATTGCGTTGATTGTTTGTTGCTAATAATAGAGATTCAGTCATACTCTTTTCGTAGATGTCAAAGGAAAAGATAAAGTTATATTTGTCTAGTTGTACGTATGTGGTGTACGTGAATCAGAGGCAAATTATGTGAACACATTAATGTGAAGTGCTGCAGGCTTAAATCAGACCAACAAGCCAGTGATTGCAGGTCTAATGACATCCACCACTATTCCTTTGTGATTGGCAGCAACTTTGTGTTTCTTAATCGTAACAAGACTGCATCTCTCTCTCTCTCTCTCTCTCTCTCTCTCTCTCGTGTCTTTCTTTATCACTTCACTCACCAGTGACTCAGTGGTATCTGACTTCGTATCAGTCAAAAGAGGATATCGGGAATGCCAGCACTTTTTTTATCTTTATGATGTGACATTTGTAGGAGTGACCTCTCTGTGTTATTGGAAGATAAGACTGTATGTATCGTGCTGTGCGTAACTTTGTTCGTGGACACACAATAACAATGAGTCGATGTAGCTTTAAGTTGTTGATGGTCTTCTAGCCTTCATGTCTGTGGCTTGCAGGTGCACTGGTCTGATATTGGTGGTGTAGTTGAGTTGAAATTCAAACTAGAGCAGAGTATTGTGTGGCCGATTCGTCACCCAGAGCTGTTCTCTCGACTCGGTTGTCGACCGCCTCGTGGTCACTTGCTGTATGGTCCGCCAGGATGTTCCAAAACTATGATTGCTAAGGCGCTTGCTACCGAGTCTGACTTGAACTTCATTGCAGTCAAGGTAATACAGCAACGTGATCGTTTTGTTATTGAAAGCTGGAGCTAAAAGGCTGTTTATTTCCTTAAAATTAACATAAAGCTTGACTATTGCTGATATATCCCATGCAGTGTTTTATGGTTGGCATTGTGTGGTTTCTGAACAACAGTACATCATAGTTTTGTACTTGTAAAATTCTACCTGCATATTAAATGTGAAAAGCATATTTTCCTGAGTTCTGAAGGTTAAGATGAGTTATAAAATTTAACAGCTGGTCATCTGACACAGGCCATGCCATCCAGAGGGTTAATTTTTTATCTGTGTGATAGTATTTTCCATGATCTGTCTGCCTGCCGAATTTGAAATCAGTATTTTCATCCATTCTCATAGCATAGTCCCTTTTTGGCGCAACATCAGCTGGTCTTCTCAAAACTAAAATTGAAACTTTAATCTCAAATCTTAATAAAAAATGTGAATTTTTTTGCAATACTAAAATCATGTTTTTGTTTTTAGCAGAATTAACTCATGTGAAAATGCCAGGAGGTGTTCAGACAGAGCATTTAACAGGTTATTACACGTCAGCTGTAGGTGATGCAGCCAATTGGAGTCTGCAACCGCTGTTACATTTGTCATTGAAAACATAGAGATCTCGTATCTATGCACCTGTCGTGATACCTCTCTATGTTTTATGTTTTTCAGTAGCCAACCATCAATTCTATTTTGCTTAATTTCGTGAAGTTAAAGACTTTGTGAGCTTTACCTCAGAGCATGTGTGCAAGATGGCCCATTGCAAGGATGGTGAGTGAGTTGGATTTAGATTGGATTCAGTGGAACTGATGAGTTTCTGCTGTGATTCAGCAGCAGCAGCCAGCGGTGAGTGGTGACAGCAACAGTAACTGTATTCACTGTGCTTACGTCAGGGCCCAGAGTTGCTGTCGAAGTGGGTTGGGGAGTCGGAGAAAGCGGTCCGCGAATTGTTCCGCAAAGCACGAGCTGCGGCACCAGCGATCGTCTTCTTCGATGAGATCGATGCACTGGCAGTCCCGCGAGGCCGGTCAGTTGACAGTGCCATGTCCTTATTGCTGTTAATAAAAACATACCTCTTCTTAACCCTTTGACGCCCACTGTTGCCATATGGGTACAGCTACCGGTATAAAGCATCCAGTGCCAGACCGGATTAAGTCGTCATTTGTAATTTTTGACATCCGAGGTGCCCGGACGTCAAAAATTACAAATGACGGCTTTGCCTGGTCTGGCTGTACCCATATGGCAACAGTGGACGTCAAAGGGTGAAAGATGTTCACTTATGTGTTTGAAAATTCAGACGTGTGTCTGTGTGTAAAGTGGGACTTGTCCAAAGCAGTGCTGCTAGTAGGTGTTGGGCAGTCTGAGTGGTGAGTTGATGGTTCAGGCATGGTGGCGGCGCTGGTGACGTGGTGGATCGTGTCATGGCTCAGCTGTTGACTGAGATCGATGGCGTGATTGAACTGAAAGATATCACGGTGCTCGCGGCAACCAATCGACCTGATCTCATCGACAAGGTCGCTTGCTGCTTCTTGACAGATTGTGACTTGAAATAAGCCTTTAAAAACACCAGTAACATGCCGTGTTGTGTCTGTGAGAACCTGAAAGAACTGGTCGAATGAGACTCGACTACACTGTGTCTCCAAAAAAGCCACCTCCTTGAAATCTTTTATTTGACATGCAGTATACCCTTCAGTTCGTGCAAACTTTTGATCAAATCTGGTCTTCTTTGATGAATTTCATGTTTACAAATGACAGTGACGTCATCGTTGACATAAAATTGACATCTCAAAATAAAAGTGAAATTAAGTGAGTAAACAGGAAACGATTTTGAAAACCTTACAAGCACTCTTAGTTGAATCTTACTAATAATATGTGTAAGATATTATTTAAATGACTGTGATTTGTCTGTGCTGTTAACGCTTAAACTTGGTGCGTTTTTGAGACACAGTGTAGTTTGAAAGTAAGAAATAGGCAGGCATTGGTTCACAGTAGACGGAGAAGACTAACTAGGACGATGGTGATGGTGATTGTTTATTGAAGGTTCATGTGTGATTGGTTCGTCTGAGTCACCACAAGACTTGGGTCATAGTTGCTATTTTTGCCGAGAGGTTATTGTTGAATTTTGAATTTTCCTGGAATATACCGTATGTGAAATCTGCTGGACAGGCATTGAAGCGACCTGGTCGACTGGACCGCGAGATCTATATTGGTTTGCCGGATGACACGGCAAGACGAGAAATATTTGAGATACTGTTCCGCAAGACACCGATTGCAGACGATGTTAATATCGACCTGCTTGTTAACCGTACACAGCGATATTCTGGGGCAGAAGTGAGTCAGTTGCTTACTGTAGTGTGCGTGTTGTATGTGTCTCTCATAATGTGATTTTCTGCAGAAAGTATAGTCATGTTTATGCATACATAACGTCTGTTACAAAGCTTAGAATTTATGGAGTTGCTAAGAATGTTGTTGTCAATTAAGTGAAACAGAATAGAAAGCAGACGGTTATGCTGCTGCTATTTTCAGTGTTATTCACGGCTGTCGTGATAGCAGAGAGTGAGTTATCGAAGTGAGCCGAGGCGAAGGTCAACGTGGCCAGATGCCATCACGGGTCACAAATAGAGAGGGTATATCACAGTCAGTCTTGTAGTCAAGACCAGAAGTTCCAAGACCAAGACCAAGACCGGCAAGTATCAATACATAATAAAATGCAGATCACTTACAAGTTACTTAATATATGTTGTCAGCTACTGAAGACTAATCAAATGACAAAAAGTGAACATGAAAACTGTTCTGCACACAGACGATGTTCAGCCGTTCGTTTACAAATGTGCATTACACTTTGAGAAAACTAGATTACACAAGACGCTGTCACTCATGCGTGCCCTGTGATGGCGCATGAAAATTCCACCATGGCTAAAGATGTGCTCCACATGGGCAGAGGTAGCTGGCACATGGTACATAGAATTGACAAATGGGCGCAGACATTTAAACTGATTATTGTTAATGGCGGTCTTCACACTGGCATTTGAGGTCACAGATGCCAGTAGCGTACAACGCAGGGGCACTGGCTGGGCAACCAAAGCTGAAGCGGTAAACTTCGTGGGATTAGAAACTTAGAAGTTTCAGTGTTCAGGAAGTAAAAAGTTATTGGTTTTACTGGTCCAACAGACGATCAAATACAAAAGTTCGACAAATGGCCAAGACTTGTCTCGGAAAATACTCGAGACCAATTCTTCAAACCGAGACCAAGATCAAGACCAAGACCGCCAAAGAATGGTCTCGAGACTGTTCGAGACCAAGACTGCGGTCTCGAGGACTACATCACTGATCACAGTCACATCCAGTTCAAGTCTCTGGAGACAAGTTGAGTTGTATATTTAATGACTGTAGACTCGACTGCATGTTGGCTAATGGAAGTAGCAAATTTTTAAAAATGTTATGAAGTAATGGAATGAAGTGTATTGGCATGGAATTTTGTGTTTGCATAAAAGTAATTGAGATATAACAGTACCATTAAATGCTGTATGTGAAGCAGACGTTGTGTACGTGACTGTAACTCCATATCAGTGAATGTGTAAATGGATGATGTTTAAAGGTGACCGCAGTTGTACACGAGGCAGCAATGTCCAGTCTGTCGGAGGGAATTAACTCCGGCAACATATCAACGTGTGTCTGCAGTCGACATTTCGACGTTGCTCTAACTGCTGTGAAGCCTCGTATTACAGACGATCAGCTGAAGTTCTACAGTGACTATGCAACTGAGAGATCCAGACATTTATGACAATGCACCACTGGTACGAGTGCTGTTACTAGTCCATATTTTCAGATATTCGTTGTCTGCTCAGGGCTGTAACCATGAAGAGAAAGATGGCAACCCCTTCTCTTTCCCTTCCCTTTCCTTCCTTCCATGCTCACCCTTGCTATATTCGTCGAGTTGATTTTTGTTTTTGTATAATGCATATTTTTTAGTACGAAGAATGCAGCAACGTTACTGCTCATAACTGAACATTTATTGTCAACGTACGCCGTAAAATAAGTCAAGAAATAACTGAGTTACAGTTGGCATGATATTTCTTCGTATGTGTTGGAATATGAAGTTTGAATAACATTTTACACAAATTGTGTGTATTTTCTACCGTGAGAATGTGTTACGTTTTCACAAGTTAATTATAACAGCAATAAAATATAATAACATTCATAAATACAACTGCAAAATAGTGCGTCATGAAACACTACGGCACAACAAGTATAGTATACCTATGCTGAGATGAATGCTGAAGTCTGTGAATGCATTGCATTGCATTGCATTGCATGTAATAATGACGGTTTATTTTGGTTTCAAATACTAAACGTACACTGCATGATCGTCAGCAGAAGCTGAGAGATCTGTTCATACCTAGTTACACAACAAATCGTCGAATAAATGTTACAAAAAAGACTACTGCAGGCTTGGTTGTCGATAGACTGTGCGTTTTGCCGTGTGCAATATTTTTTGACGCTGCTGTTGCAGCCCATAGCATACTGGTGTAGCACACATGTGGTGCACATGTGTACTAAATTCGTGTATATATATACGGCTTGAAAACGACTCTTGTCGTTGGTGCTTGTAGCTCAGTGGGTAGTGTGATCAATTGGGCACATAATAGTTTTGGGCTCTGCGGACAAGAGTTCAGTTCCCGCATGCGACCAAGATTTTTCATATTTTTAATTACCTGAAACACAGGCAACTTGTTCACTTGGTTTATGACTTTTATGTATTTTAAAATGTATTTTATGTATTTTCTCGCGTAATTTGTTGCTTATTCAGTGTATTCACCGCCCATGGGCCGCAACAGCAGCGTCAAAAGAATTTTGCTTGTCGCATCTACAACGACGAAATGGTGTGTTCAGTGGTCGCTCGAGCACTTCCAACTTGGTCGCTTGCTTCGATCTCTCTACACGTTGGAGCTCCCGTTCGGATCTGGTGGTCTGACGTTGCGACAGCGGCAACATCGGTCTCTATGGTCGGCCTGTGCGACTCTGTGGTGGGGCAGCGTGCCGTAATGTGAAGCGACGAGGGTGGTCGAGTCAGACGATGATGAAGCGCCTGTTGATCGCCTTCGAGCACCTGTCACTGAGCTTGATTGACACGCGACGCCGCCTGCAGCACGACACTCTAACTGTAGGCTAACTGCCAATATCGACAAGTTATGGTTTTGAATGATTGGCATCGCCTGCTGAAACGTGGCAATATCATCAGCTGCATCATATCATAATAGAATCCAGTGTCGAGATTTGTAAATCAAACATATTAATACTTTGCATCTCTGATTAAAGATGTACACTGCTTCGTTGTCAGAAGTTGTGACAGCTGCTGTGTGTAACAGGCACCTTGGTACCAGCGATTTTGAGACAGGGACATAACTAGGCTTCGGCTTGAGGGCCTTGAGCTCCATGGACTTAAGCAGCCCCAAAGTAATCTGTGTTGCATCCTTTTGCGCCTGAACTTCCTAAGAGACATGCAGCTTCTAGTGCATTACATTGCCCCGGTTTTTAGCCGACCGTACTTAGTACGGTCGCACTTATGCTTCAGGCTTGCGTCCGTCTGTTGTCTGTCTGTGACGTATGTATTGTGGCTAAACGGTGCGTCCTAGAGCAAAAGTTACTGTTAAGAGCCTATAGGAAGTCGTATATGAGAAATCGATTGGTACCAAAATGAATGACCTTGACCTTCGTTTAGAGGTCGTATCAGGGTCATGTCAACCATTGCGCTACATTCGACGTTGAATATCTCTGAAACCGTTAGAGATAGAGGCTTGGTTCCAAAGGACTACCAATCGGAAATGGCATATGGACTATCAAATGGTCAAGTGACCGATGACGTCACGTGACCTTGAAAGGTCAAACTCGTGACCCCAATACGCTTAGAGCGCAATATCTCGAAAACGGCTGGATTTAGAGACTCCGTTCAATAGGACCACCAATAGGAAATGGCATATGGGTTATCAAATGGTAACGTGACCGATGACGTCACGTGACCCCGAATGTGCTGTGAGGCAGTACGGTTTGCTATCCTAGTGACAGCTTGGCTTCTTGTTCATAAATTCTTCACTTCTTCATGCTTGTTTCCAGGCTAAGTAAGCAAGTAAGACTGTAAGAAAACTTATGAGGCACAGCTTAAGCTTTAACAGTTAGTCACAATGTGCGGCGTTCTCAGCACCCGAACAAAAATGTCTTAACAATAGCCGTTTAAATCGTTGACAACTAATATCAGACTACTCTGAATACGGCGTGCTGTCAGCAGACCTGAGGCGACAGCGGCTGTTGACGACACACTGAGCGGCGGCGGCCTGTCCTGGTGTTGCTGTTGCTGCTGCCTGTTGACTGCCGACATCACCTGTGAAGTGACGGCCGCAGCGGCTGCAGCTGGCGGTGGAGGCGGCATGTGATAGACGTTGTCGTGCATCGTATGATGAATCGTTCGGATGAAGTCGTTGCGCGCCTTGTGAGAGCTAGTGGTGCACAGATCAACAACCGTGTGTTTATGCTCGTATGTTGCTATCGAACTAAACTCTAAAGTCTAAACTATGCCACACGAACCACAAAACAACAAGTTGTGAATTTTACACGTAGCAGTATGGGCCGGCTGGCACAATATGCGAGACGACATCGTGAAATTCTATATACGAGTTATATAACTAAGATTTACTTTATCAATGACAGTCGCTTTCGGTTAACTGCGGGCGACTGATCACGATATTATATCATGTTGCAGTATCGCGGTGACTTTCAATTATTACCATAACAACTGCAGCAGGTGCGTGCTAGCCACTGCCTGTGTATCAATACACTATATCGTTTTCTGTTACTGAAGGATGAATAGCCTACCAGGCTACAACGACTGCAGTAGCGTTGCGCGGTGAAAAATCTATCAAGTGAATTAGGCATACTTCAATCATCAATGTGAATTATGTGATGGTAACCAGCGGCTCAAGTGACCTAACCAGTCAGAATTACTAAATGCAGAGAAGTGATCAAACGTGCTCTACAGCGAGATGAATGGTGTCAGAATGATATGTAGGCCGACATCGGTTAATACCTGAGAAACTGGTAGACAGTCTTGCAAGGCCGACTGCAGTTGTCCAGTCGACAGTATGCGATCTCCCAGACGGCGTGTCGCTGGCTTGGATCACCGATGACTGTTCGAACCTGTATTTGATGAACAGGCATTGCGAGACGGTATCGCAGTAGGTCGACACACTCGCCGGCACCACTGCCGCCGCTGCTACTGCCGCCGCTGCCGTTAGAGCTCCGTGACAACTGGCTAGACAACAGCTGTCCACAAACCAACAACATCAGTATTCACAATGATGCGGTTTGACACAAAGAAAAGATTACGTAGTGTGTACATTACAATACGTAATTTATGTAATTTTCCTGTCATTTTTTCATAAACACGTTTTTTATATTTATCACTAATAACAGCGATTATTTAGCTGTTTTTACACAATACCGGAGTGTGACAGACGGTATTCTAAACACTAATTTGTTTTCTAAAGTTATTTATTCAGTCTCTGTAATCTCCAACGTCATAGGCTATTCGGTACTGGGTAGGCTACCTTTGATTTCTTTTTGGCCTTGATGCGTTCGTGCGCCAGTAAGACGACGGCGGATTTGAAGATGAAGACCACGGTTAGCAGCTCGACGCCCTTCTTGATCTTGCCAAGCGCGTCACTGGCGTTCAGCCACTTCACTGTACCGTACATCTGCAGCTCCGACACGCTCAGATTCACCGCCTGTCAGTGTCATCATCACCAATCATCATCCACGTTAAACTCCTCTATCGTATCGTATCGTATCATCATCATAACTCAGTGTTGTGACAATATAAGTTCAACTTACTATTTAAATACTATTGCCATTTGCCAATAGTCAGGAATTTTCACTATTTAAAACAGTCATAGTTGTTCCGCACGTGCGAAACGCACTTTATTCTTGACGAAAAGTACGCGCACTTTAACGCACTTTATCATGCGAACGCACTTTACGTTTTCTAGGTTTTTCACTCCTGTATAGCTTGAAATTGAATCTTAAGTATTCAAATTTTTAACATCAGTTTTGTTAAAAACTTTCATAACAACCTAAACAGCTTAGACTAGAGTATCAGTATTCAGTTCACACTTCACATTCACAAGACCTACTTTCTAACTTTCAAAACGCGATTACACCACAGAACATATCTGAAAATTGTAATAACGCACTTTTCAACGCACTTTAACACACTTTATTTTCACAATGAACGTGCGGAACAACTATGAAAATAGTATTTCAATAGCTAATAGGAGTCGAACTATTTCAATAGTAGGCCTATTTAAATAGTATTTAACAATTAGCCTACATGAAAATCGATTTCAAACACAGAATCTTTGCTTAAACTGTAATCGCACAAGCTCAGTTAATCACTGCAATAATGTCAATGTCAGTTACCAACAGCCAACATTACAAAACCAACAGTTACCAACAGTCACCGACCAGTGCATGCATCGAAAGTTACCAGAAATCTCTATTAAGCTTCAGAAGCAGAAGCTTTTCAAACGTGTCACTACATCGACCACAATGAAATTTACTATACTAAGTGAACGCACTGATAAACTATTTATTTTTTAAAATAGTAAATAGATCTCAACTATTGCTAAATACTATTTAAATAGCGGAAAATTTAAACTATTTCAAATAGTCGGTTAAATAGTTCATAACTATTTCAATAGTATTTAGATAGTATTGACTATTTCAATAGTTATACAACACTGTCATCACTGTCGTACTCGTACGGTAGAATATTACAACTTCCAAGAGTCGCAGAAGCCGGTTTTGCTCTGTCGTAAGCTTAGTCGTATACTCCAGGCTAACATGAATATTAGCTAACTGTCACTGATCATAGCAGATTTTCATTTTCACAGACTTTCAGACTAACATCTTGAGCGAATCAGCGTCAGTGTCTGAATCACATCCAGTAATTTTGTCAGCATAGCGACGAAAGTCTATAGTCGCAGTCGCTCCTTGGCACTTAGTGTTTGTTCGTCTTTGTCTATTATTTTCAGTCATGTAGGCCTAACCTTAACCTCTGACCTTGTAATTACCTAAATCACTGACTGACTGAAATACTACCGAGATTACAATAAAGTAGGCCTATACTAAATTCAATTACTAGACTAATAATTGAATTATTGTTTTATTGTATTGTATTGTATTGTAGGCTTGTACTTGTATTTTAGTAGTTTTCTTGTATTTTTTAAATTTTTGTTTGTGTACTTTTATGTACGACTTCATTTTAAATAAATAAATTACATTAGTCATCACTTTAGGTTCAAGAGACACACCCTGCAGTGAAGTGCGCCGTCGGACGACAGTGCGTCAAACACGGCTCCATACTCGTCATATATCTTCTGCATCTCATTCATGTGCTCAGCCACCGCCTGCATATCTCTCAGTGCCTCTGCACATTACGTACATACACACACCGTATCACTGGTAACTGATTCAGCTTTTTCAGCTATATTTAAAATGCTTCCAAAGGCGATTTTCGACCGCTCTTCAAACATTGAGGGAATAGTGTTTTACAGGCTATAAGTACGTGGACACCATTCCTGATCGACGCCCAATCGGACAGCGTCAGAGCATTCATTGAAGATACAAGCAAAGACAGACGCGACATTAATAGTTTTCACCTACAGGTATAGAGGAATCCATTCACTGCCTTGCTCAATGTACACGATACAAACTCAGGCAATGGTGTATAATACATTAAATTAAAAAGTTAAAATATCGTGTAGCCTAAGCCTGCATCCGCCTGCCAGCGTGGTGGTAAATGTAAAATGAAAATACGACAGAAATAGGAATTTATAATTTAAACTAACAATAGAAACATTCTGTAAAATGTGAAAATTAACAGCAACTATTAACTAATACTGCAGGTATTGAGATGTGTGCAGTAAATTATGATTATAACCAAGCATAGCATAAATTGCGTGAAATGTGTGACCTGCGAGATGTCTATGTTCGTCACTGTAGGCTTCAGTCAGCTCCATCAGTTGCCGCAGCAGCAGTGGATACTTCAAGATGCGTTGAATTGGTTTAATCAGGTACGATTCAAACGTCACGGACAGCTGCTGGCGCGGGTTACACGAACGTAGGAAATCTTGCAAGTCACTGGCGTCATCTGCACAGAAGCCGTCAGATATATTAACGAACAGCATTGCCACCTTAATGGTACGAGACTGTGGGCAATAACGAACGAATTCATCAAGTCAATTACAGCGATTTTATATATAAAAGTTAACAACTCGTGCAGAAGAAAAACTGAAAATAACAAACAGGCTTACGAATGTCAGACACAATAAAAACCTAGTTTATAGGCCTACCAGATGAAACGAGCAAAAAACTGTCTTGGAACAGAGCTACACTTGAACGTTATTCATGCAAAAACATGCAGATCTACATTACATAAATCATACTTCGAACGACACATAGTAATATCAAACACAAAACACGGCTATAAGATGACAAATTCGTAATCGATCGGTAACTTAATTTAAAGCTACAGTTTGTGTATAGGCCTATAGATAGTGATCTTACCTGTGGAATAACGCAGAACGAAAGAAACCAACAACATTACGCTAGAACTATAATAATAAATTTGTGATACTATGCAACATAAAACTGCTGACAAATCGCGCGATGCTTGCGTTCTGCGGTTTCTATGTGATCACAACTCAGCCTCTAGTTTCTGTCTGTCGACTAGTAGCCTACGTCACAGCACATCATACTGAGTAATTTTTATGCGTTTCTAATCCAGGTCCTATAACTAACATATTGTACTAGATGGCTGACAAATTTACAGCTTCATAATTATGAGGCCAAATGACCTTGAACAGCGTTTCGAACAGCGTTTCAACAACAGTACTGTCCACCTAAAAAAAGTTTTTAAAAAATATTTCGCTATCTAGAGATCTCAGAAAAGCTCCTCAGCTGTCGTTGTTGGTCTGCCAAACTCCGCCTACATACCCAGATTATGTAACTGAGAAGCAAGGCCGGGTGTGACTCTGGTCTGAATACAAACGTCATATAATGAAACAATGCGCGTACTGCACGGTGAATGTTCAAACCTGAGAAGATGAGTTTCTGCATGCGGGAGTGACAGGCGCAGAAGAGACTGTACAGACGGAAATGTTGTGCGTTGCAGACGAACAGACTCCCAATCAACAGCAGAATTCTCTGTGTTTACACGCAACAAAACAATTACCAGCGTCATACTTACACGCTGCTAATCATCTCTTGTTATCGGTAAATGAACGGAAACAGAAAATTAGGGATAAAGAACTAGAGCACAAATGCCATTAGACGTCTAAAGTGTTTTTAACTTTTTATCTAGCATATTTGGTCTAATTCCGGTCAGAGTCCTAGTTGGTGAAAGAACAGGTTGCTGCTGCTGCTGTTCTATGCACAGCCTCGACAGAGCAAGTTCTATGCACAGAACAAAGTACCAAAGACTCATACACTACAGACTACACTACACTACACTACCCCGGCAGACTACAGTTCTACGGCCGAAATTAGCATATGCCATTCGACTAAATTTTGACTAAATTGACTAAACCTGAAGCTGTTCGAAGTTGGGAAATGTCGTCCCCACTTTTTGCACCTATGGCAGCATGTCTTAGTCGTAACCGGTGACACATACGATGATGCGTCCTCCTGGGAGGTCTTTCAATGCTTCAGGAAAAAATCCTGTCGTGCATGCTGGCCACTGAACAGGAACTGAATTACGTTAAAAATTAATATCTGATTGGTGATCACATCATATATTACACACAGGCCTAGGATGGCGAATCAAATCAATATAACGTAACATACCCGGAGTATTTCATCCTGAAATTACACAAAACAAACTGTTTTGCACATGCTGTATTTTTACAACATTGCCACTAGCACAGAAGAGTATCAACGCCATATCAGAAAGCAAAAAAATAAAGAATGTAGATTGTAGATTACATAATGTAGTCGCAGTATTTAAGCTACATTACATACTACACACTTTATATTATCCGAATAATCACGTGTAATAAAGTGACCACTTGAAAGTTTATCATAGATTACTTTAAAATAAAATTTTACCACACTTCGCTGTAAACGACTGCATGCACGCATAGGATTTTACGGCATTTTAAGCACGCAAATACCAAAATAGCGGCTATCATAAATGACTGTACGCGTATTTCAATTTGCTTATAAGCTTGGGGTATACATATTTTGGACGTTTGGGTTGTCTTTAAGAACGCAGTTAGAAATCAATGAACATTTTATCAGAATTCAGTGACCTACGAATATATAAAATAATACTTCAGCCAGTGGCGTGTTTATTGGACAATTCGCCGTTCACCAGAACCAGCTATTTCTTGAACATAATTTGTGCTGAGAAAAACGCCTAAAATTGACGTGTAGTTTGAATGAGTATATGCTTCGGCTTGTTGGCGACTTCGTTCCTCATAACCACTTGATTGGCAGAAGTGGGCTGTCTACACTACAAGCCACTGACTGCACAGGCGAAAAGCGAGCTTCTCAAAGTGAGTGAGTGAGTGAGTGAGTAAGGGTATTTAGCAGGCGCATAAGAACAAAATAGTCACTATGCGCCGCGGTGTCACTTGAACAAAAACGACTTCAGCTGCCGACGAAATTCTCCGATGTCGTTGTCGGGCTGACGAATCCTGGCTGGCAGACTGT
>Ga0056114_1000094_pt1 | contig 22214 bp, 14 predicted proteins | sample WorMetHERISLAND1_FD_77005 | JGI IMG/M metagenome (GOLD analysis project Ga0056114, IMG submission 77005) | Marine gutless worms symbiont microbial communities from Max Planck institute for Marine Microbiology, Germany - Olavius loisae HERON... ...
GTGAAATTCACAGGTAACTCGTACTCGTACAGAACCTGTGTAAATGTGAACGGCCACTATTGGAATACACGCATACCGGTGTTTACTGGAACCCGTACGCAGGTACCCGGACTCGTACTCGTACCAATGTGAATGCACCCTCAGTGCTGGTCTATTGATTACCAACCAACAACAGCATCTAAACTTCAGTATTAACAGCTTTTACAGCTACAGTGCTTGGAACATCTAATTCAAATAACGTGAATGCAAGCCTACTTCAGACAAATGGAAAACTCAGAATGGCAGGTTGTCTCATCTCCCACCTGAAACAGACCTTAATTAGAATTAATTAGTCTAAATTAGGTCACAAGATCATTAGCAGGTCCGTGAAATGAAGAACACCTGTACATTGTCTTAAGATCTCGCACAAAACAAATATACTTGATACCGATCATTCGATCAACAACTGGGTGAGAAGAAGTGTTGCTGTAAAGCGTGGACACCCTGTAATTGTTTAAAACAACCTCGGCCCAACTGCCAGAGATGACCTAAACAGAGTGTGAGTGAGCAGTGTTTTACGTCCCCGCCAACACAGAAATGACCTAGAAATAATATTAGTTTGTGTGAGGTCTTTCAGCTGTTGTCCAAGCAGGTCGGTTTCTCCCTGTTTGGCCACACTGCCTGAATGCCAGACGAAACAGATGCCAAGAAGATGTTAACAGCTGCCTCCTTTGGAGAACTGGAGGAGACCACCAGGATGCCCTCGTACTGCGTGGATGAAGACTATCCAGCAAGACCTGAAATCCAATAACCTCTCCATGAGTGAAGCAACCGATGTGACTCAGAATTGTCCACTCTGGAGACTGATGTCAGTCTACGTTGGTGCTATGCACTCCTAGTGGTGCTTGCCACAAAAGAAAAACAAAGTAGCGAAGAAGACAGATATCTGTATCATTAACCTGTCAGTGAATGAACTATCGACGAGAGACGAGCTTGGCATCTGAGATGAACCGGGTCCAGCAGCCGTACCACTGCACGATGTTGTCGGACCAGCGGAGTTGTCACTCCACTCGACTGCTCTCTTCACCGCCGGCTTCCAGTCCAGTCGCCGTTGTTTCGCAGGCGGAGAGGCTCTTGCTCTGCCGGTCGACAGCATCTTCCTCGCAGTCCTCCTCAGCTTCAACGCTTTCGCCTTCTGTGCTTGTTCAGGCACCGGAACATCTACGGTGACACTGCACACTGTGACTACCGACAGCATAATAAACGACCCAAACAAGGATGGATGGATGAATGGTTAGGGACGGTATTTTAAGCATGCAATTAGGGGCTATACTATGCCTTAAATAGTTTAACCCTTTGATGCCCATTGTTGCCATACGGGGACAGCTATAAAGCATCCTGTGACACACCAGCTTACGCAGTCATTTGTAATTTTTGACATCTGGGCACTCTGACGCTCAGGGCTAAGCGTCAGAGTGCTAGAGTGTCTTTTATCATTTTGAAAAAGTGCTCTACAAGAAAGCAAAAACGAGTATATAATCAGTGGAAATCTGTACATATGAATACATGTAAAGTAATAATAATATACACATACTGACAAAAAGACAAACTGTTAGCAGGCAGGCTATAAGAAAACGGTACAAATGCAGCAAAGGTTACGTACTGGGATGAGTTCCATAGTAAATTTTCTCCAACATTTCCACCATCTTCTTCTTCGGCAAGCATCGGACACCGTATTTACCACACTGAGCCTGAGCACAGCCAAGCTGACAGACGTCACCTCAGCTGTCTATCAGTGATCATCTAAATAAATATGAAATTTCATGAGTTCATTTGTTTTCTCTGATAAGGGGGTGAGTAGATTCTTAACGGCACATCAGCACAGTTAGGCTATACAGTGCCATTCACGTTGGTACATGCTGGAAAATACAGGACAGAAGACAAAAACAGACACACTACAATCACTAAACACAATTCACCCAGAAATTTAAGCAAACAACGCAAAATACAGCAAAACAAAAATAGACTGGTTTAGTCGCCTCATACAACACTCGGCCAGGAAACGAGGTGGGCTTATTGTACAAAGCTCCCGAGCCCACACGGGGCTTCTCTTATACGAGTCCAAACAGTTCTACTTGGAGCTACCAAATCTGGCAATGTACTCCGTCATAGAAACAGGAGTTGGTAGGATGTTCGAGGTGTTCAAAAAATTCACTGGGACGGTCTTGTGACTTGTAATTTACTGAATGCCTTGATGCAATACTTTTCAAATTATTTCACAGGCGACACAACAGCAACCCCCTCGACATAAAGCCGGGTGGATTGGCTAGTACAGCAGTATTTATATGTGGTATACCTTAAGAGCTGGTGCTGCTTTTCCACATGCAAAGCTGCACTAGACTGACTTCGTGGACGAAAATCACAGAAAGACCGAAGAAAGTGAATGTGGTATGGTATACAGCTGCTCTCGGCTGGATAAAGACAGAATTTCTAGAAAAAAGACAAATGCTGTATAGTAACAAAAGAGCAAGCTCTAAGAACCTGAGATGCCTTCAACAAATACCAAAGGACGTGCCAGTAGTCATAAGTTAGTAGCACTAAGACAACTGTTAGGGGACCCGCCCAATCAATGTGGTAAAATTTATGCTTTGCAGGAAACTGAGTAAGAATTTAATCTGTACGGACAGTCTACATTACCTGGTGCCTCAGCCCACAAGCCCTGCCCCTCATTGGAACTAGTGCAGGTTATTTATTGCCATAGCTATAGCACATAAAAATTGGCATCTTCGGCTCAAAGTACGTCTGAACTTGCAATGTTTCAGGTTACAGCTTGCTTAGCTAACTGGTAAGGAACGCGATCATATGTGAACAGATAAAGATGAGACAACAGTGACAGTGTAATGATCTAGTGACACACACCGGAGGAGAATGCTAAACAAACCTTTTTGCATGATCACACGATATTATCCTTTGACTCCCACTGTTGCCATATGAGTACTGCAGCGATAAAGCATCCTGTACCAGAATGTGTTAAGCTGCCATTTGTAATTTTTGACATCCGGGCACTCTGACGCTCAGCCCTGAACGTCAGAGTGCCCAGATGTCAAGAATTACAAATGACGACTTAACTCAGTCTGGCACAGGATGCTTCATAATAGATATGGTTTATAAGCTGTTGCAGAGATTGTACAGATCACTGTCAACTGGAGAATAAAAAAACTAGTTACATGACACTGATGGAGAGGGTCTTACCTTAAGGGCTGGCGTAACCATTTGTCGATAGTCTGGTAGAGGAGTTATCTGCTGTTTTGGCGGCGCCCTTGGAGTCTTTCTCGCCACAGGAGTCTTTTCCACTCCCTGGGATATGACAACAACCAAATTATTACAACAAAGTTGGGCATGCTTTCGCAGAGAATTGTGAGACAGAATAGTTGAGACGATGTCAGTTGCGGCACACTGTAGTGTGGAGAACAGTGCTGCAAACCAGGACCACTGAAAAGGTGCCCATGGTTGTCAACATCACTAAAAACAGAAGACCAATACGGTGATTCACTTGAGAACCATACAATCTCCTGCAACAGAAGACCTATACGACAGACATATCCACTTCTGTGGTCAACACCTGGTTACCTACAGCAGAAACGGTTAATAGCTTTAGAGAACCAATTTGGCCCGGCGTCCATTGATCACTGTGCCAGACGCAGTTTCATTGAATATAATGCTTCACAGAATTTTATGTATGCGCATTAATTTTTTAACGGCATTAATTTTTTACTCACGATTAATTCTTTAACGCATTAAGGCGGTAATTTGGCAGCTCTACAAAAAAGTAAACCGCTAAATCTTTTGCTATGGTGTTGGTAGACACTGACTGATTTCTATAAAACTGGGATAATGTCTTGCTTGGAAAATTTGCTCTACGTCCATGTGACTATTGAGAAAAGGTTTTTCTGCACGTGTTAGCAAGAGTTGCACTATATTGTAAACAGTGTTGCGTTAAATGAACTTTACATTACGTGCGCCTTATTGACATCAAAACTCTCTGGCGTCCGTTTTTGCTGTTTTCGTGGCGAAAAAGACAAACTCTACATAAAAACTGCTCGTATTTCAAGGTTAACTCGTACTCGTATACAGAACCCGCATTATTGTGAACGGCTGCTATTGAAATACATGCGAACTCGTGTTTACAATCAACCGTACACGGGTACCTAGACTCGGACTTGTATCAATGTGAACCGGCCTGAGATACGGTACAGTACAAAGAGTTCTACCTCAAACGAGATATCAGATTTCCACATGTCATTGTCGTCAGCAGCCTGGCCAATAATAGCACTGATGTCAGTGTCCATGTCAGTGGGTGGACTGAATACTGCAGGCTGCGGCCGACGTTCAGTCGCTACGGGACTGTGACGCCTGCGTCTAGCATCGCGGCTGGATTCGGCAACGAGAGACGTGCTGAATACAGGAGATGCGGGATGAGCAGCCAGCGCTATCTGTTCATCTCGATAACAGTGGACCGACGAAGAACTGGGGCTGACTGACAATGACGACGTCGTGACGACTCTACCTTGACAGTCCGGTGACGTGTGACCCACGACAGCCTACAAGACGCAGCAACTCTTCTGCAGTTCCAAATTGCAGTGATGTTTCTAAAAATAGGTTGACCTAGCTATCTACGTCGGTGATAATCGGACAAACATATTTTAATTTTAACACCGTTTAATATTGAAAAAGTACATGGAAAATTTGTGTCAACGTAGGCACAGCATGTTAGCGTAACTTTAGGACAACGTTCATCTAACGGCCAAAATGACGCTATCGTCTGTCGGTCTGACAGTTGTTCTATTAAAAGAGACATCTGACTTGATTTGACCGGAATTTGACTCATTTATGACATCATTCGCAAACAGTGCTATACATTTTCATTTAAATCATTATAAGTGAAACAGAGACTTCTTGTGCAAAAAGTGGACAAAACAGGCAGCCGGTCCCCAGTGATGAGGTCCATTATGGTTTCCTTAGATGCAGCCACAGTACAGCTGAATGAATAGCATAAGTCATGTAACAGAATGCCGTTTTCAGCCATTTAAAATCATCGTAACATGTCCTTCTTTTTGCTTAATAGACTTAATAAGTCAATCGGACATGTCCAACCACTGAGACAAGTGAAGCCATGGTCTGCTACTATACCCAGTGGTGGCGTGGCTTAGCGGTAGCGCGTTGGTCTCGATCAACGTAGTTACCCTACGCCGGGCCCAGTTAGTACTTGGATGGGTGACCGTCTGTGGGCAGGTAAACCATCTCGGTATGTAACCAGCCACCTAGGTCAACTCAGCCTTCCATCCCTCCGGGGTAGGTAAATCGAGTACCAGCCTTCACTGGCTTGGATGTGTTCGCTTGTGTCGGGTGGCAGGTAATACTGTGTGATCCCATATGGCAAGTGACACCCCGTAGTTCTGAGACGGATTTCCATTAAGAACTCACCACTTCTTTAACTTTGAACTTTAACCTACAATGCTGTCAAGTCAAGGACATGCCAATGCATCCAAGATATTCCTCGTGCCAGACCCAGTATGTACTAACACAGCTGACATACAACCTGGAGCCTATGGCTTCCTGGCGTAGCAGGAACCACGTTCCTGACCTAGACATTACAGCAAACAGCAAAAGCTGGCATATATACCTGCGGCCCAGGGGTAATAATTAGCCCGGTTTCAAGAGGGTTAGCAATAGAATTTTATATCAGTATGAATGCAACAAGATTGTTTGTTGATGACTTTGATATCTACACACATGCATTATATTTTAGTAAATTTTAGTTCACAACATGTTGTAGGAGTATAAACGTGTATTGTCAATGTCAGCGCTCATCTGAACTAGAACGACGCAGAGATCAAACAACTCAATAACAATCGTCAATAAGGATTCAAACGTTTCGGTCACACAGAGAAGACTCAAGTCACCAAGGCCGAACTCTAGGTAGCCATTCTTACAATGGTAACAGCAAACTGTTTCTCTGTTATCACTGAAACAGACACTTTGAACCATCACCGACCTGTGTTGGACTGACATCTTGATCCTGCTTGTAAACCAACGCAGCTGCACAGCCTTCATCGAAGCCGTCCCAAACATCAGGAATCTCATCACCAACATCGTCCGCCGATGACGGACCAGGCCCAGCTTCTGCAGCGGGAATACCACCAGTGGCTGGCAGATGAGGAATGTCAAGAATGTCGTTCATGGCTGACACATCCGGCGTGTTGCCCGGTGGACTATGACAATCATCTGTCTCACTGTCGCTAGTGATGACCAGCAGATCATTATCATCAACAACTGACGAACCATCCACCTGCACGGCACAGCCATCGACAACAGTCGATAATGGGCTTTCTCCTAATCAGTCAGTCATATAATTCAGTAAGTCCATTCTCCAGGCACAGATAGTAATGAAAAACAAGAATCCAAGCTGTCGCTAGGAAAGCCGTCCGTGCTGTGTCACAGCAGACAATCTAGTAATTAGTGAATGTTGCTAAATAGTATCTCCAGCTGTTTTCGACATATTGGGCTTTAAGCACATTGGGGTCACAACTTGACCTTTCAGGGTCACGTGACATCATCGGTCACACGACAATTCGATTCCTCATATGCCATTTCCTTTAGTGGTCCTTTTGGAACCAAGCCTCTACCTCTAGCGGTTTCCGAGATATTCAATGGCGAATGTGACGCAATGGCTGACATGACCCTATTGGTACCAATCGATTCCTTATATATGACTTCCTATAGGCTGTTTATAGTAACTTCTGCTCAAGGATGCATCGTTTAGCCACAATACATAAGTTACATACAGACGCAACACTGTAGCATAAGCTCGACCATTAGTATGGTCGACTAATGATTCTAAAGTCATGCAATTATTATTTATCTGTTAGTAATGTTCAGCTAAACGTTATACCAGTGATTAACTCTTTGCACTAGTATGGTTACTCAGTTATCTTTGCCGCTAGAACTGTTCACTACCAATACATCATTCTCGTCTGTATTCACGCAATTAAAACTTGGGCACCAATAGATTACCGATTAACTGAAAAAAAACCACACCAACAAAAAGGAAACTTGGTATCAGAGCAAAGGGGTAACCCACCACAGGCAGGCTAGTTACGTTAGGACGTTAGGTGGAGCACAGTTTGTGTGAAACATGATCGTCAACGTCCACTGCATCATAATTCTGTTGGTCAATGATGCTTTGCCGCGATCAGAGTTATAGGCCAGTTCTCGTTCATGCTAATTCAGTATATAAAATATATAATTCTGTGTGAGTGTGTCTGCCTGTGCCCAGTGCCCACACCATTACACTAAGAGTTACTGAAATTGAAGTGTCTTCAACAGACCACGAAGGATTTAAGGATTTCTCAAAAATTAGAAAATTCAGGAGAGAAAAGCCCCAGCACTCTTTCAGCTGCAACACAGTACCTGGCATATGATCATTTGTTTTCAGCCAATTCACTAGATGGCGCCACCAGGTAACAGGTAACATTACACCAGAGTTATACTTTCAGCACAAATGCACACCATTTACATACAAATACCTTAGTAGCAATTAACCCTATGACGCCCACTGTCGCCATGTTGCTACAGCTATAAAGCATCTTATGCCAGACTGGGTTAAGTAGTCATTTGTAATTTTGACATCCGGGCATTCGGACGCTCAGCCCTAAGCGTCAGAGTGCCCGGATGTCAAAAATTACAAATGGTGGCTTAACCTGGTCTGGCACAGGATGCATTATAGCTGTACCAATATGACAACAGTGGGCGTCATAGGGTTAAGATGAGCCAGTACTTAGCAGCTTCAAGGAAGAATTTCTTGTTGTCTTTGGTAAATGTGTACTGATAACACGGCACTGCTGGACTAGAGGCCTTGCCAAAATCAACAACCGTCTGCAAGATGGGATGAAAGCAGTTCGACACAGAATGCAAGAACTTGACACGAACAAATATCAAGAAATGGGCTCGGGATTTGGCTATGTCCTCACCTTGTGACTATGAAAGCATTCAGACCAAGTTTTATCCAAGTTCAGTTTTGTGAACTTTTTTAGTTTTAGGTTTTAAATTTTTTGAGTATAAAAATGATCACAAATTGAATTTGTTTGACCTGAGGCGGCAGAAGTGCGGTGCTGACGCGCGTCAGTCTCACGTAACACTCCACAGTCGACTGCGTGGATGATGAACTGTTACTACGAGATGGTCCGCGCGATCCACATTCCACCTTGTCTGACATCGCGGATGGATTTTCTGCCTTGTCATCGCCGTCACTGTCTGGCTCCACATCAGAGTAGACTTCTCGAGAACTGCGACCGTTGCGGCGGTTTGGTGTTCGCGAAACACCTGCCCTCTCTCCAGACGAAACACGCGAGACGTTAACAGTGTCAGACAATGAAGTGAACGAATTTCTAGTTTTCGCACGAACTTTCCTGAGACTACATCGCCTGGCAGTCTCCTCACCGGAATCAGCCTGTCGGAGTTCAGAACCGTCTGCTTCATCAGCTGAACACTTCACCACCTCAACAATCTCCACCGGTTCCCCGTCTGGTGCTGCAGTGGTAGGCTGACTACCCGGTTTGGTAAATACTTCCAAACTGGTCTCCAAACTGTCCTCAGCATACTGCGTTGTTTTAGGAGCCAACAAAGATGACTCACCACCTTGGTCTTGCAAAATGCCAAGCCGCAAATTTTCGTGGAGAGAAGACGCAGCTTTACACGAAGACGGCGGCGTCTGACAACCATGCTTCGCAGTGTCTGAGTGTATTTGTAGCTCAGGCGAAGACGGACCAACTTGCTGAGATGGGTTAGACTCGGCTTGCGGACTGGCGGCTGGAGAAGCAACAGAGTTACAAGAAGACGGCGAGTCAAACAGATCGTCTGGTGACTCGCAGCGGCCTATCAGCTGATCGATGTTGATGAACTCCGAGTCGGACGTCTGACGCTGGTTCTCCGTTGACACAGATATGTTGGAGTTGGAGTTGAGTCGTTCCAGATCGCACTGGTCGATGGACGACTCCTCGAAGAGCGACGGGGGAGAAGCCGCCGAGTGGTATGTGCTCTCAACAGCAAGATGTGAAGATGACGGTTGGTCGCCAGCCACATCATACGAACACATCTCATCCTGTTCTGCACCAGCCGATTGCGGCAGTTTTGTCACTAAACCATTAATGTTGCTTTCGGACTCTACGTTCTTGCCAGATTCCGCGACTAAATCGTCATTGACAACATTTACTTCCACACGATCCCAGTTATCAGCAGAAACGGTCATCTCCGATTCTTTCAACTCGGCACAAATCTCGCCGCTTTGCCGAAGACAGTCGGGCGTCAGCTGGTTCCCAACTTCATTATCTTCATCGTTTTCGATCGCAGAGCTCTCTTCAAGTTTACGGTCTTGTTGATAATCTTCACACGATGGTAGTTTCACAGCAGCTGACGAACTGTCGACATTGTTCAATTCCACGTCGTTACTGTCGACTGCAGCCAACATCACATGATCCGAGTCTGTTGTATGAGCGGAAACGGATGAATCGTTCAACTTATCACGAATCTCGTTCTCCGTCGTACTAGATGATGACATTAGACGTTCATCTTGCATGGATTCATGAACAAAGCTTTCCTCCAGTTTCCGTAGCAGCGCCTGACTCAAGTCTACCATGTCCTCATCCTCCGACTCACTTTCGCTGCTACCTTCTACGTTGCTAGACAGATCTTCTTCCACGCGGCCAGACTTCGCCACTTGTGGGCCTGAATTCCGCTGCGTCAACATAAATTCATGCAGTTCCTCCAGCTCCCGATCACTCACCATCTCCTCATCTTTGCTATCGACTAATTCCACAGCACGGCCAGCTTGGTCCAAGTTCCGGTCAGTTTCCATGAGCCCGTCAATGGATTTGTAAGTACTAGGTTGCAGCGTGTCCATATTGACGTCAGCAGCTTTGCTGCATGTTTGTAACAACTCCTGTAAGTTGAACCTACATCACAGACAAGAACATGTTGTCATAATGTGCAGTAGCACTAGCGGTAGTGGCAGTGTCTTGGCAGCACGGCAGCAGCAGGATTTAACAGTTTGACGCCCACTGTTGCCATATGGGTACAGCTATAAAGCATCCTGCGCTTGATCTAAGCCGTCATTTTTAATTTTTGACATCTGGGCACTCTGACGCTCAGGGTTGAGCGTCAGAGTGCCCGGATGTCAAAAATTACAAATAATGGTTTAAGCCAGTCTGGCACAGGATGCTTTATAGCTGTATCAATATGGCAACAGTGGGCGTCAAAGGGTTAACACATCACAGATCAAATCACTAACAATCATGAAGTCATCTGCTTTACTGACACAGAATACGCAGACTACTCAACAAAAATTAATGTAACTACAACCGAGAAAAACCAGAAACCTAAACATAAGAAAACTAACTAACAGTAAAGCCTGATTCAGGACAGCTTCTACGTCACCATCTGGCCAGGTAACAGATCGGAGAGTGGGCGAGTGAGCAGATGGCACATCAGCACAATTAGGCTACACAGTGCCATTCACATTGGATGTTCCGGAAAATACGGGACACAAGACAAATTAAACAGGAAGAAAATTAACAAATTAAATAGAACTCAGAAACAGCAAACAACGCAAAACAAATCTACCCCGATTTAGTCGCCTTTTACGATGCTCGGCCAGAAAACAAGGTGGGCTTATTCAACAATGCTCCCGAGCCCACATGGGGCGGATAACACATCAGCCTCTTCTACAAGCACAGCTCACAGGCGGTGTAACAATTAGTTCACAAAACGCTGACAGCACTGACAAAGTACAAGTGTTTAATGATACGTAAATTTGTTATAAACTATTGTTTCCATTCAAAGCCACGGCTATGCACAGATCCTGCATCTTTCATATCTCGCCTGTATTAATGCCCTGCTAACGGTAACCGTGCTGAAATTGTGCTAGAATACTTAATTTCATTTCAATTTTCATTTCCTTACTGAGCACATGACGCTAGAACAACAGCCTGTGAATGATACCTAGACTTCATACATTCACAGCAACAATGCAGCCATTTACTGGAGTCTTTCATTTTCACAGCCTATTCACGAGTTTTTATCAGACGATCTTAACCCTTTGACGCCCACTGTTGCCATATAGGTACAGCTATACAGCATCCTGTACCATACCTAGTTAAGCCGATAATTTTAATTTTTGAGATCCGGACACTCTGACGCTTAGCCCTGGGTCAGCGTGCCTGGACGTCAAAAATTACAAATGACGGATTAACCTGGTCTGGCACAGGATGCTTTATGGCTGTATCCACATGGCAACAGTGGGCGTCAAAGGGTTAAGGTCACCTTCGAAGAACCTTCTAGGATTGCTGGATCATAATTTTCCTACACTGAGCACATGACGCTAGAACAACAGCCTGTTCGCCACTGCAGCGATGTTTCTAAAAATCGGTTTGACCTAGTTAGCACATCGGACAAACATACGGACACGCCACGTGACACTAATGGACAAGTGAAGATTAGCGGGCGCAATACTGTGCATGGTTTCAATTTTAACACCATTTAATATTGAGAAGTACTTGGCATATTTGTGTCAACGTAAGCACAGTGTGTTAGCGTAATATTGGGACAACGGTTATCTAACGGCCAAAGTTACACTACTGTTTGTCCGAATTTGACCTATTTATTACATCATTAACGAACAGCGCTATTTCTCATCGGCGGCATCACGGCATATGTTTTGAATATCTTAACGATTATGATTTGATTTAATTTTTAAACCGACGCACAGCAGTAGTGTCTCACAGTGATCTGTCATCAACTGTTACCTCGCAGCAAACCGACAAACTTCTGTCACCAGCGGCCTCTGCACGTCCAAGTCCCCGGTGTAAAGGTATCGCATAACGGCAAGCACTGTGTGCCGGTCGAAATCACTGACATCAATTGTAGCATTGGTCTCATCCAGCAGCTATACATCAACACAGCACACGAAACAGACCTATCAGTCAAGATATTTTTACGGTGGCCTAAGCAGCTAGATGCTACTAGAAGGACCACACAGAGTAACAGTGATTAATAAGACGAGGCCAGGATATAAAAGTCAAAACAGATGCAGTTTTAGTAGTTTTCTGAATGTGAGCAGAAATGGTGGTGAGCACTGGCGACAAGAAGGCGTGACGTCCAATAGTAGGCAGTCTGACAGCAGGACGAAGTAGGTCGTCGAATAAAGAAGACCGCAGTCTTTGTCAATGATACAGAAATGCAAAAGCATACAACTGCATCTGCAAAATACCACATCGAACGTGTGTACCGTCGATGTACATTCAAAGTCAAACCAGATATATGATGCACATTTACAGTAATGTTTAAAACAGAAGGTATATAACATGTAGTTGAAAAACTCATCAAAAAAAATGCAGCAAAATATATGTTATGATCAACTGTTGTGCAAATCTCACAGATTTACTTACTTATATACTTGAATGTGAAAAAGAAAAAACTTTTCAAGTCACGATCACCTCATTTGACTGCTTGGATGTGCCAACCTGTAAAGTTGGATCTTTTACTGGAGATGGGTTTCATGCTGTTCCACATACCATCAATGACTTATGTGCAAGTACATGTCAATGGTAGCAGAACTTAGCCTACTTGGATGCAGTGACGCCCCGTGTGGGCTCAGGAGCATTGTACTGTAGAATAAGCCCACCCGTTTCCTGGCCGAGCGTCGTAAAAAGCGACTGAACCAGGATAGTTTCGTTTTGCTGTGTTTTGTGTTGTTTGCTTTTTCTGGGTTGTGTTTAGTTTGAGTACTGTCTGTCTTTAATTTGTCTTCTGTCCGGTATTTTCCAGTCTTGTGTACCGACATGAATGGCACTGTGTAGCCTAATTGTGCTGATGTGCCGTTAAGAATCTGCTCACTCACTCACTGGAAGCAGTGAATTGCCATATCACCCAGAAGACCAAGATGGTGGCTGATAACAATTAAAGCGAGCCTAAGGCTGGATTCACACTGATACGAGTACTAGCAACCCTTGCTAACCCGTGCAGAGAAACTTGGACTCGCGTCAGTGTGAATGCAGCCTAACACTGGCAAGATCGGATTACTTCTCCAGCACACCAACCGCAAGATCACTGATGATCACAGCGTCTCATTCCAGCAGCTAAAAAATCGTGATAAAATTGCAATATTCGTGATGATGGTGACTTCGTGATTTTCTTGATAATTCATAGGATCACGTGTAAATGCGTGAACAAAGATGCCGTTGTTGTCATGGTCGGCGCTGGTACACGTGTGCTGTCGGCCGACGTGATCCTAAGAATTATCAAGAAAATCACGAAGTCACCATCATCACGAATATCGCAATTTTATCAGGATTTTTTTAGCCATCGTGAATTACCGCGTGCAGTGCGGGAGATCTTGTTGCCAATAACAGCCGATGAGCGTGGACAACGTCGCTGTCACGGACCGTCAGCGTCACATCTGAATACTCCATGCTACCGACAAGACTCTCCAACAGATTCAACACGTTGCTTCGCGCAGACTCCGCAGCCTACAGTGAACACTCAACCTCACAGCAGTGACAGACTTGCTGCAAACTGCAGTGGCGCAATACTGCAAATGCTGACTGTACAGAACGACGCCGAATAAATTTTCTAGTTATGTCATCAATAAGTAACATTATCCATGCACGATACCTGGTGGCATAGCTTAACAGTAACGCATTGGTCTCGATCAACATAGATGCTATACGTCGGGCCCAGGTTGTACTTGGATGGGCAGTTAAACCATCTCGGTACGTAGCCAGCCACCTAAGCCGACTCAGCCTTCCATCCCTCCATGGTAGGTAAATAAACTATCAGGCTTTCTGGCTGGGGTTAAGGCGGGGTGTGTTCACTGTGTGAGCTCTTACGACAGGTGACGTCTCGTAGCTCAGTGGTAAGGGGTTTCAAAATGAAGAGCTATCGCTCCTTTAACCTTCTTTTCTTTACCCTTCTGAAACACAGCAACGACTTACTACATAGAATCACAGAAAAACAAAAACACACAAGAGACATACAGCAAGTGATCAGCTAAAAGGTAAGGTAACGGCTGTGTTGAACTCAAAGAGAACATCTATAGCGAGGGTGCCCACTCTTTTACCAATAAAAAAATCCAGGACTTTTCTAGGACCCCTGTGAGAAATTTTCCAGGACCTGTTCGGAGCCTGCAGATGTTTAAACGTAAAGAAAAAAACGGCATTTACTCTCCAACTGCAATACGGGGTGCAATGCATATGGAATGCCAAATGTGGCAAAATACATCAACATCCACGCTGTACTTAAGTAAGCAACAGTTTTAAAAAATGCATGACTTTCAACGATATTTTTCCAGGACTCTCCAGAACCGAAAGCTTTAATTTCCGGGACTTTCCAGCTAAAGGAATTTTCAAGAAAAAATCAACAACTTTCCGGGAGGGCTGGGAATCCTGTGGAAGATAAGTTTCATTGTCTCAATTGTAAACCAACACTCAGTAGTTCAACTACGGGAAATTCAGTGGAAAATACGCGTGCACGCAATTCAACACATACTACTAATATCGGTTGGCATGCAGTGAACTTTCTAATGGAACTTACCGACGACGACTGCAGACAGAATCCGTCCAATGCAATCGGCGCGTCTGCGGTCACTTCATGACATTCGCTGGCTCTAAGCCTTTCACCACATGACTCCACCGTCGTATGCCGACTCTGAGAACAGTCAGTAGATCCAGCGTCATTAGCAGCCAATGTCACATCACCGACTTCCGCCGCTAACTCGGCCAAATCCACCGCCAGCTGCGTCGATCCATAGAGAGTCACGTTGTTCATGTCGGTCTGACGTCGAACTTCGGCAACACTATGCCGCTGCGAGCTATCGGTTTGTTGGCCGACGGACCATACACTGATGAACGGCTGCAACTCGTGGACGTAGAACTGGTGAGTTTCATCCATGGACACCAGTGACGCCTTATCCCACAGCACGTGCTGCTGCCGAAACCAACATTACATCGGCATTCTCGCTCTCATTCAATCTCATAACAAATCAGACGTGCCCGGATGTCAAAAAATTACAAATGATGGCTTAACCCTTCTGGCAAAGGATGCTTTATAGCTACAAGAAAGCTGTGCTATTGCAAATATGACCGCACAATGCGCACCATATAAGTGGATCAAATGAGCCGTTGCGGAGATATGGCCATTTGAAATTATCCAAGATGGCGGCCTGCCGCCAACTTGGATTTGATGTAACCAGAAATAGCGCATTCGATCCGCCGACCCTGAAAACCCTACCCTAGAACCAAACATGAAGTGTATCGGATCACCTGTTGTGGAGATATGGCCATTCGAGTATCTTAAGGCATATGAAACCCCATTTTGGGGGAAGGAGAGGTCATAGGGGTCAGCAATGGCACCATTCGAGCGATGGTGGTTTCCTATAGGCTCTCCATTGTGACCAATGTGCGATCAAATGCCTACGACACTCAAATAAAAGGGAGGTGGGTCAGTTTGGGCCCAAATTTCGGGGTGTTCCCCTTGCAGTAGACCCCTGATGTTTGTGTCTGCAGAGAGCGAACATCCCAGGCTAACTAACCATGAAATTATTTAGGAAGAATTCCAACCTATGTGATCACAATCCACCAACGTCACAGACAGACGGACAGACAGACAGACAACATGCGATGGCAAGACTGCGCTTTGCACTAAAGTGCATCGCGCGGTAATACCCTTATGGCAACAGTGGGCGTCAAAGGGTTTTCAATTAACGGTCCAACTGGTGCTCTGACAGCTTTGCTATGTAATTCACGAGGTGTTGCGGCCCAGCTTGATTTAGTGGCTTGATTTGCATGTGACAGTTGCATGCAGCCAGTCCGCTTAGGTCAGCGACCTACATTAGTAAATACGCAGGGGCCAATCAGATTGTGACACGCCTGCTACGTCACTGTAGCAGGTCAGCGTGCTGCTGCAGCCAGCCAGCCAGATGACTGGTATTGGCCTACTGCCTGCGGTCGCACCGATTGAACTGAGGTCACCAGACCGCATTTTTGGAAAAATGTCATTATTTTCGTAACGACAACCCCTATAGGCATAAAACCCAGCACATGTCCTGCACATGGTCCGTACATGTCTGCGTGCCAAATTTAGCCGACGTACGATGCGGCGTTTAGGAGGAAATAGGCCGCAGACTAAACAAACAAACTCTCAAATATTTAGTCGATTACTGGTAGTCACACATCATCTCACGGACACACAGCTGTAGCAGCACATAAAATTAATAAAACTTTAATTTCAAAACTAAAACGTATAAACAAGACCAATAAGATAAAGAATAAGCAGTTGTTTTTAATAATTATAAAGCTGCAGAAAGATACTTGACAAAAATTCTTTACACGCCAATACAGACACAACATGCATAGCGGCATAGTATTTTACTGAATACAATAATGAACTAGTAAACTGATGGTGAGGACTGTCATGGTAGGAGGTCTTAACAATGACAAACTTTAAACAGCTAAATCAACAGCCATTCAATGTAAACATAAGTAAGAGTTATGAATCGTAATGATGGACAGTAGTTGAAATGAGTTTGAAATAAACAAGTATTCAGCTTAAGGTTGTTAGAAAAGGAAGCATTCAAACTAATAAACATAAAATGCACAGAGTAGAGCCACAATGTGAACGAATGTTAAATACTGTCTGTTAGAGCTGAAAAATGTCAGATCAAAATATGCTCCACAATTATTTTAGTCAGTAAACACAATAAGTATGTTAATATTAAATATTAACAACCTGACTGTCTGCATCACAGCTAGTGCAATCGGCGTCTTTCTGTGTCGTGTACTGTCTGAATACGTTGCTTGATGAGAAAGAGCTTTTACAACACGTTCGTGTGGAGCGGCCTTCGACTGGCGGAGCAAGTAGGTCGGCAACCTTCTGCTCCAGTTTGCGCCGTAGCTCCGCGTGATCCATCGACAGAAGTGGAAGATGCCGATTTGAACTGCAGACACATTGACGAAGAAAGTCACCCACTGTTGCCATATGGGTACAGCTATAAAGCATCCTGTGCCAGACCGGGTTAAGCCTTCATTTGTAATTTTTGACATCAGGGCACTCTGACGTTCAGCCCCGAGTGTCAGCGTGCCCGGATGTCAAAAATTACAAATGACGACTTTTCGCCACTGTCATCTTGTTGACATGGTCTGTCCCGTGATTCACTGTATTTCAACAATAAGTCTTGACTGTGTTCAGTCTTACTGCCACTGCACTCAAGTTGTCATTACTGCATCGGGCATCACCAGAAATGTGATGCCAAGCACGGGACGGACCACGTCAAGATGGCAGTGGCAAAACAAAAAGCACAACGATTCAAAGATAGAAAAACATCAACCTGTGAACCAGCATGAAACAGAGTTATCAAACTGCTTCCAGTTTCCGCCAGCACCCGGCTAACTACTAGCATCAGAGAATCAGTAATGTTGGCCAGTACAATATTATACTGCCTGTTAAACAGACACTGGACAACTTGCCGTGATTTGTTACATGAGTGGTAGTTAAATCTTCAAATGGAGATTATCCAGCAGGATCTGAAATAATCTAACAACCTCTCCCTGAATGAAGCAATCAGCATGGCTCAGAACTGGAGGCTGATGTCTACGTTCTGCACTACACATCAACAGTGGTGCATGCCATGGAAGAAGAAGAAGATTTGCCCAGAAGATTTGCCCAATTCACACTCGCACCAAGTTGTACCACGTTCTTCAATTTTTCCGCCATAACTGCAACGGATGTCATCGGCAACGAAGGCTAAGAAGATTCCTGTTATAAGAAAACCAGACAAAGGAGGAAAATGAACTGGTGCTACGCTCACCGTGCAGTCTTCCTCGGCCGACGTCTCACAGGACTTCTTCCACGACTCAGCAACACTGTAAAAACATCCTTGGCAGGAGATGTCGGCACCGGTCGAGTGACGGTGTCACACGTGTCGGTCGCCGACACCGACAGAGCTAGTGCCAACTGTGTGTCTTCATCCAACTTACTACCATTCACCAAACCCACATACAGTTTGTCTAACGTCAACAAACATTGTTTCACCGTTTGTCTGATGTCACTCTCTTTCACAAACTAGTACAAACTTGTCAGCCAATTACTTTAACCCCTTGACGCCCACTGTTGCCATGTGGGTACAGCTGTAAAGCATCCTGTGCCAAACCGGGTTATGCCGTCATTTGTAATTTTTGACATCCGGGCACTCTGACGCTCAGGGCTGAGCGTCAGAGTGCCCCGATCACACACCAGTGGAGTGTGGATCACCCACATGCATGGCAGCAGCGGCGGCAGCAGTGCAATTACACGGGCATCACAGCAAGCGACAATTGCTGCATTGAGGCTCAATCAAGTCCCGAACAAGTCCCGGGGAAACAAATTTCCCTCACAGGAAATACAACCCTAATTAACATCATGAGCACGAGCATCATCATCACCAGAAACTACTCACTTCTGAGGTTCTTCAAGACGTTCTTTCTTGTTGCGTTTTCTCCTACGAGATGTCTGCACTGACGAAGTTTGCGGAACAGTCCTACAATTACGAAATTAAGGTCAACACCGGAAAACACCAATAATTTACCGAATACATCATCGTCGAAGTGGCATTTTCTGCCACCACCAACAACGTACGCATTATTGATACAGCAACTGTTCCAGTTAAGATTCCGAACCGTCAATGCACAGTATACTGCAAAGCCGGCACTCGCAAGAATGTTTTTGACATCATAAGCATATTTTCAGTCGCACAAAGCAAGTCGGCAAAAAGATTATCAAGAAAACTTACTCAAACAGAATTTACCCTTAGTGCAGCCAAACTATGCTGCCAAATCAACTCAAACGAAGTCACCAACACCGCTTAGGGCAAGACAGAAGAATTCCGCTGACCGACGATCGACAGGACGAGAATTGACTTCCGTCTCCTGCTGTCGGACTAAGTCTGTTACTGTTGACGGAGCAACTCTGTGCTCGGAGGCACACTTCTTCAGGTGCTTTCGACGAGACTACAATAAACAATGCATACAATGTCAACGACACGTCGCCTTCAGCAATTGATAATCATAAGCCCCGCGTGGGCTCAGAAGCATCGTAGAATAAGCCCATCTCGTTTCCCGGCTGAGTGTCGTAAGAAGCGACTGAACCAGAGTAGTTTTGTTTGGCCGCATTTTGTGTTGTTTGCTTTTTCTGAGTGGTATTTAGTCCGCGTATTTTCCTGTACCATTTTGTTTGTCAGTATCAGTCAAGTGATTGGCTGTGAAGACCACCTCTGAAACGACCCAGACTGTGTCGGATAGGACGTTTACTTTTACTCCAACAACAATCATAATTCCGAAATACTTTTGTGCATAGGAAAATTAAAAAAAAACTGCAGAACTGGCAAGAGATAAGGCCTAAGCCTTGGCACATACGTTGAGAAGTCTGATCAAGCCTTTGCATTGTTCATTAGATGCTATACAGTATGCACTGCTGACACTGTCCACCATGGATGTGTATAAATAGGGAAACATTCTTCTGGACACCACATCCAGTAATGGCACAAAGGAAGCCAGTGCTAGGACAACCAATATGGTGGATGCACAGGCGGTGGCTTTTGTGAACAAGGAAATCTATTTTTTAAATGCAGCAGCAAAGGAGTCTTCATCCACGTAGTACGAGAGCGTCCTCCTGGTGGTCTCCTCCAGTTCTCTAAAGGGCAAGCTCGTACTATGTGGATGAAGACTATCCAACAAGACCTGAAATCCAGTAACCTATCCCTGAAGGAAGCAATCGACGTGGCTCGGAATCATACACTCAGGAGACTGATGTCTACGTTTGGCACTATGCACTCCTAGTGGTGCTTGCAACAAAAGAAGAACAAGTAGATGCAGCAAAGGATTATGGGATGCCTTGAAAACCAATCACAACGTAGCAAAAGTCTGTGTTTGGTCTGTCAGCCAATCACGACATCACGATCTATGCCTGTCAGCCATGTTCGTTAACAGATTAGCAGGGATGGGGTCCTCGAGGACTGGCCTCAACCTCAAGGACACCTCGAGGACAAAATTTTGTGGCCTTGGCCTTGAAGACCCACGGCCTTGGCCTTGGCCTCGACGACACACAACCTTGGCTTTGGCTTTGAGGAGATCTGGCCGTAAGATGTTGAACTTTTGAGTATGGTTAATAATAATAATAAGCAAAGGACTGAGTAGTGAGTACCAAGGAATAGCAGTAGGGCGTTGACCTATGGAGCCTCACTAATCATGTAGGATTTCATAGGCGTACGTGGTCTTGATCCGAAATGATCTGGCCTTGGCCTTGGCCTCGACCATGGCGTCCTCGAACACATCCCTGCAGATTAGCACACCCTTGTAATGGCATTGCTTTCAGTGGCTAATGTTGACCATATGGTGTCCACTATCGTGGCAGACCTGTAAATCACGGACTCATATGTTTCTAAAACACTGTTTGACGGGTTTCTGACACTGACATGTAACCATAAAGATCACTAGAATGCTGACAGACCGCTAACAGAGAAGTTACACAAGTCAAAATCCTTGCACACACTTTTAACAACAGATCACGACTAGAAATACATACGTTCTCAGCTTTGAATGGATGACCACAGATTGGACATGTAAACAGGTGAACTGGCAATCTCGCTGCACCAATCGCCTCCGAATCGGCTTGCACACCCTGTGCATAGTAATACGATTGCTTCACAGTATCAAAGACAGTTAAAATTATAGCCCACACGGCAAGATCAATTCGCCAGTAACTGTATCCAAAATATGTTACAGTAGACAGAATAAGCACACCAGAAGCCAAAAGCCTCAGTAGAGGTATTGCACATTTTCAGGGTGTTTACAAATTTAACTGAAAATATTTCCAGGAGATTCCAGGAGGAATTTCAAGAAAAATCCAGGACATGTTTGCATTGCTTCGGCCTGCTATGTAATGTACCGAATCTACTAGTTTGCCTAAATATATAACAAAAACATGATATGCACAACACAGAACCGTGGCAAAGATAAAAAACGGCGACCAGTTTCTTAACGAAGCAATCAGGTACCCAGTTTTATCATGACTGGAAACCAATGCGATCGATCATCAACATTTTATACAAAATTTCCAGGAGGACCATACAAATTCAAGGAGATTTCCAGGAGGGTTTTTAAATTCCAGTAGATTTCCAGGATTTCCAGGAGTTGTAGACACCCTGATTATGCACTATATAAATGTACTTACTTACTTACTACGATATAAATGCATTAAGACAGACATTATCATACACGCAGCAAACTGACAGACACAAAAATATACCATTAACAAGAAGAAGAGTTTTACAATTACAATGGGAAAAAGGGCCTTCAGGCTAATTAATCATCTATGCTAACTGTTCTAGTTCTACTACTTACAACTTTTGGTTAGACCACCACTATAATCATATACTGTTTGCCACATTTTACCACTTGTTAATGAATTACCAGAATACATTACTACAAATGGACGAGTCACCAGTTTTGGGATTTGAATACAACAGCGAAAATAGTGGCACACACTCATCTTCTGATCGAAATTTCACCTCAGTTTAACAGTGTGACAAACAGATGGACAGACAGAACTACAACAGCACTATATGACGCTTGCATAATACTGCAAAATTAAAGCCAATTTCCCTGGGAGATTGTTGATAAAATCGTGGTTTTACTATAATCTCATTTTACCTGATCAAGACATCGATTGACGTGTTGTAGTTTTCGCTGGGCATTCAAATGACTCAGGGATTTCCCGCAGACCTGACAGTCACCGGAATTCCGACTGTCATCATGTGTCGCCGCGGTATCTGACTGTTGGATCGCTGACGGTTGCGAGACTTTTGTGGGACTTCGGAGTGACGATCGAGTCACACTCACAGCAGTGGAATGACTACATGAAGCACTGCTATCCGAGCTGACGTAGGTGGAAACATCGACCGTTTCCAGTCGTGGTACAACCTGTACACGCAGCACAGATTGAATTGCACTGAGCAGTGTTTTACGTCCCAACCAACACAGTATAGGTTATATGGGAGACGGTTTTTACAGGTCAAAAGACCCAACCAACAGTATCAAAGTACTGAAGGAACAAATAGTACACAGACAAATCAAACATACAATAATCAGACATGA
>Ga0056114_1000095_pt1 | contig 22204 bp, 26 predicted proteins | sample WorMetHERISLAND1_FD_77005 | JGI IMG/M metagenome (GOLD analysis project Ga0056114, IMG submission 77005) | Marine gutless worms symbiont microbial communities from Max Planck institute for Marine Microbiology, Germany - Olavius loisae HERON... ...
CTTTCACCTGTTCCTAAAGGAGTGCGAATGGCGGTTCAATGGAGGTGATCATCGGGAACTGCTTAACCAATTAAAGACATGGGTGAATTCGAGACAAAAACGTCCTTAGCTAGGACAGCCCCTCACAAAAATATGGAGGAGAACTTGTTGCGTTTTAATAACATTGCCACTTTGGCGTTGGGAGCGCTGGTCGGTCTCGCCCTGAGCTCAACCGCGAGTGCGGCGGAAATGGCCAAGTACGAGATCGTCGACGACACCAGCATTCCCAAATCATTGACCGGCAAACCGGGGGATCCGGCCAACGGTCGGAAACTGGCCATCAACAGGAAAAAGGGCAATTGCCTGGCCTGCCACGTGATGCCGATTCCGGAACAGCAGTTCCACGGTAACCTCGGGCCGAGCTTGGTCGGTGTCGCCGAACGCTACGATGAAGGCGAATTAAGGCTGCGCGTCGTCGACGCGAAAGTCGTCAATCCGGACACCACGATGCCCGCGTTCTACCGGAGTTCGGGCCTACATCGGGTCCTGAAAAAATTCCAGGGGAAGACCATATTGGCGGCCCAGGACGTCGAGGACATCGTCGCTTACCTGAAGACGCTGAAATAAACGTTGGGGGTCCGTACGCCGGCCATCGCGTTCGGTGGTACGGAATCGTCTAACAAACCCATCACCAAGGAGATATTCATGGTGCAGAAAATTGAATTGAAGCCGGTTGACCGCCGCGATATTCTGAAAATCGCGGGTGTCGGCGCGCTGGCTGTCGTATCAACCAGCCTGCTTCCCGGCCTGGCGGCCGCCGATGCTCAAAAGCTTGCCGCGGCTATGAAAAAGCTGATCGGCGACAAAACACCAACTGAGGCCAAGGTCACGGTCGAGCTGCCGCAGATCGCGGAGAACGGCAACACGGTGCCGATGAGCTTCGAGGTCGAAAGCCCGATGACCGATGCCGACCACGTCAAGTCGGTTCACCTCTTCGCCGACGGCAACCCGAACGTCGACGTTGCCTCCTGTCACTTCACACCGGCCTGCGGTCGGGCCCGCGCATCGACCCGTATGCGTCTGGCCAAGACCCAGAACGTGGTCGTCGTTGCCGAAATGAGCAACGGCTCCGTTGTCATGGGCAAGAGTGAAGTCAAGGTAACCATTGGCGGCTGCGGCGGCTGAGTGAGATTGGAGAAAGACAATGGCGAAAGCCCGCGTAAAAGTACCTAAGAAAGTGAAAAAAGGTGAGGCCTTCCAAGTGAAGACCCTGGTTTCCCACAAGATGGAAACCGGTCAGCGCAAGGACAAGAAGACCGGAAACAAAATCCCGCGCATGATCATCAACAAGTTCGTGTGCATGTACAACGGCAAGGAAGTCTTTTCCGCCGATTGGCACCCGGCCATATCCGCCAACCCCTATCTCGCCTTCTACGTCAAGGCGACGGAAAGCGGAAAGCTCGACATGACCTGGACCGAAGACAACGGCAAAACGACCACCAAGACGGCCAAGGTCAACGTAACCTAATAAAGGGGGAATAAAATGGGAAAGGCTTATCTGGGAATCCTGACGCTCGCGGGTGCGGCGTTAGTCGCATCGGCGATCACATCACCGGCCATGGCTGGCCATAAGGACTGGGGTAAATACCAGGCCGGCGACCGCCATAGCGGGTACACCTACATGACCACGGAAACCATGCGAATCCAGAACGACGAACTGGAAAACCCGGGCATGCTGATGGTCGACGAAGGCGAGGCCCTGTGGAGCGCGGTCGATGGCGAGGCGGGCAAGTCCTGCGCTTCGTGCCACAACGACGCGTCCGACTCGATGAAGGGCGTGGCCACCGTCTATCCGAAGTACGATCCGAAGAAAAAGGGCATCGACAGCGTTGAAACGCAGATCAACGAGTGCCGTACCGAGCGCATGAAGGCGAAAGCCTGGAAATGGGAGTCGAACCAACTCCTGGCCATGACCACTTATGTGCGCCACCAGTCGCACCGCATGCCGATGAATGTTTCCATCGACGGCGACGCGGTGCCATTCTTCGAGAAGGGCAAGGCGTTCTACTACCAGCGCCGCGGCCAGTTGGATTTCGCCTGCAAGCACTGCCACGAGGACAACCCGGGCATGATGGCGCGTGCCAACCGCCTGTCCGAAGGAATGTCCAACGGCTTCCCGACCTACCGCCTGAAATGGCAGAAAGTCGGCTCGATCCACCGCCGTTTCCGTGGTTGCAACAAGAACATTCGGGCGACTCCCTATGCCTACGGCGCGCCCGAATACCTGAACCTGGAGCTCTATCTTGCCTGGCGTGGGCGCGGCCTGCCCGTCGAAACGCCGGCCGTACGCAACTAGGTTCTAAGCGAACGAAAATTCGTTCCGGGGGATGCGCTTGCCCGCATCCCCCTTTTTATTCCTTGAGGAGATTTATTAGCGATGCTGGACCGCAGGCAGTTTCTTCAGGTGGCGGCGGCGACCGCCGTAATGACCGGTGCGCCGGGCGCACTCTCCCGCGCAGCCGCACAACAGACGATCACCCAGGACGAGCTTTTGAAGTTCGACTCGGTCGGCCAGGTCACGTTGCTCAATTTCACGGATTGCCACGCCCAGTTGGTCCCACTCTATTTCCGGGAACCATCGGTCAATCTGGGCGTCGGTGACGTCAAGGGATTGGTCCCTCACATCACCGGCAAGGATTTTTTGAAACATTACGGCCTGCAAGCGTCTTCACCAGCCGCCTACGCACTATCCAGCGATGACTTTTCGGCGCTCGCCAAGAGCTACGGGCGGGTCGGCGGGCTCGACCGCATGGCCACTCTGGTCAAGGCGATCCGCGCCGAGAGGCCCGACAACACGCTGCTGTTCGACGGTGGCGACACCTGGCAGGGCTCCTACACGGCGCTGAAAACCGATGGCTCCGACATGGTCGAGGTTATGAACGCGCTCGGCGTCGATGCCATGACCGCGCACTGGGAATTCACCTACGGCGAGGAGCGTGTTATGGAGTTGAAGGACATGCTCAACTTCCCGTTCCTGGTGGGCAACGTCATCGATACGGAATGGGAAGAAAGCGTCTTCGATGCGATCACCTACTTCGAACGGGGCGGCGTCAAGATCGGCGTCATCGGCCAGGGTTTCCCCTATACGCCGGTCGCCAACCCGCGCTACATGATCCCCCAGTGGTCTTTCGGTATCCGCGAGAAACTGGTCCGGGAGCGGGTCGAGGAGGCCCGCGGCGAAGGTGCCGAACTGGTCGTGCTGCTGAGTCACAACGGCTTTGACGTCGACCGCAAACTGGCCTCGCGGGTCAACGGCATCGACGTCATTTTGACCGGCCATACCCACGATGCGTTGCCCGAGGCCGTCAAGGTCGGCAACACCCTGCTCGTCGCTTCCGGCTCCCACGGCAAGTTCCTGGCCCGCCTCGATCTCGAGGTCAAGGACAAGAAAGTCACGGATTACCGCTTCAAGCTGATGCCGGTGTTTTCGGACGTCATCAAGCCGGACCCGGAAATGGCCGCCGTGATCAACAAGATCCGCGAGCCCCATGCAAAGGAATTGGACCGCGTGCTCGGCCGCACCGAGAGCCTGCTCTACCGGCGCGGCAACTTCAACGGCACCTTCGACGACCTGATCTGCCAGGCCCTGATCGAGGAACGGGATGCGGAAATCTCTCTGTCGCCCGGCTTCCGCTGGGGATCGAGCCTGCCGCCGGGCTCCGACATCACGGTCGATCACGTCTATCATCACACCGCCATCACCTATCCCAATGCCTACCGTTCCGAGATGTCGGGCAAGCTGCTCAAGGATATCCTCGAGGACGTCGCCGACAACCTGTTCAATCCGGACCCCTACTACCAGCAGGGCGGCGACATGGTGCGCGTCGGCGGTATGGGCTACAGCATCGACATTTCGAAGAAGATCGGTGAGCGGATCAGCGACATGACGTTGCTGAAGACCGGCGAACCGATCGATCCTGCCAGGAACTACGTGGTCTCCGGTTGGGCGTCGGTCAACGAAGGCACCGAGGGGCCGCCGGTCTACGACGTGGTGTCCAACTACATCGAGAAAAAGAAGGTCATCGACCTGCCGCCCAACAACAGTATCAAGATTTCCGGGACCTAGGGCGGCATGGACGGGTTCGAAGTCTCCTACGCAGGTGCGCTCGGGGCCGGTGTCCTGAGTTTTCTGTCGCCCTGCGTACTGCCGCTGGTGCCGCCCTATCTCTGCTTCCTGGGCGGCGTGACGCTCGATCAGGTGGCCGGCGAGGACGAGGTCGACCCGAATCTTCTCCGCAAGGTCTTTCTCGCCGCATTCGCCTTCGTGCTCGGATTCTCGTCCGTGTTCGTTGCGCTTGGCGCCACGGCCTCGGCCCTGGGCCAAGTGGTCGCCGACCATCTCGACCTGTTGTCGCAGATCGCCGGCGTCATCATTGCCGTCCTCGGGCTCCATTTCATCGGCATCCTGCGGATTCCCCTGCTCTACCGAGAAGCGCGTTTTCACTCGGAGACCCGTCCGGCGTCTCTGATCGGATCCTACGTCATCGGCCTGGCCTTCGCCTTCGGTTGGACGCCCTGCGTCGGACCGGTGCTGGCCGCCATCCTGTTCGTTGCCGGCAGTGAAAACTCGGTCGCCTACGGCTCCAGCCTGCTCGCCGTCTACTCGCTCGGCATCGGCCTTCCGTTCCTGGCCGCGGCGCTCGCCGTCAAACCGTTCATGAACTTCATGAAGCGGTTCCGCAAGCACATGCAGACCGTCGAACGGGTCATCGGCGTGCTCCTGGTCGTCACCGGCGTCATGTTCCTCACCGGCACGTTTTCCGAGCTCGCCTATTGGCTGCTCGAGGCTTTCCCGGCTCTCGGCAAGGTCGGTTGACGCGCCTTTTCAGCGTTGCCGAGACATCAACAAAACGTGACTCGATGGGACTGGATCTTCGCTACCCAAGAAATCCATCTTGGGTTATGTGCAGAGTATGATATATTCGAAAAACTTTAACTGAATAGGAGTTCGGTCTGATGTCCGAGGAAGGCAGCAACGCCAAGACCATGACCATCATCTGCACCAAGGGTACGCTCGACTGGGCCTATCCTCCCTTTATCCTGGCGACGACGGCGGCCGCGATGGACGTGCAGGTGACCATGTTCTTCACGTTCTACGGCCTGCAATTGCTGAAAAAGGACCTTTCGCATTTGCAGATTTCGACACTCGGCAATCCGGCCATGGAGATGCCGATGATGGGCATGCATATGACCATGCCGAACATCGTCTCGACGATTCCCGGCGTCGGTGCCATGGCCTCGTCGATGATGAAGAACATGATCAAGAAAAAGGGTGTAGCCTCGATCCCCGATCTCCGCGAAGCCGCCATCGAGTCCGACGTGGAAATGATCGGTTGCCAGATGACCATCGACCTATTCGAGATGAAGAGCGACGACCTGATCGACGAAATCGGCCTTGGTGGCGCCGCCACCTACATGGAAAAGGCCATGAATTCCGACATCAATCTGTTTATCTGACGTTCTGAAGATTTGGTGTCCCGTAGCGCCGCATCGGTTGAGGCGGAGGGCCTGGGCGTAGCCCTGCTCGATCGAAGAGACACGCCCGCAAGTTTAACTGTTCTACATTTAGATCGGCGGTATGCGGTACGGAAGCGGTCTTAAGCCGCTTCCGCTTCCTCGTCATCGATCTTGCCGCCGGAAACGGCATCGCTATCCGACGCAGCGCCGCAAGTCTGGCCCTCTTCCATGCCTTGCGAACAGAAGAACTCGTAGAGCAGGCCGATCATCTTTTCAGCCTCTTCGCTCGCCAACCGGTAGAAAATCTGTTTCGATTCGCGTCGCGTCGAAACCATCTTGTCGGCGCGCAACCGCGCCAATTGTTGCGACAGCGTCGGTTGGCGAATACCTAAAATCTGCTCCAATTCACCGACGCTTTTTTCGCTATCAACCAATGCACAGAGAATGACCAGTCGATTATCGTTGGCTAAAGCCTTCAAAAAACGGCTCGCCCGCTTGGCATTGCTGAGCACGTCTTGAACTTGCATATGTCGTCCCCCGGTATCGAAAACCTAAAAAATGGTATCGAAACTCCTGCTCACGAAAGAAACAAAAACTACGATCTGCTCTTTATATACGCGATTTCGAATGTATTTTCCACCAATCTACGGGTTTTTTTCGTAATCTTTGATTAATCCCTATGAATCGTCGGCCTTTTGTCCTCGACTCGCCGCCGTATCGCCGCGCCGTTCACAGTTTGTCGAGATCACCGAAGCGGTATCGATTCGCTGGATCATTTGTCCAAGCAAACCCCAAAAATGGCTTTCCCCCGGGTATCCCAGGATTCGCCCGATTTCGTTTCCGCCTTGGACCAGGACAAAGGTCGGCGTGAAGACGATGGAGCGCACGGATTTGAGATCCTCCGGTTGCTCGTCCCAGACGGATACCCGGCGGATGGGGGCGACACAGGCCTCTTCCGTCTTGTTGTAGACGATACCGACCTCTTCCTCCCAGACTTCACACCACTCGCAGACGGGGGACCAACTCGGCGGCCGGAGCATCGCCGGCACGCAAAGAAAGGAGGGCGGCAACCGTGGCCGCCAGTGAAATCCGGACGATGGTCTTTGCCTGTGCCATGGCCTGATTATCTCCTCCAGCCGGAGGCGACGCCTCCAATCCCTAATCTAAGCCGAAGATAGTTTATCAACTCTGAATGTGTTTGTCTTCACTTGCTGTCGATCGACCGGATTATCCCTCTTCGTCGACGAAACGCGGGAAAATGCCTCCCGGTTTCGGCAAACTGACGCCGGAATCCAGGCGTTCGCCGGCGCCGAGGGTGGCAAAAGAGCGGTTTTCGTCCCCCTGTGCCAGTTGGTCGAGCAAGTTCGACGAAGCGTGGGGCATGAACGGCTGGGCCAGCACGGCGAGCTTGCGGATGACTTCGGCCAACACATAGAGCACCGTCTCCATACGCTTCGGATCTTCCTTGCGCAGCTTCCATGGGGCTTGCGAATCGACGTAACTGTTAGCGCTGCGGACAACCTGCCAGATGGTGTCGAGCGCCTCGTTGAAGGATTGCCGGTCGATCTTTTCGCGAACGGCGTCGAGAAGGCCGTCGGCAGCACCGAGCATGGTCTCGTCGTCGGCCGAATACGCGCCCGGTCGCGGTACCATCGCATCGCAGTTCTTGTGAATCATGGAGAGAACACGCTGCGCCAAGTTACCGAAATCATTGGCCAATTCGCCGTTCAGGCGACCGACCATGGCGCGGTGCGAAAAGTCGCCGTCGTTGCCGAAGGGGACTTCGCGCAATAGGAAATAGCGGACCGGGTCGAGACCGTACTTGTCGACGAGATCATGCGGGTCGATGACGTTGCCCAGCGATTTCGAGATCTTCTGCCCCTCGTTGGTCCACCAACCGTGAGCGAAGACACGTTTCGGTGGCTCAAGGCCGGCGGCCATCAGGAATGCCGGCCAGTAGACGGCGTGGAAACGCAGGATGTCCTTGCCGACCATGTGCAAGTCGGCCGGCCAGTATTGGGCGTATCCGCTACCTTCCGTCTCCGGATACCCGACCGCGGTGATGTAGTTGGTCAAGGCGTCCAGCCACACGTACATGATGTGGGCATCGTCACCGGGCACCGGAACGCCCCAATTGAACGTGGTCCGCGAGACCGAGAGGTCCTGCAGCCCGCCCTTGACGAAACTGATGACTTCGTTGCGCCGCGTCGTCGGCAGGATGAAATCCGGGTTGGTCTCGTAATGCTCGAGCAAGCGGTCCTGCCAGGCCGACAGGCGAAAGAAGTAGCTCGGTTCCTCGACCCATTCGACCTCGGCCCCGCTCGGCGCTACCTTCTTGCCTTCGGCGTCGGTCGTCAGTTCGTCCTCGCCATAGAAAGCCTCGTCACGGACCGCATACCAACCGGCATAGGATCCGAGGTAGATCTCGCCGGCTTCCTGCAGGCGGCGCCACAGATCCTGACAGGCCACCGTATGGCGGTGTTCCGTCGTGCGGATGAAATCGTCGTTGGAAAATTCCATGGTCTCCGCCAGTTCGCGGAAGTTATGAGACACCTTGTCCGTGAACGTCTGCGGATCAAGCCCGGCCGCGGTCGCCGACTTTTCGACCTTCTGACCGTGTTCGTCGGTACCGGTCAGGAACTTTACATCGTACCCGTCCAGTCGTTTGAACCGCGCAATCACGTCACAGGCCAGCGTCGTATAGGCGTGTCCGATATGCGGCGCATCGTTGACGTAGTAGATCGGCGTGGTGACGTAGTAACGTTTATCCATCGGGACCTTTGGGGAATGAAGTAAAAGAACCGGCGTCCAACCTATTGGCGCACGGCACCGCCGATCTCGGAAAAAACGTTCAAAACGATTTGCTTGTGTTCGAGATTTACGGCGTCTGCACGCTCTATCAATTCCCCGACGTTTTCCCACACCTCAAGCCACCGATCAAGCGTGGCCATCGGCGCAATGGCGCGGATCACTTCGTCCTCGCGGCTGTCCACATCCATCGACCGAGCCCCGGATTGGGCCGCATATCGCGTCAGCCGCAACAGGATCCCCTTGAGCAGTTCCATGGCCGTGGCGAAAGCCTGAGGGTCTTTGCCGTGCGCGGTGAGGTCGTCGGCGAACCGATGCAGGGACTCCACATCCAGGTCCGGCGCCGAAGCCAGCAGCTCGAGCGTGGTGTTGTAGAGATCGATACCGCCCGACTCCCAGAGTTTCACCGCATCGCCGATGCTGCCGGCAGCGAGCCGGGACAGGATGCCGGATTGATCATCCGGCAAATCGCTCAGATATCGTTTCAGGAGCTTTTTCAGCACGTCCTCGGCAAGTGGCGGCAGCGGCATGTTCCGGCACCGGGAGCGGATCGTCGGCAGCAGGCGCCCCGGATTGTGGCTGACCAGCAACAGGACGGAACGGTCCGGCGGTTCTTCCAGAACCTTGAGAAGCGCGTTGGCGGCGTTGCGGTTCATTTCGTCGGCGCTGTCGACGACGACGACCCGCCATCCCCCTTCCCCGGAGGTATGACCGAAAAACGCCGGCACACGGCGGACGTCATCGACGACGATCTCGTTTCTCAGTTTTCCCCTGTCGTTGACGGTCCGTTCCACGCACAGGAAGTCCGTGTGTCCACCGGCGGCAACGCGCCTGAAATCCGGGGAATCCGGCGCCACGTACAGGTTATCGGGCGGCGCGTCTACGGTGCCGAACAGCCCGTTTCCGCCGGTACCGCCAAAGGCGTCGGCATCCCCCTGGAACAGGATGTAGCGCGCGAACCGATGGGCCAAAGTCGCCTTGCCGATGCCCTGGGGTCCGGAAATCAGCCAGGCGTGGGCGAAAGTGCCGCCGTGAAACGCATCCAACAACTCCCTTTCGGCCGCCTCGTGGCCGAGAAGGTCGGCGTTCAAATGAGGCGGCGGCGGCCACGCTTCGTCGGTCGCCGGGTCCGTTACCGTCGCCATCACCCTGGTCCCGAGAGCAGGCGCGATTCCACGACGTCCAGGATGGCCCGGTGCACGGCATCGATGTCGGCTGTCGCGTCGACGACGCAGCAACGCCCCGGATGCAATTCGGCGATCGACAGGAACCCCTTGCGGATGCGGTCGTGAAACGCCTCCTCCATGCGTTCGTATCGATCCTCGGAATCGGCCCGGCTGCCGGCCCGCGCCAAGCCGGCCTCGTGCGGCAGGTCGAGGACGACGGTCAGGTCGGGGCCGAAATCACCGAGCGCCATGCGATGGATGGCGGCGATGTCGTCCCGGTCCATGCCGTGTCCGTAGCCCTGGTAGGCCAAGGTCGAATCAGCGAAGCGGTCGCTGATCACCCATTGCCCGACCTCGAGCGCCGGTTGAACGGTGTTATGAACGTGTTCGATGCGTGCCGCATAGTGGAGCAGGATTTCACTGAACGGTTGCCAGCGTTCCGTATCCCCGGTCACCAGCAGGCGGCGGATTTCCTCGGCACCGGGCGAACCGCCGGGCTCCCGGGTGAGGACCGTGTCGACGCCCTTGCCGGCGAGCGCTGCGGCCAGTTTTTGGGCTTGGGTCGATTTGCCGCCACCTTCGCCCCCTTCGAGCGTGATGAACTTACCGCGGGCCATGCGGCCCTACCCCGACCGGCCCCAGATGATCGCTGACAGGGCTGCACCCAGGCGCCCGAACAGCCCCAGCCGGGCGACGCTTTCGCCGGCGACCAGCGGGACTTCGAAGGGGGCGCTGTTGGGCGCCGTAACCACCAGCTTGGCCACCTCGGCGCCTTTTTTGATGGGTGCCGGGATGGGCCCGTCGTAGACGACGCGAACCTTCATGTTTCGGCGCGCCTTGCGCGACAGGGTAAGAAGCACTTTTTTCTCAATGACCAGGGGTATCGACTGTTTTTGGCCCAGCCAGACGTCCGCCGTCTCCACCGTTTCACCGGCGGAAAACAGGGCGTAGTTGCCGAACTCGCGGAGTCCCCATTCGAGCAGCCGTTCCGGTTCCTGGCTTCTCGCCTTTTTCGAGGGCAGCCCGTTGACGACCAGGATCAAGCGCCGGCCGCCGCGTACAGCCGATGCGGTCAGTCCGTAACCGGCTTCCTCCGTGTGGCCCGTCTTCAGACCGTCGGCGCCCATGTCCTTGTAGAGCAGAGGATTGCGGTTGTTCTGCTTGATGCCGCCATAGGTGAACTTGAGCTCGTCGAAGTATCCATAGAGATCGGGAAAATCGCTGATTAGACGTTTCGCCAGGATCGTCAAATCGCGGGCCGACATCTTGTGTTCGGGATCAGGCCAGCCCGTGGAATTCCTAAACGTGCTGTTCTTCAGTCCCATTTCGAGGCCGCGTGTCGTCATTTCCTCGGCGAACGCCTCTTCCGTACCGGAAATCCCCTCGGCGACGACGATGCAGGCGTCGTTTCCTGACTGCACGATGATGCCCCGGATCAGATCCTCGATGCGCACCCGCTTGTTGGGCAACAGGAACATGGTTGAACTACCGCTCTTGGCGCCGCCCTTGCGCCAGGCATTTTCGCTGACCCGGAACGTATCGTCGAGCGACAGGGCACCGTCGCGCACCCGTTCGAACAGCAGGTAGAGCGTCATCAGTTTGCTCATGGATGCCGGCGGCATCCGCTGATTGGCGTTCTTCTCGAACAGAACGGCGCCCGTGTCGTAATCGATCATGATCGCCTCGCGGGCGATGGAATCGATGGCCGAAGCCGGGCCGGCACCGCCCAATAGAATCAATGCGCAAGTTAACAGCGTTTTTGAAAATTTTCTCATAATCTGCTGATTTTATTAAAATATTTCATAACAATACCCAGGGTAGATTCCTCCGTCTCCCGCGGCCGGACGTTATTCTACGATGATTCTCGCCTCGGGATAACCGGCATCGGCCACCGCGCCCAGCAACCGGTCGGCAGCCGCCACGCTGGTCAACGGACCGAGCCGCACGCGGTAGAGGTCGCGGCCATTGACCAGGACCTGGCTCAATTTGACGGGACCCAGGGGGGTCAGCTTGGCGCGGACCTTGTTGGCATTGTCGTATCGGCCAAAGGCCCCGGTCTGGATATAGATCTGCGTCGTACCGACCGGCCTTTGCTCGACAACGCCGCTCGGCTCGAAGGACTCCACCTGAGTCACCGGTTCGGGCGCCGCGATGACCTGGCTCTCCGGTTCGGCCGGCGCAGCCGCGGCCGGTGCCGGAAGGGTGCCGGCGGGGGCGGGGCTGGTCGGCGCCGACGGCGGCAGGGATTGGCTTTGCACGCGCGGCTTGGGCAGGCGGTCGACGGTGATCGGTGAGCCCACCTTGGCCAGTTCGGCCCGGTTCTTCAGCCTGGCCTTCATGGCGCGGCTGCGGTCGGCAAGGATCTGCACGCGAACCCGTGCCGTCCCTTGTTTCTGAAACCCGAGCAACTGGGACCCGCGCCTGGACATATCGATGATGCGGCCACGGGCGAAGGGCCCCCGATCGTTGACCCGGACGATCAGGCTGCGGCCGTTTTCCAAATTGGTGACGCGCACGTAGCTCGGCATCGGCAGCGTCCGGTGTGCCGCCGTCAGCGCGTTCATGTCATAGAGTTCGCCGTTGGCCGTCCGCCGGCCGTGGAACTTGGTGCCGTACCAGGATGCGATTCCGGTTTCGTCGTATTCGAAGTCTTCCCGCGGATAATACCAGGCGCCCTTGATCTGGTAGGGTTTACCGACCTTGTAGTCGGCCTTGGGCGCTTCCTCCGAAGGGCCCATGACGCGTTTTGAGGAATGGACGACAAAGCGGGTCTCGGCGCAGGCGGCGACGAGCAGCATCGAGGCGACAACCATCAGTCCTCGAAAGCGATTGGACAGCCCCGAATACCCCCTACAAATAGCCTCACCTGATCAGGCAACTCACTGGATCTTACGATATCTGGTAGAGCACCGCGATACCATTCACATTATGTTGCGCATCTTACGGATTGCGGCCAGCGCGGGCAAGGGCCGCAAGCGTTTTCGCCCCGGCGCCCCGCGTTCACCCGCCGGTCCCGCGCAACCGTTCCAACAAACCCATTGAAGGATAACCATCCGGCGGCAGATTGACGCTCTTCTGGTAGGCCTTGATGGCCTGGCGCGTCGCCGGGCCGACGATACCGTCGGCGCCGCCGGCATCGAATCCCTTTTGCGCCAAAACCTCTTGCAAAGTCACGATGTCGCGCCTCGACATGGGCGCATCGCCTTCCGTCGGCTTGGCCAAAAGGCCGCCAGCGCCCGCTATCCGGTCCGCTAGGTGGCCGACGGCAAGGGCGTAGAGGATAGACCGGTTCCATACCAGGATCGTCCGGTAGTTCTTATAGACCATGAAGGCCGGCCCCTGGGAACCGGCCGGCAGGACGATCGACCCTTCGATATCGACCCGGGGCAGGTCGCGGCCGTCGGCGCGGCGCACCCCGATCTTCTGCCAATCGGCCAGGGACTTGCGCTCCATAAGCCCGGCCAGTTCAAAGTCGAGCCCTTTCGGCAGCCGCACCTCGCGGCCCCAGGTCCGCTTCGAGTCCCAACCCGACCGGCTCAGGTAGTTGGCGGCCGACGCGAAGATATCGGGCAGGCTGTTCCAGAGGTCGCGCTTGCCGTCGCCGTCGAAATCAACGGCGAAATCGCGGTAGGTGGTCGGAATGAACTGATGGTTGCCCATGGCGCCGGCCCAGGACCCTTTGGCGTCGGCAGCGATATCGCCCCTGTCCATCAGTTTCAGCACGGCCAGCAGTTGGGCCCGGAAGAACCGCGCCCGGCGGCGGTCGTGGGCCAAGGTCACCAGGGCCCCGGCGACGGGGAATGAACCGGTATATTCGCCGAAATTGCTCTCCAGACCCCAGAACGAGACGAGAAAACGGGGTTGGACGCCGTAACGGGCCGAAACTTTCTCGAGCAGGCCGCGGTGTTTCGCCATGAGCGTCCGCGCCGTATTGATCCGTTTATCACTGATGCTGCGCTTGAGGTAGCTCCAGAACGTCAGCATGAACTCCGGCTGGCGGCGGTCCAGTTCGATGACCCTGGGAATGGGTTTGACGCCGCCTAACACCCGCTGAAGCGTCGCCTCGCCGACACCGATCTGGCGGGCCTCGGCTTTCAGGTCCTCGAGCCACGGTCCGAACGGCGGCGGCGTCTCCTGGGCCGGTGCGGTCGGGGACAAGGACACCACAATGAGAACGGCCAGCAGAATTGCGGCGACCCTTGGGCCCAATTCCCGCGGGCCCGGCAGCATGGTGATGATCGGCTTCATGGCAGCGTTCTGCCATAGCCCCTTTGGAACCACAACTCCCTATTGCTGGCGGCGGAGTTTCAGCCAGTTGTGGCGGTCGAGAGAGCGGATGCTGACGTTCTCGATGGCCAGGTCCTTGGAACCGATGGGCAAAATATCGACGCCGACCTCGATGCCGGCCGCACCCCGGGACCAGATCTTGCGGTAGAAATCGGCAAGCCCCGCCACACGGCGCCCGCCGACACCGACGATGATGTCGCCGGGTTTGACGCCGGCCGTCTCCGCCGGGCCACCGCGGGCGACCCGCCTGACGAAGACGCGGCCCTGGGCCTCGCCGGCATAGAGGCCGAGCCAGGGATTGGCCGGGGCCGACGATCGTCCCTTTTCGACCAATTCGGCGAGGATCGGTTTCAACAAGTCGATGGGCACGAAAAGATTACCGGGCGCTGCCTCATCGCCGGATTCGGCGTCGTTGACGAACAGCGAGCCGATGCCGACCAACGCCCCTTCGGAATCCAGCAATGCGGCGCCGCCATAGGAATCGTGGTAGGGCCTGGTGTAGATGGCGCTGTCCAACAGGTATTCCCAGTAGCCGGCGAATTCCCGCCGTGACACCACGGCGACCGCCGTCACCGGGGATCGCCGGCTGGTTCCTTCCGCCGACACGGCGAGCGCGCGGCCCCCTTCCGCCAGGTCGGCGGAGCGGCCGAGAGGCAGCGGTTTAACGCCGGCCAGGGCCGGCGACCGTACCAGGCCGAACCCGGTGGCGTGGTCATAAGCGACGATCTCGGCCGCTGCCGGCTCGCCAGTCCCTTCCGTAACCTGAACCGAAGACGCTTCGAGGATCAAATAGCCGATGGTCAGGACCAGGCCGTCGTCTCCGATGACGACGCCGTTTCCTTCCCGCTCCGTGCCCAGGGAATGGGCCGTACGGGCATCGTCCGGAATGACGGCGTGGACCTTGACGATGGACCGCAGGATCTCGGCGAAAGGCGTATCGGCGCCTTGCGATTGTGTCGGGCCCGCGATGAAACCGACGATGAAAAGAAGACCGACAATTCCGTGGAGACCCGCTCTCGGCGGCTTTTGGTCCGGCATGGCGAACGACCCGTTGCTGTGATTGGACGTCTAAGTCTACCACGAAGCCGCGCCTTCCTCACAGCCCCGGCGGCCAACGGACGGGATCGCTCACGCCAATGTGTTTGCGAACCGTCCTGCGGGCAAAAGGAAAGAGCCGCCGGGAAACCGGCGCTCAGAAACACATGAAGGACCAGGTCGAGGCGTCGATGTAGCGCACCATATAGGATCCGGCGACCAGGTCCCAATTGGCGGCGATCAGACCGGCCCCGGCGAGCACGGCGAAAATGGCGGTGAAACGCTGCGAGTCCATGGCCGCAGTATACCACCGGCGGCCCGGCTAATGCACGCCGGTCCCACCACCGGGCGGACTCAAGCCGCCGGATCGGCCGCAGGCGCGGCGAACTGATCATAGGCTTCGAGCGCCTGGGCCGCATAGACCATGGACGGCCCGCCACCCATGTAGACGGCCATACCCAAGGTCTCCAGAATCTCCTGGCGGGTGGCGCCGTTCTTGACCGCCGCCTTGACGTGGAACGCCAAGCAACCGTCGCAACGCACGGCGACGCCGATGGCCGTCGCGATCAGTTCCTTGGTCTTGGTATCGAGCACACCGGGCGCCGTCGCCGCCGCGGCCATCGCCGAAAACCCTTTCATGGTCTCCGGTATGCCTTTCCGCAGGTCACGGATGGCGACCGTCAGCTCGCGCGCCAGTTCCGGATAATCCGTTGCCATGGATCGTTCCTCCTATCGAACAGGGGCCCTCCGCCGGCCCAATAGCGAATTTGACCAAATCATAAGCGATCGGCGGCGCCGCGAAATTGCGTGAGATCAAAGCCCCAAGGAAACCTTGAAGGCGGGCCTGGGGGCGGCTAGAAATCGTCGACTCCGGCGGCAAAACGCAAGCGCCGGGCGCGGTGAAACGCCGCAGGGTGAGGTGGCCGAGTGGTTGAAGGCACTGGTCTTGAAAACCAGCAAACGGGAAACCGTTTCGTGGGTTCGAATCCCACCCTCACCGCCATCCGCTTTCGCTTCGCACCCGCGCGATTGGCTCGCCAAATGAAACGGCACGCTGGCGCGCCACAGTCCGTCACGGCGAAGGCGGGCAAGTTCGGACGGATCTCCCTTCTTCTCCGCCAATTTCCTTCGGCCTCGCCGCGGCTGTTTCTTCCATCGGGTCCGCGGGGCGGCATGAAAGCGCTCTTTTGGACGGCGGGCGCCCTGGCGACGGTGCTTGTCGCCGGCGACGGCCTGGCCGCCGACAAGAAGCTGCACGACCGCCTGACCCGCTTGAAGAGTGTGCCGGGCGCGGATCATCGCGTCATCGTCGATACCCGAGACCACCCGTGGCGCGCCGTCGGCCGCCTCAACCGGCGCACCGGCGGCCATTGCACGGCGACCGTCATCGCCCCGAAGCTGGTGCTGACCGCGGCCCATTGTCTGTGGAACAAGCGTACGCGAAAATACCTGCCGGCGGTGTCGCTGCATTTTGTCGCCGGCTGGCAGAAGGGCGAGTACCTGTTCCACACGAAAGCGGCCCAGGTGCAGACCGCCCCCGAATACGATCCGGCGAATCCGACGGCGATCACGTCGTTCGCCAACGACTGGGCCCTGGTCCGGCTGGTCGACGACCCGTCGCCGGTGACCGGCATGGTGGCGCCGCGTGCCCTCACCGAAAACGAGCACGACAAGCGCGGGTCAACCGCCGGCCCCTTTGTGCAGGCCGGCTACAGCGCCGACAGGCGCCACGCGCTGACGGCGCATGACGGCTGCCCGATCTGGGGCCGGGTCAAGGGGCTGACCCTGGCCGTGCACGGCTGCGACGCCCTACCCGGCGATTCCGGCTCGCCGATCCTCAAGAAGGAACCGGACGGTACCTATCGGTTGGTGGCGCTCCACGTCGGTTACGCCTACGACGCCAATAGGAAGCGCGGCCAGGGATTGGCGGTGCCGGCCGGAAGCTTCCCCCAGTCCTTCCGGTGATCCGACGTCCTGTTCGATGCTCTAGTACCGGCAGGTCTTGCCGGTCAGTATGTCCGTTCGCGATATCAACGTGATCCAGATCCGCCAGCCGTCCTCGATGAGGGTCATCACGCCGCTGTCCTTCGACGGGCAGACCTCGGATACGAATTGCGGCCGGGTAATGGCGTTGAAGCCCATGATGGTCTTGACGTGCCAGGGATCGCCGACGAGCACGTCGACCTTAATCTCGCCTTCCTTGCCGATGGTGGCGGCGGTGACCTTCCATTTGTCGTTGGGCAGTTGCTCCGTGACGGCGTCGCGGGACCAGGCGATCGCGCGGGCGGTGGACGCTTCCTTGTCGGAGGCGGAGTCGAAGGAGACGTAGGCGAGGACGGAGCCGATGAGCCCCATGAGGACGATCCCGGCCGCCATGACCCCGTGGCGGCCGAAAAACCGCTCGCGGCCGAGACCGGTGGTGGTCCCGGACCGCCGATCCGCTCGTTGGCCGGAAGCCCCACCGCCGGCCTTCGCCTTCATCGCCTCCGCATAGGCGGTCGCTCTTCGGACGCGGTCTTCCTTGATGCGGCGCATTACCTTCGCAGCGTTGGCGCGGAGCGTGTCCATGGCCCCGATCGGGGCGCCGTCGGGGATGACCTTGTCGACGTAGGTGATCAGTTTACCGGCAACGGCCTGGTCGTTCTGCCGTTTGTAGAGTTTCTTGATGATGACGATGACGGTGCTTTTCAGCTCTTCCGGCGTACCGGGCCGGCAGGCGATGGCGATCAGGCCGGTGTCCGGGTCTTCGAACACCCGCTCCCAGTCCGTCACGCCTTCCGGCGTTTTCGGCCAGTGTTTGTTGCTGGTTTCGTCCATGGCGATCCAATCAACGATTGGAGCCCGCCTCCCCCCAGCGACATTTCGCAGGTTTGTTATAACACGTTTTTCGTGCCTGTCGTCCGCCCTGTTTCCGAAGGCGGCCGGTGCCCGCTAACCGGTGCGGCCATAGAACGTCATCCGCGCTTCTTCGGACAACGAGATTCCCGGTTCGGCGTTGTAGGCGAGGACAGCGAGCATGCGCGCCCGCCCGCCTTCGTTGGGCGTCACCCTATGCATGGCATTCCGCCCGCGGAACAGGACCAGAGCGCCCGCCTCCATCGACAACCGCTCGGCCGTGATCTTGCCGTCGAGAACGGCGCCGACGCCGTCGTAGTTCATATCGCCGCCATCGGCGTCTCGTACGGCGCCGACGTACTCGAACCGGCCGCCCCGCTCCGCCGCCTGGATCATCAGCGTGATGGCGAAGGACGAATTGTCGAAATGCCAGCCCAGTTCCTGTCCGGTTTCGGCGTAGTGGATGTTGATCGAGGACAGTGGATCGGCATAGGCGTAGAGCGCGGTTTCGCCGAGGACGGCGCAGAGAAAGGCGCGGAAGGCGGGATCGTCATATAGGGTGCGCAACGGCGAGCCGGACGGAACCTGGTCGTCGGTAATGCAGCCTTTCGTCGAGGTGACGAGGCGGTTGCGCGGATGGTCGGGCGCGAAGGCGGGATCCTGCGGGCTGAGATAGACGGTGTGTTCCTGGGTGCAAAAGTAGGCCTTATGGCGATGATCCTCCCCTTCCCGGCGCACCACCGCGACGGCTTCGGTCGTCAGGAAGCGCGGCATGACGAGAACGCCGTCCCGATCGAGATCGGTCCGGCACGCGGCCGTGAACGCCGCGTCGCCGATCGGAAACCGGTCCCCGTCGATGATCTTGCCAACATCCATGGCCTTCCCCAAGATCCGCTCAGTAGGCGTATTTCACGGAGCAGCCGTATGGGCGGGTCACCGGATTGGCCACGGCACGCCCGGCCGCGAGATCACCCAACGCCGCCGCCACATGGTTGTGCGCCCCTTCGACGGACTTCCAACTCGACGACGGCTTGTCGTCGATGCCGCCCATGTAGCGAAGCACGCCCGCCTCATCGATGACGAACATCTGCGGCGTCGTCCTGGCGCCATAGGCTTGGCCGATCACGCCTTTCGGGTCGAGAACCACATGGTCGGGCGCCGCTTTCGTCTCCTTGACGTTGGCCAGGGCCTCGTCCGGTTCCAAATACCCTTGGCGGCCCGGCGCCGAGGAAATGATCGAGACCCAGGTCACGCCGTGTTCGACTTTCGCCTTGTTCTGCAGGGCCTGCATGTTACCCGTGCCGTAGTGTTTGCCGACATAGGGGCAGTCCTTGTTGGTCCACTCGAGGACAACCTTCTTGCCGCGCAGGGCGGCGAGGTCGATGGACGCCCCGGCGGCCGTGCGCCCCTCGAACGACGGCGCCGGCGACCCGATCTCGGGGCGGGCGTCGGCATCGGCAAGCGGTACCGACAGCAAGAGAACCAATATCGCGGCCTTGGTCAGAACGTTCATCATGGTGTTCACCTTTTCGGTTGGTAGGGATCGGCGTTAACTCTCGGTGTTTCGGGCCTTGGTTTCAGCGCCGGTATCGATGCGGCAGGCGGAAGGCCCCCTTCCGCCCTCACCCGCCGTATTCAGGGCCACCACGTCCGACAGCGTACCGGCGTAGGGTGCATCTCCACCGGGCAGGTCCAAAATCAGTTTATCCTCGGCGGCCGTTATTTCCTGCCTCCCCGCGTGTTCGACCAACCCCCAGGTTTCGGCGAAGAAATAGGCGCTTTCGACGGCTGGTAAATCGTCGCCATCGGCGCTCAGGGTCAAGCGCAGGGAGCGGCCGTCGCCTTCGACCGCCGCCGTCCAGGGACAGGCCGGCGGCAGGCTTTCTCGCGCCGCCGCGAATTGCGGTTTCGCCGCTTGATCGGCATGGCTCGCCGGGCCGGTCGCCACCGTGACCGTCAACGAAGCCTGCACCGGAATGCAGATTTCGCTGCACACCAGGAACAAGAGGTCGGCGGAAACGGGAAACGGCTCGCCCGCGCGCCAGGCCGCCGGCACCGAGATCTCGCTCAGGAACCGCACCGTCCCCTCGTAGCCGTAGGTCATGATCGGGCCTTCGGAAATGCGTTCCGGCACCGGCCAGGAGATCGCGCCTGCCTGAGCCGCTTGGGGTAATGTCCAGTCCACCTGTATGGCCTCACCGGAATCCCCGGGGTTCTTCCAATAGGTGTGCCAGCCGGGCAACAGGGTCTGTTCGATGGCGATGGTCAGCCGCTCGCCCGGGCGCACGCTCGCCATCTCGCTGACCAGCCGGGTCACGGCTTCCGGCGCCTTGTGGACGCTCGCTGAGGATATCGAGCCCGCTTCCCCGCCGCCGGCCAGGACCAGCGTCGCAGCGAAAACCATTCCTACCCTGGCAAACCGTCTCATTTTCCGCGTCCGTCTCCTGGCGAACGTTCCGGATACCGGCATCCGATCCTTATCTGCGCCTTGTCCGGCGCCGCTTCAAGAGGCACCTCAAAACCATAACAAACCCCGCGCCCGCCGAATACGGCACCACTGTCGGGTCCCGGGTGCAGAGCCGTTGTCAAACGCAAGGTCCCTTTCACCGGGCGGCCGGAGCCCCCATACCCTTTTGTGGTTTCATAATTGGGATGAGGACTATGCGCAGGTTCGGACTTTCTCTATTGGTCGTTTTCGTGGTCGCGCTTGGCCTTGTGAACACGGTCGAGGCCCATCATGGCTGGGCCTGAACCACCGGCGGCAACATCGACCTGACCGGTGCCATCAAATCGGCCAAGTTGGGCAATCCGCACGGCGTCTTGAAGATAGACGTCAACGGCGAGGAATGGACAGTCGAGGTCGGGCAGCCGTGGCGCAACGAACGGGCCGGGCTGAAGCCTAAGGACTTTTCCAAGGGCGTCACCATCCGCATCGTCGGTGAGCCCTCGGCCAATATCAACGATCGCCGCGTCAAGGCGGAACGGGTCTATATCGGCGGCCGCGAGTACATACTCTATCCGGGTCGCGACTGACGGCGCCCGGGCGTGCCCATCGATTTCGGCTGGCTGGAGACTCTGGCGCTCATCGAAGGGCTCCGTTTCTCGCGCTGGGCCTACGCAGCCGTCAACGCCACGCATAGGCGAAGACGACGACGTCGCGCTGCGACGAGATCAGGTTGACCTCGGCATCCAGCAGTTCCTTTTCGGCGTCGAGCAAGTTCAAAACGGTCCGGCGACCGATTTGAAGCTCGGCCTCGACATTGGTTCTTGCGACCGTTGCGGCATCGACTTGGCGCGTTTGCGAAACGACCTTGGCGCGGCTGTTAACGAGGTTTCCCCAAGCCTGGATCGCACTTTCCTTGGCCGCCAACCTCTGATTGTCCAGTTCGAGCTTTCGCTGGAGAATCCTCTTCTTCGCGGCCCGAACATTCGATAACTCCGAGCCATTTTGATAGATTGGCACCGTTAAGGTAATCGATCCCTCGACGCTGGTCGCGGTCGCGTCCGAGGTCGTACCGCGAGTTCCCGTTCGGTTCCGGGCGTAAGAGGTCGAGATCGCCAAAGTCGGCAGCCGCTTACCCTGTTCCGAGTCGAGGCTGGTTTCGGCGATGCGGACGGTGTGCTCGCCGGCCCGCACGTCGAGATTTTGCGTGATCGCCTGTTCCACCGCATCGTCGACCGATTTCGGCAGGGTCTCCTCGATTGTCGGGAACACCAGGTCCTCTGGGTCGAGTCCGATCACCCGTTGGAAGCTGGCTTCCGAGTTGTTGACCGTGGACTCCGAGGTCGTAAGGTCGGCCTCCGCGCTGGCCAACCGTGATTGGGCCTGCGCCAAGTCGGCCCGGGTTTTTTGGCCGAGGTCGAATTGGACCTGGGTTGTCGCTAGGCGTTCCGTGAGGACCTCGACGTTCTTGGCGCGGGCCTTGCGGGTCTCATAATCACGGATCAGGTTCATGTAAGCGGTAATCGCGGCGAGCAGCACAGTTTGTTCGGTTTTCGCCAACGTCACGCGCTGGTTGTCGATGGTCGCGGCGGCTGAACGCAATCCGGCGAAATTCTGTCCGCCCTTGTACAACGTCTGGCTCAGAGATATGGAGTTATTGAACGTCTGCGTCGTCGACATTGAATGACCGACTTGATCGGTCTTGGTAATGTTTCTTCCGGCCGACGACGTCGTAGAGACCGATGGCAGCCATTCAGCTATGGCTTGCGGATACTGCTCGTTTGTCACCCGCAAAGCTTCGCGACCGGCGAGCAGTTGGGGGTTGGTCTGGTAGGCGTTTATTAGAGCTTCCTGTAAAGTCACCGCTGCCGCCTGCGACGACAGAACCAGCGATACCGGAGCCGCGATTACCGACAGGCGTATACCCGCTCCAAATCCGTAGGTGAATTTTCGATGCAGACCGCGCACAACCGCGTCCACACTCATCGGTGATTATCGGAAACCCCATAGCAAAAAGTTAGGGGCTGTCCTAGCTAAGGACGTTTTTGTCTCGAATTCACCCATGTCTTTAATTGGTTAAGCAGTTCCCGGTGATCACCTCCATTGAACCGCCATTCGCACTCCTTTAGGAACA
>Ga0056114_1000096_pt1 | contig 22052 bp, 16 predicted proteins | sample WorMetHERISLAND1_FD_77005 | JGI IMG/M metagenome (GOLD analysis project Ga0056114, IMG submission 77005) | Marine gutless worms symbiont microbial communities from Max Planck institute for Marine Microbiology, Germany - Olavius loisae HERON... ...
AACATGCAAACTCTATTCTAGAGACTTTTGAATATTTCTGCCAAAAATCATCAAAATCGATCTCTATAATTCTGAGCTATACCGTTTCAAAGTTGGTGCATTTTTTTGAGACACAGTGTATATAAAGTGTACGCTCTTCTGACCATCCGTACTACACGCACTGAGCGGCGAAGCGTTTGGCGAGGAGAAAGGTAAGGTAGTGGTGCAGCCGCTGGATATAACAAATCTACTGACATCCATATACACAGCGGTCGTTTAGACTTGACCCACCTGCTTTCAACTGACTGGCGAACGTGATGAGTTTGCGGTACTTGGGTTCGAGGCTATCACCAATCTTCAGCAGGACGAGTAGCTGTGGTCGCCAGTTTTTGACGTGCGGAGGTCCTTCTTCAAGGCGCAGTAGAGCGAACCGTGCAGCCGACATCGCCAGACCACGAATACCATCACCCCACTCTTTCTCAGCCCTGCACTCAGCATCCACACGTTGTTATCAGACATGAATATAATATAGCCAGCCAAGAGACTCATACAACACCGAGATCATATCCCCACTTTTCTCGCATTTCGCTTAACCCTCTGACGCCCGCTGTTGCCTTATGGGTACAAAAGCATCCTGTGCCAGGCCGGGTTAAGTCGTCATTTGTAATTTTTGACATCCGGGCACTCTGACGCTCAGCCCTCAGCGTCAGAGTGCCCGAAAGTCAAAAAACAGTGGGCGTCGAAGGGTTAACGTGCCTCAACTTTGTACAAGAAAGCCAACTATCGCTAACAGATCGCGCGTACACTGGTTCACTAAAAACACGTCACCTTCCGGACTGACTTCACGGATCTTAACCTGTACTGAATTAAAGGGGCACTGCTTTGTTTGTTTTAGTTTCTGGCTACGTGTGCTAGATTAAGCTGTATACTCAGTTTTCGAGTCTACGTTAAACACTGCTATCGTATCGTATCGTATCGTATCGTATCACCTTGAACGACCTTGAACTATTTCGAATTTAAGCATAGACGGACATACTAAACGTCCCACTTTATATATCTAAGTTCATATATTTTCGCTCGTATATCCACCTGACGTCTGTGAAATGTGACCCAGCTACTGCACGAGCCCTATCAGTCAACATCGCCTCAATGTTCTCAAATTTTTGTTCACTATGTATGTCTCGTCTCTTGTCTTTTGTTTTAGACAAACTATAGACGTCTCCGAACTGGTGCACAAACGTTTAGTATAAAATCGACTCATAGTGTACCGAACATGAAAAAAGAAGCCAAGCTGTCGCTAGGATAGCCGCCCGTACTGCTTCACCGCAGACTATCTAGTATTTAGCAATTTTGCTAAATAACATATTGAGCTGTTTTCGAGATATTGTGCCCTAAAGCGTATTGGGATCATGACCTTGACCTTCAGGTCACGTGACGTCATCTGTCACTGTGACCATTCGATTCCCCATAGACCATATCCTATTTGCTTCTTCAGACAGTTTTTCGATAAGACGCGCCGTTTAGTCACAATACATACATTACAGACGACAGACGGACGCAACACTGCAGCACAAGTACGGTTGGCTAAAATCTGAGGAAAGAAACTGCAACAAATAATGTTTGTTAATCGGATAACCAAACGTCTGCACACCAACTAATACGGCAAAGAAAATAGAATGTGCTAAAAACGAACCCTTTGTACTCGATATACTTGTAGATGCCCGCGGCGATGAGAATGGCGACGATGGCGTAATACCAGCTTGTAATGAACATGAGCGTCAGACACAGGCAGACGCCGAACACCGACAAGATCCTGCATCGTCATCATCATCATCAGTAGAAGCCATGTCACACGCTAGCCGCTCTTTCATTTATACATCCATGAACCTCATTAGATGCTGTCATACTAGTCAGTACGTTGTCAACGCTAGCAGGTATTATTAACGTAGAATATGAAATTCCGGTTACATTACTCTTTGACGCAACTAATTTTCTTTTCTCGGAAAACTGTAGTGGATTACTTACCAACCGAAATGTATAGTTTGTAATAATGACTTTTTTTCTAATCCCCTTTAATGCCTACATTTTTAACCTTCACGAAATCTACCACAAATTCGCCAGGTAATAAAAATCCTGAAATGGTATTGTACTCATTGCAGCAGCATGCTTACAAAATATAAACAGTTTTCGCTATGAAGGGATGGAAATGTGGACGTTGCGCTGATTGGCGGAATGTGACGACAAGACTGACCAATGATAGAAGCGGAAGCGCGGTCTCCAGTTGGGCGTGCGAAGCAGTGTTTGTAGAACGCAGGCGAGGTTCGTGAAACAGTAGCACATCAGAAAGAACCTGGCAACGAACACATATCGATATCACACTTGACAGTTAGACAGACAACGGGTAAACTTAATTAATCAACAAAACTATTTTAAATGATTCATTTACAAAGAAAACAATCACCGGTGATCCTGTTTTTACCGCACGATGCTCTGCAGAGTACTGTTATGCAATGGTATGTCATCTGTCCGCCTGTCCGTCCATCTGTGACGTTTGTCTACCATGGTCATATAGTTTTGACATTTTTGAAAATAACGACAAAAATTAGTTTATGGTCTTTGCTGCCAGTGGCAAACAAGCACTGGTCTGCTTCATGGGGTCCCGAAATTCCAGGTGGACTGGAAAGGCGTGAAACTGTATTTCGGCGCAAAAAAATCGGCGACAAATGTCTGAAACGGATAACGACAAAGACATTATTACTACAGAGTGCCTATTTAAAGCTGCACAAGGGCTTTCATTTGGTACTAAGATTTATGACCTTGAATGACCTTGAGTAGCTATTCGAGGTCACGTAAACTATTCCAAGGCCGTTATCTTGCAAAGATGCTCCAGATAGCGAGAATAACTGCTCCTTTATATGAAATCGGAGTCGCTAAACACGTTAGTAATATCAAATTTGAGGCCGGAAGTAGAAATATGGCAGTTCTATACATGTGCGGTCAATATTGCCCGAAATCAGCCTTAAGCACGTCGCAAATTTTGAAATAAAACTGGAAAAAACACTGAAACAGTCTGAAACAGTTTTAAGCTTGTTTCAGCCTCATTAGCATATTTTGCAACATGCAAATATATATGCTAATGAGGCTGAACCAATCTAAAAACTCTTTCAGGCTGTTTCAGTGTTTCGTCTCAGTTTTATTGCAGAATGCGCAGACGTGAGACGTCTGAAATAAAACTGACATAAAATTATGTCTAACCTGCTTTACCCGCGGTATTGCGCGGTTTTCCGACAGCACGCCAGTACGGCATTTGCGTTAACCCTCTTGGGGATAAGGTGTTGCATGTTTTTGTTTTCATGTATGTTTGCTTTTTATCAACTTTTCGTCTTTCAAATCGGACATAAAAATAACGCTAATTTTGACGCTGTATCAAGCAAATGCGCAACTTTGATGCCGTTCAGTAGAAGACAAAATTTTGATCAAACGTCTGTATAAATGTAAAGGTTACAACGCTCAGTAGTTATAACAGAGTTTTTGGATAAAGGCTGGACGAAGGAAAGCATCCACAGGCTGCTGGTGACGCTCGGAACAGTCGACAGGCAGCGGCAGACGCAGTGCACATACTGATGAAAACGTCGACACAGTTGAGTCGCTGTCGCTGAGCAGGAAGACAAACCTCAGTCAGAGCCACCGAACAGTCAGAGAAATTTCACGTGAAGCAGGGGGATCCATCGATCATCAGTTTCGCGGATTATTCACAAAGATCTGCTTCTCAAGTGCTGCAAGAAAAGGCGCGCTCAACAGCTGACTGAAGCGCACAGCATGCACGCGTTATTTTCGATATGCAGTTTGAGAGACGATAACGTGATAACAAGCAAACCTACATGAAAACTGAAACACGCATACTCTATTCTAGAGTCTTTTGAATATTTCTGTCAAATATCATCAAAATCGATCCATATATTTTCGAGATACCGTTTCAAAGTTGGGTCGTTTTTTGAGACACAGTGTAGGACAGTGAACAACGTGTCCTGACTGTATCAAACGCATCATGAACCGCGTATCTGTACTTGGTGCACAGTGAAGACTGTTGTTTGTCGTACATGGTAATGATTGGCGCGATATAGTCGACGTTGGCTAGCAGGACTCCAGTCTCGGCGATGGTTGCTGTGAGGTAGAGAGCACGTCGTGGCTCTCCCTTGAGGTTCGTCACTGAGAACGGATTAATGAACGGAATCACGCCGTCAGCTGCGATCGCCTGTAGCAGCCTCGGAGCTCCTGCAGGTGTACACAGCACAGGACAAACTTACACCGTCAATAACAGAAATGGACAATGACGACCAGAAATTGCAACGACTCATCGCACTGGTCGTATAATGAAGCTGGAAATAAGAACGAACCTAGAGCGAGTTGTCAAACAACAGCAAAAGGAATCAGCGACGCCGGAGGCCAGAATGGAAATGAGGTACAAAGAGGAGTGTATGCCTCCACCACACCGCCAGTGAAGTCAGGGGCGTAAACTTGGTGGGAAATTGGGGGGGGGGCGATGACAGACAGCTTTCGGGTCCAAACTTCTTACTCGCAAAACTGGACATATTGAAACATCTGACACAGTAGAAGACAAGAATAAAAATGTTTATATAATTACTGGACAGTGGCCAGATGAAACTGAAGCATATAATGCGCCATATTTAGGGGACATGACGTATCGTTCGACATTTTGGGGGACGTGTCCCCCGCCGGATTTACGCCCCTGTCGGCCCTGTGTGAAGTCTCTGTAAGTAGCATTATGTTGTATTATTAAGGATCATAAATTATTGTGAGCACGGCGGCTGTAAGTTCTAACCCCAGCCCCATCCGGCCCCATCTAAGGCGAAGGCCCCTCTCATCAACTCGCACCGTCCGTGTAACAAAGATAATAAGCGTTCGTGTGACCTCAAGACGTTAGTATGAGTAGAAGTCGTAAGGTGGCGCTAGTAGTCGATCTCATTTTAGCCGACCGTCAGAACGGTCGAGCTTATGCTACAGTGTTGTGTCTGTCTGTCTGTCTGTCTGTCGACTGTAACGTGTGTATTGTGGCTAAACGGTGCGTCCTAGAGCAGAAGTTACTACTGACAGCCTATAGGAAGTCGTATATGAGAAATCAATTGGTACCAAAATAAATGACCTTGACCTTTGTTTAGAGGTCGTTCAAGGTCATGTCAACGTTGAGTCACATTCGCTATTGAATATCTCGGAAACCGTTAGGGCTAGAGTCTTGTTTCCAAAGGACCTCCAATAAGAAATGGCCTATGGGGAATCAAATGGTCACGTGACCTATGACGTCACGTGTCCCTGAAAGGTCAAATTCGTGACCCCACTACGCTTAGAGCGCAATATCTCGAAAACAGCTGGAGATGCTATTTAGCAACAATCGCAAATTACTAGATTGTCTGCTGTAAGGCAGTACGGTCGGCTATCCTAGCGACAGCTTGGCTTCTTGTTCTAGGCTCTACACTATAGCGGCAGTTATCTTTGTGAACAATGAGACAATTTGTACACTGCTGATGTCTGCACGATGTGTACATCTTATTGTACAAGTATGTCGTCTGTACAGCGCTGATCGTAGACAGAATAATCACCAGTTAGCGACTGTAGTCCGGCGCCGCACGTTGACAGGAATGACCCCAGCAGGATGACCCACGGATGTGGCCACGCTATCTGCGACACCAACAATCCGCCTCCAATACTGTCGCCGAACCTACAAGACAAACCAATGTCAAGTCTCACCCTCACGTCACGTCTCATCAATGTAGCAAACATTATCAGCGTGCCGTGGGTTAAGTCATCAGCGTAGAAGAATTCCTATACAATTTTAAATTTAATTTTCGTCTGTGACGGATTACTTTGGCAATCTAATATTTTAAATGAGCTGTAGCTGAAAAACAACGAAAGCTGTCTCATAGTTACTGCACCATCAATCACTGTCGACGCATTACTTACAAGTTACTTACTGCATAATAATCTAGACATATTTTCTAACTACTTTGGATGACTACGACTGTAATGATATGATTATGCTTGTAACGTGACCCTGATTAACTGTTCGCGAGATTCAGGTACAATATGAAATAGCTCGTTGTCTCGGCGACAGCACAAACTTCTCATTTCCTTTCAGCAAATGTGTCTATACGATACTGAATTCTCACGGTAATGAATTCCATTAATAAATGCCTAGCCTACAGCGAACAACAGTTGAATGCGTCCGCGAATGCTTGCAATGCGCGTCAAGACAAATGTTGTACAAACTGAGACTATACTGTCTATCTCCACAATATTGTAGTTTGACGAGTAAACGTAGTTAGTAAGTAAGTTTAGCAACATTTTGACAAACGAAATGATGCAGTGTCGATTACTTGTCTCGAAGAAACTCTCCTTCAACTGAGGCTCCAAAGAACAGCAGAGTTGACAAATCTATTATCAGTCTGTCAAGAAACCAATTACTCATAATATTTCTGATATCAAACTCTATGTAGGTACCTGGAACAACAAACATGTATTATGAAGCAGGCCAACTTGGTTTATGTCTGCGAGAAAGTTAGAAAGGTGAAATCGAAGCGTAACTGATAATGTTGACTGGTATGCTGTGCAAGTTATGAGCTGTGACGTTTGACGTTTGGTGCTCTATCTGCGAGTTTCTCAAACTACAGGTGGCAAACAATGAGAGAACATATTACTGATCCAAATTCCAGTATCAGCCACCAGGGTGACCGCATGGAAGAACTGAGTGCTGTATAGCGTCGGAGAAGAAAGGACCCAGAAGATCTTGCCGAAAGGCATATAGCTTACACTGGGCGTTCTGTTTTTGGTATCCATAAATACTCTTTACTCTTATTTTTACCTTAAAACAATGTATTAATTATTAAAATTTTATGGTAAACAAAAAATTCGTCTAGGTTTGCTATTTGGCAGTATTTATCAGCACTTTACTTTTTTGCAAACGCCTACCTGTTTAACTGTTTTTTGTTGTTGTTGTTAACAATAGCGCTGTTCAATGCCGTTCAAATGTAAAGTGGTGTCGTTTAATTTGGGCCATTCTGTAATTTGCATCGTTGTTGGTGAGATGATTTGCCTAAACTTTATGGGAAAAAAGATAAAGTCGCAGTGACATATCGGGTGGCGATGTTCTCAACACGAGTCTAGACAGCAGAAATAAGCAGAGGACAAACAACAATCCACAAACATGTCACCAGTGCATCACAAATCTATACTAGACTACTTGGCTGAGACAGCATGTCGCTTCGTGGAGACTCTTCCGTACTTAAACAGAAATGAATCAAAATGAAGTTCATTTCGTTGAACTTCTTGTCAGTATATGCACGCCTGTCTGTGGCAGAGAGTCAAGGATACAGACGAATGAAGTGGTCGCAATGGCACAAATTGTTCCGACTGGGATCGACTTCTGTGCGTCAGCCAAGTCACCAGAACGGTTCGAACCAGCCATGATCCCTGTACAACAACGACGACAATGATAGTTCCATCACACACCGTTCCTCGGAAAACAAGACACTTGATCTTTATCATAGCATGAACAAATCAGCCGCGTTTTTTTGATACACAGTCAATAGTTTACGATGATGACTTCTGATGGTGACACTGTCTCTGAAGTTACGTTATACAGTGTCTAAATGCAAACGGCTTGGCAACGTCACAGACAGACGGACGGACAGACGACATGCGATCGCAAGACCGCGCTTTGCACTGTAGTGCATCGCGCGGTAAAAGCTTTGCACGCTCCTACCGGTGACAGACGGGAAGAAGATGCCGAGAAGTACGACGAAGGAGCCGGTGATGTCGGAGATGATGTCTCCTTTACTGCGATCACCTCGCTCGTCGCTGCCAATCCTGTCACCGATCTTCGAGTAGCGAGATCCAAAGTTCTCTGCAGCAAACAGTAAACAGCAAACAGTTACCACGCAGCGTCACAAGACACAAGTCAGATGAGCGCATTTCAGACGGTCTTGCAAATGAAGATCAAGGACGCGATATAAGTTTCGTTAAAGTCCAAGTCTGCTACAGCATACAACATTTCATTTCAATCTCAGATCTGTGATGACGTTAAAATATTGCATCCGGTAATCGACTTTCATGGTCCCAACATTGTCCTAAATTTTCACGTCGATTGGTTTGGTAATTTTCGTACAAGCGTCACTATACGCGACTGACGACAGACAGACAGGCATACAGACATCGTTATCGCTTAAAGTCCCCTTCCAACTTTATGAAACGGGGTTTAGTAACTGACAAATTGATGGCAAGTCGAACTACTTTCAAATTTGGAGGACATATTCTCAAAATCTCAAAGTGACATAAAATGTCATCGCAGATATTTTCACTGCATAATTTGTCAGTCATATCTAAACTCTTGAATATAAGTCAGTGACGCAACAAACGTCCTTTAAGTGGTGTCCAAAGCAAATTCGGTGAATATCATGGTATGATATAACTAATTTATATAGAAAACTGCATAGTGTTATCATGACAACACGGGCGAACCTAATCTTGGGACTATACATGGACGGACGCGTATCATTTTCGGGTCATCTGGGTCGAATATCCAAAGAGTTAACTTGGAAGTCAAGGGCCGTTGTTCGGGATATGTTCACGGACTTCCTAGTCTTGGTAAATGTGATATTTAAAAACCTCTCAAACGTTGCTAAATTGGTGGTATGTATGCAACAGACCTTTGAAGAGTTCTAGGTTGATTCCGGGAATTCCTGGCGTGAGAGTGGCGTTGTGTGTCATCATATAGTGGCAGTCGGGGTCGGAACCCTTCCTTCGTTCTTCGTCCGTGACATTGCCGCAGTACATGCGGTAGATGGGACCTCCAGGCCGAGTGTGACACTCCACCTTGTCTGCCGTCTCGTTCCATATGCTCGCTTGTGCCAACAGCCGGTCGCCCAAGAAACAGATCCTATCATATAGCAGCAGAAGGAACTGCATGGTCGACAAACATAAATGGTTGACGTAACTACTATAGGTTAACTAGCAAAAGATGTCTGGGCTACATGTACTCATAGTATAGTTTCAGGGTATATTTAATGTAGATTGAACTGGTAACTTATGTCACCCTCGATTCCCAGTTTAGAATTTTAGATAATCACGCACGGGATAAGCAGGCGCTTGCGAATATTCACTCGTTCATTATATCAGGCATGCTGACCGTTCTAGGACTGACAAGGGTTGCATGAAATAATGACACAATATCGGCATGTGACAGACAAACCGCCGCCCCGACAGACGGACAGACGAACGGATCATACGAATGCTTTGAGACAGGTTAAAAGCACAAACTGACTAACGCGTATTGTAGTAGGCCTACAACTGTATTAGGCATCACAGCACTATATACTGCAGTGACAGATATCCACAATGGAAAGATCCCAGACAGTACAACAGTTTATACAGACAAACCCCAGCAGTAGAAAAATCACGAAAAAGGTTTACCCGAATCACAAAAATCCACGACCAAGCATTGGAAGTGTCCGATTGCTTTCTAGTTAGCATCGAGACACAACCATACAGCGTAAAAACAGCGAGCAGACTGGCAGCATGTGCGAATTCTGGTCAGACACAAATCATTTCCGATGTGAGGTGGAAAGTATGGGTGATAGCGCGGGATTGGACGATGTCATCAGAGAAGGCGCCAAGTCGACTGACATGTCCTCTAATCCATCGATCAGCCTAGACCGGACCAGACCGGACCCGCACTTGTCCAGGGTCGTCGTCTCTCCTCCGCCTGCCAACCTATCCCTCGCGTCATTGTACGGACGCAGCGGAATAAGTTATTGGCACCTGCAGACGGCTTAACGCGTCTAGTTTTCGCGCGTGCGCTCGCCTTTGACATTTCCGTCGTCGTCGTTGTCCGACGAGGAATTACGGCACTTCGCTCCACCACTTCCGCGCCGCTGTCTAGGTCTACTGCTGCCGTACAACGTACGAGACAGAATGGACCGAGCAAGAAGCAGCAGATTTAAAACCGGATGAAAATATATTGTATACAAAACAAGAAAGCCCGGCTATCGCTGACACATTCGAACGATTCTTCCGCAACTGTCGCGGGGTTTATTTGAGAACAGCCAGACTAGTCCATAGTTAATAGTGCGCGCTAAAAAGGTATGCGGCCTATATGACCTGCACGATCAGCGACCATCCGCTATAACAGGATAGCGTACGAAAACCGGATGAAATATTTGGGATCTGCTCGTATCTCGAGTTACCATGTACGACGGACGGCCAATGCGCCGCAGAACAATGTGTATCACAGGTCTGATGGTGCTGCGCTGTAGATCGCAAATGACGGCTAGCGAGATCAACATACAGTCGTGTTCGTGTACGTTATTGATCACACTTTAGCAGAACCAGGAGAATAGCTCAGTAAATGCTCAAAACCCGCGTTAGGGGTGATCCATTCTAGTTGGAATTTCGCGTCGCTGATTAGTCTAAGAAAACTAAAATGTTGTGACTATCAAGTGATATAAATAATTTGACGATAAGTTAAACCGGTTTGATGCAATATTGGATCGTGACGGACACCGTAGAAAGACAGGCGGACAGACAGCAAAATTCGAGCATAAAAAGTACAGACAAATATGTCACAAAACGAAGCATTTCCGCTGGTGAAATGTATTCGACGATTATGACTGTGTAGAATGGGCCGGTGATCATTTTGGTCTTGGTTTGACGTAAATCGATCCACATTTCACGAAGATGTGAGCAGAACGCGAACGATTTTCACATATTAGTTCCCAATGGCTTTGATCTTTGACCTTTGATCTTAAAATTAGACCACTATTCACTAGCATCAGCGGTAACTTTCCTGAAACTATCACGTTCCGATATTGAGTGAAAGAAAGGTATATGACAGACACACAGATAGACAGACAAATATTACTAAAATGAAGCATTCGCTGGTGATGTATTCTACGATACGGTATGTGTACAATAAGCCGCTGATCATTTTGGTCTTAGTACGACTTAAATTTTGTAAATTTTCTGACGCAATTGTGCACGAAAAAGCGATGTTCACATTTTCGTTCACAGCGACCTTGACCTTTGACGTTTATATCCCAAATTTGTTCAATTGTTCCCCTAGTTAGTGTTGTCCAGCGGCATGTTTCCTCTACATTAGAAGTTTCTACGGCTTTCCTGCTTCGATATAATCTGAGACACGGGACAGACGGACGGACGGACGGACGGGGTGCAACACTTAATGCGGCCTCGTAGGGAGGACCGCATAGGCTTAATGGATGTCGTTCGACCGATTTACAAGATGCTTCAAGCTTCAGTGTGCGCTGACCACTGTAACGTTGGTGTAACTGTAATCTAAAACGTTACATTACGTAGCGCACTAACGCCAAATCTCCGAGGTGCTAAACTACTTTCGTCACTTCTTTAATGTTGCATTAGCGCATGTTCGTCTAAATATAGCTGTCAGCCGCGATTTAGTTTATGTGCTCGAGGAGTTTCCTTAACAAACTGACGCTACAATAGCTATTGTAATTTTGGAAATCTTCATTTTCTAAACTTCGTTCACGTAAAGATGTGTTAACGTTAAGGTATTAGTGCTATGAGATACTCTAACGTCACGCCACGATCGCATCGCGCCAAGAAGTCGGTGCAGTTTAGTGCTGGGACAATACTGCAAATTAAAGTTTTAAAACCGAAACGACAAACAGACGCGCCTTTCTAAACTTTGCACATATAGTTGAGAATGATCTGAATGTTACTGAGCCAAGTTCGCTTCCAGACGACCCAGAGGTCGCGAGGTTTTACCCATTCAGTTCCAAAGTTCTCAACAGTTGCCTCTACGCACAGTAGAAGTTGTCAAAAATATCAGGGTGGAGTGGGTTGGGGGCGGCGTCCCCGGCAGCCAAAAGGGATGTGAATTATACCCCTCCACGCCGTAAACTCGCCACCGGGAATGACGTCAGGAAGTGGCATATTAGTTGTATTTTAAATTTTTGTAAAGATGACAACCTTTACTGTGAGAACGGGGATATGTCAGTGGGGGAGCTGACAAAGTAGCGGGGACTCACCCCTTCCCCCTCAGCCCTGAGCGTCAGAGCGCCCGGATGTCATATGGTAATGGTGGGCGTTAAAGTGCTAACAACCATATCAGACAAGTACGTTGAGCGACAGTGAGTGCAATCCCAGCAGTGTTCACCGTGTGTCAGTGACTAGTGCCGTCTTGTGTGCTGTACTTGGTTGTATACCTTGGCCCGCGGTCCGGGTTGGAAATGAAGATGCCGATGTAGACGCAGAGAATGGAGAAGATGACACAGAACAGCGCGATGGGCGAGAACTTGCTGACGAACTTGACACCAATGAAGACACAAATGAACATTAGCAGCAGCAGCACGCTGCCGTATACACGGTAACAGTTGTACGCGTTCTCCGGGATGTTGATAGGACCGAACAGTTGCAGTGCTGGAGGCGTCATGTATTGCTGTCAATCAACAGGTACCGTATCACATTATAGTCGAGTTGATAAATTATTTGTTATTGATAGTAAAGAACTGTTCATTAAAGGTCAGAAACTATAACCAATATGACGGTGACTGTTAAGAGACGACGTCGATCTGACTCTCTTATCTTAGCGCTCGTTCTCACTTACTTACTTACTTACTTACTAAATTACGTTGACGCATTCTTTTTCATTGTGAAGACAAAGGGCCGAAGCCTGTTACATAGTAAAATAGGTCTACTGCATGCGTCTCTCGTGTTCTGTGAGAATGACAACTTCTGTCCAGTCATACACGAGTGAGTGAACAAGCAAGGTTAAACGCGTAATTAATACCGATGCATTTTCCATTATTCAGTGGCACTCAGGGGTGACCGCCAGCTCATCCCTTTATCACTGTACCAAACGTGACAACTCAGCCATTATGGCCAGACTGAACGAACTGTTATAGACACTGTCTGTTGTTCGCTGTAGAGACTCGCCCGTCTACCCGCACAGCACCTGTTCAGTATACGAGAGACGTTTCAGTCTCAGTCCAAGTATGGCTACTACACGCAGCTGGCTGGCTGGACAGTCACAAACGTAACCAATTGTCGGACAGAGTCAGTGTAACAGCTGCTGTATTGTCACTGGCAAGACGCAGATGCTGGCTGCAGCTGATTAAACCATTCTCATGTCTGAAAGACAGACAATGACACTGTAAAGTCTGCCTCCAGAACAAAGCAAGGGTTAACCCTTTGACGTCCATTGTTGCCATATGGGTACAGCCATAAAGCATCCTGTACCACACCGGGTTAAACCGTCATTTGTAATTTTGACATCCTGGCACTCTGACGCTCAGCCCTGAACGTCAGAGTGCCAGGATGTCAAAAATTACAAATGACGGTTTAACCCGGTCTGGCACAGGATGCTTTATAGCTGTGCCCATATGGCAATAGTAAGCGTCAAAGGGTTAAACGGTGCAGCTGGAGACAGTAGAGGAGAGATGTCGAACCAGGAAGATTTCGACGGCGCCGATGATGTACATCGACGAGGCGACGGTTGTGCCGAGGTAGAACAGGATGCCGACAGCACCACCGAACTCTGGACCGAGAGCTCGCGAGATCATGAAATACGAGCCCCCACCGGCGACAACACCATTCGTCGCGACCGCACTCATCGACATCGACGTCGTCATCGTCTACATACATACACAGTGACACGCAAAAAACTCATTGCATTCTGCCAAATAATGACATACAAACACATAAGGCCACACGAATTAGCCTTTTATTTCAAGACATTAGCTTTATTTTGTTCAGAATTTGATACCGCAAACTTAGGCCTACGTAATTATTTCATATATTACTATGCGCAGTAAATAAATAAATGATGATTAATGTTAATAAAGCGGAAAGTAAACGTAATTTTACATAATCATAACACTGCAAGAATGTGTTAAATAAGGTATGTCATTACGTACGACTAGAACACATAAGGGGTGATTTCAATAGGTTAAAAAACTTAAACGTGTTTGTGTTCGCGAGCATTTAAGATTTCAGAAAACTGTTTACGGTCAACCACCTGTTTGTGTTTGACAAACAAGATTAACACAAGTCAACCATGTCAACCATTTTTAACGGTTGTGAAATGTTATGCAGTGTCTGTATGTAGACTACTGGAATGGCATGTTAGTGGTCTCTGGCCTTTGCCTTTTTACATTAAACCATTAAACAGAACACAAACATGTTTAAGTTGTTTAACTCACTGAAATCACGCCTTTAGTGTATTCACCCTCTAACGACCCACTTATGATTCCTGTTCGTGTTATGTGCCGTACAAAATAATTAAGCTTACTCATTTACGTACAGTGACATCGCTAGCAGCGTTCTAGTCAGACAGACCGAAGAGAGTCGTTTAATTGATGTGATACTGACGCAGGCGCAGCACATGAAGGCAATGATGAACGCCTCCAGCCACCCTGCTGTCCCGACGATCCACACTAGTCGAATGAACAGAAGGACGCCGAAGATGTTCTGAATGCACGGGAAGTAGACGCCAAGCACCGTACCCAGCTGTAGTATACATAATAACTCACAACATCAGACGAGGCCGAATCCCCCCCCCGCATTTGAACATATGAGCTAACTGTACGTGGACTACATGCGCCCAGGTCTAGAAAACCCCAGATTCACTCCTCAACATGACCTCGGAGTAGTCTCTGTTGTCGTCGTGAATAGCGAGTATATTTCGTCGACAACAGCTTGTTTATTTGCCGTCGATATTTTTGTCACAAAACCGACGACTTGACGGGCAGTTTGGACATAAGGACATTGCAGAGCTGCAGGACAAACTGTTTTTTTGCATGAAAATAGGGGTGCTACAAAAATTTGAACTCAAGAGCTCCACCCCATTTCGTGGGAATATGGTCGGTGCAAACGGTTGGTGTGTGGAAATTGTGAGTGCTAAAGGTTTGGGGCAAAGGGTTGAGGGTGGATTTGACCCCCAAGGAACTTCTCTCCGGCACTGAAGTATTATTATTCTGGTAAATTTGGTAACTCTGCTTCGGTCGAATTTTCGATCGCAAATTTTTCTTCACTGAGACCACTTCCCGGTGGCGGGATTAAGTGAAATTTAAACACATATACATACCTACCAGCAAGCCAAGTTTCACTGAAATCTACCCAGCATGTTTTGAGTATTGAGTTATGTCGCACATCAGACCAAAAACACAGTGCTCTACAACGAAGTTTGGGAATATTAAATCAGACAAGAAGCCAAGCTATCGCTAAAATAGCAGACCATACTGCCTCACAGCACACTATCTAGAAATTGGCGATTGTTGCTAAATAGCATCTCCAACTGTTTTCGAGACATTGGGCCCTAAGCGTATTGGGGTCACGACCTTGACCTTTCGGGGACACGTGAGGTCATCGGTCACGTGACCATTCGATTCCCCATAGGCCATTTCCTATTTGCTTCTTCAGACAGTTACAGCCACAATACATACATTACAGAAGACAGACGGACACAACACTGTAGCATAAGCTCAGCTAGTACGGTCGGCTAAAAAGCGTGCAAAACGCTCAAGAATGATGAAAACGTATGATGAAGCTAGCAGTCAGTGAAGCAGTATTAGTGAGAGCCACGCACGGCGCCAGGAAATTGCGACGACGGTTATTGATGGATTGGATGCTAACGTGAGTTCAATGAGTAATGAAGCAACAGACTGCATGTAAATGTACGCATCAGAATCAAGCCGACATCCGTCAATTTGTTATTCAGAAACGCTACTAACAGGCGATCCACACCGTACAACTAGCTCATAAATTATGAGGCAAGTCGCGATAGGCTGTGTTATACAATATGGCTTGGCCGATTTGTTGAAAAAATTACTTTGACTATTGCCTGGACTTAAATATTTACAGCACGCTGAGTCGGTGACAGAAGAAGAATTAATTTCCTGCGCCAGGCGCTATGTCATTACCTTATTGTGTTAGCAAAACTGTTCCTATGTGTTGTTGGCTATGTACAGTTGACCACTGTTCTTCGTGGACGCTTTGTACCACGCATTAGCTCTGCTATGCGCGGTGATAGGTATGCTCTTGTCTGTCTGTCTGTCTGTCACGCTGTGACATAATTTCAACAAAAAGAGAACTACGATAATGCAGTTTTCACAAATGGTAGTCCAAAGAGTCTAGTTTTCGGCGATGTGAAGACGTTGCATAAATTAAATTTCGAAGGCTACCACCTCCAGCGAAACAATTTTATACAGCTACCCTAATGCTGGAATTCGAGAAAACAATATGATGGCCGTGATGGAGCATATGGCATGGGTGGAAAGGTAACTAGGTGGAGCCAGTCAGCACTGTGCCACTGCAGTGTGCTCAGAAAGTGTGTATTCATGGCTTGATACAGTATAAGTGGCCAGAACATTGACTTGCCTTCGTGGCAATACTGTTTCTCCAGGTGTTGAGGATCCTGTGGCCCTGGTGGAGCATGTTGCATTGGTGGAAGCTATCTAGGTGGAGGTAGTCAGCACTGTGTGCCACTATGGCATGCTCAGATAGTGGTTTGATCTAGGGGAAAGGACCAGAACATTGAATTGCCTTCACAGCGATGCTATTTTTCTAGGTGTTGAGGAACCTTGTGGTCGTGGTGGAGCATATTGCATGGTGGAAAGGTAACTAGGTGGAGCCAGTCAGCACTGTGTGCCACTGTGGCATGCTCAGATAGTCTCTAATTCTGGTTTGATCCACTGAAATGGAGCAGAACATTCAGTTTCCTTCACAGCAATACTGTTTGTCCAGGTGTCGAGCAACCTTGTGGTCTATGGTAGAGCATAGTGCGTGGTTAGACAGGTATCCAGATGGAGAGAGTCAGCACTGTGTGCCACTGCAGTGTGCTCAGAAAGTGTGTATTCATGGCTTGATACAGTATAAGTGACCAGAACATTGACTTGCATTCATAAAAAGGCTGGTTTTCCAGTTGGGAAGAACTGTTTACAGCTGTCAATGGCTATCTCGTAAACCATTCATCCAGTGATATTTTTGATGACACAGTTACATTCCCCCTGAAAATGTGGATTTTGATGTACTACATGTCGTACTATTGACGTTTTGGATCAACTTCAATATGCGTTATTGTGTTAGTGGCGGCCATCTTGAATTTTCCCACTTAGGTTCATTTCCCAAGTTTTCACTGTGGCGTTTTTTCCTTGCCTATAGTGTGCTTCATTTGCATAACTACTTCTCTGATACTGCTTGTCCTGCAAATTCCCCACTTCTGGGCCCCATCTGCATGGCTAGTTTGTACTGCCGAACTGCGACTCGAGAATGACGTCATCCGGTAGCGCAGCCAGCCGAGAGCGAGCATCGATGCGCTAATCCAACGCAAAATAAACAAATCATTAATATTCATACATTAGCATCATTTATTGGCTGGCCAAACAGACTCAAAAATGCCAAAATTTTGCGCAATAATTTAATAAGTCCGCCCATGCTGACCCGTAACTCGGTAATGATAATACGCGCGCTACTACGCCATATATAGATCGATACAGCGGAAACAGCCTCGCAGTTCTGAGATAAACCGCGCGATGCTTCCGCAAGCGTCACACAGGGTTGTACTTGCGAATTAGCAGTTATATCGCGCCATATCCGAAACGATACAAGATAGCGCAATAGTTATTAGCCCACAAACCATGAATATAAAGTCATGTGCGATCTATGTCATTTCCAATGACCTTGAGTGACGTCTAACCCGAGTTTCAAGGTCACGATACTTTTCAGATATCTCAAAACGGTGCGTTTTATATTGTTCAACTGCAGATAATTCATTTACTCCAGTGTAATGTGCCGCTGACGGCCATGACGGGCGGTCCCTCGGCGATAGCTGATCCTTTTGTACCTTTCTTTGTCACTCACAGCACGGACTATGCTATCGCAAAATGACTGTCCATCTGTCTGTCGGTCCGTCCTTCCGTCCGTTTTCCGTCCGTCTGTCTGTCATGGTCAGCTATTGTGTCATACTTTAGCGCCTCGTAGTCCCATCATTTTAAGTTTACAGAACCAAATCTCGTCCCAAAATTCCCTAAACTGCGGCGTCAAATACAGATGGCTGTAAAATATTCGCGATGTTCAGTCAATAAGTCACTGCATGTCGGAAACGGCTAAAGACAGAGATAGTTAGGCGTACGATGGATGACTATTAGGAAGTCGTATATGATCTAGTGAACCACGTGATCTCCGATGACCTTGTGTGACCTTGAAAGATTATTGTAGCTATACTGCAAGCTGTTTGAGGGCCAACGTATCGAGAAATAATGCACACATCGCCTGATGTTAACTATATTAGAACGATCAGATGTTAGTCTGTCCATCAAACTTTCTGTTCTAGCCGACCGTATTAACAGTCGTGCTTATGCTAATGTTCCGTCCGTCCGTCTGTCTGTAACGTTATGTATTATGGCTAAATGGTACGTCCTAGAGCAAAAGTTACTATTGTGTGCGGTTACTATAGGAAGTAGCATAGGCCTATATCGATTGGTACCAAAATGAATGATACTGACCTTTGTTTAGAGGTCGTTTAAGGTCATGTCAACATGACGTCATGTGACCCGTAAAAGTCAAGTCGTGACCCCAATACGCTTAGAGCCCAATATCTCGAAAACAGCTGGAGATGCTGTTTAGAAACAATCACTAAATTCTAGATAGTCTGCTGTGAGGCAGTACGGGCGACAGCTTGGCTTCTTGTATTAATTCGAAACATTGTTCAACGTCATTTCAATTTCTCCTCGTAGTCAATAAACTACTAGGTGGCCTAGTTTCTCAGAAACGGTGCGAGATAGACACAGAGTTACTCTGGACGATTAATATGACAATGCATATGCTCTATCGAATAGTCGGATTTCTGATCGTCCTGTATGACACTGAAGGTCGAATTTCTTTACATGTGTATCAAAACATCGTCCACATTTTGACTTATCGCAATCTGCGGTTTGATTGTGTCTCCAGAAGTTGAATTTGGTTCTAACAGTTGAAGTCTTGGATGTGAACATTTTCCAAGACCTCAGTACCGTACTAGCCTCTGCGCTGTATAAACCCGCTTTGCGTAGTTACTACATCACGTTATTTTGCCGCACGGTATTGTACTGCAACGCACTGCGGCCAGAACGATGTCGCGAGTGCTGGTCAAAGCAAAGAAAATACATTTGTAAGAAGAAATAATCGTATCCTGCTTGCAGGGGAGTCGCAGCGGTCCAAATGCAATCATTCATGACAGTGAAATCAATCAATCAATCAATCAATGGTAGTACTCGACGCACTAGCGGCTGCTGCTTCAATTTCGTCCATGCATCTCGCCTTCTCTTGTCTTGTATCTTCCAGTGACAACCGTGGTCCCGCGGCACACGAGTATTGAGACGACAGTCGAAACCACTTCCGTTAATCGAAATCGTCTTATTGCCTGTTGGCGTGTGATAACTGAAACGTGCAGTTTGATAGACCGCAGAGGCTTCTGTGGGCTTACGTGAGACCAGGAGCATCACGCAGTTGTCAGCTAGATCAGTTATTACCGCGAGTCTCGACGAATATGCACAGCACCATGGCCTATGCTACGGCAAGATGTACGTCCGTCTGTCTGTCTGTCTGTCACATGCTGTCGACGCCGATATTGTATTAAGTGCTTTTCATTACCTGATAACTTGTGATTGCAGACGTGATGGCAAAATACTGACGAGGTTACCCACAACGGGTGGTTATGAAAAATTCGCATTTTCAACCAATATTTCGAAGTATCTCGGTAATGATACGCGTGCAGTTAATATGGAGCACCAATTGAAGATCGTAAAAGCTTGGTACAGCTCATTTATCTCTGATACCTTTGAATGTCATTTCAATGATACGCTTGTTAAATTTAGGCAACTTCTTAATATCTTCGGAAAAGACGAAGATACGCAAATCGTATTGACCGGAGACACAGATGGTATCTGTGTTCAAGATTTCTACGTAATGTTGAACCAGAAGAAACTCATACCACCGCAGAGTACAGGATAATTGCATTCAGAAAAAAATTATCAGCCTGCAACTCAGAAGGTTATGAGATAAGTTTGCTGTTGCTGTAAATGTGTCGGATAGCAATATTGTCGATACATTCGTGGATTGATGTTCATCAGTGGGGAAGTGGCTCGTATTTGTAAAGGTGACAGTGAACTGGATATGGCCTACACAGTGAACTGTCTCCCAAAAATCCTCGGTCGTGCTTCTATTTACTTTCAAGAGCTGAGTCAGAGCTATACGTACATAGTTTATTGAGTAAAATGGCAGCGCAAGTGCTGGACTGAAGACAACACAAATTAAATAAAAACAGCTACTTAAGTTATTCTATTTTATATTTTACTGGCCGCATGTAAGCGGTTTTTAAATCCTGTGTAGGCCATTTGGCCAGTATATTCTCAAGTTGTTTTGTATTGCTTTTTTGTTACTTGTGCTGGTTGATAAATAAATTGATTTGATTTGATAGTAACTTATTTTTATAATATGATCTGTCACAGTCTTCTGTCGCAATTCGATCGCAATACAAAAATCGCAGTGAACTTCAAACGACCTTACAAATTGGCTCAGAAGATTGAAATACATCCCTTTAAACCCAACCTGAAACTCAGCACTTTACCATTCTATTCGGAAATAATTGGTGCTATCAACATTGCTACCATCAAAGTGTGTCGATGACTTCGTTCACAGCCGCTGGCGGTCATTAATGCCGCAGATAGAAGTGCTTTATTGTACGATGTAAAGTCTTTCTATCGACTGCCAGTCTGCTAGCTATGACGATGGTCTTCTCTGTTTACCGTTTCGTTACTTGTGTGTTACAAAAAGTTCATTCAGTATGATAAAGATCAACGCCGTAAATAACGTTGCCTTTGTCATTCAGAACTTCAAACATTTCTAGAGAAACAAAAAAACAACTAAAAGGATCTCACGAGAGTGCTTATCTCCGCCACGTTTGGTGGTCATGTGACCATGGCCACGCCCCCCTTTCCAAAACATTTACAAGGTCTCATGACCGAACTGTCGTTGGGAACATACCTGTCAAATTTGAAGTCCGTATCAGCCGTATCTTAAATATTTTGGAGCTATTAGCATTTAACGCCACAGCTGTCTGATTGACCAGTTCGCTGCGCAGACGCACAGACACGCACGCAGACGCACAGTCCGAGGAAAACATTATCTCCGCCAATTCATTTCGTTCAATCACTTTCTGGAGACGTGTGTGGCGCGATGGTCTTGTGGTTAGCGCGCTCGACCCGACCGCGAGGTCGTGGGTTCGAGTCCGCTGGCTGCGGGCTGTCGTGTAGCAACAGTGGGCCAGTTGCTTGTTGCACCCTGGGCCTGGGCTTACTCAACCCTCCATCCTCTCGGGGTCTGTAAATTAGTACCGGCTATAGCTGGGAAGGTATAAGGCAGGTACGTGCTACGCTGCTTGGTGCGCGCCATGTACCTGAGCGCCTTTGTGGTGGCCATGTCTACTGGGGCGCTATATCAAGTGTTCGACCTTTACCTTTTACCTTTAGCGGAGAAAATGACTGAAATAATGTCGTTCGGCGGTTACACGCGGTGCCAATGCAGTGCAAGTAGGTTCTTTTGGTTCTTGCCTTTTTCGGCGCAGCTTTCTTTTTTTTCTTCTTCTTCTTGGTGACGGGGCTGCCGCTGACAACTTGTGGTGATTCGACCGGAGGAATGTCGTCTACGCCAGGCGACTCCTGCTCGACGCTCGGTACAATGCCGCCCTGGTAGTGAGCCAACTTGTTGATGACTCGTGAGACGAACGGTCTTTCGGCCACATCCTCCTGGACATCATCACAGCAGCTAGCCGTGCGGACTGACAGTATGATAACTCACCGGTATTGATTGTCAAATGTTGCGACAGTGCAGAGACAATTAGAGAAACACTTATCACCGCGTTAGAAAATGAACTAGAAATATGGGGCAGAGCCCAACATGAGGCCGCCCGGCGCCCCAAGTCCGACTGGAAATACAATTTACGGGGCTAGTAGGGCGTGTAAAAATTTCAGGGGCCAGCGCCCCCTAGGGGC
>Ga0056114_1000097_pt1 | contig 22026 bp, 3 predicted proteins | sample WorMetHERISLAND1_FD_77005 | JGI IMG/M metagenome (GOLD analysis project Ga0056114, IMG submission 77005) | Marine gutless worms symbiont microbial communities from Max Planck institute for Marine Microbiology, Germany - Olavius loisae HERON... ...
ACGCTTCACTGGACACATCCAGCCAAGCGTAAACAACCCAGACACGGATGGCGCTGCAAACCTGTTAAACACAATCAGTCACCATTTCAAGAAAAACGTCATTATTAAACAATACAATCAACACTACACCTTAATTTACATCTAATCAAAACGTTCATCACATCTATACAAAGATATACCTTGCCATCATTCACAATAATGCCATCAGCGATACCTGACGGCAAAACAATACGCAAACAATCAGACGCCAAGTTCGCAGCCTACATCCATCATGAACACCGACTATACAGGTACTGACAGCCGCATAAAGGCGCACAGTGCACCTCGACTAGAGACTTCCCAAATGTGAAATAAACACGCACTAGTGCCCACAGACGGGAGGGTGAACAAAGTACAACTACAATCGTCGGTCCTGAATTAAGTTAGTTAGACCAACTGTCTACAGTGGAATAAACTCACTTACGCTCGTGTATTCCACTGTAGACAGTGGTCTAACTATAACACCGTTCAGTTTCAGAGCATATTGGTCAAAATTTTCCAACTAAAACACGTCGAAGGGCCCAATCCACGCCGAAATATATAGACTTTCGGGCTTCCCTGATGTTTGGGACTACGTTTTTACATGCTTAATCTCCATGCACGCTGCAACCGTCAGACGTAAAGCTACCATGACACGATGACCGATTATGGCCAGACGATGATCTATAGGAGTCAACCCCAACCTCACCCACCCCACAAGATCGCCGTCCTCTACTACAAAGCCGTCAAACTACAGCAGCCCTCGTATCTTACTTCTCTACTCTCGCCATATAGACAGTCGCGTGTTCTGAGGTCATCTACGTCAGACCTACTGTCAACACAGTCTTCATCGACAAACATTGCTGCTCGTCGGTTCTCGTGCTGCGCCCCACCGCTTGGAACAGTTTTCCCTCATTTGTACGCACTACTGACAGTTTCACTAGTTTTTTAGGACGCAGCTCAAGATTTATATGTTCATAAAACATTCGTAGGCGGTTCGCTGTCCACGCCTCTGATACGCTTACCAGGTCTTTCGCTCGTTATAAATTCGTTAGCCTACTTATTTACTTATAAATTTTTGCAATACGCCTATTTTTATGCACAAATCATTTGACCTATAGCTGCACGTAGAAGTTTGCAGATTGATCCTCAGCGCAAGACTATGAATGGACATGGTTCACATCACCTCTATTAAAAGGGAGCGGGCCTCACATACCCAGGGCAGCTCTTCAGAATTAGAATTTTTTTAACACTATATTTCGATGCATGCCACTCCACGCTGAAGCTTTAACAGCTATTAAATTGGCAGGAGAACCAAATCATTAGTAGCCTATACTAGCGCGTGGTTTTATGTTTTATTGCCCACACCCCCCGGTCATCGAGATCATGTCAAACTGCAGTTCTTCTAGCACTGGTTCATTGTGCATGTAAGCGCACTAAGCGGCGATCAGAGCGTCTGACTGTCGGTCTCGCCGTGTGACTGATCCTCGGCTGCGGAGGCAGAGTTGAGCCGTCATCGCGCTGCGATCGTCAATCGATCGTGCAGTTCGATACGATGACAGTCGCCTCGCGGCCTCGCTTGCTGTGACTCCGCCCCGAGTTGTCGCGTCGCCATCCCGACAGCAGCAGCTTGGGCACACTTCGACCACATCATACGCGCTACGCGACCTCGACTTCCCGCCGACCAAGGTTTGTACCTCGTACAAATGTCGAATTAATTCTATACTATAGGCCTATAGGAAGGAAGTTTGCCAACTTGACTATAGTATCGACTATGAAACTATAGCGTTATTGTGTCTCTGGGAAGAAACTGCGGCGTAAAGCGCTGCGGGTGCGACACGTGTCAACAACGTGGTGCGTGTAAGATATAATATTCTCTGACGACTGTCGTCGGGGAATATTATATCACGCACGCGCTTCGTTGTCTATCTGACCCCTTCCACCCAAGCAGACAAGATAAACCAAACACAACAAGGTGGAAATACGAATACTGATGATTTTTCTTTACCAAGAGATCAGATATGTGTTATTTTTTGTTGAAACAATCAGTTGACAGAAGAATCACACCAAACTGCACGACTGTGCGTTCATTGTGCAGCAGTCATTGCACTCGCAGAGCTGTGACTAAATATTTGAACTCGTCGAGTATATAAATCATCCTCAAAACTTATTAATTAGTGTTTTCAATTTAAAACATGGTTTCTTTGATTAACTGTTTGGAACCGTATTTGTGCGGTTATCTAATATTGGAAAAGTATTTGTGTCGCGTACACACTGGCGAAAAAATCGACTTTTACATTGTCGCCAGTATCCGCGACAAAATCGACCGAGTCGACTCCGTCGCCAGTCGCGGCAAAAAATCGACTTTACGATCTACTTTGTCGCTGATACGGCCGATTTTGTCGCCTCGACTGGCGACAAAGTCGAAGTCGATTTTGTCTCCAGTCACGGAGACACAATCGACATAGCCTAATAGTCACGTGACTGATAATAAGCGGGGAAAACTGCCAGCAACATAAACAGGAAATGAATAAGAAAAGAGGTGTGACGATTTTGTTGTGGCTCTAATTATTGCATTTCATTTATCTGTCACATTTAATTCAGCTGCGATGCTTCTCATCGCCTGCTGCCTCTTTATTCGGTCACTCGATGTATTTGTTTGAGTTTATTATACACACAAACATTCATGCTGACGAAACATTTTGCTAAACTTCAACGTTCTCGAGTCCGTCCGATTCTGTCGGAACAGTCTGACTCGGAATCCATGATTGATTAACAATGGGTCGCTTTAACTTTTGACTTAGCCTTTCGCTGAGCCTTTCGCTGAGCGAAACCTTAAGCTGAACGCTAAAGTCCGGAATTAGACCAAAGTTCAACTTAACTTCGGTCTAAGTATGTACTTAGACCGTAAATTTGGCCCAAGTCTTTCGCTCAGCGAAATCACTTTACTTTTTGACTTAAGTCTGTACTTAGACCGAACTTTAGCTCAGCGAAAGGCTAAGTCAAAAGTTAAAGTCACCCAATATCAGAAACCACACGACGTGACACCTGACCAATGGCAAACCAAATGATGCAATGTAGGTGCCGACGTAGTCAATGAAGAAAAATAGATTAAGTAGTTGTCTGTGCTAGGCGATGCTAATATTAATATTCATGAACTTGCGACTCTGTCACCGGATCCGTATACACAATGGCGACAAAATCGACAGTGTCGAAGATGTTGTCGCCAGTGTGTACGCGGCCTTGCAGAAGTGCTTTTGCCAGTCAGTCAGTGTACCATTCGACACTAGCATATATTGTCTTGGAACATGTTAGTCGTTATTTCTATTTTGTACATATTCGCATGGTTGTTACATACTCTGGTTTGTCGCATACGTAGATTTATGAATAAAAGTTTGCCAGTGCTGTGCATTCTGCTGTGTTCTTGCAAAGTTGACTTATGCCGTTTCAATCATGAATGTACGGCGTGGTGCTGATATTGCAATCCCAGACGTCCACCCGTTTGTCCGCCCATCTGTCTGACATATGCTGATATCGTGTCAAAACGGCTATACCTATCGTAGATTTTTTACCGCCTGATATCGTCATTATTCTACTTTTGTCACAGCCATCACTCTCATTAATGCTCCTGAATACCCTCGCTGAGCCTGACTGGCCTTCGAGGCACTTCGGATTCAAGACACTTCGGACCTACAATTTGGTGTCGAAGTGTCTTGAACATTTAGGCACTACTGCGGTGCTGCCGAAATGTCTCGGGTCCGAAGTTTCTCGATAGCTAGTGCCGGCAATGGCTGTATGGCCTGGGTGAAGAGGTAGCAATGACCCACGAGCGGGCGGGAAATGTTGTTCCAAACACCTGCATGAACGAGTAGGCCTAAGTTGTATTGTCGACTTTAGTGACTAGTTAAACCTGCCCTTGCAACAGCTGAGGATAACTATAGGCCTACTGCTCATTTATTATGCGGTCCTCCCTAGGGGCCGCATTATGTGTTGCACAGCACCCCGTCCGTCCGTCCTTTCGTCCCGTTCCTCCGATTTTCTCGAAACAAGAAAGCCGTATATAAACTTCTGGTTTAGTTTGAAAACATAGCACTGGGTAAGAGTAACTATAGAGAAGCAAATTTCAGGTCTGAAGGTCAAAGGTCACGGTCACTGGGAACGAAATGTGTAATAATCGTTATTTGCGTAATTTTCGTCAAAACTGGATCGATTTACGTTAAATCAAGACCAAAATGATCAACGGCCCATTCTGCGCATATCGTCAAACACAGTTCACCAGCGGAAATGCTTCGTTTTGTAAGTCTGTAAGTTGTTATCTGCTAAGACGTTGTAATATCGACCAATATTACGTTTACCAGTGTGAGTGTCAAATTTATTCTAGCAACAGATAATCTGGAGGTAATCTGCACGTCGATTTACATTTCTGGTGGCAGTATTCTGTCAGGATGACATCCCGGGGCTCTTTTCTCGGGATATTATGTACAGGGATTATTGTGTCCTGTATTCTGCTATTTACGATGCAACTTTTACGAAGCTGTGCTTCGCTATCCACATACAACATAAGCCTGCAGTTCGCCGGAACAACAAAATAGCGAAAAGTCTGATCGGTAGAAATGGTCATCAATTCTGTGACGCTGGTGATCACGCGGTACCGAGTGAATGTTGAACACAGACAGAACTATATCAGAGGACAATTGTCGCGTCTGCTTCGACCAGCTGACCGTCCAATCCTCGCCGTAATTAATATCAACTGCATTGACTTGGGCCGCGCCCGCAGATTTCTCGGGGGTCGTTCGCGACGGCCCCCGGGCGCACGCCGCTAGTTGAATTCAATATTGGCGCGGTCAAACGCTGACCGGTCGATCGTGTGATGGGAGCCAACTGGCCGCGCTTAAATGCGGAATTTTCTACACGTCGTTCGGGAATTCGACGCCGCGGTGCCCGATGTCGGCGCTCTGACACGGTCAACACGGGACCAGCGACCGACCGACCGGTCCAGGCCACGCGGCGACCGCCACCATGTGTTCACCGTGGTCGCTCAACTCGTCGGAGGACACGTCTGACCGCGTTGCGATGACCGTGAATTAGCCCACACGTGGCCCCGCGCCCGGCGCGGTTTAATCAAACGGTCTTCACCCTGATTGGCTTAAATATTTAATGTCAACGATTGATGGAATGCTCGACAGTCGGGCTGGCCTGACCGGCGACATGACTGGAGGGCTGACGCGGCTCCGGGTCCCAGATGTCGCCGCCCTCGTCGACACGAGTGGACCGGGGTCTCTGGTCTCTGCACCGACCCGCCCGGGCCGATCTTCTCGGACGGACGGTCGCCGTGCGGCCTCGCCGTCGCCTCCTGCGCTTTATATGATGATGAATTGTGTTTTGGCGTCGTGGCGGCGTGGACGGATGTTCGTCTCCGTACTACTACGACCACGACAGCCGTACCACCAGCAGCTGAAGCCCACTTATGTGACGTCATCGCAACCAATAACCGACACCCGAGTCACGCGTGAACGCGCATAGATCAACATAGGCCTACGTAATATTTACTGCTGAATCGATTAACGTTGTACAACGGCTTTGGTGTAATTCTACAATACAAAACCACTCCTGATATTTTTATGTACGTTCGTAGCCTAAGCTACAAAGCTAAGTCTACAGCGCAGGCAAACTGAAAAAAAGTTTTTAGAAACAAAATCGAATGAGTGAGTGAAATCGGAGAAAAATGCACAGCTGAATTACAATGAACGAACACTCGAGGGTGTTTATGAGGTAATGGGACAGTTTGTATAGTGTCATTCACTCTGTAATGGGAGTGTCCGTATAGCAGCGGGGAGGGGTGTGACTAGTTGGTGAACCAACCAGCCAATGATATTTCTTCATATTCACGGTAGTTGGTTTACTATTACGAAACACAGGCAACTCTCATATTCTGTCACATAGCTTTTTTTATTACACGAGAACCTATACGAAAACACATAAGTCTCTATAATAATACAGTCAATGCTCACATAACCCTATACAATGAAATGCTGGCAGTATACGAACTGTCCACTAATCGTTTATGACGCGAGAGTATAAGGCAATGAATGAATGCAAATTTGAGGGCGGCGTCTAATAGTCCAGGCGACGTTAACTATTGATGTGGATTTAGCGTTGCTGTCACCGAAATTGCGGGAAAAGATTAACAGAGACAAGATCGATCAAACTGTGTATCGGAACCACTGAGACGCATGCAGATATGATGACGCAATAAATTTCCCGCCGATATCCGGACGTCGACGCGACCTGTGTCCGGCCGGCGATCATAATCCGCGTCAATTAGCCAACCAGCTCGAGGACCGTCCACTCCCGTCTGGAGATGTACGGAATCAAGTAACTACTACTCAGCTGTGACTACCGTGTCTATGTATAAGATTTCGAAATACGTGTATAGTGGTGAACATTATTTATGATCAGTCACGCCATGACGCTTAATCGCTAAAATTGCTACGTCTCATTTTTTGATCATTGTTAAGATCTGGTGAACACTTGTGCTGTCAATTTAATAAAGCGTGACAATCCAAACTGTTGTCGTCCAACGCTTTAATGTAATTGAAATTAATAAACGACGAATTGACAACGTCAGCAGAGAGTTAAATTTTGAAAACGTGTATTTACCATAAGGGGCCTAGTCATTACCAGGTTTACTTGTCATTGCCGCTATTCAAGTTCTAGTTATTTATCGTTAATTTTGTTTCTCTACCAGAGATCATTACTGCACCTTCTACGATGAATGTAACGTGTTCTGCTGCATGTTGGCCAATAACGTGTGTCTACCTAGTTTAGGCAGTCGCTGACGACACAAAAGTCAGTCTTGCGATTCAGGAGAAATTATTTCTAGCCGACAAATTCCCACTGACTGCAGTTTTCGGACGATTGTATTCGGTATTACGACTGACGGGTATTATCGGTGGACATTTCCTGATTCGGCGCATCTCTGCTCGGTATGAGGGTGGGACTCCGGCGGCTATTGTTAAAGATGACCCGAACGCGGATCACAATCCAATGTCAAGTGTGGCTTAATACGGCGAGCTAGCGAGCGAGCTAGTGAGCGTCCGTTGTTGTGGACGTTGCGGACTGACACTGGACTTAACCTGTGACATCATGACATGACGTGCACAGGAAGCGCGTTGTCATCGCAGAACGCAATCTAATGAGCATGAGAATTATTGAAGACTGTCTGTCTGTTGTCTGTCAAGCGAAATGTTTTTCTCCACGTAGCTGAACATTAAACTGTTGACACCATTCTACATAAACTATACTTGTTTGTCTGCGATTACGCATCCATCTATAGCGCTCGACTTCGTGATAACCCGTCGTTGAGAAGAAAGATCCATCAGGTGCTCAAGAGACTCCGAAAACTTCTGCAAGAGATTCTCTGTCTTTTATTTCCCCTGCAATAGATGCAATACCAGGATTTTGTTTCATAGTCGGTCGCCCGATGGCGCCAGCAGTACCGATCCGAGTCCTGCCGGGGCGAAATGGCTAGTCGGTGTAAATTAGTAGTCAGTTACACTTAGCTTACACTGCGTGAAATGTTCATTTCGTGACTACAACTGTTTGTAGTGATGGAGAAGGCGTCAGTGACGTCATCAACCGCGTCACCGACAGGTGAGATAGACCAGGTGAGCTTGTCTGACGTCATGGACGTCGCTGGTCTCATACTGTACGATACTGAGGCAACACCTATACGTCTCAAGGTGCTGCTGGATCGCCTGCTAAGTGTCCTGTCCCACGACCAAGTACTGCACGTTCTTGCTGCCTACGGCTGGACGTACGAAGATTTCTGCCGAGGATACAAATTCCAGGTACGCCAACTGACTCGGTCGTTTTATCTAAAGCCCATCAATAGGTATGTGAGTTATTTTAGAGCAAATTACGTTTAAAATAACTGCGTATCTTTTGAAACATATAGTACCATGAAACTTCCTGTCTAAATTTGGTTTTAAAAGTGTCTGACAGATCGCAGCCACAAACAATAATGGGTATACTTGTAAGTGTAGAAATAAAATAGTTAATTATTAAAATCTGACTGTTTGGTCTCCTTACGGAGTGTGTAAATTCAGTTCGAAAAGTGAGCAGGGTTTAATCATATAGCATGGCTTTAGTCATGTCTTCCTAGTTACGACAACAACGCCTGCTAAATTCGTTCGCAGATCTGACAACACTGCTGTCAGTAGAAACAGAATGGTGAGATATTTTTACCGGACCGGTGTTACTCCGTGATGGCGTCCGTCTCACAGCTTGTGGCTGGCTGAGCTTGTCTCAGCGAACAAAAACGACTGTCGAAAGACCGCGGCAGATGCGACTTGGTGTGCCACTCGTCTCGACCGAATGTTGGAATGGAGACGGGAAGGACAATTACAATTTTCTATTTGAAATGTGACGTTACTATCATACGCTTCTTCGTCCTAACTGCGAAATGTTTGACGATTTTAAGACAATCACTCAGTCATTTAGTTTGTCTGTTCGCTCAAATGACAACTTAACGAGTCTTGATTAGTCGCACGCCCGTCCAAGGTGTGAGCAGAACGCGATATTCGTATTGTAATCCCGTCCGTCCGTCCGTCTGTTTGTTTGTCCGCGTGCCGGTCCGTCACACTCCGATATTGTGCATAAACGGTTAAACGTGACATAGAAATTCTTTCACAGCCGTAGGTCTGGCCGACTTTTAGTTGTGTACGCACAGACAGCGTACACACTGTCAGTATAATTCAGTATGTATACCTTGCAATTCTCTGTTAACTGTAAAGCATATACTGATCAGCTGTATCGACTTTGATATCATTTGCCAAAATTTCTATACGGCTTCTAATCTCAAAGATCTCTTCCATGACACTCATCCTAAATGCATAGTCTCTTTTGTACACGCTATTTGCCTTACTAATAAACTTTAAATTTCCTGAGGCATAGCCGCTACTTGCGTGCCTAAAATGCCGTTAAACCCTAACCATCCATCCATCCATTCGCATAATTCAGGCACAGTCGGAGTGATTGCCAGACATTTTTTATGGCCAGACAGAATGAAAGAACTTGGTACCTGGCAGAGAGATACTGAACGGTTTTAATAAAAGAATACTAGTGGTACGGTCGGAAACAATTTGAGCAACGTTATCTATGAATTTGAATTTCGAGTTCGGGGATGTGACTACCCACAGCGGCCCCGGAAACGCGTTCAGCTGCATGGCTGCACCAATCCACGATCTCGGTACGACGACGATCCTCAGCGACAACGATTTCGGCCGGTCTCGCAGTCCGTCAATTGTCTGCGTCGTGGTCCCGTCTTTCCAACTAACAACGTCAGCGTCGACATAAAGCCAGTAAATGCTATCACGTGGACCTCCTTTGAACGGCCGTGCCGGCTTTGCCGCTTCACTATTATTAACGTTATCCGTCTCCAGCTCGACACCGAATGGAATTAGTTAGACGGACCACCCACGACGACATACATACGACGTTCCCACCCTCCCGCTGTCGTTATGCCGAGAAATCTCGTCACCGAGCTCGTGTGTATAAAACAAAGGACAGCTAACCGGATCGACTGCACTAAAACCGCATTTGTAGCAACAGAGTATCCTCGATACGATTCGGTTGAGGCGAGACAATACGTAGCTTCTCGGCGTTGAGCATACTGCGACGGAGAGAGGTTTGGAGAGCGTAGTTTTGGCACTTTTCCTGCGTTTTAGACAGCGATTCGGTGCAACAATGTCACCGGGATTGGAGAGACGTGGCCGGCTGGATTAGAGCTCAGTGTGCTGTGGCGAGATGTTTGCAGATTGGTACTGCGTTGCGCACCGTCCGCGGATGAGTCGAAATACGAAACGTCGCCGATTAAAACCCCCAAAATTTCAACTGTTACTACTATTACTACTGCTGATTATGTGGTCATTGCTTGTTCCGGGGCCTGAACTAGCTTCATTTTAGGCTAGAGAATGTTTGAGATTTGTGAAGCGGTCTTTTACAGACGGTTTATGCAATCAACGACGTGGAAACTGTCGAACTCGACTTAACTTCACTTGAACTGCTGAAGGCATAACCAAAAATACTCAATAACGTTTGTCCACTAAAGAAATGCAGAAGTCATCATTCTGGTTTACACAGGTTCACTGTCTGTCGGTTTAAGTACGGTGGCATAATTTTACACTCGGTACTCTTTGTGTATAGATACAGTGGGAGTCAAAAAATCCCCCCCCGAGGGGACCTGATATTTTTAATTTTTTTCACAAACGGCTCGAATTTTTAATCGATTTTTACACACTTATTATACGTTCCTGTCTACGCTGGATTAAAATTTTTTATTTAATTATCCCCGATTTTGACGAAGTTATGCCATATTAAGCGCGACTACCTAGTTCACACGATATGCTCAAAATGTCCACCATTGGCTGAAACGCATGCGTTCAGACGTTTGCGTATAAGTCGTTGATACCTTTGTTGATCGTTGTCTGTGGCAAGTCATTATAAAATAAACACTTTTATACTGTCAACAAACATGTTGGATATGACAATGACGTCATTTGCTCAGTAAGCAAACTTAGAAGTTAAAGTTATAGTGAAATGTAAAAATTTGCTAGGTGGTCGCGCTTAGTATCAAAGTTGGAGGTATTTGAATAAAAATTTGCAATCTAGTGTAGAAATGATCGTGTAATAGGTGTTTAAAAATTGATTAAAAATTCCCAACCGTTTGGGAAAAAAATTCAGAAAACCGTAGAGGGGGATTTTTTTAACTCACACTGTAGATATTGTAATCTCCAGTTGCCCTTATTTGATAATAACTTTTAATACGCCAGTATGGCAAGCCAAATTAACATTTTATTCGTCTTTTCAGATATTCAAAATAGTTTTTTTTGGATATCCGAAACATTATTTCGGATATCCAAAAAGACGAGTTATTATTTATTACGAGTTATTTTGATGTCCGGAAAATGTACAGTATTACGGATATCCGGCATATATGCCGGATATCCGTAATACTGTACATTTTCCGGACATCAAAATAACTCGTAATAAATAATAACTCGTCTTTTTGGATATCCGAAATAATGTTTCGGATATCCAAAAAAAACTATTTTGAATATCTGAAAAGACGAATAAAATGTTAATTTGGCTTGCCATACTGGCGTATTAAAAGTTATTATCAAATAAGGGCAACTGGAGATTACAATATCTACAGTGTGAGTTAAAAAAATCCCCCTCTACGGTTTTCTGAATTTTTTTCCCAAACGGTTGGGAATTTTTAATCAATTTTTAAACACCTATTACACGATCATTTCTACACTAGATTGCAAATTTTTATTCAAATACCTCCAACTTTGATACTAAGCGCGACCACCTAGCAAATTTTTACATTTCACTATAACTTTAACTTCTAAGTTTGCTTACTGAGCAAATGACGTCATTGTCATATCCAACATGTTTGTTGACAGTATAAAAGTGTTTATTTTATAATGACTTGCCACAGACAACGATCAACAAAGGTATCAACGACTTATACGCAAACGTCTGAACGCATGCGTTTCAGCCAATGGTGGACATTTTGAGCATATCGTGTGAACTAGGTAGTCGCGCTTAATATGGCATAACTTCGTCAAAATCGGGGATAATTAAATAAAAAATTTTAATCCAGCGTAGACAGGAACGTATAATAAGTGTGTAAAAATCGATTAAAAATTCGAGCCGTTTGTGAAAAAAATTAAAAATATCAGGTCCCCTCGGGGGGGGATTTTTTGACTCCCACTGTATCTATACACAAAGAGTACCGAGTGTAAAATTATGCCACCGTACTTAAACCGACAGACAGTGAACCTGTGTAAACCAGAATGATGACTTCTGCATTTCTTTAGTGGACAAACGTTATTGAGTATTTTTGGTTATGCCTTCAGCAGTTCAAGTGAAGTTAAGTCGAGTTCGACAGTTTCCACGTCGTTGATTGCATAAACCGTCTGTAAAAGACCGCTTCACAAATCTCAAACATTCTCTAGCCTAAAATGAAGCTAGTTCAGGCCCCGGAACAAGCAATGACCACATAATCAGCAGTAGTAATAGTAGTAACAGTTGAAATTTTGGGGGTTTTAATCGGCGACGTTTCGTATTTCGACTCATCCGCGGACGGTGCGCAACGCAGTACCAATCTGCAAACATCTCGCCACAGCACACTGAGCTCTAATCCAGCCGGCCACGTCTCTCCAATCCCGGTGACATTGTTGCACCGAATCGCTGTCTAAAACGCAGGAAAAGTGCCAAAACTACGCTCTCCAAACCTCTCTCCGTCGCAGTATGCTCAACGCCGAGAAGCTACGTATTGTCTCGCCTCAACCGAATCGTATCGAGGATACTCTGTTGCTACAAATGCGGTTTTAGTGCAGTCGATCCGGTTAGCTGTCCTTTGTTTTATACACACGAGCTCGGTGACGAGATTTCTCGGCATAACGACAGCGGGAGGGTGGGAACGTCGTATGTATGTCGTCGTGGGTGGTCCGTCTAACTAATTCCATTCGGTGTCGAGCTGGAGACGGATAACGTTAATAATAGTGAAGCGGCAAAGCCGGCACGGCCGTTCAAAGGAGGTCCACGTGATAGCATTTACTGGCTTTATGTCGACGCTGACGTTGTTAGTTGGAAAGACGGGACCACGACGCAGACAATTGACGGACTGCGAGACCGGCCGAAATCGTTGTCGCTGAGGATCGTCGTCGTACCGAGATCGTGGATTGGTGCAGCCATGCAGCTGAACGCGTTTCCGGGGCCGCTGTGGGTAGTCACATCCCCGAACTCGAAATTCAAATTCATAGATAACGTTGCTCAAATTGTTTCCGACCGTACCACTAGTATTCTTTTATTAAAACCGTTCAGTATCTCTCTGCCAGGTACCAAGTTCTTTCATTCTGTCTGGCCATAAAAAATGTCTGGCAATCACTCCGACTGTGCCTGAATTATGCGAATGGATGGATGGATGGTTAGGGTTTAACGGCATTTTAGGCACGCAAGTAGCGGCTATGCCTCAGGAAATTTAAAGTTTATTAGTAAGGCAAATAGCGTGTACAAAAGAGACTATGCATTTAGGATGAGTGTCATGGAAGAGATCTTTGAGATTAGAAGCCGTATAGAAATTTTGGCAAATGATATCAAAGTCGATACAGCTGATCAGTATATGCTTTACAGTTAACAGAGAATTGCAAGGTATACATACTGAATTATACTGACAGTGTGTACGCTGTCTGTGCGTACACAACTAAAAGTCGGCCAGACCTACGGCTGTGAAAGAATTTCTATGTCACGTTTAACCGTTTATGCACAATATCGGAGTGTGACGGACCGGCACGCGGACAAACAAACAGACGGACGGACGGACGGGATTACAATACGAATATCGCGTTCTGCTCACACCTTGGACGGGCGTGCGACTAATCAAGACTCGTTAAGTTGTCATTTGAGCGAACAGACAAACTAAATGACTGAGTGATTGTCTTAAAATCGTCAAACATTTCGCAGTTAGGACGAAGAAGCGTATGATAGTAACGTCACATTTCAAATAGAAAATTGTAATTGTCCTTCCCGTCTCCATTCCAACATTCGGTCGAGACGAGTGGCACACCAAGTCGCATCTGCCGCGGTCTTTCGACAGTCGTTTTTGTTCGCTGAGACAAGCTCAGCCAGCCACAAGCTGTGAGACGGACGCCATCACGGAGTAACACCGGTCCGGTAAAAATATCTCACCATTCTGTTTCTACTGACAGCAGTGTTGTCAGATCTGCGAACGAATTTAGCAGGCGTTGTTGTCGTAACTAGGAAGACATGACTAAAGCCATGCTATATGATTAAACCCTGCTCACTTTTCGAACTGAATTTACACACTCCGTAAGGAGACCAAACAGTCAGATTTTAATAATTAACTATTTTATTTCTACACTTACAAGTATACCCATTATTGTTTGTGGCTGCGATCTGTCAGACACTTTTAAAACCAAATTTAGACAGGAAGTTTCATGGTACTATATGTTTCAAAAGATACGCAGTTATTTTAAACGTAATTTGCTCTAAAATAACTCACATACCTATTGATGGGCTTTAGATAAAACGACCGAGTCAGTTGGCGTACCTGGAATTTGTATCCTCGGCAGAAATCTTCGTACGTCCAGCCGTAGGCAGCAAGAACGTGCAGTACTTGGTCGTGGGACAGGACACTTAGCAGGCGATCCAGCAGCACCTTGAGACGTATAGGTGTTGCCTCAGTATCGTACAGTATGAGACCAGCGACGTCCATGACGTCAGACAAGCTCACCTGGTCTATCTCACCTGTCGGTGACGCGGTTGATGACGTCACTGACGCCTTCTCCATCACTACAAACAGTTGTAGTCACGAAATGAACATTTCACGCAGTGTAAGCTAAGTGTAACTGACTACTAATTTACACCGACTAGCCATTTCGCCCCGGCAGGACTCGGATCGGTACTGCTGGCGCCATCGGGCGACCGACTATGAAACAAAATCCTGGTATTGCATCTATTGCAGGGGAAATAAAAGACAGAGAATCTCTTGCAGAAGTTTTCGGAGTCTCTTGAGCACCTGATGGATCTTTCTTCTCAACGACGGGTTATCACGAAGTCGAGCGCTATAGATGGATGCGTAATCGCAGACAAACAAGTATAGTTTATGTAGAATGGTGTCAACAGTTTAATGTTCAGCTACGTGGAGAAAAACATTTCGCTTGACAGACAACAGACAGACAGTCTTCAATAATTCTCATGCTCATTAGATTGCGTTCTGCGATGACAACGCGCTTCCTGTGCACGTCATGTCATGATGTCACAGGTTAAGTCCAGTGTCAGTCCGCAACGTCCACAACAACGGACGCTCACTAGCTCGCTCGCTAGCTCGCCGTATTAAGCCACACTTGACATTGGATTGTGATCCGCGTTCGGGTCATCTTTAACAATAGCCGCCGGAGTCCCACCCTCATACCGAGCAGAGATGCGCCGAATCAGGAAATGTCCACCGATAATACCCGTCAGTCGTAATACCGAATACAATCGTCCGAAAACTGCAGTCAGTGGGAATTTGTCGGCTAGAAATAATTTCTCCTGAATCGCAAGACTGACTTTTGTGTCGTCAGCGACTGCCTAAACTAGGTAGACACACGTTATTGGCCAACATGCAGCAGAACACGTTACATTCATCGTAGAAGGTGCAGTAATGATCTCTGGTAGAGAAACAAAATTAACGATAAATAACTAGAACTTGAATAGCGGCAATGACAAGTAAACCTGGTAATGACTAGGCCCCTTATGGTAAATACACGTTTTCAAAATTTAACTCTCTGCTGACGTTGTCAATTCGTCGTTTATTAATTTCAATTACATTAAAGCGTTGGACGACAACAGTTTGGATTGTCACGCTTTATTAAATTGACAGCACAAGTGTTCACCAGATCTTAACAATGATCAAAAAATGAGACGTAGCAATTTTAGCGATTAAGCGTCATGGCGTGACTGATCATAAATAATGTTCACCACTATACACGTATTTCGAAATCTTATACATAGACACGGTAGTCACAGCTGAGTAGTAGTTACTTGATTCCGTACATCTCCAGACGGGAGTGGACGGTCCTCGAGCTGGTTGGCTAATTGACGCGGATTATGATCGCCGGCCGGACACAGGTCGCGTCGACGTCCGGATATCGGCGGGAAATTTATTGCGTCATCATATCTGCATGCGTCTCAGTGGTTCCGATACACAGTTTGATCGATCTTGTCTCTGTTAATCTTTTCCCGCAATTTCGGTGACAGCAACGCTAAATCCACATCAATAGTTAACGTCGCCTGGACTATTAGACGCCGCCCTCAAATTTGCATTCATTCATTGCCTTATACTCTCGCGTCATAAACGATTAGTGGACAGTTCGTATACTGCCAGCATTTCATTGTATAGGGTTATGTGAGCATTGACTGTATTATTATAGAGACTTATGTGTTTTCGTATAGGTTCTCGTGTAATAAAAAAAGCTATGTGACAGAATATGAGAGTTGCCTGTGTTTCGTAATAGTAAACCAACTACCGTGAATATGAAGAAATATCATTGGCTGGTTGGTTCACCAACTAGTCACACCCCTCCCCGCTGCTATACGGACACTCCCATTACAGAGTGAATGACACTATACAAACTGTCCCATTACCTCATAAACACCCTCGAGTGTTCGTTCATTGTAATTCAGCTGTGCATTTTTCTCCGATTTCACTCACTCATTCGATTTTGTTTCTAAAAACTTTTTTTCAGTTTGCCTGCGCTGTAGACTTAGCTTTGTAGCTTAGGCTACGAACGTACATAAAAATATCAGGAGTGGTTTTGTATTGTAGAATTACACCAAAGCCGTTGTACAACGTTAATCGATTCAGCAGTAAATATTACGTAGGCCTATGTTGATCTATGCGCGTTCACGCGTGACTCGGGTGTCGGTTATTGGTTGCGATGACGTCACATAAGTGGGCTTCAGCTGCTGGTGGTACGGCTGTCGTGGTCGTAGTAGTACGGAGACGAACATCCGTCCACGCCGCCACGACGCCAAAACACAATTCATCATCATATAAAGCGCAGGAGGCGACGGCGAGGCCGCACGGCGACCGTCCGTCCGAGAAGATCGGCCCGGGCGGGTCGGTGCAGAGACCAGAGACCCCGGTCCACTCGTGTCGACGAGGGCGGCGACATCTGGGACCCGGAGCCGCGTCAGCCCTCCAGTCATGTCGCCGGTCAGGCCAGCCCGACTGTCGAGCATTCCATCAATCGTTGACATTAAATATTTAAGCCAATCAGGGTGAAGACCGTTTGATTAAACCGCGCCGGGCGCGGGGCCACGTGTGGGCTAATTCACGGTCATCGCAACGCGGTCAGACGTGTCCTCCGACGAGTTGAGCGACCACGGTGAACACATGGTGGCGGTCGCCGCGTGGCCTGGACCGGTCGGTCGGTCGCTGGTCCCGTGTTGACCGTGTCAGAGCGCCGACATCGGGCACCGCGGCGTCGAATTCCCGAACGACGTGTAGAAAATTCCGCATTTAAGCGCGGCCAGTTGGCTCCCATCACACGATCGACCGGTCAGCGTTTGACCGCGCCAATATTGAATTCAACTAGCGGCGTGCGCCCGGGGGCCGTCGCGAACGACCCCCGAGAAATCTGCGGGCGCGGCCCAAGTCAATGCAGTTGATATTAATTACGGCGAGGATTGGACGGTCAGCTGGTCGAAGCAGACGCGACAATTGTCCTCTGATATAGTTCTGTCTGTGTTCAACATTCACTCGGTACCGCGTGATCACCAGCGTCACAGAATTGATGACCATTTCTACCGATCAGACTTTTCGCTATTTTGTTGTTCCGGCGAACTGCAGGCTTATGTTGTATGTGGATAGCGAAGCACAGCTTCGTAAAAGTTGCATCGTAAATAGCAGAATACAGGACACAATAATCCCTGTACATAATATCCCGAGAAAAGAGCCCCGGGATGTCATCCTGACAGAATACTGCCACCAGAAATGTAAATCGACGTGCAGATTACCTCCAGATTATCTGTTGCTAGAATAAATTTGACACTCACACTGGTAAACGTAATATTGGTCGATATTACAACGTCTTAGCAGATAACAACTTACAGACTTACAAAACGAAGCATTTCCGCTGGTGAACTGTGTTTGACGATATGCGCAGAATGGGCCGTTGATCATTTTGGTCTTGATTTAACGTAAATCGATCCAGTTTTGACGAAAATTACGCAAATAACGATTATTACACATTTCGTTCCCAGTGACCGTGACCTTTGACCTTCAGACCTGAAATTTGCTTCTCTATAGTTACTCTTACCCAGTGCTATGTTTTCAAACTAAACCAGAAGTTTATATACGGCTTTCTTGTTTCGAGAAAATCGGAGGAACGGGACGAAAGGACGGACGGACGGGGTGCTGTGCAACACATAATGCGGCCCCTAGGGAGGACCGCATAATAAATGAGCAGTAGGCCTATAGTTATCCTCAGCTGTTGCAAGGGCAGGTTTAACTAGTCACTAAAGTCGACAATACAACTTAGGCCTACTCGTTCATGCAGGTGTTTGGAACAACATTTCCCGCCCGCTCGTGGGTCATTGCTACCTCTTCACCCAGGCCATACAGCCATTGCCGGCACTAGCTATCGAGAAACTTCGGACCCGAGACATTTCGGCAGCACCGCAGTAGTGCCTAAATGTTCAAGACACTTCGACACCAAATTGTAGGTCCGAAGTGTCTTGAATCCGAAGTGCCTCGAAGGCCAGTCAGGCTCAGCGAGGGTATTCAGGAGCATTAATGAGAGTGATGGCTGTGACAAAAGTAGAATAATGACGATATCAGGCGGTAAAAAATCTACGATAGGTATAGCCGTTTTGACACGATATCAGCATATGTCAGACAGATGGGCGGACAAACGGGTGGACGTCTGGGATTGCAATATCAGCACCACGCCGTACATTCATGATTGAAACGGCATAAGTCAACTTTGCAAGAACACAGCAGAATGCACAGCACTGGCAAACTTTTATTCATAAATCTACGTATGCGACAAACCAGAGTATGTAACAACCATGCGAATATGTACAAAATAGAAATAACGACTAACATGTTCCAAGACAATATATGCTAGTGTCGAATGGTACACTGACTGACTGGCAAAAGCACTTCTGCAAGGCCGCGTACACACTGGCGACAACATCTTCGACACTGTCGATTTTGTCGCCATTGTGTATACGGATCCGGTGACAGAGTCGCAAGTTCATGAATATTAATATTAGCATCGCCTAGCACAGACAACTACTTAATCTATTTTTCTTCATTGACTACGTCGGCACCTACATTGCATCATTTGGTTTGCCATTGGTCAGGTGTCACGTCGTGTGGTTTCTGATATTGGGTGACTTTAACTTTTGACTTAGCCTTTCGCTGAGCTAAAGTTCGGTCTAAGTACAGACTTAAGTCAAAAAGTAAAGTGATTTCGCTGAGCGAAAGACTTGGGCCAAATTTACGGTCTAAGTACATACTTAGACCGAAGTTAAGTTGAACTTTGGTCTAATTCCGGACTTTAGCGTTCAGCTTAAGGTTTCGCTCAGCGAAAGGCTCAGCGAAAGGCTAAGTCAAAAGTTAAAGCGACCCATTGTTAATCAATCATGGATTCCGAGTCAGACTGTTCCGACAGAATCGGACGGACTCGAGAACGTTGAAGTTTAGCAAAATGTTTCGTCAGCATGAATGTTTGTGTGTATAATAAACTCAAACAAATACATCGAGTGACCGAATAAAGAGGCAGCAGGCGATGAGAAGCATCGCAGCTGAATTAAATGTGACAGATAAATGAAATGCAATAATTAGAGCCACAACAAAATCGTCACACCTCTTTTCTTATTCATTTCCTGTTTATGTTGCTGGCAGTTTTCCCCGCTTATTATCAGTCACGTGACTATTAGGCTATGTCGATTGTGTCTCCGTGACTGGAGACAAAATCGACTTCGACTTTGTCGCCAGTCGAGGCGACAAAATCGGCCGTATCAGCGACAAAGTAGATCGTAAAGTCGATTTTTTGCCGCGACTGGCGACGGAGTCGACTCGGTCGATTTTGTCGCGGATACTGGCGACAATGTAAAAGTCGATTTTTTCGCCAGTGTGTACGCGACACAAATACTTTTCCAATATTAGATAACCGCACAAATACGGTTCCAAACAGTTAATCAAAGAAACCATGTTTTAAATTGAAAACACTAATTAATAAGTTTTGAGGATGATTTATATACTCGACGAGTTCAAATATTTAGTCACAGCTCTGCGAGTGCAATGACTGCTGCACAATGAACGCACAGTCGTGCAGTTTGGTGTGATTCTTCTGTCAACTGATTGTTTCAACAAAAAATAACACATATCTGATCTCTTGGTAAAGAAAAATCATCAGTATTCGTATTTCCACCTTGTTGTGTTTGGTTTATCTTGTCTGCTTGGGTGGAAGGGGTCAGATAGACAACGAAGCGCGTGCGTGATATAATATTCCCCGACGACAGTCGTCAGAGAATATTATATCTTACACGCACCACGTTGTTGACACGTGTCGCACCCGCAGCGCTTTACGCCGCAGTTTCTTCCCAGAGACACAATAACGCTATAGTTTCATAGTCGATACTATAGTCAAGTTGGCAAACTTCCTTCCTATAGGCCTATAGTATAGAATTAATTCGACATTTGTACGAGGTACAAACCTTGGTCGGCGGGAAGTCGAGGTCGCGTAGCGCGTATGATGTGGTCGAAGTGTGCCCAAGCTGCTGCTGTCGGGATGGCGACGCGACAACTCGGGGCGGAGTCACAGCAAGCGAGGCCGCGAGGCGACTGTCATCGTATCGAACTGCACGATCGATTGACGATCGCAGCGCGATGACGGCTCAACTCTGCCTCCGCAGCCGAGGATCAGTCACACGGCGAGACCGACAGTCAGACGCTCTGATCGCCGCTTAGTGCGCTTACATGCACAATGAACCAGTGCTAGAAGAACTGCAGTTTGACATGATCTCGATGACCGGGGGGTGTGGGCAATAAAACATAAAACCACGCGCTAGTATAGGCTACTAATGATTTGGTTCTCCTGCCAATTTAATAGCTGTTAAAGCTTCAGCGTGGAGTGGCATGCATCGAAATATAGTGTTAAAAAAATTCTAATTCTGAAGAGCTGCCCTGGGTATGTGAGGCCCGCTCCCTTTTAATAGAGGTGATGTGAACCATGTCCATTCATAGTCTTGCGCTGAGGATCAATCTGCAAACTTCTACGTGCAGCTATAGGTCAAATGATTTGTGCATAAAAATAGGCGTATTGCAAAAATTTATAAGTAAATAAGTAGGCTAACGAATTTATAACGAGCGAAAGACCTGGTAAGCGTATCAGAGGCGTGGACAGCGAACCGCCTACGAATGTTTTATGAACATATAAATCTTGAGCTGCGTCCTAAAAAACTAGTGAAACTGTCAGTAGTGCGTACAAATGAGGGAAAACTGTTCCAAGCGGTGGGGCGCAGCACGAGAACCGACGAGCAGCAATGTTTGTCGATGAAGACTGTGTTGACAGTAGGTCTGACGTAGATGACCTCAGAACACGCGACTGTCTATATGGCGAGAGTAGAGAAGTAAGATACGAGGGCTGCTGTAGTTTGACGGCTTTGTAGTAGAGGACGGCGATCTTGTGGGGTGGGTGAGGTTGGGGTTGACTCCTATAGATCATCGTCTGGCCATAATCGGTCATCGTGTCATGGTAGCTTTACGTCTGACGGTTGCAGCGTGCATGGAGATTAAGCATGTAAAAACGTAGTCCCAAACATCAGGGAAGCCCGAAAGTCTATATATTTCGGCGTGGATTGGGCCCTTCGACGTGTTTTAGTTGGAAAATTTTGACCAATATGCTCTGAAACTGAACGGTGTTATAGTTAGACCACTGTCTACAGTGGAATACACGAGCGTAAGTGAGTTTATTCCACTGTAGACAGTTGGTCTAACTAACTTAATTCAGGACCGACGATTGTAGTTGTACTTTGTTCACCCTCCCGTCTGTGGGCACTAGTGCGTGTTTATTTCACATTTGGGAAGTCTCTAGTCGAGGTGCACTGTGCGCCTTTATGCGGCTGTCAGTACCTGTATAGTCGGTGTTCATGATGGATGTAGGCTGCGAACTTGGCGTCTGATTGTTTGCGTATTGTTTTGCCGTCAGGTATCGCTGATGGCATTATTGTGAATGATGGCAAGGTATATCTTTGTATAGATGTGATGAACGTTTTGATTAGATGTAAATTAAGGTGTAGTGTTGATTGTATTGTTTAATAATGACGTTTTTCTTGAAATGGTGACTGATTGTGTTTAACAGGTTTGCAGCGCCATCCGTGTCTGGGTTGTTTACGCTTGGCTGGATGTGTCCAGTGAAGCGT
>Ga0056114_1000098_pt1 | contig 21979 bp, 16 predicted proteins | sample WorMetHERISLAND1_FD_77005 | JGI IMG/M metagenome (GOLD analysis project Ga0056114, IMG submission 77005) | Marine gutless worms symbiont microbial communities from Max Planck institute for Marine Microbiology, Germany - Olavius loisae HERON... ...
ACCGACGTCTCCGGCCCGTCCTACAAACTTCTCATATCCCATAACCTCAATGGGGTTAAGGTAGCCCATGAGAACCACAGGGGTTTGCGCGTCGCGCGCGCGGAATTCTTGGACCATATTCAGATGGTCGGGCTTGATCCGCCACAGCTCCAGTCCGGCTTCAATGTCAACAAAAAACCGCCTCTCCAAAGCCGGCAACCGCTACCTGCGCATCTCCCTCTATATACCCGCTCTGAGTGCTGTACCTCACGGTCTCAATTCACGCCTACTACAAGAAGCTCCGAGCCGTCTGTGCCGTTATGTGTAAGCATGCTGCATGCCATCCACGCCATGCTCAAGAACCGAACACTCTTCGTAGGTCAATCCATGCATCACAGACAACTTCTTATCAGTCGCCACTTAAATTGGACTTGCTCGGGAATAAAGTATCTGCGGACTGAACCACCTAAAACGCGGAGGAGACAGAGTGTCGCTATTTTCTGCCTTTATTTAATTGATGGAGAGTCGTTGTGGGCAAAGTGTCAAGTTCTGGTATTTTGGGGAAACCAAGTCAAGGTTCCAAGCATTTCCTCTGTATAACCATAGGCTTGTGAATCAGGCCCTGACATCTTGGAGACACCAGGCAACCCACCAAGACGGCATACCTGCTCGGCCTGAATGCAGAAACTGTGCAAGCTCCCGCATGAGGTGGAGTGGGTGGAGTTCAAGCACAACAAGGCCGGGCCGGAGGAGAGGCGAGTACCTTTCCGCTTTGGCCGATGGCTGATATTGCAGCGCTGTTAGGCAAGGCCAACGCCTATCTGGTCTGGGGCGTAGATGACAGAATCTATGAAATCGTCGGTACCGGATTCAAGCCTGCTGCTACCAAGGCTGGCAACGAAGAACTGGAGAAATCGTTCTGCGCGCCGTGCGGTTCAGACAGCAGGGATTCATCTATGTCGACTCCTAACAAGAAGCAGTTGAAAGACGATCCAGAGAAGGAACGCGCGTTGGCGGGTATTTGATCAGGTTCCCTTCGAACGGGGGGTATTGCCGCAGAACATGTCGCCAGTGAGGATGTCCTGAAGTTACTCGATTCTCCTGCCGGACGGGCATGCCGTTATTCTTGATGCCCTCGCCCAGGATGAGTTGATCCACCCTCGTGCGGCGATCGCATGGAACATCACCAATTTCGGGGTCATCCTATTCGCTAAGAAGCTGGACGATTTTCCTAGATTGCAGCGTAAGGCGATACGGGTCGTCTTGTACAGAAGGCCAGGGCCGGCTCAAAATTCTGCGGGAGCAGGCTGGCAGCAAGGGGTATGCTAGCGGATTCGAGTAACTGATCAATTCCACCACGAAGTTTGGTTCCGATCAACGAAGTAGTCAAGCACGAACTATATGCAAGCAGGCACTAACTTGAATGATACCATGTTTCCCTGATCTGCAGTTCGAAAACTGGTGGCCAGTACCTTGATTCACTAGGATTTCTTTGTGACCCGAGTTGGCTCAATAGTGGAGATCTTCGATGACTGGATGGAGATCCCCAATCCGGGAGAACCTTTGGTGGATACCCTTTGCCTTGTGGATCCCCGCCGAGATTCTGCGATGAGGCGCTGACCTCCCTGATGCGCCGCTTCCGTATTTGCGAAGAGCGAGGTAGTAGGATAGACAAGGTAGTCGCCCAGGTCGAAGCCTACCAGAGTTACCCGCCCCTTCCTTCAAGGTGCCGGAGGGACGCCCAAGAGGCTGATAAAATATGCTCCATTCTGGGCGAAATGGGCGAAACTTTATCGGTCGGTCGCCGAGTCGAGCGTCAGACCGGGAGAATAGGTATACAGGGGCTTGCCGACGGGAAGGGTCCGTGGTCGCGGCTGGCAAGAGCAAATCACCCAGATTGGCCGCTAGGTCTCGTTGACGTTTAACTCCAACTAATCGTTTTTTACGTATTAAATGGCCATAACCCAAGCGGTCCGCATAGCGGACCTTACGCTAACCGTTTAATCATTTTAGATTCCGCTGTGTAGACCCTTCTAGATGTCAACCCAGCCTAGTACTCGTTTCAGTCCATTCTTTTGGTAGAGAGGTGATGGTCTAGCTCGTCTCTGACTTCTCCTAAATTATTGCAGTTTGATGGCATTGATGGTAAGGCTTGCGCGAGTTGATCAGGATGGTAGGCCAATGGGTAGAAAATATATCGTGTGTTTGACGGATGAGGAGCGTGAAGAGTTCATAGAGTTGGTGAATAAAGGCAACGCAGCAGCGTACGAGTTCAAGCATATGCCACTGTGCTGTTGAAGATAGATGCGGGGGTCCTGAAATGGTGTGACGTGCAAACTGCGGAGGCAGTTGCGTGTACCTCGTAAACCGTGTCTAACCTGCGGCAGCGCTCATGCGGGTTCTGAAAAACGAGTTGAGGCCCGCATTGACGGACCTGTTGGGTCATTCCACCGTAGCAATACGGCGAATTCGTTGCCTGCATGGCAGATGTGCTGGAGGTTTATCGGCGTCTATATGACCTCAAGCGCCTGGTGGTGTGTCTGGAGCAGTCGTCGCAAGGTCAGTTTGCGCACCACTAAAACGGTGCCCGATCTGGCCTAGAAGGACAAGGCACTGCTCATGTAGATTACGCCGATGCCGACCAGGCAGTGCTGATCTGATGAAAGTATGAACACCTATATCTCCGTCTATTTGTACAAAGCCTTTTCGCCTGTCGAAGCACTGGACATCGCCGAAGTCGAACTGAGCCTGTTCATCAGGCAATGCTTGAACCGGCGTATCCCGGATCTGGAAACACTCCGCCGTGCAGCAATTGCCTGAGCACAGCGGCGCAATGTCGGACAGGCTGGCGTTGATCGGAAATTCACCACCGAGGATGCGCGCACCAAGCTCAGGCGACCCTATCCGCAATGTACCGGAAAATAGACTGAAACTAAGTATTAGGTCGTGTTGACATTTAAGCTGATAGACTGCGCGCAACTCAGCTGTTTTAAAGGAGGAGAAATGGTTCGCTTGAATTTGCGTGACGACCAATGGGAACGGATTCAGCAGACCGTGGACGGAGCGGCCATGAAGCAGATTGTTCGTGGAAGCGATCTTGTGGTTAGCCCGCTCAGGTATCCGTGGCGCAATCTTCCCGTGGAAATTGGAAACCGACATGAAGTATTCAAGGAGTTAGGAGAGAAGTCTGAACAGCAGAACATATTAATAATAAGACGGTTAGCGTGGGATCCGCTATGCAGATTGAGAAAACAGTCGGCTAGAGTTGAATATCAACAGGACCTAGGGTCAATCCGGAGCATCGCCTAGGTGCCACCGGACCCTCAGCCCTTAGGCGGTAATGCTCAGCTTGACTTGCCGGTGAGCCGGATATGTAGCGCATGCTGAAAGTTGTCGTTCCATTGCGCGGTGTATCGCCGCGGGTGCCCGTTCCGCTCGCGGTGGGGATAGTGCGATGGAGAAGCGGTGTACCGTTTCGCTATCCAGCAGGACCATCAACCCCTTGCGGTGCGTCAGCTGGATTCAGATCCTTCAGGTCCTGTTAGCCGGTCATAGCTGCTCCCGGGGGAGAAAGGGAACGCCCCTTCGTTCGCCCCAATTGCGCGTGCCGTGTAAAGTCGGCGATTAGCTCAACCAGGTACTCCAGGTGACAAGTGACGGCGGCGAAACTGTCTTGCGGGGAGAATGTGCCGATATGTAGCTCGTAGACGACTGCCCCTTCACTAGGGTTGTCCCCGCCAACTGACTGGGGCCATGCGCATCGTCGGGCTAAAAAAACAGGATGCGGGGCCGGGCATCCGTAATCCGCCGTCGATTACGTTAACGATAACGGTTCCTGCCTGCAGCCTGGTCCGCCACCAGACCGGACCAGCCACCCGACTCGCTGATGGGGCAGGGCAGACTCACCAGAATCCGCTTCGAGACAAAGTTTGACCCAGGTGGCAGCTAAGGCTCGGAGGTGGAAACGGCACCAGCTATCGGCCTGGACCTTGGCACTGAGGAGCATAGGAGGGGCTGGGTGCATCGGATTATGAGCGCGTCGTCAGGAGATCGCAGCTCCCGAAGAAGTCGTTAGTGATTGATGACCTCAAGAATGCCGAGCGCATAGGGGTTGGCCCGAAAAGTAGATCCGTTCCAGGTCTGCTAGCTGCTATGGCTCCTCGCCGTGGCGGTTGTCGACGACCACCGCCAGAGTAATTACTACGCATCATGCCTTCGTCCACCCCGGAGCCGTGCCGTTGGTGCCCAGGATCGGTTCCAGGGGGATGCTCCGTAACAGGCGGGTCATCTCCTTAGTTGAAAACTCGATGTAACAGAAGGTGGTATTGAGGGCAGCCCCTGTAGGCAAGAGGCTACTGGGTAGCCACGTAGCCACGAGTGGGAATGTGACCGACGAGGTGCGGAAGGAATATTTCAACTTGAAGCCACCCGACTTTAGCTGGTGGAGTGTTCACTCGCAGGCAAGAACGATTATGCTAGCAGCCGATAAGGGCGATGCTGGGGCCACAAAGAAACCAACCTCACGGCCCCCTTGTCCCTTACCATGAGGTGACATCGAGCAGGGGCTCAGGTAAATCGATTATGTGGGGTCAACTTGCGGCTGATACAGCTATATGTTTAGCGTCATTAAACGACCGACCTTACTCGACTACTATCCTAGCATAGCTCATAAGAGTGCTACCAGTGAAGAAAGTATGCTTTCGTGTCCGTAATCGTTCAACCCCACCTCGCCATTCCAGCAGAGGTTACTGGAACCCAAGCGCTAGGGACGGAAGAACAGTGGGAGTTTGAATGATTACTATCGGTTCTCGATCTTACTGTCAGTAGATAAACAATCTCTGTTCTTCCCTGGTGTTTCCCAGGCTAGACTTCATATTTATTCTGTAATGTGTTGAACCTTCAAGATGTTAAGCCTATTAGCGCAGTACAATCTGGATTAATTACTCCTTCAAAGCGTTGACTGCCGATCCGCTCCTTGACTGCCTTTGCCTTTCCTTCCGCTCCTTCCCCAGCATGCAACTGCTGAGGCTAGCTTCTTCCCAAGTATATAATCGCGCGGGACCTGATATCCAGGGAACTGCGACCTATGCCGTGCATGCGTTGAAACTTAGGGTCTGGATAGAGGCTTGGTACTGGAAGAAATTCGGGTGATGCTAGGTGTACTCGCGGATGTCGTGGACTGGGTAGTGCCCCGCACCATAGTGCGGACAGGTAAACTGCGTTCCACGCGGGGCCGCCACCTCGAAATTGATGCGCCTAGCTTCGCTATCGAACCGGACATCGCCTACTTCCCATCGTGGTCGTCAGTCCGAGGGCAACGGTAAACAACGACGTGAGGCGTTAGAGCACTTGCAGGGAAAGCGTATCAAATTTGTTACACCCCGACAGGGCTAAACCCCTTACCCACACAAAACGTAAGAGAGCCCCAAATCATTCAGGGTTGCTAAGGTATTGATGTGAACTCGAACATCTCCAGCTGGTCCGTGCGTCACCCGGTCGGGGTGGTGATGCTGGCCCTGGCGGTTATGGTGTTGGGGACCTTCGCTTCGGGGAGCCTGAACATCGACCTGCTGCCTAGGATTATCTACCCGGACATCCGAGTGCGCATCCTGGATCCGGGTGTTCCCGCCAAGATCCTGGAGGACGAGGTCACGCGCCAGCTCGAAGAGCAGCTGGCGATCACCAAAGGTGCCATCGCCGTCCAATCCCAGACCCAAGAAGGGCGCACCGCCGTGGATCTGTCGTTCGCCTACGGCACTGATGTGGATCAGGCCCTGCGGGATGCCAGCTCCCGGCTTGATCGGGCCAAGCGCTTCCTGCTGGAGAACATCGGCCCCCCGGTCATCTACAAACGGGATCCTTTCCAGCTCCCGGTAGTGGAGTATGTGGTGAGCTCCCCCCTGCTGGACCCGGTGGAGTTGCGGGCCTGGGTAGATTACGATCTGAGCCGGGCCCTGCTCAACCTGGACGGGGTAGCCGCAGCCGAGGTGGGAGGCGGGCTCGAACGCGAGATCCAGGTAAACGCCGACCAATATCGGCTGGCCGGCCTGGAGTTGGACGTACTGGATATTAAGCAGATCTTACGCCAGACCAATCAGGACATCCCGGCCGGCCGTCTGCGCATGTCAAAAGGGGAGATCAGCGGCCGTACCCAGGGCCGCCTCGCCAGCGTGAAGGAACTACCGGATCTGCCTCTACCCGGCGGGGACCGAGACGACCCCCTATCACTGGTGCGCCTCGGGGAGGTCGCACAGATCATTGATGGGGCAGCCGAGGAGCGGCTGCGCATCCGCTTGGACGGCCAGCCCGGCATCAAGCTTTCCATCCAGAAACAGCCCCTTGCCAATACCGTTGCGGTGGTCGAGAGGGTAAAGCAGGAACTCGACCGACTGCGGGATCAAGGGCAGATCCCACCGGACATCGCCATCACGCAGGTCGACGACCAGGCCTGCTACATCCGCCGTGCTCTGAACAACGCAGTCACTGCGGCTGCCAGTGGTACCCTGCTGGCTATGGCCATGGTCTATCTGTTTTTGGGTAGTCTGCGCCGAACCCTGATCATTGGCAGCGCCATCCCTATCGCCGTGCTGTTTACCTCCATCCTGATGGCCGCCTTCGGGTTCACCTTCAACATCATGACCTTGGGCGGCCTAGCGCTGGGTATCGGCATGTTAGTGGACAATACCATTGTCATGCTCGAGAATCTCTACCGCCACCAACGTCGGGGGGAATCTCTGGAACAGGCCGCGGATGGGGCAAGCCGGGAGGTGACGGGTGCCATCGTCGCTGCCACCTCCACTAACCTAGCGGCGGTGCTCCCCTTCCTGTTCGTCGGTGGACTGATCGGGCTGCTGTTCCGCGAGCTCATCTTCACCATCTCCGCCGCCACCCTTGCCTCCATGCTGGTGGCCCTGACCCTGGTACCCGCCCTGGCTGGCCGGGTTCCGGTGCGTCGGGAGGGCCCCGCGCGGCGGCTGGTGAACAGGCTTCTCCAGGCCGCCCAGGACGGCTATAGTCGGCTGTTAGAGGGACTGCTGCCGATCCACTGGCCGGTCATCATCGCCTTCATCGCTGGCCTGGCCCTGATCACCCCCTGGCTGTACGAAGCCAAACAGATCTTCCTGCCTAAGCTAGATGAGGGCGCTGTGCGTATCAGCCTCACTGCCGATAGCGGCATCAATCTCCATCAGATGGATGCCCTTGCCCGACGGGTCGAGGCCCTGGTCGCACGGCAGTCGGAGGTACAGACCATCTTCACAACTATTGGCGGCTTTGTCTTCGGACGCTCTCAATTCGAGTCGACGAACCGGGCGAGTCTCCAGGTCCGGCTGGGACCCGCAGCGGAACGGGAGGTCAGCAGTGACCAATGGATCGCCCGCATGCAGGCATTGCTCGACGCCGAACGCATCCCTGGGCTCAGGGTGTACATGTACGCCCAGGGCATTCGCGGTATCCGATTCAACCGCGGGGACGATGATCTGAGCCTGCGCATCAAGGGCCCTCGGCTCGCGACCCTGGAGACGCTTGGCGATCAGGTTGTGGAACGGCTGCAGGAGATCAATGGCCTGCGTAATGTCCGTCACTCCAACCAGGATTTGACCCAGGAGCTGTCCATCCAGCTGGACCGGGAGCGGGCCGCCAGCTATGGCCTGGATGTGGAGGATGTCGGTGAGGTACTGGGCTTTGCCCTCGGGGGCCAGGTGGTCACTGACTTTATCGCCGAGGATCGCCGCATTGATGTCCTGTTGCGCCTCGACCAGGGCCATGTGGGGACCCTAGGAGCGATCGAATCCATCCTGCTGTTCAGCAGGACAACGCCCCGGCTTCCCATCCGCCTCGGGGATATCGCCCAGGTCGCGATCCTACCCCAACCTTCCGTCATCATGCGTGACCGCCAACAACGGGTGGTAGAGGTCACTGCCTCCCTGGGCGGAGAGCTACTAAGCCTAACGGAGGCTTTGGAACGCGCTCTGGCGGCTACTGCGGATATGGAATTACCCCCCGGCTACAGCCTCTATGAGGCGGGTAGCCTGGAGACCCTGCAGGAAGGCCGGAACTTGAGCCGCCTGCTACTCGGGCTGGCCCTGTTCCTGGTGCTAGTCATCATGGCCGTACAGTACGAATCCCTGCGCAACCCCTTCATTATCCTACTCAGCGTGCCATTTGCCCTTATCGGCGTCGTCCTGGGGTTGCAGTGGACCGGGCTACCCCTATCCATGCCCGTATGGTTGGGGCTCATCATGTTGGCAGGAATCGTGGTCAACAACGCCATTGTGCTGGTGGAGTTCATCGAGATCCAACGCCGCCGGGGTACCGACAAGCTTCAGGCCATCGTCGTATCCGCCCGTCTGCGCCTGCGTCCCATCCTCATGACCACCCTAACGACCGTGGTGGGCCTGCTACCCCTGGTCCTGGGTGAGGGTTCGGAGTTGCTCAAACCCCTGGCGGTGACCATCGTCTCCGGGCTCTTGTTCTCTACCCTAGTGTCGCTGATACTGGTGCCGCTAGTCTATCGGTTATTGGCGGCTAAGTAAAATCAGCTCGCTGAAGCTCCAGGAAAATTAAGATATGCGCGCGAGGATTATCCACATGCGATGGTAGAGTACCCTCATCCCATTGGCTACCCTGAATGTTCCAAGGCGTCCATGTCTAGTAGTCAAACTACAACCCGATTCCAGGTATTACTTAATAGATCTGCTTGGGGTGCGGTGCCAGAGGGACATAATATTGGTCTGGCATACTTGGCATCTTCTGCAGGACATGCCGGACACAAAGTGGAAGTGATGCATCTCAATTTATCTCCGACAAGAACAATACACAGGATAAAACATGCCGTAAAATATAAAGATTATATTGGTATTATCCCTCCGATATTATTGATCGGTTGCAGCAGGTATGAGGGCTGCGCAGCGCGATCAGAGCAGGCATATGAAAGGGTGACACGCAGGAAGTAGCACGAGCAGTTCGCCGGCGATTTTGGACGGCACTGGCGTCGGCGGTGCCGGTGACGCTGATGAGCAGCTCGAAGGTGTGTTGGAGTTGTTCATCGGGTGGTGATGAGGTCGCGGACCTGTTGCCGAAGGGACGCGATCTGGACCTTGATGAAAGCGATGGCTTGCTGCAGGGCCAGCTAGGAGAGAGTCAGGCACTCTGGTGGTGAGTTGAGTGGCATGGAGCATGGAGTTGGTTCCTGATCTGGTTGCGGTGTTCCTGAACTCAAGGGGTTTCTTGATCCGTCCCTCGCGGTTGATCGCCATGGCCACGGTTTCATGGCTGACATCGATTCTAGCCCTCTTCATGTTCTGGTTCTCCAAGTGGCTTTAATCGGTTAGGCTCGTGACCCGGTTCCCAAACCCTAGAACCCGCGCCTATCGACCTTGTGTATGCAGGCTCACGAGCTTAGCTTCCGGCCTCGGATACTCTTCGGTATCGGCGAAGAGGGCGGGGAGCCAATCCACGGACAGGCTCATAGCCATCAGGAAGGGGTAGCTTTCCCAGGCACCCGCCATTACTTCGCTTTATACCTGATCTTTGGCTTTCTCTTGGAGATACCCCGTGAGATCAAGAACACCGCCCATTTGGCCCTGATCCGAACCCTTCGCAAGGCTCGGGTTGATACCGGGCTTGGACCTGACGGTGATCCCCAAGGCCACTAAACGCTCCGCCGAGGCGATCAAGGTCGATGCCCATTTAGACGAAAACCGTATTTCTCAAAGTGTCCTAGATAGAGCCATAAAGATGCCTTACCAGTGAATCGAGGCATCTCCTGAGGATACCGTGAAGTTCTGGTCATCCGGACTCAAAGCGCTCGGGACAGTATGGCGTGAAAAGTATGGTGAGATTCACGGGTATTGAACTGGGATTCACCCAAGAAGAAATGCGGTGCCTCATTCAGTGGTATCACGAAAATGAAGGCCTGCTGCACGTCGAGGACAAGGTGGCTTAGTTACGTCATCTATTCACCTGAATTCACCTATTCTAGGCTGGTAATAGCCGAGTAGCGTGCCTTGGTATCATTGGTTTTCTTGAGGGAAGGTCTGTTCCCGCTGGTTATCCGCAATGCCGACCAGTATGACTGTATTTGGTACACATCGAAGACGCAGATCATAGGGGCTTGAGACTACTGGTTGCAATTTTTACGAAACGGCAAATCGTAAGTGTTATGGGTATAGACACGATGATATGGCGCGTTGAGAGAGAAGATAGAGGTACCGAACTCATCGATGTACGATCAGCATCGTGGATTTATTTCAATTCAACTATGCTGAACTACTGGAAAGTATGATGGATCGTTTCAGAGACTGGCTTGATAGCGCTCTAGCGATATCCATTGGGTGAATGGAAATGGCTTATCTCAACTTGAGCTGTCAGATCTCGGATGCTTGCACAGCATCAAAACTACGAATCACGCGAATCCTCGCCAATCGATTCGCGCCGATTCGTAGTTTTTGGGCTCGCTGTCATCGGCTGCTCCTGATCCAACTGCGTTTATTTGCGGCTAAATCTGAAATGGTGGGATGGACACGGCATATCTGTCTGTTCTTGACGCTGATTCTATGCGCATGGGCGGGCGGGTCCCAAGGTGCCCTATTCACGGATGACATCGGCCGTCAGGTGGTACTGGACCAAGCCCCACGCAGGATCGTGGCCTTGGCCCCGAGTATTACGGAGATCCTGTATTCTCTGGGACTCGGCGAGCGCGTGGTCGGCGTCACTCAGTTCAGTTCTTACCCACCGGAGGCGGCGCAAAAGCCCAAAGTGGGAAGCTACGTCAACCTGAACCCAGAACGCATCATCGGCCTATCCCCGGATCTCGTCATCGGCACGGCGGACGGAAATCCGCCCCCCGTAGTCCGGCTGTTGGAGCGAGTAGATATCCAGGTCTTTGTGCTCAATCCGCGCAATATCCGGCAGATTATTGAAGCCCTGGTCCGTGTCGGCAAGCTCTGCGGCGTGCGTGATCGGGCCCTGGTGTTAGCTGATGGGCTGACGCGCCGAGTCGACGCGATCATTGCGAAGACCGCGAACCGCGCCAAACCCGTCGTTTTCCTTCAGGTCAACCTGAAGCCCGTCATAGCCGCGAATGGAAACACCTTTCTGAGCGACCTAATCCGATTGGCAGGTGGCGTGAACATGACGCGAGACGAGCCGGTCACCTACCCACGGATCGGCTTGGAAGCAGTGATCCGCGGTCGCCCGGAGGTCATTCTAATCTCCTCCATGGACAGAGACGGGGCGTTTGAGGAGGCAAGGCAACAGTGGCTGAATTGGACGTTGATACCGGCGGTCAAGAATGGCCACGTCTACCTAGTGGATTCCAACCTAACCGACCGACCCTCGCCGCGGATCATCCGCGGGCTGGAGATCCTGGCCCGCTATATCCATCCGGATGCAGAGTGGAATGATTGAATGCCGAACCAGGAAACTACGAATCACACGAGTCCGCGCGGATTGGATTGTCTGCACCCATGGAGACATTCGCGTTGATTCGTGTGATTCGTAGTTAAATCAATATTCAACTAGGGCTCAATCCGTAAAGGTCCTACTTGCTTGATGTTGCCGGTAGTTGAGAGCAGCCGTACCAGGGTCCTGCTTGCGACGCTAGCCATGGGCGTGGTGGTACTCGCGGTTGCCGGTGTCTCCATGCTAATGGGGATGGTAGATATCACCCTAGCTCAGGTGCTGGCCCTGGTAACCGGTAAGAGTGAGACACAGGGGCAGGCCAGGCTGATTATAATGGAAATCAGACTGCCGCGGATCCTCCTGGCGGCACTGGTGGGCTACGCCCTGGCTTTGGGTGGTGTGGTCTTTCAAGCAGTCTTGCGCAACCTGCTTGCTGACCCATTCATCCTTGGCGTATCGAGTGGCTCGGCCTGCGGAGCGGTCCTCGGCATCACCCTAGGACTTGGCTTCGGATTTGGCGTCCCAGCCCTGTCCTTTGCTGGTGCCCTGCTGGCCATTGGTCTGCTGCTGGCAATCGGAGGTAAGAGCATCGGCACCGAATCCTCAACCGTCCTCTTAACAGGGGTCATCATCAATGCTTTCTTCACTGCAACCGTCATGTTCTTCCTGTCAGTCGCTACCAACGAGAAGCTGCACGCCATGTTGTTCTGGCTCTATGGCGATCTCTCTCAGCCGAGTTACCGCCAGCTCTATCTCATTACCCCCGTGCTGCTGCCCACGTCTCTTATTCTGTATGCATTCTCCCGTCATCTGGACCTCCTGACCCTGGGTGAGACACGGCCATGCGACTCGGTATGGACGTTGTGCGAACTAAGCTGGTGCTGCTGATCCTGGTATCCCTGATGATCGGTGCCGTCGTCGCCTTCTCCGGCATCATCGGCTTTGTCGGACTTGTCGTTCCCCACCTGGTGAGAATGGCCTTCGGCTCGGACCACCGGCTGCTGATTCCCCTCTCCGCTCTAGGCGGCGCGGCCTTCCTGATCGCTGCAGACACTCTGGCCCGGACCCTAGTAGCGCCGACTGAGCTGCCAGTGGGCGTGATCTCCGCCTTTCTGGGGACACCCTTTTTTATCTTCCTGCTGCGGACAAAGAGCAGCCGATGGAACCGGTCTTAAGGCTCCGGGGAGTCGGCTTCGACTATGGTTCGACGCCTGTCCTTCGCAACCTCAGCTTCGAAGTCAGGAAAGGCGAGTTGTTGGGAATCCTGGGTCCAAATGGCTCGGGTAAGAGCACCCTGTTGGGCCTCATGGATGGAATCTTGAAGCCGCAGCAGGGCGATGTGGAAGTGCAGGGAGTTCCGCTCATGGATCTGGGGCGGGGTGCGATAGCGCGGAAGATCGCACTGGTAGCCCAGGAAGACCAGTTTAGGTTTTCCTTCTCCGTTATGCAGGTAGTCCTCATGGGCCGGTTTCCGCATCTGAGGTGGTGTCAGTCGGAAGGGGAGCAGGATATTGCCGTGGCGCGCCGGGCACTGGAAGTCACCCACTGCCTCGGACTCGCCGACCGGCCGATCCACGCGCTTTCAGGAGGGGAGAGACAACGAGTACTGATCGCAAGGGCATTGGCGCAGGAGCCGCAAGCGATCCTGCTCGATGAGCCGACCTCCTTTCTCGACCTGAAGTTCAAGCGAGAAATCTTCCAACTGATTAGTCGCCTGAGCAGGGAAAAGGACTTGGGCGTAGTCGTTGTCTCCCATGATATCGATCTCGTCTCCCAGTATTGCTCCAGGATCCTCATGTTCAAGGACGGTACGGTATTCAAGGTCGGTGAACCGCACCAGGTGATTACCGCGCCGAATATCGAGGCGGTCTTCGACTGTCCCATCCAGGTCGGGCCGCACCCGGTTACCGGCAGGCCGCGAGTCAGTGTCCTGTAGACCGAATAGATTGCCCCGAGTGGGAATTCTTTTTTGCCGCAAATGAACGTGAATCAACGCAAATCGGTTGTGATCGATTCGCGATCATCGACCGTTCTTGATCCGGTTATGTTTATTTACGTCGATTTTCGGCTAATGCTTCCGTTCGCGGATTGAGTCTACTGCTGCGTGCTGAAGTACCGCTTGCAATGAATAACCATGGGCGTCTATTCCTATCCGGCCTGATCTCGGCGGGAATACACGTCTATGTGGTCATCGCCGCCAATCCCCGGATTGATCCACCGTGGCTGGAGCTCCCGGTAAGAGAGGCATTACAGGTCACCTTAACGGTAGCGCGGGCAGAAATGCCGGAACCCCAAGCCGAGAATCCTGCAGACCCCGAGCCTGTGGCACCGGTCAAGGATGAGTCAGAAGACCTCCTGATCGAAGCAGGGATTGCGCCTGAATATCCCCCCCCGGTTCACACCACAAGCACCTCTGCCGCGACTCCATGGGAGCTGGCCAATCAGACGCAGCAAGTTAAACAGGCGGTGAAACCAGTCCCGAATCGGCATACCGCGTCGAAGGAACGCAAGGTTGCCGTGCTCAAGGTCAGGAAATCCAAGAAGGTCCTCAAGCGCGCTGTGGCCAAGCCAGCGTCCCGGAGGCGAAAGCCGAAGGAATCGGAAAAGATCCGGCCAGACAAGCACAACAGCGCGTACGACAAGCGCTTGGCCGGAACTAAGGTTCGCAAGCCCTCGCTAAGCAGATCTGCCAAGGCGAATCCACGTCTGCAGGCCAAGAGTAACCGCGTCCGCGGACCGACACTCAGGACTAATCCGCGACCTAAGTATCCGAGAAGCGCGTGCCGTAGAGGTCTGGAGGGCATGGTAGTGCTGAAAGTGCTGGTCAATACCCATGGCCGAGTCGGGGAATGCCGGGTCTATAAATCGAGCGGACACCAAATACTCGACGAACGAGCGCTGAAGACAGTGCAGAAATGGACCTTTAAGCCGGGAACAAAAGGCGCAAAGCCGTTAGCAATGTGGGTAAAAATACCGATACGCTTCCAGCTGAAATGAGTAGGCGCCTGGAATCCCTTGTACGATGAATCGCGCACGCCTTAAATGGGGGATCTGAGAACGGCGAATTGCTGGAATTGTGACTATCCTTGGCCAGATGCTCCTAGATTAAAGAGACCCGCACGAGCTGGCCTGTTTCTTCACCTCTCCTATTTGGAGGGTAAAACCATGCACTGGGCCGACGTTGTTGCCGACGCGAGCTTCAAGGACCTTGCCTACAAGATCAGGCTTAACAAGTACAGTCAGATCCTCATGAGGCTGCATTGGCCCCTGCATTCCGAGCTCCAAAGCGGACTGCAGGAAAAGCTCAATCATCGGATGAAAGGCGGCAGGGCCGTTTAGGAATATGCTTCTGGACCGCAAGTAACGGCTCCATACAACTCTCAGTGTGGTGGCATTGCGTGAGATCCTCCTTATCTGTACCTGGGTGGCCTGCTGGCGGTGGACCAACGATGAGGTAGATGAGGTGTCTCGCGCTTGGGCTTGAACCGCTGTCTGCGCCGCCACAGCGTTTCTAACCTCATGGCCATGCTAAATCATCCCCCCCCCTACTTCCCCAGGGAAAAAGGCACCAGGACGCCGGTGAAGAGCTTCAAAGGGCTTCGTGCATATTGATATATGTGAAGTACATACCTCAAATGCCGAACCATGACCAACGCAGCAACCTGTATGCTGCCATTGATCGCACCACGCGCTGGGTGTACGTGGAACATAAGTTAACATGGCCCACGAGCGGCTTCCTCCTACGCCTGATCGACACGGTGCCGTTCACGCGTCATGGTCCTGGCCACCGCCCGCTGATTCTGCCGAGCACTTAGCTGATCCTATCAAACGCTACGTCCAGGTCCACAATCAACACATTCCCCAAAAGCCGTTAGCTACATTCCACCCCTTCAGGCCATGAAGAACTGCTACGAAGATTCCGCTGCTGGAGGAAGCGGGCAAGCAGCTGCTTTTCCTGCACCCATGCCGGTTCGGTAAGAGTCTGCTGTTGTCGATGCTTGAGAACTATTACGATCTCAACAAATCGGACCGATTCGAGCAGCTGTTTGGAGGATTTTCAATTGATCGGAATCCCACTACCAAGCATAACCGGTACCTGGTTCTCAAGTGGGATTTCCCCGGGGGGGGTCTGGTGGGCAATGGCGAGGAGATCAAGCGTAATCTCTATACCTAACCTGAACGATGTGCAGTTTCCGGGGAGCGGAGATCGTCAGGGTCTCGTCGGGGATCGCCGAGGAATGCGATTTGCCCCACTCCTATGCGGATGAAGCGCTTTCCATGATGCGCACCTTCTGTAACGGCTATCGCTTAACAGGTCTACAATTCAACCCTCGCGCTCTACTTCCTGAAAGCTTTTCAGCGCGACTGCCGCTATCCGGATGAGATTCTGGATAGAGACCTGGCCATTGGATCAAGGCAAGATGCATTACGTGTTCTCGCTTGTCTGAGGGCCGACGTAAGCCCAACGCCTGCTCACCGGCCTTCTAGCACCACCAGGGTATGGGCGGCGACCGGATAGCTAGTCTCGGGCCAGGGTTCCTGTTTGTCCCTGGTTAGGATGTCCGTTGGCGTCGTGCAGGAGGTGTCCAGCGCCAAGTGCCAGGCGCGTCCATCCAACATCCGCAGCGCGAAGGTCTGGGGTGCCTTGCCCATATTCATCAGGACCAGCAGATCCTCCTCATCCAGCCTCGTGCCTGCCAGGGTAAAGCCCAAACTGTGGCTATTCTGATCGTCCCACCGCGGGGGTCTTCCATCGGGACCTTGCCAGCTGATGTCTGGCAACGAGGAGCCATCCCGCAGCTGTCCGCTCAGAAAATACCGGCGTTGCAGGTTCGGATGGCGTTTGCGAAAGGCGATCAGTTCCCTGACGAAACGCAGCATACCCTCGTTGCGCTCAGGCAGTTCCCAGTCGAACCAGCCTATCTCATTGTCTTGGCACCAAACATTGTTGTTGCCGCCCTGGGTGCGCAGCACCTCGTCGCCAGCCAATAGCATGGGAACGCCCTGGCTCAGAAACAGCAGGCCCAGGAAATTCTTGGTTTGGCGCTCACGCAAGGCATGGATCTCGGGGTCATCGCTCGCGCCCTCGGCCCCACAGTTCCAGCTCAGGTTATAGTCGCAACCGTCCCGGTTGCCTTCACCATTGGCCTGATTGCGTTTGCGCTCGTAGCTCACCAGGTCCTGCAAGGTAAAACCATCGTGGCAAGTGATGAAGTTGACGCTGTTGATGGGGTGGCGCAGGTTTGCCTGATAGAGATCGCTGCTGCCGGCGATGCGGCTCGCTACCTCGCCGATGTTACCGGGATCACCGCGGACGAACTGGCGTAGGCTGTCACGGTAACGCCCGTTCCATTCCATCCAGCGGTAGCCGGGAAAACTCCCTACCTGATAGAGCCCTGCCGCGTCCCAGGCCTCGGCGATGATCTTGGTGCTGGCGAGCACGTCCGAAAGCTCAATCCCCCACAGCAAAGGCGGATTGTGAAGGGGCTGGCCTTCCTCGTCCCGCGCAAGGGCGCTGGCTAGGTCGAAACGGAAGCCGTCCACATGCATCTCGCGTACCCAGTACTCTAAGCATTCGATGATGAAGCGGGCCACCATCGGGTGGTTGGCATTGACCGTGTTACCACAGCCCGTAAAGTCCAGGTAGATACTCTTATCGATCCGGTCGAGAATATAGAAGGTTTCATTGCCGAAACCTTTAAGATTGATGACTGGCCCGCTGCCGTCACTTTCCGCAGTGTGGTTGAAGACGACATCCAAGATCACGCCGATGCCGGCCCGATGCAGGGCCTTGACCATATCCCTGAACTCGGTGCGATGGGTGCCCGCCTCAGGTGAGATGCAGTAACCGGGGTGGGGCGAGAAAAAGCTGTGGGTACTGTAGCCCCAGTAATTGGTCAGCCCCTTCCCTGAGACTTGCTCGGGTACGTCCTGGACGTCAAAGGCCATCACTGGCATCAGCTCCACATGGGTGATGCCGAGGGATTCTAGATAGGGGATTTTCTCCACGATGCCAGTGAAGGTCCCTGGGAAGCGAACACCCGATGAGGTGTGGCGGGTAAAGCCGCCTACGTGCAGCTCGTAGACGATCATCCGCTCGCTAGGAAGATACAGTGGGGTATCCCCCTCCCAGTCATAGTCGTCCGCGAGCACTATCGCCCGTGGTGAGTCATGGGGTTTGACACCGTTGCGTTGACGTTCCCAGCGATCCCAGCTGTCGGTAGTTACGGCCTGGCCCCAAGGGTCGACCAATTCCACCTGCGGATCGAAACGCCAGCCCCGGCCTTGGGGGTCGTTGGGACCATCCATGCGCCAAGTGTAGTGAGTCCCTGGCGGCAGACTCACCACTAGCACATGCCAGGAGAAGAAGGTGTGATTGATTTCCGGGTCCAGATGGATGATCTGGAACGGCTCCAGGCTACGGGCATTCTCGTACAGCAGCAGCTCGGCACCTGTAGCGTGACGGCTGTAGACGGAGAAATTGACACCTTCGTCTCCCAGCGTCGCACCAGCCGGATGACGGCAGCCGGGACGGGTCTCGTAGGGATCGGATGGTTTGCTCATCGCAGGCTCATGGGGATCAATGAATGATCGCCAAGTATATCATGGGACACTGGCTGTCCTATATGAGGTAGGGCAAACCACTGTGGTGAGTGCTTGTAAAGCATTTCGAAAACCCTGATAAATCCCTTTTTGATCTACGGATCATGTAGGTTTCCACGGATTGTTTCGTTTTTAATCTGTGAGAATCTGCGTAATCTACGGGTAGATAATGCTATTTTTACCCATCGTTCCCCGGGCGCATAGTGGTCAACGCGGCAGACCCGCCTGGTCCAGCTTGCGTGAGCACCCGGTGGTAGGCTCGGGCGGATAGTCCAAGTCGCTGGAGGGCTTGGCCCAACAAAGTACCTACCGCCAGCTCGGCCAGACCGACAACGGACAGCACCGACAGACCGCCCGTGAGGTGTACCTCCACGATTACGGCCGCGGGCCCCTCTGGGTTCCCTCCCGCGCGTGGCTGTTGGAGGACACAGAGACTCAAGTAGGTCCTGTAACCGACTCGTGTGCGGTGGACTGCTGTTGCAGTCTTTCACTGTAACCGGACGATTGCTCCAGCTCCGCTACCAGTGCCTCGAGTCGTTCCAACTTCTCGCGGGTACGCCCGAGCACTGCTACCTGGACGTCGAATTCCTCACGGGTAACCAAATCCAGCTTGGCCAACCCACTTTCGAGGGACACCCGCAAATTGCGATTGATATCTTCCTGTAACGTCTGCAGGCCCTTGGGGAGCCTCTCGAAGAGGCGTTGGGCAAGGTCATCCAGCTGTTTGTTGGGGACCAACATATATAAGGAACCTTGGCGGTTTGTTGTTTAAACCCTAATTATACACCCACTATCCAGGCGTCTTTCGATCCGGCTACCAGTCGTCTGCAGGGCAGGCTGTGCCCATTGATTGCCGGCTGTGCTCACCGGTGACCCCCTCGGTTGAAATGAGGGTAGGGGATAGCTTGAACTACAAAGGCGCGAGGGATACGGGGGTAATCGCCAACTCCAAATAGCAATCCTGAACTATTTGGCGTTGTTTGGAGGGTTGGAGTATTGTGCTTGATGCAGCTTCCTAACGCAACCTAACATCTATATTACTTAACCTGTACTGCCTGCACGCGCAGTATCTCGCGTCGGGTGTAGGCTACGTTAGCCGCGTGGGTAAAGACTTCGGGGGTATGGCGTCTAATGCGGCGTAACGCAACACGACTACGAATCCCCCGAATCGACGCGAATCCCCCCTATCGGTACAAAAAAGCCAATTTGCGCCGATTCGCAGTTTCTCCTTCAGTTGAGCTCCTATAGAAAACCTACTACGCCTTTACGGTTTAAAAATATCTAGCAGCCAGCGACTGGTGGTTGGAGGCTATAGTTATAGTTGATGCGTCCCCGCCTTGAGAGCGCCATAATGGTGCAACAATGTAGGAGAATCGCATTAGAGTTCGTTTCTCAAGAACAGCCGAGTAGGCTGGCATACTAAGTGCGTATAGACCGCTTTATACATTGCCTTGTGCCATGATTGTAATCCGGTTATCGCCGCTGTGTCTCTGACAGATGCCCGCTGGTCCGAGAGGCTTGAACAGCATAGGATGTTGAGAGAGTTTGCCATGACCTGCGGCATTGTATTTATCCTTGGGTTCCGTGGGCACGGCCCCGGCAGCCCCGGGGGGATCCCCCATGACGTCGGTGCCGCCCAGGTCCTGAGTTAGCTAACCACACATTCCGGGGCGGTCGCGGTATGGCCGTCCTTTACCGAAGGAGTTTTCCATCAATGAAGCTAGTTACCGCCAGCATCAAACCCTTCAAGCTCGACGATGTGCGCGAGGCCCTCGCCGCCGTAGGCGTCTCGGGAATAACCGTCATTGAAGTCAAAGGCTTCGGTCGCCAAAAGGGGCACACGGAGCTCTACCGGGGTGCCGAATATGTGGTGGACTTCCTGCCCAAGATCAAGCTGGAAATCGCCGTAGACGACCCCCTGGTAGATCAAGTCATTGAGGCTATTACCAACACCGCCCGCACCGGCAAGATCGGCGACGGCAAGATCTTCGTCTTTGATCTCCATCAGGTCATCCGCATTCGCACCGGCGAGACCGGTCCGAACGCCCTTTAGGCATCAGCCGTACTGCAAAGAGGATTACCCAGAGTGGAACCGTTAACCAACGTGACCGAACTCGCCTATGCACTCGATACCTTCTATTTCCTCCTCTCTGGCACTCTGGTTATGTGGATGGCCGCCGGCTTCACCATGCTCGAGGCCGGCCTTGTCCGCGCTAAGAACACCACCGAGATCCTGACCAAGAACGTTGCCCTGTTCGCCATCGCCTGTACCATGTACATGCTCATGGGCTACAATATTATGTACCCGGGCGACGGTTTTGCTGGCGGCTTCGTCCCCGGCTTCGATCTCAGCTTTATGTTTGGGGGTGACCACTCCGCCGAGAAAGTACTCGCCAGTAACGGGGAAACCTATTACTCTGGCATGGCCGACTTTTTCTTCCAGGTGGTATTCGTTGCTACGGCCATGTCCATCGTCTCCGGTGCGGTAGCGGAGCGCATGAAGCTGTGGGCCTTCCTGCTGTTCGCCGTCGTCATGACTGGCTTCATCTACCCGGTCCAGGGTTACTGGAAGTGGGGCGGTGGCTTTCTCGAAGGGTTCGGCTTCAAGGACTTTGCCGGCTCCGGTGTCGTGCATCTGTGCGGTGGTTCAGCGGCCTTGGCCGGTGTACTCCTGCTCGGCGCGCGCAAAGGCAAATACGGTAAGGACGGGTCTACCAATGCCATTCCGGGAGCCAATATGCCGCTGGCTACCCTGGGTACTTTCATCCTCTTGCTGGGTTGGTTCGGCTTCAACGGCGGCTCGGAGCTCAAGGTTTCCGACGTCGACGAGGCCAACTCCGTAGCGGCGGTGTTTGTCAACACCAATATGGCTGCTGCTGGCGGTTTGGTGGCGGCCCTGATCACGGCACGCATCCTGTTCGGCAGGGCGGACTTGACCATGACCCTAAACGGCGCTCTAGCCGGTCTGGTAGCCATCACCGCCGAGCCCCTGACCCCAGTGCCCCTGGTGGCAACCCTCATCGGCGCCGTCGGTGGTGTAGTCGTAGTTTTCTCCATCATCACCTTGGACAAGCTACGTATCGATGACCCGGTGGGCGCCATCTCCGTCCACGGCGTAGTGGGTATGTGGGGTCTGCTTGCAGTGCCCATCACTAATGCTAAGGCGAGCGTCGGTGTCCAACTCATCGGCCTTGGGATCATCCTAGGTTGGGTCTTCGTGACCTCCTTCATGACTTGGCTCATCATTAAGCTCATCATGGGCATTCGGGTGAGCGAGGAAGAAGAGTGGGAAGGTGTGGATATCGGCGAGTGTGGGTTGGAGGCCTATCCCGAATTCGTCGGGGCCAAGGGATCCGGGATTTAAAACCCACCGTTCCTCAATAAGTGTGGAGCGGGGCCTGCGGGCCCCGCTTCCGAGAGGCTTAAATTGTCAGCGTCCAGTCAGCAATGTTCAGTTATTTCAGCAGACTCATTTGGCTGCAGGCCGAAAGCTAGTAACTGGAGATCGGTAGCCTGGGGGGAGGCTCGATTACGCACTGTGAGTCGGGGGGTAATGATGCTCATGATACTGCAGGAACAGAAGGGTGTTTTAAGACCAGGTGGAGCAAGAGCAATTCCGCCACCGAGTAGCCGCCTATCTTCGTCAGACATTGCCTGAAGAAACGGCGGTGTACGATTTGGTGCACAAGTGTTTTGCAATGCCGGGGATCAATCCCGAGGGGGGTAAGCTTGGGGCATTTGTCGACGGCTTCAATGAAGCCTTACTCGACACCAGCTAAGGGGTAAACAAGCAACTTTGTCATGGAGAGTGAGGGATGGGTGCCCTTATCCGATTGCTACCTGATAAGTCCTGCCAGATTGTAAACACATTTTTTGGGGCTGTCCTAGCTAAGGACGTTTTTGTCTCGAATTCACCCATGTCTTTAATTGGTTAAGCAGTTCTCGGTGATCACCTCCATTGAACCGCCATTCGCACTCCTTTAGGAACAGGTGA
>Ga0056114_1000099_pt1 | contig 21965 bp, 8 predicted proteins | sample WorMetHERISLAND1_FD_77005 | JGI IMG/M metagenome (GOLD analysis project Ga0056114, IMG submission 77005) | Marine gutless worms symbiont microbial communities from Max Planck institute for Marine Microbiology, Germany - Olavius loisae HERON... ...
ACTTATAACCATGTCCTCTGGTACGTGAGGCAGGACGGATATTTAAACTATCATTAATATCTATATCAACATGCCCAAAAACAATCTTATAGCACCAGATAAGATCAGTAACAAGACGACGCACTTGTAGACAAATCATCTTTATAGTTGTTCAGATCAGAAACTGAATTGCATAGAGAACATGACGCAGATAACAAAAAAAATTCTAGATGGTACTTCAGAAACTGATTCTAAAAGTACCGTCTTGGCAGTACATTAGTCAGAACTGTTTAAACAAAGCTATTTAGCACTGTTTAAAATTCGGCCTGGTAAGGCACATAATAAACCAGGACAGCTAGCACTTTAGCGGGGGTTTGACAGAAGCTGAAAAGTGGGAAATCGGAATTTGGGACAAGTGAAGATTTACGGGCACTATACCATGCGTAGTATCTAAAAGTGTCATTTTATTGGCAGACATGCCGAACTGATGTGCCAGCCATGCTGTAGCAAGTACATTAAATAGGCAGACATTATTGATTGACTAAAACTAACCCTAACCTAGCCTAGCCTAGCCTAGCCTAATGATAAGCCTCATTACATTATATTAGTTGCTTATTTGTCAGTAGCAAAAGAATCTGGTTGCACCTTCTTGCAATTAAATATCTTAATTGTAGTTTCTTGCCAGATTTTCATTCCTCCAATCACTATCTGCGACTTCGTAGTTATGTTCTCAGTTTTGGAGTTAACTCAGATTAGGCCTGCTGTAGCTAATCCTAGGCATGTTTTTTACTTAATTTCCTGTGTAGATATATAAGCCAAAGTAAAATACGACTTCCTCGAGATTTGCTGCTAGATCCGATGTTGCTATAGCAGCATGTCGATGGCAATTTTTGGTAGTGGATACCCAAAAATGTAACTTGTCATGCATTCATGACAGCAACCTGAAAAAGACATTGTTGTCACACTGATGCTTTCATTATAGTGTCGTCAATAGTAATACCAAAGCTGTCCAGACATAAGCACCAATCCTCACCAAACCATCAGGTTGCCATGTTGTGAGCAGAGCTGGCAAAACGTGGCAAAGACAGATCTTGCTCGCAGTTTCTCATTAGTTCTATGAGTTGCTAGTGAGAACTCTCGAGAATCTCGTAGAACTGAAAGTAAAAGATGTGTCTTGCTTGATGTTTCATGTTGTGGATGTTGGCAGATGGGCTGGGGCGATCTGGGTTGCTATGGCAACCCATCTCGCGAGACGCCACATCTGGAAAAGATGGCAGAAGAGGGCATGCTCTTCACTGACTTCTACACAGCAAGTGCTATATGCTCTCCATGTATGTTCTATGTTCATTGCAGACCACCAGTCAGAGACGTATTCATTTGTGCTATGCTTGTTTGCCTCCTTACCATCTGCTGTCTAATGAGAATTCTTTGCATTTTTCGAATAGTTTCTGTTTTCTTTAGCATCATATTGGTCAGGCTTGTATTATAAAATTTGACCAATAATCTTGTAGAATTATTTTTTTATTTTCTCAACGACTGTTTAGTAGAATTTTGATGTGAAGTTTGACGTCTTTGTGATTCATATCTACATATAAGCGCTAAGCATCAAGGAAGTCAGTAGTTCTTGTATTACAATCACTGACAGAACGAAATGCTATTACAATGATTGAGTGACATAATAAGTACACATTTATACAAAACGTCTGTCAATAAACATCAGTAAGCGGCAATATCATTAAACAGACAAATGTCAATAAATGTCAGTGTACAGCATGCGGATGAGGAAATGTTTCTTAAATGTTTCTGACTTATTAACTTAGCATTGACTGCCTGTGTGCACTTAAAAAATGTTTCCTTGTAAAACTGCCGTTGGCAGAAGAAGGTTTGAAGACAGTCCTTCTTCTTGAGACTGTCAGTCTATCAGACACAGTTTACCATGAAACATCGTCATTCAATGACTGGCAGTTTACAGCATACCAGTACTACAGTGTGAGTCCAAAAATGTCCCCCCCCCGAGGTTATTTGATTTTTTTCCATTGTTCACAAACAGTTAAGAATTTTTAATCGATTTTTACACATCTATTTATACGTTCCTATGCATGCTAGATTACAAATTTTTATTCAATTATCTCCAACTTTGACGTAGTTATGCCATATTAAGCGCGACTACCTAGTTCACATAATATGCTCAAAATGTTCAAAACGCGCCAAAACGCACGCATTCAGATGTTTGCGTAAGTCATTGATAGCTTTGTTGATCGTTGTCTGTGGCAAGTCACTATAAAATAAATACTTTTATACTGTCCACAAACATGTCGGATATGACGTGACGTCAACAGTGACGTCATTTGCTCAGTAAGCAAACTTAGAAGTTAAACTTCTAGTGAAATGTAAAAATTCGTTGGGTGGTCGCACTTAGTATGGCATAACTCCGTCAGAGTTGGAGATAATTGAATAAAAATTTGTAGTCTAGTGTAGAAAGGAACATATAATAGGTGTGTAAAAATTGATTAAAAATTCCCAGTCTGTTTGGGGAAAAATGTCAGAAAACCGCGGGGGGGATTTTTTGACTCACACTGTATAAATGTAGGCCTAAACGTCGACTAGATTAACAAGCATTCCAGAGCAAAAGCTGAAAAGACATATTGGTGTAATAAAGAACAAGAAGCCCAGCTGTTCCCGAGGAAGCTGAGCGTTATCGTCACTAGACATAAATCTGTTGACATTGAAATGTTGCTTTTTAACACATACAGTTGTGCATCACAGACAGACAGAATTATAACTAGTAGTCAAGCACACTGCAGTAGTGCTCAGTTAATAACAGATTCTGTAACTGCTTAAGATCTATAAATCAAGAAGCTGGTTATTATGGGTGATAGAAAAATTGGCATTTGCTATTAAGTCTGTGCATTAGTATGAAAGGAATGAATGTTGAATGATTGAATGATAAACTGCTGCTGTATATTGTTTTGAAGTGACTGCTAGAATACTTACTTGGTGATTACACTGTGTAGCATGCTGTCAGTTTGTGACTGGTTGATGTGCTATGCAATGGCTGCAGAACAGGAAGTGGACATCATGGTAATAGTGGCCCATTTAGCATGGCTGAATCAGTGGCAGTAAATTGCAGCTAGACTCAGTAATTGCAATAAATTGATGTAGATGTCAGCCTAGTGGCATCAGCAGCAGTAGCAATGCAGGTACTACTTATAGTGGTTTTTCAGTTTTGTCTACATTGTTGTAATATTTTATTATCTAGAATACAGAAAAACTAACAGTGAAATTTTGTGTGTATTTCTGTCAAAATTGGCTTTTACAGCGTTAGATCTGGAAAGCTAAAAAATTTTGCACAGTAACCTGCCTTGGGAGGAAGGCTCCGCAATTGGTTTGATGGATCACAAAAAAATTTGGGGATGAGGGTTGGGGAATCAGTCTTTTTTCCATTGCTATAGCTTGAATACCAGTTATTTTAGAGTGGCACAACTTGGCTTCAATGTTAATTGCAGTGACACATGTGGCATCATGAGTCCTGGATGCAAGCTGAACTGAGCAACTAAACAAGTTAGTTGATTATAAATATTGTTAAGTGTAATATCACTGTAGACTGCATGCAACATTTTCTGTTAGTATCATCTCTTTTTTTTGCAATGTTGTCAGCTCGTGCATCACTACTGTCTGGTCGCCTGCCAGTGCGTAATGGCTTCTATTCGTCGCAGCATGCAAGAAACTGTAAGTCTTTCACAGTCATCATGCTGGTTGCCTTGTTAACTGTGAAAAATATTTCATCTCTTGTTTGAAACAAAATATGATTAGACTAAGGTGGTTGCTGACTAACTAACAGTTATTTACAAAACGTAGGTTAGTTTTGCTTGAGTTGGCAATGACATGTCGTCATTCATTGTATTTGCTGTTAGGACACATCCATAGCAAAGTGTGTGATTGCTAACAAACACTGCTCTTTCTGTGTGTGTGGTGGATTTGGCTGTAATATTAGGAATAAATCAGTGAGCAACTAAGTGAATAATTTAAACGTGACTAAAGTTTTAATAATAATCAGGATGCATTAGTGGAAAACAGGATGGCTTTTATGTGGCCACTTGTCAGATTATTATTATGATATGCTAGCATGCAGCATCTTTGATAGCAGTGCACATGACCTCATGACTGTTGGATTTATGTTACATCATTTATGTTGTCTTATATTAGTCTGCTTTAGTTCCTGCTTCTGACTTACAGTTGTACAACACATCTTATTGGAGTTTTTTTGTGCAGCCTTACGTGTTGATTGTTCGCTTTTCAGATGTGATATTGCATCTACCAGTTTTCTACTTATCTGGCACTAATTATTTTGACTGAGACATCCCCGATACCATCAGGAACACAGCTGGTGGATTATATCTAGGTTGCCAGAAATTATTTACAGCTGACATTGGAAGTTAGTTGAAGCAAACTATCGTTGTATCTAGTTACTAATGTTTGTTGATTTAAAAATATTCTCTGTTATACGATGTCTAGTTGTCTGTTGTACGTGTTCTAGCTTATACTCCCCAGGAAGTGATTGGCGGCATTAATGATTCAGAAATTCTCTTCTCTGAACTGTTGCAAAAAGCTGGTTATCGCACCAAAATTGTTGGCAAATGGTAAGAGGCAGTTTTTCTTTGCTGCACTTGTCATTTTTATGATTTTCTGTGCAAATTTTTTAATGCAAGTCTATGCACTGTGGAAGTAGACTAATGTTTATATTGTCTCTGACTGTAACTGTTGTTGTTTGACTTTTACTTTGTATAAATAAATAGTTTTCCATGAGCATTATAACACTGTTCTCTGTAATGATGTCACTCATTGTAATGTGTTTTGTTATTCTTGCCAAATATTGATGTGATTGCAGGCATCTGGGTCATTTGCCTCATTATCTGCCGTTGAAACACGGCTTTGATGAGTGGTTTGGTGCACCCAACTGCCACTACCGGTTTGACAACCGATTCATTCCAAACATACCTGTGTACCGGGATGATCACATGACTGGCAGGTGAGGTAATCACATGGTACAGGTGAGGTTATCACGTGGCACAGGTGTGGTATTGTGTTTCAGACTATCCTTGCTTTGTAGTCTGTTATCAATTGATAAGATGGTAGATTATAACCCTGATTTCAGATATTTATGTTTCTTAGAGTTGAGTCTTTCGGTTAATGTTATGTTGAACATCTGCCGCTAAGTCTTTGTACTGAACAACTACTTACGATCTATCTAAAGTTGTATAAAGCCTATGACACATAGAAATGTTTTCTTCCGAAAATGGCGTTCGAAAGAAACACCTTCCCCGTTAGTTTGGCTTTAGCTCATACATACTGCTGTGCAAGCTGCATCAACACACACAATAACTGCACCTTGTCATGGATATGTTACATGTCGATTTCTGATGTTCATTGATGTTCTAATCTCTTTGATCTCTCAGTTGTATTCTACGTCTTTAAGTTGATGCTGGCAGATAGCTACTTATTTTATGTTTAGTTTGGTGAGCTTTGCTATAAATTTTAATGTATAGAACGCCATACAATACGTGTTGTTGTTGCTGTGCTAGGTATTATGAAGACTATAAGATTGATGAGGTGAAAGGATTGTCAAACTTAACACAGATCTACATTGAGGTACTTTCTTCTTCAGTCATTAACAAAACGTTGTGCTGAAAAAATGGACAAATCATCTGAAACATAAATGAAATGAAACATAAATGAAGAGGAAGTTTTTGTTTTGTTGAGTTAGAGTGTTATACAAAACACAGCAAGTCCCTTAGTCTGCAATAATATGCGGTGACTAGGGGCCAGCTCCCACAGAGGGCAGGGTCACTAGGCCTGAACGGCGTGGGGATGCCACCACGGTACCCCCTCGAAAAACTACAATTAAAGGTATTTCATAAAATTATTTTGTAGTGCTGTATTTTAGTTCTAAGTAACTGAAGAGTAATTTTTTAACATAGCAGACATCGCAGGTACACAGAAATAGTTGCTGCAGTTAATCACTAGCTTTCAGAACATGACTGAATTGTATTTTCAACAGAATTTTTACTACTCTTAATGTATTTCGTATCTGGAGTAAGTCTTAATGTTTTCTGATTATTCTATAAACAGCCTTCATATCATGATAATTTCATTTACTCTGTCAGTGGCTAAAAAAGTTTTAGCTTCCTGAATACTGTCACGTCTTTGGACACCCTGAAAAGTTTTTGGATGCTTTGAAGATATTGTGAATACAGTTGTTTGTTGGACTGTGTAGGAAGCGTTGCGTTTTATTGAAAAAGAAGCGAATGCAAAGCAACCGTTTCTACTCTACTGGACACCAGATGCGACGCATACTCCCCTTTATGCGTCCGAGAAGTTCCGTAGTCGCAGTTCTCGTGGCCTGTATGTTTAATTGTTTATTTGAATATTAATACATTTATTGCTAAGTGATACTGGACTTAAGTGTACATACGCTCGTAGGTCAGTAAGTGTTTGGTGTTACTGCTATGAAGCTGTCTGTTCCATAGTTTACTTTAGTTCCAGGTAATCACATACAGTGAAATGCTTATTACTGTCGTTACTATCTCACATGAATGCTGAGAAATTTTGTGCAGTTACTGAGCCTCGAAACTATCTTCGATGTGTTAACGATTAGTGCAAATGAAGTGTGGTTTTCATGTCTGTTGTGTAAATGTCTGATCATCACTGCCAGCTGCAGCAAGACAAGCCAAGTCTGTTCATTGAGTTTCAGACTTGTTAGTTTCAGAGTGACCGGATGTCAAGCATTACAAATGGCGGCTTAACCCGGTCTGGCACAGGATGCTTTATAGCTGTACCCATGTGGCAACAGTGGGCGTCAAAGGACTAATCTGTGACCAATGCAGCAGCTCACATTAGTGGCCATCAGTCACTTCACATCCTAGAAGCTACAATCACCGAGCGTCGTCTAATGATCTCTAAAAAGTGTGCAATTCTGCCGTTTAATACTGTGTAGTCAAACTGGCCTAAACTGATTGCTATGCCGGTCTTGATAACATAGAAGAGGGACCTAATGCTGCTGCTGCTGCTGCTGTGTCAGGTATGGTGATGCCGTGATGGAGTTAGACGCTGGTGTTGGTGAGATTGTTAGCAAGCTTCGTCAGCTCAAGATCGATCACAATACGTTCGTCTTCTTCTCTTCAGACAACGGCGCTGCTACGTATGCCTTCACTGAAGGTTTGTTACTATGAATACTCAATTGCACACAACATCTAGGGCAGACCTGCTACTTGACATTGCACTAGAAGATGTTGCATATATGTTACTTTAGACAGGTTTCGGGTGTGCCAAAACAGAATATAATTATTGTGCAAAATTGAGCTACATTTTAATTAGATCTGTGAAGCAATTAATTTTTTAATCACTTTAACACATAGGATTAATTATTTTAATCTTGTGTTAATGTGTTAATTAATACATGAATTCAACAGGTCCATTTAATTTGTATGTTGCCGTCATTGAACGACTGCACGTCTCATCTACAAGATGCAACTACTGTCGAACTTGCATTCAATTTATTTGCTTGCAATCTGAAGTTATTAGAGTAGTGCTGCAACTGCAACATATTAATTAATTGAATATTATTGGATCGTCAAATAACCACAGTTTAATTGAATAGTGGAACTCCTGCTTCATAGAATTTATGTATGTGAGTTTATTTTTTACAGCATTAAATTTTTTAATCACAATTTCTTAACGTGTTAAGTTTACGTGTTAATTCGACATCTCTGGTTTATGGACTTAGAATTTTTTCCTCAAAAATACTTTATAGTGGGGATGCACTTAAACTACATTAAACGTTAGAGTTTCATAAATGTTATACAGTGACTATACAGTGAGCTGGTGGTGGGGGATTTCATATTAGTGCTGGGACTGCTGGGTTAGTTTTAAACTGAAACCAAAACAGTGCTGAACTGAAACCGCATTTTTTTTTGTAAAATAAAGACGGAAACTGAACCATGTTTTTTTAAGGTTAAAACCATCACAGCATTGTTTCACATACGTAGTTGTGTCTGACAAGCTTAATAATCACACAGCATGTTACCTGTACAGCAACTACAATAATTCTCAGATATATTATATGCTTAACCCTTTGACGCCCACTGTTGCCGTATGGGTACAGCTATAAAGCATCCTGTGCCAGAACGGGTTAAGCTGTCATTTGTAATTTTTGACATCCAGGCACTCTGTTGCTCAGCCCTGAATGGTTCCATCCATCTCAAGCGATCGGGACGGCTCGTTTTAATGCAGACAATGTGGCATATTTATTAACCGATTATGGCTACAACTGAGTGGTAGCTTGGTTGTTTCATGAAGAGCATGATGTGTGTGGTCAGGTGGTAGCAATGGTCCGTTTCTGTGTGGTAAGCAGACAACGTTTGAAGGTGGAATGCGTGAACCTGCTATTGCCTGGTGGCCAGGAAGGATTGAGCCTGGACAGGTGACCAATATTGATTGTTGCCTTGGTAACAGATTGATTATTATTGCCTGTGTAAGTCTGGCTGGTGACTGTTGTGTTTAAAAACACTCACCTCGTGTATTGAGTTGTTGACTGACGTTCGGTTTCCAAGTACTGCTGCAATGAATGCATCAGTGTTCCAGTTAGAATACTGTGGCAATTTTAGCATTAAATTTGACACGGTGAATTTTCAGTGAATCATGTGGCACAACAGTGAGAGCTGGTTTGGATGATTTCAGCTGAACTGAATGTACATGGAATTTGCATGGGTTCAGCTGCATTATGGTTCATTTAGCTATTAGCTGTCACCTATAAAATAACAGCATTTAAAAACTGTCACAATTGGTTCAAGTGTGTGGTGTATTGTGTGTAAACGTGACATACATTATGCTACTTACAGACGGTCTGACTTGAAGAGACAAGACGGCATTGGTCACATTATGTCAGCTAGCAGAACAATTATTTTTCTTATTTTACGGGTGCCTTCGTCGCCGTGGTATTCAGCACTGCACGACTGCACCTTCATCTGCCTGATGAAGCCTGTGGAGGCCACTGTCGAGTCTTTGGTGTTTGGACAAGAGTCGACTATGTGGTTCATGGTCTGTAGCTCTCCACATTCACAAAGCTCTGATGTGATGAGCTTCCATTTGTGCAGATTTGCACAACTTTAGCCTTTTTCCTTTTGAAAGCGATTCAGCAGTGTCCATGAGCAGTGTGGCAGGTTAAAGCCATAATGTCGATGGTAGGATCAGGTACAAGACCACAGTTGACCACAGCCAGTCTTCTTCCCATTGCTCCTGTGCAGATGATTCAGACCACATTGGCAGACCAGTACATAGTGTAGATGAAATCTTCTATGCAGATGTTGTATCATGATGATACAATATCTCCATAGAAGCTGAGTGATGTTGTCAGTGCGTCTTCTTGTGTATGTCGACTGATTACGGCCCGTCTCTGTTGCGTAGGTGTCGGACCAAATGAGTGGTCTCATGGACATCTACCCAACAGTTGTGGAGTTGGCAGGACTTGAACTACCAGAAGGAATCTTCTTTGATGGAGAAAGTCTGGTGGAGACGTTGTTCAACCAGACTGAAACAGAAAGGTCAGTGTATGTGGTGGCATGTTCTGTGTTGTGTATTGTGGCTGGCTGTAATACTTAGAATGAGTTGTATGATCTCTGAGTGGTAAATATGTTAATGTAATGCTTAATATGTTATGTCATTCCTATCTAAAGATAAACTATGCATGTAATTTTAAAATGTTTTTCAAGGGAGCCTATAGGAAGTCACCACCGTGCTACTTAGGGAACCATCTCAAACCCCCTACGACATCCCTTCCCCCAAAGTGAGGGCTCACAACCCCCAGTCAAAACTTGTGCCACAAATTGTGGCCAAATGGTTCCAGATACAACGGTGGTTTGTATTGACAGCCTATGGGAACACATTGTCGACCCCCCTATAGGCACCCCTTGTCCAAAAAGAGGGTAGTCAAAAAAATTAAATTGAAAACTGCTCCAAAATCGTAACAGATATCTAAGGTCTTTGTATACACAACCTGTAGGAACTCACTGACGCCCCGTCTGACACCACCAATGCCCACCCCATAGGCACCCTTTCCCTGAAATTTGGGAACATGCTGAGCATCGTCTTTGTTGTAAGTTACCTCATCTTCTGGTAACATTACCAGTGACAGAATGCTTGTAGATTTTTTAATGGATTCACATGCACAGTAAAGACAATATATACTGAAAATGGCTGTACGTTCATTGATTTGAGCCACTCAGTGGTGTGTGAGTCTAAGCATGCCAAATATCTCATTAGCTTTCATTGCTACTCTAGCATAGAACTTACTTGTAACATGGTTTTTAAAGTAATACTGAAACTTTAGAAGAATTTTGTGACGTGTGCTATTGCACTATTTTGGCAAAATAGAACTACAATATATTACAAAACTTTGTAAAATTATCAACGGCTTTTGTGTGCTGTGAATGTACTTTGAAACTAACTAACTGTGTAATGTACGTTAGAAATAGTTTTGATATTGAATATCAACTTTCGATGTCTTTGAAACTACAGAGCAATGTTTTATTATCGCGGTGACACGCTGTTTAACCTCCGATACGGTCATTACAAGGCACATTTCTATACGTGGGCTACACCTCAGGCAGCAATCGACATTGTGAGCTTAACATTGCTTTGAACTTGAATATTGTGAAATTCATGATTATTTATTTGCTTAATAATGATACTGCAAAATGTAACAACAGTCTGTTGTACCTCTGCAGTGAAGGCGGCAATGCTTGATCGACGGCAGCATGCTACTCTTGAGTCAGTCATTGTTAATCAACTCCCAGTCTGCTAGAACTTTCAGTTCTACGTAACGTTGTATTAACTTCTTAATAGAAACTGTCCTGTTTGCTAACCAATACTGTATGGTCCCGTCATGCTCGACAATCTCTGAAGCAGTGATCCACTGTCACTGTTGAGCACTAAGACTGGCAAACAGTCAAACATGCCAGCCCCTCGGCATGAGGACATTCATGCCGGAGAAGACGTGCACAGTTCAGAAGACTTGGTTGTAGCTATGGTTAGTTTTGTTGAATTGTTTGAGAAGGCTGGGTATGTTGCACCAGTCGAGAGATTGGCTGGAAACATTGTCTGTGTAATGGCCTTTAATGGTTGTTAAACCCTACCTTACCTTAAACCGTACTGACTATTAAAGTTGGAGAATGCAACAGTCTGGATTCTGGAGTTATCATATCATGCCATACCGGTATATCTTCATCTTGATTGCAGCTCATCCGTGTAATTGACGTGAGAAACATTAAATTTTATACTCTTGCCGCACTTCACTTTTCACTGCAATGCCCTTGAACATCATTGCAGTCTTTCACTTCATATGATGTGGAAATCGAGGTAACTAGACCTTGAGACGTTGCTTGCATGCAGGGCTACCACTACTGTCCTGGGCAGCATATCGAAGGAGTTACAACGAAGAATCTGACGGATTATTCACATCAGCCGCTGTTGTTCCATGTCGGTCGAGATCCTGGCGAGAAGTTTCCAATACGGTTATTATTCCTAAATTGTATTTACTGCTTTGTTTCCTAGTGCTGCTTATATTAGAAAAACATTATATTTTGCTGCCCTTGAATTATGTGATTTCATATCTAAGTTCATTGTTTTCCACCCGACCTACGCTCACCGCACATCAGTCGCCAACAGTTCCGATCCAAGCTGAAAACTCATCTGTTCCGACAAGCCTACAACACTGCATGATTCCTCTGAGAACAGTTCGCTGAAGAGTGAAACTTTGTAATTGTAATTCTATTCGCCCTTGTAATGACTTTGTCCTGTTACGGCGCGTTAGAAATTGTCTGTGTATTATTATTATTATTATTTTTCAAGACGTAAAACAGCTCAGACATTACAGTAATTTTATGTGATCAAATATTATGAAATATCAGAAATAAAAGTCTTTAGTAGATTTGATTTTTTCTGCCGTTTCTTCACACATTTAAATAGTACTACGTAGGGTCCAAAAACTAAACAAAACGAACTGTTTCTAATGGCTTAGTGATGCACATATCACAAGTTCTCATTTCCAAGAGAGAATAGACGTTATTATTATTATTATTATTATTGCAAATCTTCAAAGTAATTTGAACATTTGCACGTTTAATTTTATGTATGTTTGGTGGAAACTGATCTGTGACAGATCCCGATATACTTCTGATTCTACTGAATATTTTTTTTGTTTTGCAGTCCGGGAACAGTTGAATACCGCGAGTCTATAACAATAATCAACCGTATCCTGGAGGATCACAAGTCCACAATGGTGTTTGCAAAGCCAGACTTGGATTGGTGTGACCTGGCTATACAGGTCTCCATCTATTTGCTGTATTACTTTCATGTGACATGAATTGTTCTGAATAACTGTCAGTGCCTCAATGTGACATTTTACTTTACTATAGTGGCTTGAAGCAAAATAAAGAAAAAAGGAAAAAGAAACCATGCTGGATGCGGTTTAACGACGTCATCACAGATGGCGCTATGCACGTCAGGCTGCCCGGATGTCAAAAATTACAAATGACGGCTTAACCTGGTCTGGCATAGGATGCTTTATAGCTGTACCCATATGGCAACAGTGGGCGTCAAAGGGTTAACTGCATTAGTTATCATGAACTGTCTGAAATCTGTGAGATAATTTCTGTGATACATCACAGTCGACACTGGCAGTCGTTTGACATGTACATAATCTGGCTTTGGTGTGTAGAACTGGTCTCCACCTGGCTGCGAGAAAGTGAATCGTTGTATGCCTTCACCGATGTCGAAGCCATATCGTTGTAACTGGCCGTATTGAGATCAGCCACGTCTGCATAATCACCTGTGTCTTACTATTCCAACTAGTTGATACCATGTTTTGTTTTGTGCAGTGTGCACATGAATAGTGCTGATTTCTACCCAAATTGCTCGGGGTTTTTCTATAACTACCGTATTATAGCATATCTCTAACTCCACTGCAAAATGCGCATTTGCTACACGGTACTGTACTAGAAATGGATGGTATTTAGTTTGATAATTAAAACTTAAGGTTCACGCAGCTCCTTCAAATAGAGGTCTCTAAGCCCTGTGAAATTTTCAGTGACTTTTTCGAACTCTCATTTGGTGAGTTTTTTGTGCACTTTTCCCCCATGAATAAAGTTGGTCCCTAGTTATTGCTGCCATCTAATCCTGAAGACTTAAACATCTAAAGCAGCCGTGTACAGTCTTGTTATAACCTAGCTGTGTCAAACACCCATGCTTTTTGACATGAATGAAATTGCATGATGAAGGTACTGAGTTGAGTTCAGGTGCAAAGCCGTATAATTAAGGTAATCAAATTAAATAGTGTTAACGTTACACATATACTGTGAAAACTATGTTTTTGTTCTTATTTATTTGATGTGAAACGACTGTGCCTTTGTGGGAGGTAATTCATTAGTGTGTGTTAATTCTAAAGACATTGATACAGTTGAGTAATGTGTTGCAACTGTAGTATGTGTACACCGACTTGAAGTTTCGCCTTACAGCACTAACCTGCTATGCCACAATTAAGTTGCCTGTAGCAGTGTGCAAGCTTGGCACTAAAAGTTATTTTATTACTGTCTGCAGCTGTTAACACTGTGAGTTTTAGAATTGTGTATTTTTACTTTCTACATTTGTACTACATGTTGCTGTCCATCGTAGGCTATGCAGTAATCTAGTCATGAATTTCTGTTTCGTATCATTGTTAACTTTTGTCAGTTTTTCTAATGTATGCTTCAATCTGTAAGTGATAGTAGTTTTTAGTGATTGTTTGACATAATAATTTATCATTTCCGAATGAGTGTGTTAATTGTATGGGTGTAATAGACTGGCATCAATGTAGGTTCAAAAACGTCACAAGCTCGCAGAAAACTAAGGAAAATAATCATAAAATACATGAAAACAACCACAGCAGTGAATAAGTAATGACAAGAAGCTCAGCTATCGCCGAGGCACCGCGCATCAGTGACATATTACACTGGAGCTTAAGTAAATGAATTCTCTGCAGTTGGACAAATGTACCGTTTTGAAATATTCGCCTTTACAAAGTATCGTGACCTTAAAACCGGGGTATCGGTCACTCAAGGTCATTAAGAATGACATCATTCGACAGGTCATATACGACTTCCTATTAATCTTCAGTAGTAACTATGGCTCTATCGTGCACCGTTTTTGACTTCTGATTTCTGAAAACACTGTGACCTTGAAATTCGTGTCAGCATAACTCGAGGTCATTGAAACTGGCACCATTCGATAGATTGCCTATTGTTTCCTATTAGCATCTCTCTTTGTCTCTAAAATACACAGTTTTTAGATATTTGCCCATGAAACGTACAGTGACCTTGAAACCTAGGTTAGTGGTCACTTGCATATGACGTCATATTCACATTCTATAGTAACATTGGTGCTAGCTATGCTTCTCAGACCATCATCCTATAAGTACAAGTACAAGACACTGTGGAGCCCTTCCAACAGTGATTTGAAGGTAAGATGCCCTTTCGTCGGTCAGTAGTCTGGGTCACGGATGGACCCAAAAGCCCACCTGTTCATCCAGGTCTACTACATGCCTTGAGATCTATTTAACAACTGAAATAAGGCAAAGAATAGACGGACAATACGGATGGGTCTTTTCTGTGAGGTTGAGTTGAGTACTAGGGATTAGCATCCCGCTCGACACACTCTCATTTAGGAGACCCTGTCATGGCCGCCAATCATTTAAAACTAAACATAGGCCTAGCTACGACCGAGAACAACAACAAAGTCTAAACAACCATGCAAGAAAACTACTAGCAAATACGCAAACTACAGAACAACATACAAAAATACAAACTAAATACTCTAACAACGACAGTAGATTAAAAATACACAAACTAAATGTCTCGAAACTTCATTTAACTGCGTCACTGCCCACACATGTAGTTATGCCGTGGACACAAAGCCCACACACGTGGACATGCCGAGGTGCTCAACGGTGGTGCTGGGTCAGATCTTGTCTGCCTCAGTGCTAATGGTGTCACCCTCAGTCGTCACCGTCCAGTCGTCCTCATCCCGACAAGCGTAGCACTTCCTCTGCACATCGTAAATACACTGTGTCTCTAAAACATCACACTTTTTACTTCACCAATAACCCCATTGAACCCTAACCAATTTGGATAATATTTACCAGAAATATACCTTAGACAAGACACCAGGTAACAAATGTATATTTTATAGTATACGGCACCACAACTGTTTCATGTGTACGCACTTTACTTTGCAACACGACAGTGTTCAACTTTGCCAGCGAACGCGGCAAAAGATGTCAAAATTGGACAGTTAGCGAATAAAAGCGATCCAGTGCTGATAAGACAGTCATACAGTTGCAGCAAGTGTTCAAAATTAAGTTTTGCTTTCACACAGGCCCACAACCGTTTTCGCCACTTATTTTAAAGATCATAGACAACTGCGAGCAAAGGGCTGTGTTAGCCCCTTGGGAGTTGGGGACCCTTTTAGATGAACGGGGGGCGGGGCAACGGGGCTGCCAGAGTACCGTTCTGTGTCCCGTTAACTGCACACTGGTAGGCACAGGTTGACTATCAGCTGCCCACATTGACCTACTAGGACCAGAGCCGTAGACAACGTAAATGAAGCGAAGGGGCACCAGTTTAGCGCGGGGAACCCGTCCGAACGCGAAAGATTTGGCAAATTTAGCGGGGGCACAGTCCTCCCCTTTGCCCCCCCCCCCAGGGCTACGGCCCTACCTAGGACAATCTGTAAGTCGCCGTGAAACTGTTAGACCTACCGACGCAGGTAGAGTGTTCAGAGGAATACATGCATGCTTCTTGTTTGTATCAGAAAGCAGCCGACGTCACCTGCTAGCGGAAGGGCGCGTGCTAGCACTGTTAATGTACATGCTAGTTGTAACAGAGAAATATACAGACGTGGACGTCTCTCCAGCACTCGACACAGTAGACACCCTTGCAGCCCTTGGTGGGACAGCGAACAAACGACCAGTCCTCCTCCTCACCACAGATCAGACAAGTCTGCCTCCCAACACCGAGATACAGCAGACACCAACACATGCGCGGGAACTGACGCCGTATCGCTGTCCAGAACCCGACATCCATCTGCGCAACAGCCGACAGATGTCAACAAAGAGCCAGCAGCGGGGCGGAGGCTGAGCTAGCTTGTTAATCTAATTGACACAGTCTGATTTCAGTCGGATTCTTTCACGACATTCCGATGATTCAGTTCAGTGTCTATCAATGAGTTACCAACACAAATCAAACAATGGCCTACGTATACATAGTTGTATCGTAGAATACAGCCATGAGTCTGCAAGGGGTTAATACGTAGTTCAAACCATTGAGGTATATAACAGATGCATCGTGAAAATCTGCCTAAACAAAGTGTTGGAGCAGCACGATTGACTACATGACACTATTCTGACACTGTTCTCGTTTTCTGGCTGCGGCAGCCTGCGGGCTGTGTCCACCACTGCATCACATCATGCTCTGAACCGCTGGATCATGACTGCCTCTGCAGTCTTGGCTGCTTGCTACCCGCCTGGAAATTCAATAATTCATCGGTATTTATAGCGTTGTTTACATCCAAAACAGTCCGTCGTGCTACCGAGTGTCATTTCATGTAGTTCTGTGCCAACCACTGACCATCGCCAACATCACAGCAGCAGCAGCCATGAAGAGTCAAACGATACACTTAATTACACGTCTAAACATTCTCATAATGTAAGTTTTAACATTTAAACAACACCATGTATGTGTTGTATTTATCATCAATCAAAAGGCAGCAGACAACATACACACACAGATACAGAACACAGACTCAGACCTAAAAACTAAATAACACAAAAAAAACACAAATTAAAACATACGATCATAAAACAATGGCATTAAAGGTTGTAATTTTTGACATCCGGGCACTCTCTGACGCTCAGCCCTGAGCGTCAGAGAGTGCCCGGATGTCAAAAATTACAAATGACTGCTTAACCCGGTATGGCACAAGATGCTTTATAGCTGTAACCATATGGCAACAGTGGGCGTCAAAGGGTTACGTCAGCAGATAGCCTACCCAGAAAATGTCCTGTTGTACGCGCTTCTTAATTCGATGACGTGCAAGCTGTAGGAAGCCGTGTCGCTTCCTCATCATGTCATTGTACAGCGACAACACTCTCGCCTTTTCACGCTGTCAACCGCACTCTCGTCATTACTGACTCAGTGCTAACGTTACAGTCAACAACGTCTAAGAACTTCTGACAAATCTGTGCCATTTTGTGATAGGCGTTTGACTTAGAACTATCCTACCCAATTTGGTATGAAAACCGGTCTTCGGAAACGAACGAGAGATCCCTCAGGGTTTGACCGTTTGATAAGATTTACAGCGCAGTGCTCCGAGTGTCTTTTCCAGTGCGAAAGATGCAATTGGCTTTGTTTCATAGCCGTCCAGACGTCCACACCAGATGCACCATATGGGGTGGTTCCGTAATGCAATAGCAAATAACGAAATTTAGACGATTTCAAGAGGTGTTCAACGAAATGGTGCCACAAGTCTGTTGCTGGAAAATCAATCTTTCTGGTTGAAGTCGATGTGAATATGTCTTGAGAGAATTCGAGTAGGCTACTGAGTAGAAGAGCAAAAAATGTGAATATACCTTTAGCATTTTAATGAAAACAAATGTCTACAGAGCGGCGCAGAAAAATGGAATATACATGAATGTAAAAAACGCATGTATGTCTGAAGTTTCACTTTTTATTTTTCGTTTTTCCGCTTGGACTGTCTTCACGAATCTTGGACTTGGACCAGACTTACTGTCGTTTGTTTGTTGTAGTTTCTTCTTTTTATATTGTTGGTTTTTGGCTACATGTGCTAGACTAAGCTGACCACACTCAGCTTTTGAGTCCACGTTAAACTCTTATATCGTATCGTATCGTATCGTATTCGTATCGGACACTCTATGAAGCTGGCCTTGCGGTAGAAGAATCCACAGATCAACGGACGCAGACGTAGAGCGTAACACTCGAAGACGAGTAGCAGAAAGTCGACGAAGATAATCGTGTAGATTTTCACGATCTCAGATTGCGTCGTTCGCACTGGCTGGGGAAGACATTCTGAACACAATAATACCCGGCTAGCTTCAGGCTACTGCCGGTCGAAAGCTCCAGCACAGTGCATAATATCACGGCTGAACGCTATCCACTTAATATTAATTATTATTGTTACTGTAAATTACGCGCCGTATCTATAGCAAACATTTTCAAGAGAGACAGATAGTTGAGGTTTAACGGCATTTTAAGCACGCAAATAGCGGCTATTACCAAACCTTGAATGGTTTAAAGTTTACTAGTGGTAAACAATAAGAAGGGCGCAAAATACTTAGACGCGTTGTCTAAATGACAGAGTACAAAAAATACAAAAAAAGAATACAAGCACATATTGCACTACACTGTGAGGCAAGAAAATTGCACCCTTGTTGGTTTTGCAATAACTTAATCACTTAACCAAGCTGAGTCTAGGATGTCATTTTTTGCAAGCAGTTATCTGAATGAATTTGTAACAAAACGGTGTAAAATGTCACTTTTGCTGGCCGAGTTTTTTACAGTATGAAATTCAATAAACATGTTAAAACTGTTTAACAACCAGAGCTAAAACTTTACAAGTCATGACTGACTGGTTAAAAGTTGTGAAAGAAAAAACTGAATGTAAGTAAATTACCACAACAAATTATTGACAGTTGTAGAACAGCACAGCATGTGTTCCAAATGCTTTCCTTTAGCTTTGACATGTGTATTAAGGTGAACTCGCCATTCGACAATCGCATGATCAGCGATCCTTTGCTGGACGCCAAACCACGCTTCAATCAGAAGCCGCTTCAGTTCATCAGTGTTCAGTTTTTAACAGATTTCCGATAAACACGTTACAGCAGTACTCCACACATCCTGTAATCCACAGGATTAAGGTCAGGACTGTTAGGAGGCCATAGGTCTGGAGTGATGAAGTCTGGGGTCTCGTGTTTTAGGAACTGTTTCACGTTTTACGTTGTTGTCTGCTACTAAGTAAGCAATAACAAATCTGATAAGCTGGTTCTCAGTTTTCGATTCTACAAGGACTATCAAACAGGCAGGTGATGTGATAGGATATTCTCGTGTGCATCTATATGCCAATAATTATCATAGTAATTGAGCAAAGTTATTGTACATGTACGAATAGGAAGGGTGCATTTTTTATGCCTCACAGTGTAGCACGAGACACGAGCTAGTAGGCCCACACCCTTAGCGCGACGAAGAACTTAAATTACACCTTCTGTTGAGGTATAGTTGTCGATCTCGTGAGTAACGTTGATGCCCTTGAACATCGCTCTCAGAAGCTGAGCAATGACACCGGTACCATGGACCTCCATGAAGATGTGGTGCCTTCCTACAGTACAAACAAACGAACGCACCGACGTCTAACACGTACAGTAAGTAAGAAAGAAAGTGAGTGAGTGAGTGAGTGAGTAATTGACTGTTGCTGAACCATCTGAGCATTAGGACTAAAATAGATCGGAGATATTTACGACTTCCATAACAGGCGACGGTCAGCTGAAATAAATACAATGTAGCCTGCCATTCAGACTTCACACACCAATCATAGCGGCATAAAGTATAATAATTTATTCATGTGCCGAAGTTGATTCTCGTCTGGTCAAATGCATGCCTACATGTAGTTCAACGGATAGACGAATGCAAGTATACAACGAATAGACTGGCTCAACTCAGCTCTTTCAAGAGCAAAAGTTGCAGTCACATTTACTACGTGATTATTACGTTGCCGAGTAATGGACCTTTCTGGTGGAAGTCGATGTGACTATGCCTTGAGAGAATGTCGAGTACTGAGTAGAAGAGTCGATCAATGAACAGAATAAAACCGATGAAGAACGCGCGCACCAGTATTCCCGACGTACCACTCCACTGACACAGCAGCAGTGAGAATATACCTTTAGCATTTTTACAGATACCAATGTCTAACATATACAGGCTGAAGTTTTTGTCCGTGTGCACGCATACGTGTAAAATGAATTGTAAAGTGCCTATGGGCGGCAGCTCACGACTGTCCGCCATTCAGCAATATCACGAATTCAATGGGGAGAAAGAAAAATAAAAGGAAAGGAAATTAACACAAAATATCAGAACGCCGCCCACTACAGTTGTGAATATTTCTTTAATACAAAAAATATAAGTTGTTCTGGATAGGTATAATGAAACAATCGGCACAACTTTGCGAGACACGCAATCTCTATTCTCAATCAATCTGCAACACGACAGATAAAGAAAAAAGACAATATATCAGACAAAAATAGCAAATACAGTGAAAGCAGTTAAAAGAAAGTATAATAGTAAGTAATAATAACACTGATTGTAACGTACAACGGCGTCAAATTCCTTGTCGGTCATTTTCAGTGACAGTGGGTACGCAATCTCTATCTGCTCCATTTTCTTCAGCGGCAACAAAGTCCTTTTATTCTGTAAGCACACATCCTAATTGCAGCGAAGCGGAGTACGCTGTCGGCGCTGCCACAGGCGAGTGAATTTCGGCAGTTCAAGGGAACGGCGCCGAGTAGGCCTACTAAGGCAGCTTCACTGTTTGCCTGTGAGGCAAAGAATTGAGTTCAAAGATGCGGTACTTTACTGGTATACAAGTCTCTTCACCAGAGCTGACAATGGGTCACATTTTGTGACCCGTGACCCACGTTACCCATCATTCAGCTGAGCCGTGACCCGCATGACCCGTGACCCATGACGCAGTCCCAGACCATGAAATGAGTCGATCACGACTACTCACGAATCATGATGAGTTCACGACTATTGCCTTCTCTTCTCTGCTATGATGTGCAATCTGGAATTCTGGATGTGGTTTATTCAGTGAATATTTTTATAGTATGTACAGTAAGTCTAGTAGTCTATACTCTACACGGCAATTTTTACAAGCTGAACACGGTGAACAGTTCTTTAATTTTTCTTTAATTTAACCGCTTACAAGTTTACACCTCACCTAATCATGGGTCAAGTGTTTACGGCACTGACCCTTGACCCATGTGACCCATTCACATTTGTTGACCCACTTGACCCATGACCCATGACCCCTTTGACCCTATCAGACGACTGACAACTTATGACGGAGACGGGACGCTGGCACCTGCGGTCAGCGGACGTCGACACTTGTGTAGTCCCTCGGACACAGATGTGGCTCGGTAAGTAAGTAAGTAAGTAAGTAAGAAAACTTATGAGGTGCGGCTCACAATGCGCCGCGATCTCAGCACCCGAACAAAAATGTCTTTAGTAGCCGCTTAAATCGTTGAAAGCTAACGTCAGCTTGTCGCAGTTCAGCTGGAAGGCAGTTCCACAGCTTCGGACCTGCAGCTGCAAAACACCTGTCTCCATAGTTGTTGTATGTTCGTCTCACAACGCACGTCCCTGATGTGGCAGAACGCAGCTGACGACGACCTTCGTGACAGGAGTTTAGCGGTGGCTGGGCCGTGGCTATGGATCTGTCTGTCGGTCGAACTTCGACAGTGAGACGTGCGTCTGAGTGAGTTTAGGCGACTACTTCAGATGTTTTTGTTTCGCTGAGACTAAGCGCAATTGTGGCTTTTTCCTTTGTTTAAGTGTGCCGTGTATAAGTACACTTACTTACTTACTTACTGACGCACACAGGTCCCGTATAACCTCATCATTCAAAACCAGAACAAGGCACAGAATTAATTATATTAACCCTTTGACGCCCAGTGTAGCCATATGGGTATACAGCTATAAAGCATTCTGTGCCAGACCGGGTTAAGCCGTCATTTGTAATTTTTGACACCCGGGCACTCTGACGCTCAGTCCTGAGCGTCAGAGTGCCCGGATGTCAAAAATTACAAATGACGGCTTAACCCGGTCTGGCACAGG
>Ga0056114_1000100_pt1 | contig 21958 bp, 21 predicted proteins | sample WorMetHERISLAND1_FD_77005 | JGI IMG/M metagenome (GOLD analysis project Ga0056114, IMG submission 77005) | Marine gutless worms symbiont microbial communities from Max Planck institute for Marine Microbiology, Germany - Olavius loisae HERON... ...
CCGCGCGCAAACTGCTCAAGATCATCTACGACACGTTGAAGAACGGCTGGGTCTTCGAGGACTTCCCGGCCTTCAAAATCGCCGGGGAAACAATCCCCGCTGGACAATCATCATAGGAGAATTGAATGGCGATGTGCGGGTCAATTGGACGTCCGTTTCGGTTACGGCGGCGAGCGATCTCGTGTTTACCGGGTTCGGTTATTCCCTTCCGGATTTCGACATCCAAGATGTCTCGGCCACGATGAAAACGAAATACGACGGGAGCGTCCTTGTGGGGGTTCAGAATGCCGGTGGAACCATTCGTGTGGGCGGGGTGCCGATCATCGTCGGCGGATTGAACGGCGAAGGGTCATTTGATCCGAGCGACGGCACCGGCCGGTTCACGGTGAAAACAGATCGGATCGCGGATGACCGGTTTACGCCGGCGTTTTCCCCCCTCTCGCTCATGGGACAGGCTCAGCTAGCCGACCTGGTCATGCTGTTCGACGCCCGCTTCGATGTCGTCGGCAAGCCCGTGTCCGTACGGGGCGAGGGCCGCCATGACATCGCCTCCGGCATTGGGAGCGCCAAAATCCAAGCGGAACGCCTTGTCTTTGAAGACGACACATTGAAGCCGGCCGATATGTCTCCGCTTGCCGACGTTTTCCAGACCTTTACGGGAACCATCGGATCATCCGTTGAGCTCGACTGGGCGCCCGGTTCGTTTGGCGGTCAGGCGGAGGTCGAACTGGTTGACCTGTCCCTGGAGACGGACGTCGTTGGCATTACTGGATTAGAGGGACGAATTCGGGTCGACTCGCTTACGCCTCTTGCCGTTACCCGGACACAGACCTTGCGTGCCCGTGAAATCGTCAGTGCTCTGTCCCTTAACAATCCGCTATTGAGCTTCCGGTTGCATCAAAGACCGGGCGAAACCGATGCGGTCCTCCACGTCGATCGCTTCGAAACCGAAATTGCCGGCGGGCGTGCGGTTGTCGCCGGCGCCGTGTTCGACACGGCTTCGCAAGACCTCTCCCTCGACGTCGGTCTCTCGGATGTCGATCTCGGTCAAATCATGGAGTACGTTGACGTAAAAGACGTAAGCGCGACAGGACGGTTGGCCGGTACGGTCCCCATTCGGATCGGTCAAGGCTCGGTCGTGATCGATAAGGGGGAACTGAAGACGGCGTTACCGGGAGTCCTGAAGGTGCGCTCACAACAGGTCCGCGACGCGCTCGCCGGCGGCGGCGAACAAGTCGCCCTGCTTTTGGACGTGCTTGAGGATTTTCACTATGACCGCCTCGCGCTCAGCGTCAACAAGACGGTCGACGGGGGCGATACGGTGACCCTCAGCACCAGCGGCAATAACCCGGCGGTCAAGGATGGCCATCCGTTCGTCCTTAATATCAATCTATCGACCAATCTGGATAAACTGACGCGGGCTCTTCTCGAAGGCTATCGCTTGTCAGAAGGCGCGCTCAGAACTACCCTGGGTTTGCGGGGCAACCGGTAAGGATCGATCCGTGACCAGATTATCCCCAGTGACGTATCCGGCTCTTTTTCTGGCGTTCGCCGTGCTTGCGGCTTGCCAACCGACGGTCAAGGTCGAGGCACCGAAAGAACCGATCACCATCAATCTGAATATCAAGCTCGATGCGGAAGTGCGCCTCAAACTCGAGGAATCGGCCAAGGACGACATCGAGAAGAATCCGGAGATTTTCTAGCCATGATGACTTTCCTGACAGGTCGGATGGTGTCGCGCCGCAGCGTTCTCGGTTTGGGTTTTGCGGCTCTATTGATCTTATCCGGCGGGCCGGCCCTGGCGCAGTCGCTGAACGATCTTCGAGCGTCGGGGGCCGTCGGAGAGGCCTTTGACGGTTATGCCCGAGCCCGGGATGGCGCCTACCGATCGCTTGTCCAGCAAACCAACGCCAAGCGCCGCTCCATTTATGAGAAACGGGCAAAAAGCCAGGGGGTCAGCACGGCGCAGGTCGGGCGGGTTTATGCCCAGCAGATCATGTCGAAGGCGCCGCGGGGAACCTGGTTCTTGTCCGAGTCCGGTAACTGGTCTCAGAAGTAATCGACCGTTTTGAAGGCCGCCCAAAACCCCGCTTTTCCGCGGGGTTTTTTACTGCCGGTGTGCCTGCTCGTTCTTGACGCCGGCCTTTGGATTTGCTAGAACAAATCATGAACAAAAATAATAAAACGTCCCAGGCAGAAAAATATGATACGGCGGTTTTGGCAGCCCTGCGCCGCCGCATCGATGTGCTCGAGCGGGGCGTGACGGAAGCGCCCGAGAGGCCATCCCGCCCCTTCGGCGTTCCTGAAATCGACGCCGTCCTGCCTGGGGGCGGTTTGCCGTCCCGCGCGCTTCATGAAATCACCGGCGACGGAAACCGGAACGAGGTGATTGCGTTCTGTGCAGCGCTTTTGACAGGCATGAATACCGATGCCGGAGAGAACACCGGCGCGACCGTGCTTTGGTGCCGCGGCGGTGACGATCTCTATGCGCCGGGGCTGGGTGGTTTTGGTCTCGATCTCGGACGCCTGCTGCTGGTTCGTGTGCAGCGGGACCGGGATCTGCTGTGGGTCATGGAAGAAGGGCTGCGTAGCGGAGCCCTGGCCGCGGTCGTCGCCGAACCGTCCAAGGTGACGACGACGGCGTTGCGCCGGTTGTAACTGGCGGCGGAAGCCGGCGGAAGCATGGGCTTTATCCTGCGCCACCATAAAGACGAGGTGGTTGCCGGGCCGATCGCCACCCGCTGGCGTGTTGGTCCCGCCCTCAGCCGGCCGTTGCGCGTGGGAACGGCTCTGCTGCCCGGTCAACCGCGATGGCAGTTGGAATTGATTCGATGCCGAAACGGCCGCTCCGGGACTTGGACGGTCGAATGGCAGGGGATGCTTGAAGATGAAAGTGCCGAAGGACGGGCGGCGGGTGGTTTCGCTCTGGTTTCCGAGGTTCGCCACGGACCGCATCCGGCGGTTGCCCATGGAGCGCGCCCGGCAAACGACGCCCTCTCCTTTTCAGAACAAAGAGCGGCACTCTAGGCCGTTCGCCACCGTTGCCGCCATGCGGGGCGGCATGCGCATCGCCTGTGCCGACCAAGCGGCGGAAGCGGCCGGCATTGTTCCCGGATTGCCGTTGGCCGATGCTCGTGCCCTGGTGCCCGACCTTTCGGTTTGTGATGCCGATCCGCCCGCCGATGCCCAGGCCCTCGAGGCGCTCGCCGATTGGTGCGCCCTCTACACGCCGCTGTCCGCCCTTGATAGGGCTGGCGGGGCCGGGCTTTGGCTGGATATTTCCGGCTGCGTGCACCTGTTCGGGGGTGAGGAGCACCTGCTTGCCGACCTCGGCGAACGGCTTCGGGGGTTCGGTTACGAACCGGTTCTGGCCGCTGCCTCGACGCCCGGCGCGGCCTGGGCCATGGCCCGTTTCGGGAAATACGCCCGGCAGGACGGGAACAGCGGGAGTCGCGTCTGCCGCGTGATGGCGGGAGCCGAGCGGCAAACCCTCGGTTCTTTGCCGGTGGCGGCCTTGCGCCTTTCCACCGACATCTGCGAGGGGCTGCACCGTCTCGGCATCCGGCGGATCGGTGATTTGCTCGGCATGGCGCCGGGACCTCTCGCCAGGCGGTTCGGGGCGGAACCTCTCCTTCGCCTCGAGCAGGCCTTGGGCATTGAAGACGAGGCCATCGAGTTCCGTCACCTGCCGCCGCCCCTGTGGTTCCGCAAGGCCTTTGCCGAACCCATCGGCCGGCCGGAAGACGTAGAGGCGGCCCTCGCGGTTCTTCTCGAGCAGGCTCGTGACCGGTTGGCCGCGGATGACCTGGGGGTCCGGCGGCTGCAACTGGCCTGCTGGCGGACCGACGGCACCGTCCGGCGCCTTGCCATCGGCACCGGGCGTGCCGTCCGCGACGAGGAGCATTTGCTGCGCCTGTTCCGGGAGAAGCTGGACCGCCTGGATGCCGGTTTTGGCATCGAGGCCATGGTCTTGACGGTACCGGCAATCGCTCCCCTGCCCGCCCGGCAATCACCCCTGGCCAGTATCGCCAAGATGGCCCGTGAGAAGCGGGCGGCCGCTCTTGCAGCGTTCATCGACAGGGTCGACAACAAGTTGGGCCCGGGCAGTGTCCGCCGTTTGCAACGGTTCCCGTCCCACGTACCGGAACGTGCCGCCGGCGCCGTTCCCGTTGACTCCTCCGGTGAGCGGGACGGGCCGGCCCTGGCGGGCGCCTGCCGCCCTTCCTCGCTGCGGCCGGTCAGGCTCCTGGTGCGCCCCGAACCGATCAACGTGATGGCGCCGGTGCCCGATCACCCGCCGCTGATGTTCCGCTGGCAGCGCCGCCGCTATCAAGTGGTGCACGCCGAAGGTCCGGAGCGCATCGCTTCCGAATGGTGGTGTCACGACCCCGATCTTCTGGAGGCGGACGGCGAACGCATGCGTGACTACTACCGCGTTGAAGACAGTGACGGCCGGCGCTTCTGGGTCTTTCGGGCCGGCTCCTATGAGGCCGGTACATCACCGCGCTGGTACCTGCACGGCCTGTTCGGGTGAGGCAGCGATGAGCACTTATGCCGAACTTCAGGTAACCAGCAACTTCAGCTTTCTCGAGGGCGCTTCGCATCCGGAGGAACTGGTGGCGACGGCGGCACACCTCGGGCTCGCGGCTATTGCGTTGACCGACCGTAACAGTATCAGCGGCCTGGTCCGTGCCCACCGGGCCGCCAAGCAGGCTGGAATCCGCTTCCTGCCAGGTGTCCGCCTTGATCTCGAGGACGGCCCCGGCCTGATCTGCCTGCCGCGTGACCGGGCCGCTTATGGGCGGTTGACCAAGCTCCTCACTCTCGGCAAGCGTCGTGTCGCCAAGGGCGAATGCCGCCTCCTCATGTCCGACATTTTGTCGAAAGACCCGTTCGAGCACGGTCGGGATCAGATCCTTCTCGTCGTACCGCCGGACACCCTCGATCGGGTATTCCATGACACCCTGGTCCAATTGAGGGAAAATCTTAGCAACAGCATCTATCTTCTTGTTTCAATGAATTATATTGGTGGCGATCGGCGGTGGTTGTCGGCCCTGAACGGGCTTTCCCAGGAAACCGGGATCCCGCTTGTCGCCAGCAACGACGTTCATGCCCACGCGGCCGCCCGACGGCCGCTGCAGGATGTTCTCACCTGCATCCGCGAAGGATGCACCCTGAAGGATGCCGGCTACCGTCTTTTCGCCAATGGCGAGCGCCATTTGAAGGCGCCCGATGAGATGGTGCGGCTGTTCGCCGATTTTCCCGAGGCCATTACCAATACCATGGAGATCGTCGATGCCTGCTCCTTTTCCCTCGACGAGCTGCGCTATGAATATCCGGCGGAACCGGTTCCCGAAGGCCGCACCGCGCAGCAGGAACTTGTCCGTTTGACTTGGGAGGGTGCGGACAGGCGCTACCCCGGCGGTGTGCCGGACAAGGTCAAGGCACAGGTGACCCATGAACTCGAACTGATCGAGGAACTGGACTTCGCCCCCTATTTCCTGACCGTTCGCGACATCGTCTATTTTGCCGAGAGCCGCGACATTCTTTGCCAGGGACGCGGTTCGGCCGCCAATTCGGCCGTCTGCTTCTGCCTCGGCATCACGGCCGTCGATCCGGGCCGCATCGACCTCCTTTTCGAACGGTTCGTCAGTGCCGAGCGGGGCGAACCGCCCGACATCGACGTCGATTTCGAAAACGGCCGGCGCGAAGAGGTGATCCAGTACATCTACGAGAAATACGGCCGCGACCGCTCCGGCATGACGGCGACCGTGATCACCTACAGAACCAAGAGCGCCATCCGCGAAGTCGGCAAGGCCATGGGTTTTTCCGATGACACCATCGTCGCCCTGCAGGGTGCAGCCTGGCGCCGTTCCTGGGACGACATCAAAGACAGCGATATCGCCGAAGCGGGTCTCGTCCCGAGCGCTCCCGAGATTCGCCGCTGCTTGGCTCTAGCCCGGGAAATTCGCGGTTTCCCCCGCCATCTTTCGCAACATACGGGCGGTATGGTGATGACCTGTTCGCGCCTCGATGAAGTGGTGCCGATCGCCAATGCGGCAATGGACGACCGCACGGTCATCGAGTGGGACAAGGATGATCTCGACGCCCTGGGTATCCTCAAGATCGATATCCTGGCCCTCGGCATGCTGACCTGCATCCACAAGGCTTTCGACCTGATTGCCAGCCATGATGGCCGAGACCTGACCTTGGCCACCATTCCGCCGGAGGATTCCAAGGTCTACGACATGTTGTGCCGGGCCGATTCGGTCGGCGTTTTCCAGGTCGAGAGCCGTGCCCAGATGAGCATGCTGCCGCGCCTTAAACCGCGGAACTTCTATGACCTGGTGATCGAGGTGGCGATCGTCCGGCCCGGCCCGATCCAGGGCGACATGGTCCATCCCTACCTGCGCCGCCGCGACGGCATCGAGCCGGTATCCTATCCGTCGCCCGAACTGGCCCAGGTCCTCGGCAAGACCCTGGGTATTCCGCTGTTTCAGGAGCAGGCCATGAAGATCGCCATCGTCGCCGCCGGTTTCGCGCCGACGGAAGCCGACGCCCTGCGCCGGGCCCTGGCCACCTTCCGCCGGTTCGGCGACATCCACAAGTTCGAGGAGCGCTTCATCGCCGGCATGTTGAGAAACGGCTACGACCGGGACTTCTCGGAACGCTGCTTCCGCCAGATCGAGGGGTTTGCCGATTACGGTTTCCCGGAGAGCCACGCCGCCAGCTTCGCCCTTCTGGTCTATGTCTCGTCCTGGCTGAAGCTGCATTACCCGGCCGTCTTCGCCTGTGCGCTTCTCAACAGCCAGCCCATGGGTTTTTACGCGCCGGCCCAGATCGTCCGCGACGCTCGCGACCATGGTGTCGAAGTGCGGCCGGTCGACGTCAACCGAAGCGCTTGGGATTGCACTCTGGAGAGGGCCGCCGACGACAGGATATCCGACGGCGGATGGGCGTTGCGGCTCGGCTTCCGTCAGGTCAAGGGCTTGCAGGAAAGCGAGGGTGAGAGCATCGCCGAGGCCCGCCGGGATACTTACGTCAGCGTGCAGGACCTTCAGGAGCGGACGGGATTGGGCAAGGGAGCGCTCGAGAAGCTGGCCCGCGCCGACGCTTTCGGCTCGTTAAAGCTCGATCGCCGCCAGGCCCTTTGGCGAATCCGCGGCATGGACGACGGCGCCCTGCCCCTGTTCGCTGCCGCCGGAATTGCCTCCAACAGCCGTGAAACGCCCGTGCGGCTGCCGGTGATGGGGCTCGGCGAAAACGTCGCCGAGGACTATCGAACGCTGCGGTTATCCTTGAAGGCGCATCCCCTGGCTTTGCTGCGCGCCGGTCTCGTCGAGGGAGATTACGTTCCCTGCCGGGTCCTGGAAACAATGCGCAATGGAGACACGGTCCGGGTTGCGGGCTTGGTGACCGCCCGCCAGCGCCCGGGCAGCGCCAAAGGGGTGGTGTTCGTGACCCTGGAAGACGAAACGGCCGTCGCCAACCTGGTGGTCTGGGGAGATGTATTCGAGAAACACCGTCGCCAGGTCCTGAGTGCCCATGTCCTCGGTGTCGAGGGACGGGTGCAGAAGGAAGGCAAGGTCATCCACGTGGTTTCAGAGCACCTGTTCGATCTCACGCCTCTGCTGGCGACCCTGGAACAGCAATCAGGCCCGGCGCGTTCCGATCCCCTCCCACTGCAATCGCGCGATTTCCATTGACCGCCGCCGTTCGCGGCTTATCTATACGCGGAACCCGGCAACCCCCGGAAACCCAAAGAACGAAAGACGGTTCGATGTCAGTCCTCTACCCCATCGCCGTGGCTCTCCACGCGCTTTCCGCCGTCATTTGGGTCGGCGGTATGTTCTTCGCCCACCAAGTGTTGCGGCCCTATGTCGCGACTATGGAACCACCGCCGGAACGCCCGAAACTGTGGAGCAAAGTGCTCGCCAAGTTCTTTATTTGGGTCTGGAAAGCCGTCGTCCTCTTGCCGGCAACCGGGTATTTCCTGATCTTCTCGGTCTACGGCGGGTTCGCCGGCGCCGGTCTTTACGTGCACATCATGAACGGGATCGGCACCGTCATGATCGTCATTTTCCTTTATCTCTTTTTCGGTCCCTACAAGCGGTTCAAGGTTGCCGCCGAGGCAGAGGACTGGCCGGCCGCCGGCGCTTTGATCCCGACCATTCGCCGGATCGTCGGCACCAACCTGATCCTCGGATTGATCACCGTCGCCATAGGCGCATCCGGCCGCTATTGGCTATAAGTTAGTCTTCGTCCCTTTGTCGCCTGGACATCCCTCCCCGCTTGGCGCAAAAACGCCTTGGCCAATAGCGGGAGCGGATCGATGGAAATTGACGACGTTGAGATCGTCGAAAAAAGGACGCCTTTTCAGGGCTATTTCCGGATCGACAAATACAAGCTCCGCCACCGCCAATTCGAGGGTGGCTGGGGTCCTATCGTCGAACGGGAGATCTTCGAACGTGGCCACGCGGCCGCTTGCCTGCCATACGACCCCGTTCTCGACAGGGTTGTTCTCATCGAGCAATTTCGGCCCGGCGCATTTGCCGCTTTGGATTCGCACTGGTTCGACGGAGAAACCCAGTCTCCGTGGCTTATCGAAATCATTGCCGGCATCATCGAACCCGGCGAAACCCCCGAAAACGTGATTCGGCGTGAAGCGCTCGAAGAGGCGGGTTGCCAAGTTTTTGAACTCGAACCCATTGCCCATTACCTGGTCACGCCGGGCGGGTCGTCGGAATCGTTGTTCGCCTTTTGCGGACGTGTCGATGCCTCGAGCGCCGACGGGTTCCACGGTCTGAAACACGAGGGCGAAGACATCAGGGTGTTCACGGTTTCGGCGGATGAAGCGATTGCGCTGCTGGATGAAGGCCGCATCATCAATTCCATGACCATGATTCCGCTGCAATGGTTCCGACACAATCGCGACAGGATTCGGGAGAAATGGCTTGCCGGCAGCTCCCCGGCGTAGTCGAAATGACTTCCGGCGGGCAGGATGCTTGATCGCGTTTCGGCGCATGGTTATATCTTCCCGACACACGACATTCACTGGACTTGGGCGCAATGACATGGACGTTCGCAACGGCTTCGTCGAGACGGTGGGCAAAACACCGCTCATAAGGCTAAATCGGGTTTCCGACGAGACCGGGTGCGAGATCCTCGGCAAGGCGGAGTTCCTGAATCCGGGTAGTTCGGTCAAGGACCGGGCGGCGCTGTTCATCATCAAGGACGCGGAGGAACGCGGCGCCCTGAAACCCGGCGGTTTGATCGTCGAGGGAACGGCCGGAAACACGGGTATCGGCCTCGCCCTATGCGCCAACGCCCGGGGCTACCGAACCCGCATCATCATTCCGGAAACACAAAGCCAAGAAAAAAAGGACATGCTCCGGCTGTGCGGCGCTGAACTCGTCGAGGTTCCGGCCGTGCCGTTCAAGAATCCCAACAATTATGTACACGTCGCCGAACGGACAGCCCAGGAGCTGGCCGAAACGGAAACCAATGGCGTTCTCTACGCCAACCAATGGGACAACACGGCCAACCGGCGCGCCCACATCGAGGGAACGGGCCCGGAGATCTGGCAGCAGACAGATGGAACCGTCGACGGTTTCATTTGCGCCGTCGGCACGGGCGGAACGTTAGCCGGATGCGCGACCTATCTCAGAAGCGTCAAATCCGACATTACCATCGGCTTGGCCGACCCGGCCGGGGCCAGCATGTACAACTATTTCACCAGCGGTGAATTGAAGCCCACCGAGGGCGGATCCATTACCGAAGGCATCGGCCAAGGCCGAATTACCGGGAACTTGGAGGGGCTGACGGTCGATAACCCCTATTTCGTGCCAGACAGCGAGGCGGTCCAGATGGCTTTTGACCTTCTCAAACACGAGGGTCTCTGTGTCGGCGGCTCCAGCGGCATCAACGTCGCCGGCGCCGTTCGCCTGGCCCGCGACATGGGACCCGGGCACACCATCGTCACCATCCTTTGCGATTTCGGTACGCGCTATCAGGCCAAATTGTTCAATCCGGCTTTCCTCAAGGAAAAAGGGCTGCCGACGCCGGATTGGATGGAGTGACGGCTATGGACTACGCGAACCCGGACGCCCTGGTCAGCACGGACTGGTTGGCCGCACACCTCGAGGCACCGGATGTCAAGATCGTCGACGGTACGGCATTCCTGCCCAACGAAAACCGAGACGCCCGCGAGGAATACGAGGATTGCCATATTCCGGGCGCCGTCTTTTTCGACATCAACGATATCTGCGATACGGATGACCCCCTCCCCCACATGGTGCCGAGTGCGGAGAAGTTCTCGTCTCGGGTCCGCAAACTGGGCCTGGGTGACGGATACAAGATCGTCGTCTACGACGCCCACGGCGGCTTTAACGCCGCGGCGCGTGTGTGGTGGATGTTCCGCCTGTTCGGTCACAAGGATGTCGCTGTCCTCGATGGAGGATTGCCGAAGTGGTTGTCCGAACAGCGCAGCAAGTGCGAATTCGATGAACCGCGGCCGCAGGAACGCCATTTTACGGCGCGCACGAATACGTTCCTGGTCCGCAATGTCGACCAACTCTTGAAGAACGTCGATACGAGCAAGGAACAGGTGATCGACGCGCGCAACCCGGGCCGGTTCGCTGGAACGCTCCCGGAACCAAGACCGTGTCGTAAGAAGGGCCATATTCCCGGCAGCATCAACCTTTACTACGCCGACCTAATGAACAAGGACCATCATTTCACAATGCGCTCGGCCGATGAAATCCGGGCCGCCATCGATGCCGCTGGAATTGACCCGAAAAAGCCGATGGTCGCCACCTGTGGTTCGGGTGTTACCGCCTGTGTCATTGCCCTCGGCCTTTACCTGATCGGCCAGGAGGATGTCGCCATTTATGACGGTTCCTGGGCCGAATGGGGGGAACATTTCGACACGCCCGTCGAAACCTGACCGTCGACACATCGAGCCGTAACCATGACCCAAGACCGCGACCAGATTCGTTCGGTGATCACCTACTTGGAAATGACCGAATGTCCGCGCACTCCAACGCCGCCACGCCCGGCCGCGAACATCGCCTTGTTGCATGCGGAAGATCCTACGGTCTCGTTTTACCGATACCTCTACAACACCGTCGGCGAGAAGTGGCTTTGGTATGAGCGTCGCGCTATGGGTGACGCCGAACTGGCGGAAATCATCAGGTCCGAAGACGTCGAGATCTATGTGCTTTATGTCGGAGGCGTGCCCGCCGGCTATGGCGAATTGGACCGTCGAAAGGCCCCGGAGATCGAACTCGCTTATTTCGGCCTGATGCCGGAGTTCATCGGCCGGGGTTTCGGCGGCTTCCTGCTCCGCTGGCTGATCGACCAGGCATGGAGTTACGAGCCGACGCGGCTATGGGTTCACACGTGCACCGAAGATCATCCGGCGGCCCTGCACGCCTACCAACGCCACGGGTTTTCTCCCTATGATCAGGAAACGGTCGAGATCGATGATCCGCGTAATGCCGGTCTCATGGACTAATTCTCGGGTACAACTGTGATGGATATCGGAATTCCTAAGGAGATCAAGGCCCAGGAAGGGCGAGTCGCTTTGATGCCGGACGAGATCTCGAAACTCGTCGAATGCGGCCATCGCGTCCGCGTCGAAAGGGACGCAGGGGCTCTGTCAGGCGCATCGGATGCCGCCTACGCGTCAGCCGGGGGGGAAATCGTCGATACGGCGGAAGCCGTGTTCTCCGCAAGCGAAATGATCGTCAAGGTCAAGGAAATCCTGCCGCCCGAATTCGGATGGCTTCGGCGGGAACATATTCTGTTCACGAACATCCACTCGGCCCTGAACCGGGAGTTGACCGACGTCATGCTCGATGTCGGTCTGACCGGGATCGCCGCCGAAGAAACCCACGAATACGGGTCGCCCAACTGCCCGCTGGCAGGCGAAGTCGGCGCATTCGAGGGAGTGCGCCTGTGCTTGGCGCCGCACGGTGGTTCCGGACGACATTTCATGGGCCATTTCGGGGCACCGCCTCTGAAGGCCCTGGTCATCGGCCTCGGTCAGGTCGGTTGCGGCGCCCTGAGGACCTTGCTGCGTCTCGGCGCCAACGTTACCGGTTTCGATGTTTCGCCGCGTGCTCGAGCCGCTGCGGAACTGACCTGGAACGGTTCGGATTTCCGGACGGAAGATATCTCAGCGTTGGGTGCGCATCTTTCGGGAGCCGATCTTGTGGTCAACTGTGTCCTTTGGCCGAAACACCGAACTGACCATCTCATAACGCGAGATATGTTAAAGGAACTGAACCCGGCGGCGGTTATCGTCGACATTTCCTGCGATACGGCCGGCGCCATCGAAACCTGTCGGCCGACCACCTGGGCCGACCCCGTGTACGAAGTCGACGGTATCCGGCATTTCTGCGTTGACAACATCCCGGGCGCCGTTCCGGTGACCGCATCGGCCGGTTACAGCAAGGCCATCCAGCCCTTTGTTTCCTTGATCGCCGAAATCGGTGCCGTTGAAGCGTGCAAGGAAAAACCCTGGCTTGCCCGAGGGCTGACCTGTGCAGATGGCACCCTGATCCTCGAAGAGACGGGGCGGCTGCAAGATCGCCCGTTCACGCCAGTCGACGCGTTTCTCGCCGCCACCTGAACAAATGAAAACCGGCCCGCCGATGCGGGCCGGTCCTCAACTGATAATCCGCCAAGTATTAGTGAGCGAGAATCTGGCTCAGGAACAGCTTCGTCCGCTCATGTTCCGGGTTGTCAAAGAAGTTGTGCGGATCGTTCTCTTCGATGATCTCTCCGACGTCCATGAATATGACACGGTTGGCGACCGTCTTGGCGAAACCCATCTCGTGAGTTACGCAGATCATCGTCATCCCCTCCTCGGCCAGTTCGACCATGACGTCGAGCACTTCCTTGATCATTTCCGGATCGAGTGCCGAGGTCGGTTCGTCGAACAGCATGATCTTGGGGCTCATGCAAAGCGAACGCGCGATGGCGACACGCTGTTGCTGGCCGCCTGAGAGCTGACCGGGATATTTCAGGGCCTGCTCCGGGATCTTGACCCGCTCCAGGTACTTCATGGCGATTTCCTCGGCCTCCGCGCGCGGAACCTTGCGGACCCAGATCGGTGCCAGGGCCAGGTTCTCGAGAATGGTCAGATGCGGGAACAGGTTGAAGTGCTGGAACACCATGCCGACTTCACGCCTTACCTCGTCGATCTTCTTAAGGTCGTTGGTCAGTTCGGTGCCGTCGACGACGATGCTGCCCTGTTGATGTTCTTCCAGGCGGTTGATGCATCGGATCATCGTCGATTTACCGGAACCGGACGGGCCGCAGACGACGATCCGCTCACCTTTGTTGACGGTCAGGTTGATGTCCTTCAACACGTGAAACTGCCCGTACCACTTATGCATCCCCGTAATTTGGATCATGACCTCTTCGCTGACGGTCATTTCCTTGGTCGGATGGTGCAGTTCGTCTTCTGCGACATGGACTTCCGACATGTTTTCCTCCTCTGTAATCCCTTTCGGATTTGCCGAACAGGCGCTTAGTGACCTGTGTGCAGTTTTTTCTCCACGTGGATGCTGTAGCGGGACATGCCGAAGCAGAACACCCAGAAAACGATGGCCGCGAACGTATATCCCGTAACTAGGAAGCCCAACCAATCCGGGTTGGTACCGGCCAGTTGGACCATACCAAGGAAATCGAACAATCCGATGATGTAGACGAGCGTCGTATCCTTGAACAATCCAATGAAGGTGTTGACGATTCCCGGGATCACCAGCTTCAGGGCCTGTGGCAGGACGATCAAATACATCATCCGCCAGAAACTCAGGCCCAACGCCATGGCACCTTCATATTGCCCTTTGGGAATGGCCTGCAAACCGCCGCGTACGACTTCTGCCATATAAGCCGCCGAAAACAGCATCACGCCAATAAGCGCCCGCAAGAGTTTATCGAACGTGATGCCTTCCGGCATGAACAACGGGAACATCACGGATGCCATAAACAAAACCGTGATCAATGGGACACCACGCCAGAATTCAATGAAGACGACGCAGACGGCCCGGATGACCGGCATGTTCGATCGGCGGCCCAGTGCCAGGACGACACCAATGGGCAGTGATGCAACAATCCCAACGACGGCAATTACCAGCGTCAGGAACAACCCGCCCCAGAGCGGTGTCTCGATGACTTTCAACCCGAACCCGCCGCCGTAGAATAGATAGAAGGCAATCACGGGGTAGATGACGAGAACGAACAGGCCAACCCATTTTTTGTAGGGCAGGTTCGGCACCATTAGCCAAACGAGACTGATACCAAAGATCACATAGCCAATATTGATCCGCCACAACTCATCGTCCGGGTAGCGCCCGTACATCAACTGTTTCATCCAAACGTCGATGAACGGCCAGCAAGCACTTCCGTATGTGCAAACCGAGCGGTCCGTTCCCGTCCACTGCGCGCTAAAAATGGCGTAGTCGAGCGCCGGCGGAATGGAGACGTAGAGAAGGTAGATGGCGAATATCGTCAGAACGGTATTGATCGGAGACGAGAACAGGTTGGAGCGGAGCCATCCTTGAACACCGACCGTGCTTGGCGGCGGCGGAAGGTCGGGGTGGGTCCCGGGTGCGAAATGCTGAACTTGTTCACTCATCTCTAACGCTCCACCAGAGCCATTTTCTTGTTGTACCAGTTCATGAACGCCGAGATCAGAAGGCTCAGGGTTAGGTAAATACCCATGGTGATCGCCATGATCTCCACCGCCTGCCCCGTTTGCATGAGGACGGTACCGGCGAAAACGAGGACGATGTCCGGATAGGCGATCGCCGCAGCCAGCGACGAGTTCTTGGTCAAGTTGAGATACTGGCTGGTCAACGGCGGAATGATGACCCGGAGCGCTTGCGGAATAATCACCAATCGCAGGGTCGGGCTGGGACGAAGGCCCACCGAATAGGCCGCTTCCGTCTGCCCCTTATTGACCGCCATGATACCGGCCCGAACGATCTCGGCGATGAATGCTGCCGTATAGAATGCCAGTGCCAGCAAAAGGGAAACGAACTCCGGTGGGATTTCCATACCGCCGCGGAAATTGAAGCCCTTCAGCGCCGTCGCCTCCCAATGCATGGGGAAGCCCATGATGACGCTGGCAGCCAGCGGCAACCCGATCAGAATCCCGATCGAAGTCCAGAACACCGGGAACTGTTCGCCGGTTTCGTCCTGACGTTTGGTGGCCCATCGTTTCAGAAACACGATCCCGACGATCCCGCCGATGATCGATACGGTGATCAACCAAAAACCGGGTTCAGTAATCGGTTTCGGGGTGAACAGCCCGCGATTGTTGAGGTACATGGAGTCGAAAAAACTAACGCTCTGGCGGGGCCCGCTCAGCTGACGCAAAACGCCGAAGTACCAGAAGAAGATCTGCAGCAGCAGTGGAATATTGCGCAGCACCTCGATGTAAACCGTGGCCATCTTCGAGATCAGCCAGTTGTTCGAAAGGCGCGCAATTCCGATGATAAAGCCGAGTATTGTCGCAAAGAAGATCCCGACGACTGAGACCAGAATGGTGTTTAGGAAACCGACGACAAAGGCCCGTCCATAGGTATGTTCTTCGGAATACTCGATGAATGGGCTATAGCCGATGGCAAAACCGGCTGTCGTGTTGAGAAACCCAAACCCTGAGGCAATACCCTGGCGCTCAAGGTTGGCCATGGTGTTGTTGATAAGGATGAGGCCGACCGCTAGGACGCCTCCCATAACCAAGACTTGAAAAAAGATCGCGCGGAACTTCGGATCGTTCCAAAGGGCGACTTTTTCTGTTGGCGGCGCGTCTGAATTCACGCCTACAGCATTATCCGCGGCCACGGTTCACATCCCCCTGTTTTAAATTGTAGAGCGGGCCGAGGTAGTCGGAAGGGTGTGTCCGGATCAACCAGACACACCCTGCCAGACTCTATTTATCCCGTCCTTAACGGACCGGCATGGCGTACATGAGGCCGCCATTCTTCCACGAGGCGTTGACACCGCGCGGCAGTTTCAGCGCCGTGTTCGGCCCCAGGTGCGCGTCAAACATCTCGCCGTAGTTGCCGACCGTCTTGATGGCGTCGTAAGCCCAACTCTTGCTGAGGCCCAGGTTTTTGCCCGTGTCGCCTTCGGCACCAAGCAGGCGCTTGATGTTCGGGTTCGTGCTGTTGGCTTTCAGGTTGTGGACGTTGGTCTTGTTGACGCCAAGCTCTTCAGCCTCGATCAACGCATAAAGGGTCCACTTAACGATATCGAACCACTGATCATCGCCATGAGCCACGACCGGGCCGAGTGGTTCTTTTGAAATCACTTCCGGCAGCACCATATGGGCATCCGGCTCTTTCAGCTTGATGCGCTGAGCGGCGAGACCGGATTGGTCAGTCGTGTAGACGTCGCAACGGCCGGCGTCATAGGCGGCGATAACTTCGTCGGCCTTTTCGAAGAACACGCCCTTGAACTTCATCTTGTTGGCACGGAAGAAGTCCGACAGGTTCAGTTCGGTGGTGGTGCCGAGGTTGGTGCAAACCGAAGCGCCGTCGAGTTCGTGGGCGCTCTTGACGCCGAGGTCCTTGCGAACCATGAAGCCCTGACCGTCATAGTAGTTGACGCCGGCGAAGTTGAGGCCGAGCGCGGTGTCGCGGACCAAGGTCCAGGTGGTGTTACGCGACAGCATGTCGACTTCCCCGGATTGAACAGCCGTGAAGCGTTCCTTGGCGGAAAGCGGCGTGTACTTCACCTTGGTGCCGTCACCGAAGACCGCGGCGGCCGTGGCGCGGCAAACGTCGACATCGATACCGGTCCAGTTGCCTTGTGCGTCCGGATTAGAAAAACCAGGCAAACCCTGGCTGACGCCGCATTGGATAAAGCCTTTGCCTTTGACTTTATCGAGAACGGCACCGGCCTGTGCATCGGTGACAAATGCACCGGTAACCAGAGCCGCGGCAGCCGAAACAGCGGCAAACGAAAAGGTTTTCTTCATTAGATCAAGCTCCCTGCTGTATCACACTTAAGGTTTATAGGTACCTTTTGGCGCGGAGCCTCCAGGTCCCACGAAACGAATCCGTAACACATTAGAGGAAAGGGGCTCAAGTGTTAAGAAAGGATATTAAAACTTTCGTTATTTCAAAAGGTTTTGACGGCGCACCCGTTTATTACATGCGAGGACCTTTAGTTTCCGTGGTCGCGGCCGACGGATGTTTCAGAATCGAGTCACGTGACGCGTTGTTTTGCGAGCATGAACAATTATTGCGGTTGTCTTCATCTCAACCGTCGATGGCGGCGCCATACGCCGGTTTTCCGATATTGCTTTGACGCCTTCGCCGAAATCCTTCTTATTGGTTGAAGTCGAATTGCGTCGGGGGATTCAAGAAGAAATGACCAAAAGGAAGGACACCGTTCTCACTCATGCCGGCAACCATCCCGATGCCAACCACGGCGTCGTCAATCCGCCGGTCTACCACGCATCGACGATCGTCTTTCCGACGGTCAAGGAATTCGAGGAACGTGGACACAATCCTTATGAGGGTGTCCAGTACGGGCGTTCGGGCACGCCCACGACCATGGCGTTCGAAGAAGCGATCACGGCCATGCACAAAGGGTTCAGGACCGTCGCCTATCCGTCCGGTCTCGCCGCGATTGCAGGCGCCCTTCTCAGTGTCCTAAAGGCCGGCGACGAGGTGCTCATGGTCGACAGCGTCTATGCACCGAGCCGAAAACGTGTCTGCGATGACGTTCTGGCCAGACTCGGTGTCGACACCCGCTACTATGATCCGCTTATCGGCGGCGGGATCTCCGAAATCCTTGGCGCCAAGACCCGGGCCGTATTCATGGAGTCGCCGGGGTCGCTGACCTTCGAGATTCAAGACGTTCCAGCCATCGCCGACGTCTGCCGGGACAATGGCATCGTCAGCATTATCGATAACACCTGGTCCTCCCCCTATTTTTTCCAGCCGCTGGAACACGGCATCGACATCGTTGTCGAGGCGGCGACGAAATACGTTGTCGGGCACTCGGATGCTATGTTGGGAACTGCCACCGTTGCCGAGGAAAATCTGTTTCGAAGTATCAAGTCCACAGCCAATTCTCTCGGGTATTCGGCGGCCCCTGATGACTGCTATTTGGGGACCCGGGGATTGCGTACGCTGTCCGTTAGGCTTCAGCGCCACCAAGAAAATGCGATGAAGGTCGCGACGTGGTTGCAGGAACAGCCTCAGATCGACAGGGTCCTTTATCCGGCTTTGCCAGAAGACTCAGGGCACGCGATTTGGAAACGCGATCACTCTGGCGCGACTGGACTATTTGGTGTCGTCTTCAAGCCCGCGCCAGAGGGGGCAGTAGCGGCAATGTTGGACGACTTGGAACTGTTCGGTATCGGTGCTAGCTGGGGCGGTTACGAGAGCCTGGCCATTCCCACCCATCCGGGTCCTTTGCGAACGGCGACGGCCTGGCTATACGAGGGACCCTCAATCCGGCTTCATATTGGATTGGAGGATCCGGACGATTTGATCAGCGACTTGAAGGCGGGATTGGATCGGCTTTCGAGTACGTCTTGAAACTCAAGGCATTGGTGACGCGCCGGCCGAATTGTGTCCGTGCCCCAAGACATTGTCGTCACCGATTTCAAAAACTATAGTTTCCCGCCGTCATCATTTAGGAGAAGCCATGAGCGAAACAGTTTTTCGTGCCGTGCCGTTCGAAGCGCAACAACCGATCCTCGATTCAATCAAATATACCGATGACGGCCTGGTTCCCGCCATCGCGCAACAGCACGATACGGGTGAAGTCTTGATGATGGCGTGGATGAACCGTGAATCGATCAGTGAAACCCTGGCCAGTGGCCGCGTGTGCTATTGGTCGCGTTCCCGCAGCAAGCTCTGGCGTAAGGGAGAAAGCTCGGGTCAGGTCCAGAATCTAGTCGACTTTCGTTGGGACTGCGACGGCGACACATTGCTCCTGCTCGTCGAGCAAAAAGGCGTCGCCTGCCACACCGGTCGCCGGAACTGTTTTTTCTACGCCATCCGCGACGATGAAGTCGCGGAGATCGCCGATCCAGAGATCGATCCCAACGAACTTTATGGCTGACGCATGAGGGGCCTCCTCTGCGGACCGGTCAATGCTTACCGCAGTGTTTCCAGACGCCAAGTTCTGACGTACCTCTTTTTTGTTTCAGCTTTGGTATTGTCGCTATCTCGGGCCAATTACCAGGCCTCGGCCAGTGAACCGCTGCGGGTGTTCGCTGCGGCCAGCTTGGTCACTGCCCTGACGGAGATTGTGAACAAATACGATACGGCCGCCGATACACGGAGTGTGCCCGTGTTCGGTGCCAGTTCCACCCTGGCCCGTCAAATCATGCACGGGGCACCGGCTGGGGTATTCGTTTCCGCTAATCCTCGATGGATGGACGTGGTCGAAAAGGCTGGCCTGATCGTCACCGGAACACGCACCGTACTCCTCGGGAACGAATTGGTGATGATTGCACCGGCCGACTCTCTGACGTCAATTGCTTTCGGTAAGGCTGAGGATATCTCGACCGCACTCATCGACGGCCCTCTCGCACTCGGAGATCCGGCTCATGTCCCGGCCGGGATCTATGCCAAGGTCGCATTGACCAACATGGGGCTTTGGCCCGCCGTGAAAAACCGTATATCGCGCTCGGCCGACGTCCGTGCGGCGCTGGTTCTTGTCGAGCGCGGCGAGGCGCCGCTCGGCGTCGTTTACGCAAGCGATCTAACGGGGCGCCGGACCATCCGGCGGGTCGCGACATTCCCAAAACACTCCTATCCAGCCATCACGTATCCGGTTGCTGCCGTAAAGAGCGCCGATGTTGATCGCGCGAGAGCGTTCCTGGCATTCTTGCAAACCGACCCGGTGCGGGCCATTTTCGAGCGCCACGGGTTTTCGACGCAATAGTGATCCAGACCAAAGGGGGATGGCGACGTGTTCTCGCTAACGCCAGTGGAAACGGAAGCGCTGTCCCTTAGCCTGCGTGTTGCACTGGCCGCCGTCGCCGGATGCCTGCCCGTCGGCCTGCTAACCGCCTGGGTACTGGCGCGTTACGAGTTTCCGGGAAAGTCACTGATCAACGCATTTGTCCATTTACCGCTGGTCGTTCCTCCCGTCGTCGTCGGTTACGTGTTGTTGGTCATGTTCGGGCGCCGCGGCATCATCGGCGCCTGGTTATGGGAAAACCTCGGCATATCGATAGCGTTTACGTGGAAGGGTGCCGCTGTCGCCGCCGCCGTAATGGCTTTCCCGCTGATGGTTCGGGCCATTCAGTTGTCGATCGAGAGCGTCGATCGCAGGCTCGAAATGGCAGCATGGACACTCGGAGCGCCGCGTTGGTGGTGTTTGCTGACCGTTACATTTCCGCTGATCCTCCCTGGCGTACTGACCGGCATCGTATTGGCTTTCGCCCGCAGCCTCGGAGAGTTCGGAGCGACCATTACATTTGTTTCCAACATCCCTGGCGAAACCCAGACCCTGCCGCTCGCTCTGTTCAGCCTGACCCAAACGCCGGGTGGCGATGCCGGCGCCTTTCGTCTCGTCGTCTTGTCGGTGGTTCTCGCATTCGGCGCGCTTATCGCATCGGAAGCATTGGCTAGGCGCGTTGACCGGAGGATTTCGCGGTGATCGAAATCCTGTCCTCGAAAATCGATATCGACGTCAGGAAGCGAATCGGCAATTTTGAACTGGACGTCCAATTTAGCAGTGAACAGGGCATCACCGCTTTTTTTGGTCGGTCCGGCTCGGGAAAGACCTCGTTGGTCAATCTCCTTGCCGGTTTGAGTACCCCCGACCAAGGGCAGATATCCGTTGGCGGGCGCGAGTTGTTCAATTCGACCAACGGGGTCAACCTGACCCCGCAGAAACGGCGACTTGGATACGTGTTCCAGGAAGGGCGCCTATTCCCTCACATGACGGTCCGCCAAAACCTCAGATATGGATTGAGGTTCGTGCCGAACGCCGAGAGGCGCCAGGACTTTGACCACGTGGTCGACCTTCTGGCACTCGATCGGTTTCTCGACCGCCAACCCCGGTCGTTGTCGGGCGGCGAGAAACAACGGGTTGCCATCGGTCGGGCGCTGCTCACGGATCCGCGCATTTTATTGATGGACGAACCTTTGGCGTCGCTCGATGCCAGCCACAAAGGTGAAATCCTGCCCTACATCGAGGGATTGCGCGATGAGTTTCAGATTCCGATCGTCTATGTCAGCCATTCACTGGATGAAGTCATCCGATTGGCAGATACAATGGTTCTTCTCGATCATGGAAAGAGCCGCGCGTCGGGTACCGTCGAGGACATTATGAGCCGGCTCGACCTCAGACCCTTGACCGGTCGCTACGAGGCCGGCGCCGTACTACCGGTAACCATAGTCGGCAGTGAGCCGGAATTCGGTTTGACCGTTCTTTCCTGCCCCGCCGGGACTTTGACCGTACCGGAACTGGACGCGCCGGTCGGCAGCAGCTTTCGCCTGCGCGTCCGCGCCAGGGACGTCTCGTTGTCCCTCGATAGACCAGAGAATACGAGCGTGCTCAATGTTTTCCAAGGAACAGTATCTGAGATTCTCGGTGAGGAAGGCCCTCAAACCGAAGTCCTGGTTGACGTCGGCGTCCCGTTGATTGCACGGGTTACGCGAAAATCCGTAGCCACGCTTGATTTGGCGCCCGGCAAACGCATTTTCGCGATGGTCAAGGCGACTGCAATCGACCGGCATAGCATGGGCATGGTCGGTACGCGGCCACGCAGAAACTAACGGTAAATGACTTCGCCCTATTCATCTAGGGCAAGCGCCTAGGCCATTAACTGATTATACATTAATCTAGGGGCTGTCCTAGCTAAGCGAGATGCTTGGGCTAGGATTGCAGGATGTATGCGAGAAGAAGCCGGCTCAGTGGTTGGAAGCGTGATCGTTTGATGGAGCACTTTGTGGCGGCGACGACG
>Ga0056114_1000101_pt1 | contig 21722 bp, 23 predicted proteins | sample WorMetHERISLAND1_FD_77005 | JGI IMG/M metagenome (GOLD analysis project Ga0056114, IMG submission 77005) | Marine gutless worms symbiont microbial communities from Max Planck institute for Marine Microbiology, Germany - Olavius loisae HERON... ...
GTCTTGGGGCTACCAGATGGTGAAGAAATCATGACGCTAGCTTTCTTCGTTTTGACACAATACCGGCGCGTGACGGACAGACAGACGGACAGACACGTTGCGATCGCTATAACCCGCGCTAGCCTAGCGTCGCGCGGGTAATTAACTATAATACGCAAAACAAGCAGCAAGTCGTGGCAGTAACAACTGATAAATAACATGTCTAGAACACAGTTCAGTGTGACACATGCATTTGCAGTAGTTCAAGTTCACTGCTGTCAAACTAATTTCAACGAAATTTCTCTTAACTATTAATACTTAAACACTTAACTAGTTTTGGAGCTCATTCAAGGCTCAGTGAATTCTCGTTAACTGTCAGTAACTGTCGGCGTCAGTGATACGTGGCGCATGCATCTGACGATGTATATTTCATCACAACATCAAGCTGCTATTTTTCATAAATCGTCGTCGGCATCAGGAATGATTTACGTTAGAACTGCTTTCATGCTCCAGAAACAATCTCTGTACCGACAAAAGTTGCATCGAAGCCTGGAAAGTATATGACATTAAGTGCCACTTTTTGCTGTGAAACTGGCCAAACACAACTAGCAGTATCAAGTCCTGTTCTACAGTGTGTAGATCTCTAGCCAGATAACACTGCATCAAACAGACGAGCCAGCTGAGACGAACTGTCGTTCTCGGTGACAAAGGTCTCGTGCGTTCCCTGCATGACGTGAATGTCCAGTTGACCGTCGTAGACGGCATGAAGACCGTAGTCTTCGCCGAGGCTTTCCACCTGCCGGACGCTGTCAGCGGCACGCACCAGTGTCACACGTGTCGCCGCGCTGAGGACGGATGACGGATGGTAGTCGTCGGCGATGTACAGCTTACGATAGAATGATGCGACGGCATGACGGAGATGCGATGTCGCCTCCACTGTCGTGACACCGGCTGACACGAGGGTTGATATCATGTGATTGACTCTGGCATCCCAGTCAGACTGACTTGTCAGCTCCGCACTCAGCTGTCAACAACAACACAACACAACAGAATGCACTTGACCGTCACATTTCACGGCAAGTGCTTGCTATGGGCCTTGTTGCCTCATATAAATAAATAAATTAAAGAACGAATATAAAAACAGGATATGTAAAGCACAGTTCACGGCAAAGTACACTATCAGTGGCTGGTGGTCCAGTTTAGCAGTAACGTGTTGGTCTTGATCAACATAGTTGCTCTATGTCGGGCCCAGTTAGTACTTGGATGGGTGACCGTCTGTGGGCAGATAAATCATCTCAGTATGTAGCCAACCAGCTAGGTCAACTCAGCCTATCATCCCTCCGAAGTAGGCTTGCTTGCTGGGGGTTACGGCGGAGCTACATGTGTTCCTTGTTTTAGTCAAGTTTTCATCCAAGCTCCAGCTGACCCAGACTTACGACGAAACTACAAACACTAAAAGACTACACACACGTATTACGAGGCAACACTTATCAGCAACTTCTCTTGCAGCCACAACAGACCACGTCACAACTAAACGACTGATACATGTTTTAAGCCACTACAATGCCATAACAACTAACTCATCACAGTTAATTCTACACTGCTACAATCATCACTTTTGTCATGCTGTTGTTTTTTGAGTAGGTTCTTCGAGCACTTTGTGACTGTTAGTTGGAAAAGGACAGGAATATCACTGAGACTGTGAAAACCTACTACGTCTTAACAACAGATTAGGTCGAGTGATCACAAATAACCTGCAGTAATTAGGTTAAATAACAGGCGAACAAAAACAAAACGAAGATCAGTGCAAGTGGTATGGAAACTATGTTTTATATTTTATTTTTTGCAGTGAATTGTGTAATGTCACTTATTAACAATCACCCAGCTAGAGTATAAAAACATTACAGAAAGAAATTTGTTACCTTGAGCATATCAACTTTAGCAACAGCCTACAACAAGCCGAACCCGGAAAATCAGTTGTCAGTATTAGTACAGCCAAACTATTCCAAATCTCAGTCCGCAAGTGGCATTAAAACATACATGGAAGGGACAGCACAAAAAGCATCATGTAAGACAAAACAGTAAAAATTAAATTACATATTCACAGACTATCAAAGCACACACATTACACTGTTTGTTCAGTGAATGGAGACAGTGTTCAAATGCACAGTTCTTATTGGTTGTCAATGCTGTTGAGTACAAATCCTGTGAATCTGTGTTAACTAAGGTATGAAAATCGCTGGCTGAAGACCTGTGAAATGTGAACTGCAAATTTGGCACTCATCAGTCTGGCATTATTTGTGGCCATCTGGCAGTAGAATTGTCTGTGCTTGGTAAGCATGTTAACAACTCTGCTGTGGCTACAGCAGACACACACGCAGAGAGACATGACCAAAATGATCTGTGTTCCATCCACTAAACAAATTATAAAGTCCAAACACAGTCTTCATCGACAAACATTGCTGCTCGTCAGTTCTCATGCAGTGCTCCCACCATTTGGAACAGTCTTCCCTCATCTATACGCACTACTGACAGTTTCACTAGTTTTACGTCTCGGCCCAAGACTTGTATAATCGCAAGACATTTGTAGCCAGTCCGCTGACTGTGCCTCTGATACCCTTACCAGGTTCTTTGTGTGTTATAAAATTTGTTACTTACTAACTTACTTAATTTAAGCTGTAATTTAGAAATAAATGCAAACCTCGTCATTCGGGGCGAGCCGGAATGCAAACTGGTTGACAAAAGCACAGATGACCCTGGCCTCAGTGCCGGCCATGTCACCCGACAACACCAGGCGCTGTCGCGTGCGGTCCGTGTAGGCAGCGACGAATGAATGCGAGCCGTCGAGCAAGACCAGCGATTGGACGCCGTCACTGCCAGGCTCAGCCTGCTGCTGCAGCTGCAACGCCATCTCTATGGCAACGCTTGCGCCGAACGAGTAACCAGCCAATCGGATCACTCCGTCTGGATGAATGTCCTTTATTCTCTGCACAAAACACCCCACACAATGAAATGACCACATCATTTACACAACAACATTTACTCGTCTACTGTGCAATAAACACATATTCATGTCGTCCATCATTTTCTCTCATCTTCATTGGATGCCGGTACATAGACAGATTCAATTTAAAATTTGCTCTCAACCTACAAAACTTTTTTATTAGATCAGTCACCTTACTTAAACTTACAATAATTTTACACAATTTCAAAGGCAGAGCGTACCTCGATGTAGTGTTTGGCCAGGTCTGGTATAGAGCTCAGCGGTGTGTCATTGGTGCACTGAAGACCGTAGACCTTAGCAGTCTGTATATGTGACATGACCGAGCTGAGAAGGAAGACGGAGCCTTCAATCGGTGAAATGACAAACAGAGGAGCTGCCGTGGTTTCTACACTGTTCATCTCCACAACTGCTTCTGTTGGACACAGATGATACAAGTCATAATGTACAGACGCAGGCATCGCTTGACCGACGGCTTCTGATTCTGACGGACCAGCATCGCCGTCAGACTGCGGTGATGACGTCGACAGCTGGTCCAACTTAGCGAATGTCAGCGCTCGAATTTCCTTCGCAGCCATCGAGATGTCGTAGTCGCGCTCAAGGGTCTGCTTTATCTCAACGCCCATCAGCGAGTCAAGTCCGAGGTCTCCGAGCGTAAGATCAGGATTGACTGAACTTGCATCCTTTATGCCTGCCACAAATGACACGTAAAACCAGACTTACACTAATTAACTGTTTACCAGACAATTGACATTTTATCACAGCCTCCGACCGCAAATGTTTTGAAAAGATGGTATTTAAATAAGAAAGACGGAATGACTAATAGTAAATGTAGCGACGTAATAAGAGGAAAACAAGCCTAATACTCGCAATGTTACATATAGTAAATAACTTCTTGGACAAATCTAGTTGACCCAAATTGTCACAGGTAAAGGCTACAAACCAGTTTGTTGAGTATATTGTTATAACTAACAAAATGCCACTACAAGTGGCTACAAAACGAACTCAAAACTGGGGAAAGCCACAAAAAACTATCCACACAAAAAGAAACTGCAGTGTAGACTGGAACGATAAAAAACTGCCTGATAAATGTAGAGATCAATTCACCGAGAATGTGAGCGACGACATCGCGGAGTGAAGCAGCGGATGACGCCGTGTCCGCCTTGCCGTGACTCGACTCAGCCAACACAAAACTCGACAGCACAGCGTGAGGTTGACAGAGGAACTGGTCAAGTGTTGACAGGCAGGAGCTCATGCGCTGAGGCAACGTGCCACCAATCGTCGCGTTGCTGTTACCTTGGAGAAGAACAAACGCAATGCCGACGTCGCCGACTGCACCCCACTGTATCGCCAGACCTACCACATAACAGCATCAGCTGCAGTGACACAGCAATAGCCAGCTGAAAGGCAACAGATAACTAGAAAGCATTCACAATACACATCATTATTTCACTATCATCCACACTCCACAGTGTTGTCTGTCGTAAGACGCAGTCACAGTGTGGTTTAAGTGCTGACTGGTTTGCTGTCTCGGCAGAACAAAATGCGTCACAGATTAAATGTTTTCACCACGGAGCGAGTGCACAAAATCTGACTGTTTCTGGTCTCCTCTAGTCAGAACTAATCTTTGACTCCTCTGGACTTAGCTAAAGCATTAAAGTTTTATTGGCACCCGTATTGTAGTACTGTAGTAGTGTTTTTACGTGATGTTTTTAAATTTCTTATTTTGTTACTTAGAGTATGACAGTATAGTCAAGTCTGTTTTTTATTCCAGACAGATCTGATGCTGTCAGTAGTGTTTGCACTTCTTTTGACAATTATGTAACTACATAGTAGAATTTATTCATTTTTTAGACATTTCTTTTTTACTGTTGATTGGGTTTGCATTGTTTGTCTGTCTGTCTGCCTGTCTGTCTGTCTACTCTGCCTTCTGGCGAATAAGTGTGTTCATTAGCCAAAGCTGAAGGAACACAGATGGAGAGACCCGTCACCCGTCAGTAGCAGTTCATGTCCTGGCTTCCACTGACACTGATAGCAATTACGGTGACTACTGACAGCAGATATGTAACACTTGTGCTTTGGTTGTGGGTTAAGCACTTGCTTCATAGCACCTTGCATCTACTAGAAATGACAGTTACAGCCAGAGACTCCCTTGTTATAGGGCACATCCTGACAGCCACACAGATACCACCCAGTGTGTCGGCCAATTGAATCACCCAGCTCTGACAGGCAATCCTCCCAAAATTGTTAGCTGTGGGTCAAATTCTTTTCAAGTAGACATCACAGATAAGAGAAACTTAAGAGTTTTGCATCTTGCTCCTCCACACCTTTGTTACCTACAGAATTCATCTCCTTAGGTTATGGTGAGCAGCATTTCTGCTCAACTTGTTTACTGCAGATCTAACCGTTTAATTATCGAGATTACAGACGTTGCAAAATATCTGGCTGTAAAAGCCCTCCCACTTGACTGAAATTCACAGTTTGGTCCTGATATGTCACCGTGTCAAATTTTGGAAAACTATTTCCCAGGAACCAAGGGTATCTGAAGGTTGATGACTTCTTAAGAGCAGTAACCACCAGCATGCACAAACAGTCAAACAAATATACGAAATCAAGACACATAATCCGCTACAACAAAGCTGTCGGAGACAATAAAACATTATGTTGACAGCGGAGATGGTTGATAAGCACACACCTGGAAGACCATCGCTGCGGCGACGTTCACAGATTCGCTCCATCGTTGAGTTTGCGAAGCCGTAGTTGGCCTGGCCGGCGTTACCACGACCACAACTCACCGACGAAAACACGACAAACCACTCCAGTGTCTCACTGCACAGCTCACGAGCTGCTACGTCCAGGTTCCGTGTTCCAACGACCTTAGCAACAGCCGACCAAGCTTCTGTAGCCACTTACCAACCAACTCCAGGCATATTTCAACACAAACAACTGTACTCGAATATTCAGTTTATATCAGCAATCTACATTGTCCTAGTTCATCCTGCAGTGTTGGTCCAGTTTTTCTTCCAACATCAAAAGAAAAGGGCTTTAAAATGAAAAAAGTTTCAATAAATTTAATTAAGTTTAAAATTACCTCAAAGTATAAACGATAATAATTGTTGGAAATGGAGACGCAGAGGTGCAGCAGTGTCAAAAAACAGAACTGAGTGGAAGAAACACGAGTTCAAAATATTAACATTTGACGAACTAACCTTTGGTTTAGTGGCCCAGCACCACTCGGCAGGCGTCTGGTTAGACATGAGGCCGTCGTGGAGTATAACGGCCAAGTTGAAGACACTTGCCACTCCATCGCGGCACAAAGCAGCCGCGTCGCGTAGCAACGACCGCGTTTCGTCCAGATCGGTGACGTCGCCCGTCGACACCATCACGGTGACCCCGGCCTGACGCCACTGGCGAATACGTCGGTCCTGGTAGCCAGTGCGGACTCCGACGGGCGACGTCAGAACAAGGTAGCGTGCACCGCGCTCCACCAGCCACTGAGCTAACTCCAGACCGAATCCTCCGAGACCGCCGACAAGAACATGACTCTTGTGTGGATGACACGTGGTCCTTGGGACGGCAGGCAGCAAGAGAGATGTGGACTCGTCGTCACTTCGTACCTGAGACAAGTGATTTGAGTCCATTTAAAACACAGACTTGTTGGTATAACAAACTGATACAAAAACACTAAAGCACATACACGTGCAATAAACTCCAATTGAATTGTGCCCGCCAACACAGTATAGGTTATATGGGAGACGCAATATGCAATAAGCTCCGATATATTTCGATATCAACATCATCTGCATATGCACACAATGTTACATATACATAAATAAGTAAGCTAATTTGTAGATGGTGCAGTCACTAACGCCCGTCGTATCAGCAACCCCAAAAAGTACGTCTTCAGCAGTCATTTGAATTCGTATGCTTATTTAACCCTTTGACTCTCACTGTTGCCATATGGGTATAGCTAATGACATCCTGCGCCAGACAGGGTTAAGCCGAACCTCATTTGTAATTTTTGACATCCGGACACTCTGATGCTCAACCCCGAGAGTCAGAGTGCCTGCATGTCAAAAATTACAAATGACGGCTTAACCTGGTCTGACACAGGATGCTTTATAGCATATGGCATATGGCCCATACGGCAACAGTGGGCATAAAAGGGCTCATCCAATGCAAACAGTTCACCTTGATGAGTACTTTGCCGACGTGGTTGCCATGAGCCATGAACCTGAACGCATCCTCGACGTCGTCTCGTTCAAACACGGTCGTCTGTAGCGGCTTCACCGTGCCGTCGACGATGCCACTCGACACCAGATCGTGAACTGTCCGCCAGTCAGGATTACCGGGCTCAAAGAGCGCATCGAGGAGGATGCCGTGGAACGATATATTGCGAAGAAACACTGCCATGCCTGCAAGTGACGTGCTCAAAATTACAACAGTCAAACACGGAACATTTTGCACACTTCTAGCTGGCAACACAACATTTTAATGGTTTTTTTTATATCACATATCAAACAGGTTGGCCCACTGTGGAGAACCTTGTGGGAGACACTGGTGATTTTTCAGTCGTGTTCTATACAATGAAAATCATGTTTTACATCCGCTGTTACCTGACAGAAATGAGCATGGTTATGAACTGCGACGCCAACGCCTTGAACGCATTCTCACATCCAGTGATGATAAATGCAACTTTGTTTATAGACGATTGCAAAAATACAGCTATTAAAATTCTGTTTTCCCCCATCACACTTGATCGATATTGTTCAAATGCGTCTTGACAATTCATAATAAACGAATATATTGTGTTATGTTTTGTTAACATCAAACTATAAACATTGCATTACAGAGATATCTGCCGAAAAATCTGCACTCCGTTTCACATCGTAATCTTAATTCGGAACAGAAAAGACAATATGACACGTGATCATACCGAGTCCGGTGTCGTTAGACAAATCGAATTTCCCAATTTCCAAGAAGCGTCCATGCTGTGCCAGTAGCTGAACACTGGACTGCAGTTTGTCTTCCGTCAGTGAGTTGAGAACGACATCAACTCCTCGGCCTCCCGTTGATCGGCGTAACGTCCGCCAGAACGTCGAGCTTCGAGAGTTGGCAAAGCACGAGTCAGTAAGCTCTGGGAATCGCTGCTGCAGATACTGTCGTTTGGTGGCTGATCCGACGGTGGTCAGCACACGGCAGCCACGACGTAGTGCAATGGAGATCGCGGCCTGACCAACTGCTCCACTGCCAGAGTGTATCAGAACTGTCTCACCTCTCTGTATCTGACCTCGGACCACCAGCGCATAGAACGCTGTCGCGTAGGCCACGGGAACAGTGGCAGCCTGCTCCAGGGACCAGTCGTCTGGAACAGTCCACAGGAAGTCTCGATGAGCGTCCACCACCGATGCCAAGCCCTTAGCAGCAAGAAGACCCATGACTCGACTACCAGACGCATCGCGACCAGAAAACTCCATGCCGAGAAGACAGTCTTGTGAAGCCAAATCTCCTAGCGAACAAACACACCAGTAAAATACAAGCATTGAATCTGACCGACTACGTAAATAACACAGTTTAACCCTACGACGCCCACTGATGCCATATGGGTACAGCTATGAAGCATCCTATGCCAGACCGGGTTAAGCCATCATTTGTAATTACGATACAATACGATAGAAGAGTTTAACGTGGACTCAAAAGCTGAGTATACAGCTTAATCTAGCACATGTAGCCAGAAACTAAAACAAAGCCAGTGCCCCTTTAATTCAGTACAGGTTAAGATATATGAAGGCAATCCGGAAGGAATAAGAGTGACTATGGAGGAAAGGATTTGTGAAAGAGATGAGCTTAGAGTTTTTTTTCGAATGTTTCAATATCGAAGCACTCTGATGCTCAGAACTAAGCGTCAGAGTGCCCAGATGTCAAAAATTACAAATGACAGATTAACCCGGTCTGTCACAGGATGTTTTGTTTATAGCTGTACCCACATGGCAACAGTCGGCGTCAATGAGTTAATATTAGATAAGACAACTGTTGAATTTCAATCAATGTCATGCTTGACCCAATTACTTTGGCTGAAAGTTTTAATACCACTGGAAAACCACTCGTATTGTTTGGAGCAATGCAAAAAGAGCATAACAAGTTATACGATAAAAACCAAAACTGCTAACCACAATTACCACATGTTATAAACCAATTAAGTCTAAAACAAACTAGGTGCAACCACAGCTTTTAATAATAAATAAAGAAATGTTTGCAACTTATGCGTGGTACCGACCCTAAATATTACAGTATCAGCTATGTAACACATACCAGGAATAGCATCGGGTGGCAGTTTTCCAGTAGCAAGCATGATGTCACGGAAGTTAAGAGCGGTGTAGTGAACAGTACAGAGCTGTTGGTCAGGATGATCAGTCGAGTCAAAATACTTGAGTGGAGACTCAATCCAACGAAGGCTGGACAGGTCGCCGCGGGTCAGCACGTTGACATACGCAGTATCAGTGTCCACGACCTGCTGATGACCTGTTAACAGCACACAGAGACAGAGACTAGTATCATTACGATGGTTTATCATCTTCTCACTCCAGACCTGGGACAGTGTCACCTGTAATCAACAAAGAAGCCAAGCTATCACACGGCGCTTCAGCAAACTTTGCACGGTTTATCCAAAACAAGCTTCTATACAGTACAGTAAAAAACAAGCTATTACCTGTGTGCTCAAAACACTGCGATTACCTTGTGACCACATACATGTTTATCTCAGATGGTTGACATAACAGACAACAATTAACCCTTTGACGCCCAGTGGTGCCACATGGGTACAGCTATAAAGCATTCTATGCCAGGCCGGGTTAAGCCATCATTTGTAATTTTTGACATCTGGGCACTCTGACGCTCAGGACTGAGCGTCAGAGTGCCATGTCAAAAATTACAAATGATGGCTTAACCCGGCCTGGCATAGGATGCTTTATAGCTGTACCCATGTGGCACCACTGGGCGTCAAAGGGTTAATTTACCACACACCGAGTTCAGCAGACATGTCGAAGAGTACAGAAAAGCCACCTGACAGAAGGAGAATGTGACGGAATGAGCCGAATACACCGTTTCTGAATACATTCATAACCAAGTCGTTCTGATAGACTTCAGCCAGTTGCTCGTCTGTTGGCACGGTCAGCTGACTAGAGTCGGTTACTGGCGTGTAGAACAAGCACCTTAACAGACACACACAAAGATCACCAGATCAAACACTTCTCACTTAACTGACACCACTACTGTCCTGGCTTCCTGGCTAGAACCGGCACCAAGATCAATGACTTTTGATGACCATCAACTACTACAAGTCCAACATTTTTGTTTTTTTTTTGCACAATTTCAGAGATTTGGGAGGCAACAATGGCTAAACAAATGAAGGTAGACAGCGGATTGTCAGTGATAATTGTAGTCCACTAAATATACTTTTCAGCGATGTATGGATTACGTTGATATTGCTGGATATTCCACCGACAGGGGGTCTAAAATCAGAATACAGCGGGCAAAAATTGCAAATGTCAGGCCCTATATGTGAAGCTATCTCGCAAACGGCAAGTAATACGGGCACGGTTACTGTTAATTATCAATAGGAAATCGCATAAAAACAGTTTAGATGCTGCACATCAGCTAGTGACCTGCACGGTAATGGGGATGACGGGAATCCCGCGGACTGTTAAGAGTTTATGCTAATTTCTTTCATGGCATCAGAATTTATGTTCGACCTGTTGCCTTCTGTATGTTCTGGGACGTGGATGGAATGAGGGATGGAATAAATATTGACGGGGACGGATGGGGATGGAATTGAAGTTGTGCGGGTACAGGCGCCGGGCGGGGATAGAAGTGAAAGTGGATGGGGATGGGTGGGGATGGAAACAAAGTCTGCGGGACGGGTAGGGATGGGCGTGATTTCTGTCCCCGTGCAGGTCTCTAACATCAGCAATAGGTGTCAATTTCATCAAAAATCATTAATTTAGTGAAATAACGATAGAAAAAAACAGTTACTACTGAGCAATTATAAAAAGAGTGAATAATAAATGCTAGGCTTAAGCTACCAGTTTATAGTTGTTTAAAAACGAATTCACACAGCAAATGAATATGACAAAGGAAAATGTGCCACTCAATGTCACCTCATGTGAAGAAATAATGCACGAATGTGACTGCAGTTGTACAGCAGAAAGCACACACTACATGCACAGGTAACCCATTAAAATAACACATTTGCAAAACAGTAATGAAAATTTTACAGCTACCTTAGACGGTCGCCATTCGGTTCTCGTCGGAGGCAGTTCACCATGCCAACAATTCCACTGTCGGCTTCGCGGGCCTTTAACCAAACACTGCACTTGACATCAGATTCACCATGCTCCTCTGCCATCACCGCCTTCACTTCCTCCAACCAGTCAAAAGACGCATCGTCGATGTCTATAGTTCTGGGAGCCTCCACCAGTGACGTCGAGGAAACTTTTCGGCAGAGGAAGACAGTGTGTAGGACACCGTCTGACTTCTGAGCAACGGGTGCAAGTCCGGCATTTTTAAACAGCGCAGTCCAAGTCTGCTCGTCGCAGTACGGCCCACACGTCCGCGAATTCAGATCGGTCATTTTCGTGACGTCGTGCATCAGAGGAAAGAAGCTCCACGGAATGGCAAAGTTCGACGTCGGCTCAACAATCAAGAGAAAACCGTTGTCGTGGACTAGTGAAGAGGCGGTCGACAAAGCGGTGGAAATATTGTCGTGCTGATACAGAACATTGGCAAGGACAGCAATATCGGCTCCCGACAGACGATCGGGAACCGACTTTGTACTTTCCAGTGACCACTCAACGGTGGTGACCCCAAGTCGGTGAGCTAGTTCAGCATCTATTGACAGTGACGGTGCAGGATCAGCTGCAGTGTACTTTACAGAGATGCCAGGCTGCGAGGTCAGCTGACGCATTACGTGTCGGTAAGCCTGTCCCGAGCCTGCGTCACACTCTACGACCTTTATGTGACCGCCGGCGCCCTCTGGTGGAATGTTTTCCAACACAACGTCAAGGCATGTCTTAAAGCATCGATCACAACGCGCAAAACTGAACAAACGATCGCTGGAAACGATATCGGTCCAAATGGCCGAAACCACAGAGTCGACGTTTCGTGCAAAGTCGTCGTCGTGTTCAAGAGAGTAAATTTTCTGAAGAGTCTTCAACGCAACGGAGTCGGGCGAGTCGAGGTATTCTGTCAGTTTCTCGCTGGCAGGAGAAGACCAGCTGGAATTGTCGACAAGACGCTTCATCAACGCGAGATTGCGGAGTCCATCCTCAACGCTGGTTGACAGTACCTGGCGCATGTGTTCCAGCACAAAGCTGGCACACGTATCTGCGTACTCGATCACAGCGTCGTCTAGCTGGGCTGAAGCCAATGAACATTCGTTGTACGGAATGAAGTTGAAGCTCTCGAGAGTGGGCGGCGGCTGAACACCTTGACGACGGGGTGCTATGGTCGCGTGGAGATCAAGAAGTTCAACTCCACCAGATTTACAAGTTCCCATCTGACGGTTGTTTTCGACGGGAATCACTGTAACCAAACACAACAAACACCGTCAACTATAATCATCATTACACTTCAACAACTCTCGCAATTCGACTGTCTGTCATAGTTTTGGTTAGACATTTTTGTTGATGCTACCAATAACCGAAAAACGTTTCAGCGTGAATAAAGTCCAGATACCCTACATGACAGTCAGTCTAATGAACATTCATTGTACGGAATGAAGTCGTCATGTCTCCTAATTACAATTTACAAGTACGAACGACTTACAGACACCACATATTTGCAACATGTCATACAAAAGCAAAAGTCTGTTCGATAAAGTATTTTGTCAAAATTTTCTTCAACAAAATATTATCCCTGGCAAAATTGTCGTAGGGATTTTGTTTTTGGTCCAGTTTGTTTGCTTGCATGTTTGTGCCAGATAACTCAAAATAAGTTCTAGCTGGATTTTCCACCCAAAACCTGGATACATTGTTCAATGCTAAAAGTGTTAACTTTAGTGTATTTTCAGACCTGGGAAAAGGATCTCCAAGGAACAAAATCTTTTTATTAAAAATTCGACCAAGGACAACGTTACAGCAGAATGACTGAATTTAGCACATCAGTATCAGCAACAGGTTTTCTCTGGTATCAGACCACGTGGTTCTATCCAATGAGGTTAGGTCTGAGAATGGACATGTGTGTGGAAAAATTTGGACCATGCAGGGGGGGGGGGGGGATATAACCTCCTAAAAACTCTGTTATGTCACTGCAATAAATTTGCTATTTCTTTCACACCTCTAGTTCCTGCTTGATTTCTAATGGAGAAATTTCAAACTCTCTACCATCCTATTCTATACCGTAGACTTGATTCAAAGTAAGTCAGTTCCACCGATGCACAACAGCTAGTACCAACATGACTAGTTTTATTACTCTGATACTTTTTATACATCTGGCATTCATATACATTCAGACAGATATATACAAATAAACGAAATAAACTGAATAATCCCTCGTGATGTCGGGGATAATTAAGTTCTTTCAACTGGTACTCAGAATGGTACAACACCTCTAGTGCCGTCTTCCAGAGTGACGACAAACTTCTCGTGCTCGAGTGGATCAACTCGCAGAGAACGAATGCGAGTCGGCAGCCTCAGCTCACGTCCTGACGACGAGATTATCTGCATCTGAAGCATTGCATCCAGGAACGACACCCAGTTCTCATTCCACAACAGCTGACCCTCAGTACCTGACATTCAACACACACAGACACACAGTTAAACAATTCTCACCGAAGAATAAAATTTACCAGTTACAATATGGGACACCACAGTACAGAAATTACAGGCTACAGATTATTATTTTATGTTTAAATGGCTACATTTCTGGTTAGTAAATTGGTGGAACACTACTATTCATGAAAAATAACACAACAATCACTCTCCAAACGATAATTAGTAGACTTTTCCATTGATGTCAATGTAGTAAACATGACACATTTATCAATAAATGGTTACAATACGTCAACTACAAAGCTTATTTATGCAGCGAGGAATGTCAACACAATACCGTGTTAAATCCCTGAATGTGACATAAGTAACTGCAATCGGACAACAGATTTCCCCGACGTTCCCCCTTACTTCTGTCATTTTCCCCGACTTTTCTTTGACCATTGTCATTCCTCTTGACTATTCCAGGTTTTCCAGGCAACATTCTACTACTAGTGTCTATAAACTAAGTCAACAAAGTTCACCAGTTCCATCAGCTGACAGTATGCCACGGAATGTCGGTCCATAGTCGTATCCACGCAGTCGCAGTTCTTTGTAGATGTCGTCTGAATTGAGCGGAAGTGGACCGGTGTTGCCGGCTGGTTTAGGACATTCGTCCTCCGTCGTGTCGGGGTCTGTCAGGACGGAGATGCGGCCGCTGGCAACGACTGAGTCGTTCTCACAGATCTGGAACTCACCATTGCCCGGCGACACAGACACATCCAGCTTTACTGACCCTGTCAGTCACACAAAAACACAAACGCAGCAACAAACAGCGTCAGTGGGAAACCAACAGTAGACACAGTAAGCAGTCCACAGCTCAACAACTATACTCAAGTAATACATAAGTTGTCAACATCAATGTCAGCACATAATCACACAATACTTCTAATGCACTCAATGCATTGAATACTCTGAAATAAAAACATCTGAAAGGTGCGTCAAACGTCACAATAATGACATCAGCTGGTCGTAGGTCATCAGGCAAGCAAGTTCAATGTTGTCAGATCAACCACAGATATATACCATGTCTCATACTGTGTCGAGCAGGACTCAACTGGACGTAAATACATGCTATGCTACGAAAAAAGAAACTAAAATATATTCTTATGTTTTCGTAATTATGTTCCAATCTCAGCAATTTTGGCAAAGAAATATAAAATTAGCCCATCACACCCGATGTTGTACACACTTTATTGCAGTGCATATTACTGACAGTTTGTTCCATGGTTGCAGTGCTCAGACTTACCAGTGGAGTGAAGGATAGTAGCTCGGTGAATGTGGATGTCATCGAAGGCTACTGGTGTCTGTTGGTAAGTCTGGCCGTTCATTCTAGCAAGCTGCCGCCACGCCAACACGAGGTATCCAGTCGCCGGAAACAGTACCCGGCCGTCGATGACATGTCCGGTGAGATACGCATCTTCCGAGTCCGGCGATGAAACGTTGACCTCGACGGAGCTGGACGAGCCATTGGCCGACCCACTGCAGCCAAGGGCCAGGAACTCAGCAGCGGTCGGCACTTCCCAGCTGCCAGAATGATCCCAGCGGACAAGTGACGACAACATCGGCGTCGTCGACGACACTGGCAGCTCGACGGGTGGATACAACGACAACGGATTCAAGTTGATACCATTCAAGTACAGCCTGGAAATAAAGAAACCCAGCTGTAGTCCAACGTCAGTGCTAATCACTACTGGCTGTCGTGACTGTGCTCTCAATACCAACACTGACAAGTTCAACTCAGCTTTTCAGAAATACTGCGACAGATATCTTTACCACTCTACAAAAGTGCCTGTTTATTATGCAGCCTTCCTAGAAGGGATAAGCACACGGTAGAGCAAAATATACATAACGAATCAAGTAACAGCATATATGTAGTAATACAACTCGTTGAAGGAATATAATAGCCTAAAACACATAAAATATCCAAGGAACTTAGCAGCATTACCATCCTAATAATTTGTACAAACACACTAACCCTGAGGCCATACCTTATATAGGCACTAGGCAGCTACTTCATGCAAATGAAACAGCATATTTGGTCTCATATTTTTGGCTTTGGCCTCACAAATGCCTCGTCTTTGGCCTCAGACTTTATGGCTTCGGCCTCAGACTCATCACCCGACAGCCTCATCCACAAGCCTGATTACATCAAGTGATACGTACTTGCCGAAGGACGTGAGCAGATGTATCAGGTTGTCTGGTTGTCGTTTGTCCATCAGACCAACGATGGTGCACGTGCTAGCAAGCGCTCGTCTCAGCACGGCTTGAAGCAGAGAATGTGGTGCGATCTCTATGACAATGGCGTTGTCTGGAACGTGCTCGAGGGCCTCCTGGAACAGCACGGGACTCACTAGGTTGTTGACATGATAGTCGGCTGACGAGTAGAGAGCCAGTTCAGTCTCCCACTGGGACTCTGGTATCGACGAACTGATCCAGCGTTTTGTACGTGGCCGGCGCTCAAGAATCACCTACACAGAACATGATTAGTATCGAGTAAAACAACGGTTTGTAACTTTGTAGATGTATTCATTAACAAAGAAGCAGAAAGCAATCAGCAGACCACTGACATTTAATACAAACAAGTTCACAAACTCTCGGCTGCAGATAAACCATCCGAAGGCCTCCCTTAACCGTTTGTGAGTTACACAGCAGGTGTTTTGCAATACAAATATTAAATAAATTAAATAATTAATAAAATAATTAAACAATTAGATAAGTAAATAAAGTGACAGTTATTTCCGCTTCTCAGTCAGTTAAATCAGGAACACTGGTCTACTGTCTTGCAGCATTAGGCTGTAACATGCGTATCAGGTATGGTAAGTTAAGGTAAAGTAAGGTAAGCTATATTACAGACTCTACTAATAATTAATGTGAAAGAATAAACCATGGTCAGATGTGGCTGGTTACACAGACCTGCTGAAGTCGATGTAGCAGTGCCGGCGCTGTCTGTGACATGTAGTATGAGTGGAACGCTACACCGCCGCTGTGAACAGCCTTCGCAAACACTCCCTCACTCTGCAGCTCGTCAACAAACTTGTTGATGGCGTCGGCCGGTCCGGACACGGTGACTGTGTCCATAGAGTTATGACAGGCAGGTATGATGCCTTCAGGACAGCGACGATGTGCCTCATCCCATGTCATTCCTACACCACGATCATTGGACGCAATTCATTCATGTATCGCCTTCATTTTATGACTCAAACCGCAGCATTAAACAACTGCACAATGCAGAGATAACATGCCTACAGAACTGACACCGCAAAGTATATTATACAAAACTTACTGAAACCGGCAACTTGTTAGTAAAAGCTACATTTTAATATAGTACATTCAGCATGTGTTTCACATACCACACAAGATATGGCTAAATCTGACAAACGTCAACACAGGAAAAACTGTTGGAGTTTATCTCATCTCGAAAGTGGTTCCTTATCTGAAAGTCCCCGGAGTGGAAGCTGCGTCTAGATTTTGGACTCAATTGTCCTTTTTTACCCACTGGGCAGAAATGTTCACAACTGCTAGAGTTAATTTTCTACAGATCCGACTGAATATTCTTTCTGAGTGCAAAACAAGCATGAAAGACAAAACCTTTGCAATATGATAAAATGATGCATTTCATTCATTGCTCAGTTTTCCAGACTCAAATCAAGACTGAAATAAAAACATCAAAAGTGGCAAAACAAATGACTGACAAATGATATACACCAACAAGCACTTAACGAACGCCATCAAGACTGTAGCAACAAAAACCGTATCAAAAGTCTACATATGTTTGTTTACTCACCAACTGCAGCCATGCCTCCCTCAAGCAAGTGAGCCTCAGACACGCAACGACCACGCCAGTACGCGGACATCACAGTCTCTTCAGCCGTTAGACACCCATCAGCGTACGCACAGCCAAGTTCACCGACCGAGTGACCAACTATTCCATCAGGTTTTATCCCAAGTGTCCGCAGTACATCAACCAGTGCAACCTGAAAAATAAAGGGTCGGCCAAGATTTCACATCGCTTAAACGTGGCTCAGTGTATGATTGGTCGGTAAGTAGAACTAGTTGTGAAGTTAAAATACTAACTGCTGCACAATTAAAAAATCTACTGCTTAGACTGACTAAGTTATAAATAGACAGACTACAGACTAGGTGGCGACATTATTATGATATCACCTTTGCTTGCTGGTTAGCCTGTATTTACAGAACTGCTCACAAATTTACTGATAAGTTTTTTGACAAACATTTTTGAAAAGTAAAATGCGAAATCGATTAGATTTTGTTTGAAGCATGATGACTGACCTGAATGGCGGCAATGCCGACGAAGGAGTTGATGGTATTATTGAAAGTGTCGTCCTTTGAGTCCATCAGAAGGTCTGACAGATGAACACCGTATGGTCTCAGCAGAGCATCTGACCGCATGATTGACTCGCGGAAACAGTCCAACGTCATGAGGTCACGACCCATGTGTGGCCACTGCGTCCCCATGCCAGCGAATACAAACCACACTGGCCGCACTTCTGATGAGACTTTCTGTGCACAATAAAAACACCGCTATTGATTCTCAACCTCAGCTGAATCAATCAACTCGGCATAAGTTATGTAACTGTCTTTCTCTTAAAGGTTCCACATTTTTGCAAAACACAGTTAACACATGCAGCATTGCCAAAACAGTGCAGTCACAGGTAGAAACTACAGTGAATATTGACAGACAGGAACAAAGAGCTACGAGTGACAAAGCCGAAAGTCAACAGACAATGACGTTATTATCGAAACTGTTTATGAACTCATTAGACATACAATTCATGTATTAAATTTGCACAATATTAATGATACTAAGAGTTGTATCTGGTAGGTGCCCACTGCCCATCCATGGATTCAAATATGCCAACTTTTCAAAATGAGAAACCGGGATTAGTCTGAGGAATTGAAAGAAGTGCAGAGTTTGAGATGCCGAGGGAGAGGGGGTGCCCCCTTGCCAGCTGAGTAAGGGATCTGGGGCGCGGCATAAGCTTCCCCGGTGGGGTGAAGGATGCAGCCCCGGCCGACCACATGTTTTGGCGCATTTTAAGCTTGAAAGAATCATCTGGTGACAAGAAATGTGCTATTTTTGACAATTATGCAAAAGCGGGATGACGGGAATACACCTAAGTGGGAGAATTCTGCCAACAGCTAGAAGGTTGTCGTGTCTACAGCTGTCTTGGATGAAGACAGTGCATAACAACCTCAACTCCCACAGGCTGTCATGGACTGAAGCAGTTGACCTCACCCAGAACTGACCACGACCCAGAACTGACCACTCTGGAGGCTGTTGTAGTGCTACATAGTACACACTCATGATGATGACGACCATCCTGATGCCAGGCATTCATTCACTAGTTATCTTCCCTTCTTCAACCTCAACTTGGCTTCAGCTCACACAACAACAACAAACACTGCTGCAGCAGTTCATACCTCGACCGTCTGTCGACTGGCAGCGGCGTTGACAAGAGCGATTCCTCGGTAAGGATGAGTGATTGGTGACAAGTCGCCAATGCTGCTCTGTAACAAGCACTGCATATCGACATTGGCCGCGTGATGAGACATCTCAGCAAGTGTTGTCTCGACGCCGTCTTGTGTCCTCGCAGCACACGTTACCAGCCGCGTTGCCGTCGTCGCCGCGTGCGTGCTGTAGGCAGGGACGACACCGTCGGGAGATCTCAGTAGCACATGAACGTTGGAGCCACCGAAACCAAACGAGTTGATGCCAATGTAGCCGCCTTCCCACGACGTTCGCTCACACACCACCTGCCAATCACCATTAACCCTTTGACGTCCACTGTTACCATATGGGTACAGCTATAAAGCATCCTGTGTCAGACCGGGTTAAGCTGTCATTTGTTATTTTTCACATCCAGGCACTCTGATGCTCAGCCCTAAGCATCAGAGTGCCTGGACGTCAAAAAATACAAATGATGGCTTAACCCGGTCTGACACAGGATGCTTTATAGCTGTACCCATATGGTAACAGTAGACGTCACAGGGTTAACAACAATTGTCACTATACGACAGCAGATGATGCCACACATCACTGCCTTCACATCCAGGGAAGGTGCTGAATAGCCGTATCTGCTACCAATTTTGTGATATTCACGCTTAAAGATAGAAAACTGCTGATTTTACCCACCCCTCCCTTGTTTGATGCTGCTGCTCGGGGGGAACCCCTTAGAATTTCTGGATGAGACTTACCCTGCAAAAACTAGAGGGATGGGGCTAGCGTATGGTGAAAATTTCATAATCCTAACTTCAACCATTTTTGTATGATCCACCCGTCTGACAGACGGACGGACGGACGGGCGAGCGATAGCATATAGCGCGCTAAGCATACGCTGTCGCGCGCTAAAATCTCTTCAGTAATGTGCCAGCAGCTGCAATATCAGCGGCTATGTCAACATCACACACCAGTCTCACAGCTGACTTGTACTGTCTGTCAGTCACATTAGCTCACATTGTGACCGTCACTGCTCTAAACAATTCAACACGTCTCTAACCACCCAAATATCTCGCGTGACTCAATATCAATAAATGCAACGGCAGATATAACAACGATATTAACTAATACACCAACAGAAAATGTAAACAATTGGTAAGCAGTCAGTATCTTTACCACACTGTGAATGTTTATCATACAGTATATTAATAATAAGTTTGGGGGAGGGTCAGAGGATCAAAGTGCAAAGGCTGAGAGGCAAATGACAGCTCCAGAAATAGAAATACTTGAACGATCATTCAACAGACAGAATAGATAAGTCAAGATTTATGTCATGCTATCAATGCAGTCAAATGTACCTTCAATTTGCCATTGAGCAAGCCTGGAATGTCTGGGTTTGGTTGATGGAAATGCAAATTGGCAGGAATAGCATGATCGTGGATTGCAATTAGGACTTTAGCCAGGGCAGCGAGACCAGACGACGGCTCTGGGTGTCCCATGTTGGACTTGGTGGAGCCAATGAGAAGGGGAGTCGATCGGCCATTACTGCAGAACACCTCCACGACGCTGTTGGCCTCCTGTGGGTCACCGGCCGCTGTACCAGTACCGTGAAGCTCAACGTATGACACATTCGATGGATCGACGCCCGCCTCATCATAAACCTCCAGCAGTAGTTTTTTCTGCATCTCGCCCGAAGGAAATGTGATGCCTGGAAAAACAGTTCAACTTGACATCATCACAACCGATTGATCGCAATGCACAGGCAAGAAATGCCTTAAATCTACGTCAAAATACAAACTATGCATTGATCTCCGACTGATAAATCAGAAATCATATCAAATCATTATCTGCACACATTAAATGCACAAAATTCAATTATAAACTTCTAAAACTATCTATTAAACGGTATCAAACTGAGCGCCAAACATTAAACTATAAGCAATTTATTCAATGTTTTCAACACTGCTGCTGGTCAGACATCAGTTAATGGCAGATCAACAGCAGAGAATTACACATCGGCAAATTACAAACGTTTCTCTTTGATAAATATATCGGCCAATGACTAATCCTGAGAAAAGTGGAAATGCCCGCTAAAATGACTAAGTGTTAGCGATAAAACAAGACCCATACAATTTATTCACAATGGAATGTTTTAGTCAACAAATCTAGGTTTTCTTCACAGAATAAAACAAGAAGCCAAGCTGTTGCTAGAATAGCCGACCGTACTGCCAAAAATTGTAGAGGTCACGTGACCTAGGCCACGCCCACTTTTCGGGGAAATTTTTGTGCCCCTGCTTGTCATTCTCCATAGAAAGCCGTGTACCAAATTTGAAGTCTCTAGCTCAAGTAGTTTTGAAGATATGTTCGATCATATGCCAAAATTTTTAGGCGTCACGTGACTTAGGCCACGCCCACTTTAGGGGAAATTTTTGTGCGCCCGCTTGGCATTCCCCATACAAAGCTGCATACCAAATTTGAA
>Ga0056114_1000103_pt1 | contig 21683 bp, 19 predicted proteins | sample WorMetHERISLAND1_FD_77005 | JGI IMG/M metagenome (GOLD analysis project Ga0056114, IMG submission 77005) | Marine gutless worms symbiont microbial communities from Max Planck institute for Marine Microbiology, Germany - Olavius loisae HERON... ...
ACCTGTTCCTAAAGGAGTGCGAATGGCGGTTCAATGGAGGTGATCACCGGGAACTGCTTAACCAATTAAAGACATGGGTGAATTCGAGACAAAAACGTCCTTAGCTAGGACAGCCCCAAACGTTAATAACATGCCGGCCATCAGGCCGCTGGTCGACATCGGAATGATGATTGTCGCCATCCGCCGAAACCAGCCGATACCCTGGACCCGGGCCGTTTCCTCCAATGACTTGTCGATCTGCAGCATGGCGGCAATGCCCGTGCGCGAGCTGAACGGCAGGTTCTTGACAGTCGTGATCAGGACCAGAAGCGCGAACGTGCCGTAAAGCGCCGGCACCGGACCGAACGGCGTCGAGAACATGCCGAGATAAATGGCACCCAAGGCGATGGAGGGAAAGATGTAGGGTGCGAAGGCCATGCCTTCGAGCGTCTTCGAGAGACGCGTGCCGCGTCCGCGAACGATAGCATAGCCGATCAGCAACCCGAGGAACCCGTTGAACAAGGCGGCGGCGACGCCGAGGCTGAGGCTGTTCCATAGGGATGACAGGATGTTGTCGTTGCGGAATATGCCTTCCTCGCCACTGGCCAACTCGTAGGTACTTTCTCCGACCCAGAAATGCGTCGTGTAGTTTTCGAAGCTGTAGTCTCCGGGATCGAGCATGAAGGTTTCCCAGAGCAGGATGATGAGTGGCAGGAACACCACCGTTGCCATGAACAGGGCGACGACGATGGTCAGCGGTAGGCGCCAGGCGCCGAGCTGAATGGGGCGTTGGCGAAACCCCTTTCCGGTCAGGGTGGCGAAGCTTTTGCGCACGCCGAGAACCCGGGAGTTGATGTAAATCATCAGGATCGCCATGACGACCAGGACCAGGGCTAAGACAAAGCCGTCGCCCATGTTCCTGGCGTTGAGCGATGCGTAGATGCGCGTCGACAGGGTGTAGAAGTTGACCGGCAGCCCGAGCAGGGCCGGCGTGCCGAAGGTCCCGAGGATACGAATGAACGTCAACACCACGGCCGAACCCAGGGCCGGCAGCAAAAGCGGGAAGGTGATCTTCAACAATCGTTTGAAGCGCGGCATGCCACAGACGGCGCCGGCTTCCTCGAGCTCGGAATCGACCGTAAACAGGGCGCCCGACATCAGCAGGAAGGCGTAGGCGTAATAGTGGAGCGCCAGGCAGATGATGATCGGGACCATGCCGTAGGCGAGCCAGTTCGGCGTCTGGAGGCCGAAGAAGAAATTGATCATGCCCTCGGCGCCGCCGACACGGTCGTTCTTGAATAGGGTCAGCCAGGCAAGCGCCAACACCCACGACGGCATCATGTAGGGAACCACGGCGAGTGCTGTGAACGCAGGGCGGAAATAGAGGTCGGTGCGGACCAGCAGCCAGGCGAGCAGGGTTCCGATGGTAACGCCAAGCACCGTCACGCCGGCGCCGACCATGACGCTGTTGAGAAACGGCTTGTAGAAAAGAGCTCGCGATAGGCGCTCGGTGAACACGCGGGCGAAATGAAAAAGGGTGAAGGACCCTTCCTCGGCCTCGGGCATGTAGGCGAGGTCGTAGCTCTGGACGACCAGGGAATCGTGAATGATTTCAATCAGCGGGGTGACGACGAGAAAGGCCAGCAGCGCGATGAAAAACGCCGTCAGGATCAGTTCCGGGCGGTTGGTAAGCCGGTAGAACGCGAACTTCAGCTGGGTCCCCATTGCAGCCAAGAATCCCACTCCTTCCGGAGATTGTCATCGGACGCGTATGAACCCCGCCGCGTTCGCGGTGTCACGCTTTGCACGGGTATTTCCGGGCGCCGGTCGAAACCGCTTCAACCCTATACATTTCAGGCCTCCACCTGAAGAACATTCCTCATTTGTGGTGTCTTCTTCGTTGCCGTCAGCGGACCTGAGGCACCATGACACGTTGACCAAACCGCCAAGGTCAAGCCGCGCCCACAATAGGTGATCAGTGGCGGTCGGTCGTCAAAGTGTAGATCCTGGCGGTCGCTCGGCAGCGAATCTCCACTTCCGAAATTGGGAACGTAAGCAAGCCGAACTGCCGGTCAAACACTTGGATCGTTCTCCATAAGTCGTATCGGGACGCACGCGATGTCTGCAATGCGCCTGAAGCGGCCGGCTATTCAACAAACGTGAAATGCGATTGTCGCTCGACGACGAAACTCCTCTCTTGGAAAGTTTGAGTCCGCAACGGAGGTAGGCGACGGTTCCACTCGTTGCCCGTTTCCGTCGGCAAATCGAAAGATTCGGATACCGCAAAGCGGACCTTCTTGTCCTTTCGGGGACGAACCCGCAATTCTCGTTGGCAATCCTTTCCGTGATGTGATCGGCGATCCGCTTGGAGGGCTTGGCCACAAATTCCCTCCCGGTCGCGTCGGGCCACGAAATTGCTACGAGGACAATGTTTCTCTTGTTCGGTGCATTTGTTGCGTGGCAATTCGACGCCAGCAAGGAGCTTCCCCATGCCCGACCTATCGACTGTCCACCGAATGACCGCCTACATGGCCTGGGCCGACGACGTGGTGCTCAGAAATGCCGAGCAACTCTCCGAGGCACAACTCATGGCTCCCCGGGACGCGCTCTTCAAAAGCATCCGTGGTACGTTCGACCATATTCTGGTCGTCGAAGAGATTTTCCGCGCCCATCTGGAAGGGCGGACCCACCCGCACACGGCCCGGTATCGGAGCACGGTTTTGCCCTTTTCCGAAGTCGCCGAACGACTCCGGAAAATGGACCAATACTATGTCGGGTTGGCCCGTAATTGGGCCGAGGCGGAACTGGCGGAAGTCATTTCCTTCGAATTTGTCGGCGGCGGCGAAGGCGCCATGACGCGAGAAGACATCCTGCTGCACCTGGTCAACCACGCCACCTACCACAGGGGCTTCGTCAGCACATTGTTGTTTCCCCTGATATCGAAGGGCGCCGCCAGCGACCTGACGGTGTTTCTCAGGGACGTCTGGCCGGAGGTCACTCGAAACGCCGGCGAGACCGCGGCATAAGCACGGTCCCGCGGATCGTTTCGGGCACCCCTACCCCGCCCCGAGGAACCGCCGGTAGGCGCGCGCCAGCAGGCCGCCGTGGCGGTATGTCTCGCGTTCGGCGTCGTTGTAGAGCCGAAGGTCGAGGGGGGTCGCATCGACCGTACCGTCCTTGCGATGCACGGTCAGGGTCGCCGATGTCAGGTCGTCTGATAGGGTCACGTCGAAGACCTCGCTGCCGTCGAGGGCGAGGGTCAGGCGGTCGACACCATCCGGGAAACAGAGCGGCGCGATGCCCATGTTGACCAGGTTTGAGCGGTGGATACGCTCGAAACTCTCGACGACGACGGCGCACACACCGGCCAGCCACGGCGCCTTGGCCGCGGTGTCGCGGGACGATCCGCAGCCGTATTCCCGACCGCCGATAACGACGAGATCCTGGCCTCGGGCCCGGTAGGCCTCGATGGCCTCGAACAGGGTCGCCTCCCGGCCCTCGGGCTCGATCCGCGTCCACGGCCCCTCGCGCCCGGGCGTCATCTCGTTCCGTAGCCGGCCGTTGGCGAATGTGGAGCGGATGACGATATCCGACGAACCGCGCCGGGTGCCGTAGGAATTGAAGTCGCGAGGCTCGACCCCGTGTTCGATCAGGAACTTGCCGGCATCCGACTCGGGCAGGATGGTGCCGGACGGAGAGATGTGGTCGGTGGTGATCGAATCGCCGAGGATGGCGAGCGGCCGCAGCCCCTTCATGGCTGGTATCCGCGTCTGCTCCGCCGCGATGGATTTGATGAACGGCGGAAAGGTCACGTAGGTGGACGGCGGCCAATCGTAGGTATCGACGCTCACGTCCAATTGGTTCCAGTGGGGATTGACGGTCGAGATGCCCTCGTAGTTGGTCCGGTAGTCCTCGGGCCCGCCATGGGCCGTCATCAGGGCTTCGACCTCCGCCTCCGCCGGCCACAGGTCGGCCAGCGTCACCGGGTTGCCGCCGGTATCTTCACCCAAGGGGTCGGCGGTGACGTCCGTAAGGATGGTGCCCGAAAGGGCGTAGGCGACGACCAGGGGCGGTGCTGCGATCATGTTGCGCGACGCCAGGGGATGGATGCGACCGGCGAAGTTGCGGTTGCCGGACAGCACGGCGACGCCCTTGATATCGTTTTCCCGGATCGCCGCCTCGATCTCCGGGGCCAACGGCCCCGACATGCCATTGCAGGTGGAGCACGAAAAGGCGGCGACGTGAAAACCGAGTGCCTTCAGGGGGCCCATCAGGCCGGCCGCCTCAAGATCGGTCGCGACGACGCGCGAGCCCGGTGCCAGGGACGTCTTGACGTGGGGCTTGGAAGTCAGACCTCTCGCCACGGCGTTCCTGGCGATCAATCCGGCGAGGACCATGTTGCAGGGGTTGGCCGTGTTGGTGCAGCTGGTGATGGCGGCGATGATGACGTCGCCGTCGCCGATGTCGTGCGCGCTGCCTTCGACCGGAATTCGGCGGCGCCTTTCCCGCTCACCGTCGAGCGCCAAGGCCGCTGCGGCGTCGGCGAGGTCGATGCGCTGCTCCGGTCGGCTCGGCCCGGCGACGGACCGGCCGAGCTTGCCGAGGTCGAGGGTGACCACGTCGTCGTATTCGATGGCCTGGGTGTCGGCACCGTCGGCCCACAGCCTCTGGGCCCGGCAATAGGCCTCGACGGTGCGGACGTGCTCGGCAGCGCGCCCGGTGCCTCTCAGGTAGGTCAGCGTGTTGGCGTCGACCGGGCAGAATACGGAGGTGGCGCCGTATTCGGGGGCCATGTTGGCGATGGCGCTGCGATCGCCGACGGAGAGCCTGGAATAGCCGGCGCCGAAAAGCTCGACGAAACTATCGACGACGCCAAGCGCGCGCAGTTTCTCGGCGACGGCGAGCGCCATGTCGGTGGCGGTGATCGTCTCCGACGGCGTTCCCGTCACCTCCAGGCCGACGACGCGGGGCACGTTCACCGCCGTCGTCTCGCCGAACATGATGGCTTCCGCCTCGAGCCCGCCGATACCCCAGCCGAGGACCCCGAGGCCGTTGATCATCGGCGTGTGGCTGTCCGTGCCGAGGCAGGTATCCGCGGTCAGGAAATCAAGGTCGTCGGCTGCGCCGCCGACCACCCGGCCCAGGTGCTCCAGGTTGATCTGGTGCATGATGCCGCCGCCGGGCGGGATCACCCTCAAGTTCGCGAAGCGCGCCTCGCAGGCCTTCAGGAAGGCGAAGCGCTCGCGGTTGATGTCGAACTCGCGGGCTTCGTTCATTTCGAAAGCGGCGCGGTCGGCCCAATGGAAGATGGTCATGGCGTGATCGATGATGAGAACGACGGGGAGCGTCATGTCGATCCGTGCGGGATCGCCGCCGGCCGCAGCGACGGCCGAGCGCATGGCCATCATGTCGACCAGCAGCGGCAGGCCCAGCATGTCCTGCAGGATCAGGCGCGACGGCCGAAAAGCGACGGCGTCCCCGGCCCGGGCGGCGACCCGGTGGGCGGCGGCCTCGCCATCGCCGCCGCCAACACGCAGGGCGTTTTCGGCGAGCACCCGCAAGGCGTAGGGAAGCGTCGGGAAGGCCTTGCCGAGGGATCCGGCGGCATCGGTGGCCCGGTAGGTCCGTCCTGAAATCTCGATGGTCTTCATGGGGCCGTCCTCCTGGGCAGGCGCCGTCGTCTTCGAGCGGCACGGTCGGCCCATTCTCTCCGGTCATCCTTTCATTAAGCCTTCAGCGGCCATCATCCCAGGGCCAGGGCGGCATTCGAAAACAATGCCCTGAAAACCGAGTCTATTGTTCGAAAATTAGAACAATATTGTTATGATTCACCCAATTGTTGAACGTCACAACAATCCACATATTGGCGGGGATACCCCAACCCATTTGAGGAGGAAACCGAATGGACGCCCCCGCCGTCGCCGCCCGCAAGCCGAAAGCCGTTACGCTCGAGAAGGGCAAGGACTACCACTGGTGCCGCTGCGGCCTGTCGAAGAACCAGCCCTTCTGCGATGGCTCGCACCGGGGCACAGGATTTTCGCCGCTCAAATTCACCACCGACGCCGACGGCGAGGCCCATCTCTGTCAGTGCAAACGGACCGGCAAGGCCCCCTTTTGCGACGGCAGCCACCGGAATATCAGTGACGCAGACGCGGAAACTCACGCGCCGCCGGCTGCCGCCGACGGCATGCCGGAGCCGCGCAATACACCCGAAGAGCCCTTCGTCGAGCACATTCACGCCCTGGCTCGGGACGGGCTGGAAAAAGTCGGTCACCATGGCGAGATGGGCGCCATGGGCGTGCCGCGGGAGCAACTACCGGCCTGGGACGACATCCAGATCCTGACGGGACAATTCGCCCGCAAACCCCTGCTCGACGACGTGCCGGTGAAGAGCGAGCTGGTGATCGGGCCGCGGGCCAAGAAACCGCTGGTGCTCGACATGCCGCTTTTCGTTTCCGACATGAGCTTCGGGGCGCTGTCGGCCGAGGCCAAGACCGCGCTCGCCGCCGGTGCGGAGATGGCCGGCACTGGCATCTGCTCCGGCGAGGGCGGCATGCTGCCGGAAGAGCAGGCGGCCAACAGCCGCTATTTCTACGAGTTCGCCTCGGCCAAATTCGGTTACGACGAAGCGCTCCTCGAAAAGGTCCAGGCCTTCCACTTCAAGGGCGGCCAGGGGGCGAAGACAGGCACCGGCGGCCACCTGCCCGGCGCCAAAGTGACCGGGAAGATCGCCGAAGTGCGCAAGATCCCGGAAGGCACGCCGGCCGTGTCGCCGGCCACCTTCAAGGACCTGACGACGGTTGAGGACTTTGCGCGTTTTGCCGACCGGGTGCGCGATATCTCAGGCGGCATCCCCGTCGGCATGAAGCTGTCGGCCAACCACATCGAGGACGACATCAAGTTCGCCTTGGATACCGGCGTCGACTACATCATCCTCGACGGCCGCGGCGGCGGCACCGGGGCGGCGCCTTTGATCTTCCGCGACCACATCTCGGTGCCGACCCTGCCGGCCCTGGCCCGGGCCCGGCATGTCCTGGACAAGACCGGCAACGGGGACGTCACCCTGGTCATCACCGGCGGGCTGCGGACGGCACCCGATTTCGTCAAGGCGCTCGCTTTGGGTGCCGACGGCGTGGCGCTGGCCAACTCGGCCATGCAGGCGGTGGGCTGCGTCGGGGCGCGCATGTGCAACACCAACAACTGTCCGGCCGGCGTGGTAACCCAAAAGCCGGAACTCAGGGCCCGGCTCAAGGTCGACGAGGGGGCGGCACGGCTGAACCGCTACCTGCGGGCATCCGTCGAGCTGATGAAAGTAATGGCGCGGGCCTGCGGCCACGACGACCTGGCCGGCTTCGGGAAATCCGACATCACCACCTGGAAACGCGACACGGCGGCCCTGACCGGCATCGAATACGCGGGATACGACCCGGACCGCTAAGGCGCCTTCGGGCGGGCACCCTTGCGCCGAGAAGCTGTGGCGGTCATATGGATACTTTGGAACGGACCAGCTCCCGGTTTGACAGGAAATCCCCATGACGACAGCAGACCCGCCCACCATCAACACCGAGCGCCTGCAGCGGCGGCATCGGGAGCTCGCCGCCATCGGCGCCACAGAGGCCGGCGGCCTCAACCGGCTGGCGCTGTCGGCCGAAGATATCGCGGCGCACGCCCTGATCGCCGGCCGGGCGGCCGACCGCGGCTTCGCGGTCGAGATCGACGCCATCGGCAACCTGTTCATGCGGCGCCCCGGAACGGATCCGGCACTGGCCGCCGTTGGCAGCGGCTCGCATACGGACAGCCAGCCCATGGGCGGCGCCTTCGAAGGCAGCTTCGGCGTTCTCTCAGCCTTCGAGACCCTGGAGACCCTGGAGGACGCCGGCATCGAGACCCGCCATGCGGTCGAGGCGGTGATCTGGAACAACGAGGAGGGCGCGCGCTTCACGCCCGGGCTCACCGGGTCGGGCACCCACGCCGGGGCTTACGCCTTGGATGCCATGCTGGCGCTCCGGGACGGCGCCGGGACCACCATGGGTGACTGCGTGGCCCGGTTGAAGGACGCGGTTCCGGCCGCCGCCGATCGCCAACTGGGACTCCCCTTCGCCGCCTTCATCGAAGCCCATATCGAGCAGGCCACCATCCTCGAAGACAGCGGCGACACCATCGGCGTCGTTTCCGGCATGCAGGGCAACCGGCGCTTCGAGGTCACGGTCACCGGCGAGAACGCGCACTCCGGGACGACCCCCCGGGCCCGCAGGAAGGACGCCTTCGTCGCCGCCACCGACATGACAACGGCGCTCCGCGACGTTTTCTGGGATGAAGACGACGTGGCGCGGTTCACCATCGGCAAGTTCGAAGTGGCGCCGGGCGCCAAGTCGGTGGTTCCCGGCCATGCCGCCTTTTTCATCGATTTCCGTCATCCCTCGGCCACGTCCCTGAAGACCATGGGCGATCAGGTGGCCCCCGTCTGCGAACGGCTGAGAGGTCCCTGCCAGGTGCGGGTCGAGGAAGTATCGAGCGCCCGGCCGGTCGTCTTCCCGGACGACATCCAGAACCGCATCCGGGCGTCGGCCGAGGCGCACGGCTACCGCAGCCGCCCGGTGCTCTCCGGCGCCGGGCATGACGCGCGCTTCATGGTCGACGATTGCCCCACCGGCATGGTCTTCATCCCGTGCCTGAACGGCATCAGCCACAACGAGGCGGAACGGGCCGAACAGGAAGACATGGCCGCCGGCGCCCAGGTCGTCTGCGACGTCGTGGCGGCATTGGCGCGAACGTGATCCATGCGCGGCGGCCGGGGCCGGCGCCGCTGGACCGGAGTTTCGAAACACAGGCGATGATCATCAGATTGGCGAAAGAGACGGACCGCCCGGCAATCGCCGCCGTACAAGCCGCCAGCTGGCTTACGGCTTATGCCGACATTCTTCCGAAAGACTATCTCGATACCCGCTTGCACGACGATATTGCGGCCCATTGGCGCAACCAGGATATCGAGGACGGCGACGTGGTGATGGTCGCCGAGGATACGGATTTGGTCGGGTTCATCGCGATATGGGTCCGGCCGACGCCTTACATAGACAATTTGCACGTCCTGCCGGGTTTCCGATCCAAGGGCGTCGGGCGGCTGTTGATGCGGGCCGGCGCCAAGGCGCTTTTGGATGCCGGACAGCGAACCGCCTTTCTATGGGTCGCCGCCGGCAACACGGGAGCGATGCGGTTTTACGAAACGCTGGGGGGACAGCTCTCCGAACGCAGCGACCTCGACCTGTTCGGCAACCGGGTCCCGAACATCAAGGTCTCCTGGCCCGATATCGAGGCGATTTTGACCGTGACTTAAGCGACCGCGGTGCCGGCGCCCAGGCCCGGTCGTGATCACCCCCTGACCCGTTCGTTCGCCGGGTCGAATATGGGCTCGGTGAAGACCCTTGCCCGGCACCTCGAACCGAGGATTCCGATTTCCAGCTCGGTGCCGGGTTCCGCCCTCGCGGCATCGATGAAACCCATGGCAATGTTCTTGCCGACCCGATGTCCGAAACCGCCGGATGTGACGGTACCGACGAGGTTGCCGCCGGCGTAAATGGAATCGCATGTGTGAGCGGGGGCATCGTCGCATTCGACGATCATGGGCACGATCAATCGGCGTCGGAGACGTGCGCGATTAGCAAGCCTGTCAGGTACTGATGCCGGTACGGCCGCCTTCGCCTCGGAGCTATCGTCCATCCGGTGCATCGTCATTTCGTGATAGGTTTATCGAGGGAGGATAGAGAAATGTCGGACGACAAATCCTATACCCTTGATCACTATGTGACCGATCTCCGGCGCATTACGGCCGAAACTTCCGATTGCAGTGAGATCTTCGACAAGGTGGCTCCGCTTGCGAAAAGACTGGCGCTGGCCAAGGAGCCATGGCTAAAGCCGAAACACTATGAGACCCACGCGGAAAAGGGTTACACCGCTCATCTTCTGCATGAGGAGCCGGATCATTCCCTGGCCGTATTTGCCGTAGCCTGGTCGCCGGACCGCGTTACGCCGCCACACGATCACGGCACTTGGGTCGTGGTTGCCGGTGTGGACGGGAACGAACGCAATATCAAGTACAACCGCCTCGATGACCGGTCTCGGCCCGATTTTGCCGTGTTGGAAGAGCGCTGTGTCTTCACCGCCGGCGCCGGTGACGTGATCTGCCTGAAACCCAAGGGAATACATTTGGTCTTGAACGACGGCGACGACATTTCCGTATCGCTCCATACCTATGGCCGGCACTTCGATTACACGGACCGCACGGCCTTTGATCTTGAAACGAACAGTACGGTGCCCCTTGTCGTCGATGTCCGGTGACGACGCCCGGCCTCTTCCATCCCCGAGAACCCGGCCCGTCGGGATATACCGGAAATCCGAACCCCCAGGACGGCCGCCGGAGCCATGAGGGTCCGCCTCTAGCCGTAGGCGGACAGGATTCGAAGGCCCGGCCAACTTCTCCCAACCCCCCCATAAGAGACGTGCCAGTTGGCCGTGTCCGGCCTCACCGCGTCATGGCCGGGCTTGACCCGGCCATCCACGCCTTTGTCCTGACCGATCGCTTCGGCAATAAGCGTGGATCACCGGGTCAAGCCCGGTGATGACGATGCGCATCGATTTGTCCGCATCTGGAATATCCCCGAGATCCGGACCGCCCGGATGCTCGCCGGCGTAATTGGGGCCTGCCTTGGCATCGCAAGCAGACGGGATTCAAAAGGTCCGGATTTCGGCGGCCCACCCCACTTAGGCGACATACGGGAGGGTTACTAGAGAAGAGGTACTGATGAAAAATGAACTCAAAAAACCATAAGGCCTCAGAAATTACTGAGTGCCTCTCTTGCTCTCGCATGGCCTTGGGCAGCAGCTTTTTCAAACCACTTTTTAGCCTGATCCGCGTTTGCCGGAACACCCCAGCCATTTAAAAACATACGCCCCAAGACATGTTGCCCGTCTGCGTCCCCCTGTTCTGCAGCCTTGAGGGTCCATTCATAAGCTACAGCATGGTCTTCGGCGCCTCCGACCCCCTCAAGATTCATATAGCCAAAAAAGCGTTGGGACTTTGAATGCCCATTTCTGGCTGCAACCTCAAACCAATTGCGCACTTTTCTCAAGTTCTTAGGGACCTTATCGCCGAACATGTAGAGTTCACCCAGCTTGTATTGTGCAAAGACGTGACCTTGTTTCGCCGACTTGTTCAACCAGACCATTGCTTCGTCCACATCAAGAGGCACGCCCTCGCCCTTGAGCAACCACATGGCTAGATTGCTTTGCGCCATTTCGTGCCCTAGCTCTGCGGATTTACGCATTAGTTGCGCACCCTTAGCAGGGTCTTTTGGCACCCCCCATCCGAAAAAATGAACGCCGCCAAGTATGCTGAGCGCATTCGGATCGTCATTCGCCGCAAGGTCCTCAATCATATCTATAATTTCTTCAGCAGCTTCCTGGATTGGCGCAATTTTCTTATCATTGATGTCGAGCATTCCAAGCAAACTACCCAAAGCCATTTTGGCCTCGTAGTTTCCTTCTTTTGACAACTTCCACAGTTCGTTGACTGCGCTCCGATAATCCTCTTGCTTCATCGCAGCTTTGATGTCGTCGATATCGGCGTAAGCCCGAAACGGGCCGATCAGAAGCGCTACGCATAGAGCAATGGTCAACAACGGAAGGGGGATCATGTTCATATCTTCAATCTGAATACGCGTTGAAATGGTAAAGCCTTTTCCAGAGAAATACACCTTAGGGTCTGAGGTTGGCGAGCATCTTTGGGTTAATCCAAAGCGCTTACAATTGTTGCCCGTCGCTCTATTCGGATTTCCGCTATTGGGATACTCCGGCCATTGTCCGGGCCCGACGGTGACGGCCGCTTCGCGGCAAAAGCCGCCGTCAATCCCCGCCGGCAGATACCGGTTCGACCCGGTAACCGAACGCGGCCGCGCCCTCGCGGAGCCAATGCCAGAGATCGCGGGCGAAGCTGCGCGCCACAAAGACGTCGAAGGCATGGGGCTCGACACAGTGGAGAACCACCGTGAAGGGGCCGATCAGGGTACCGGCGCAGAGGCCGGGACCGAAACGGTCGGGGTGCAGGTCGACGGGGCAACCCTTGGCCAGCAGGTCACGGCTCCTGGCGCCGGCGACGCGAATGACCGTTCGCCCGGAGGTAACCGGCGTGATGGCCACCGTGCCCTGCCCCAGCCCGAGCCGCAGGCGTTCCTCGAGGAGCCCCCCCGCATGGCGGGCCGAGACGGCGAGCCAGCGGTCCGGGGCCAGCCACAGGACCGCGGAGCCCTGGCCGTCCTCCGATGCCGTGCCGGGCTCGGTCGGCAGCGCGCAGCCGGTCTCCGTCTTCACCCCATGCGCGAAGGCGCCGTCGGATGCGTCGCCGGCCAGATGGACGAGAGCCAAGCCCCTGCGTTCGGTCAGGAAGACGCCGGGATGGCCGCCCGTGTCGGCCCCGTAGGTGCCGGGCTGGTAGTGGGCGGCCAGCGCCGATCGGGGTTTGGCATCAGGCACGGAGGCGCTCCCCCTTGGGGTCGATGAAGCAGGGCTCGGTGACGAACACCGCCACCGTCTCTCCGGTCACCGGCGAGTGGGCATGAAGCGTCTCGCCGTGGCGCTCGCGGCCGTCCCGGAGCAGGCCCAAGGCGATCGGGTGGCCGAGATTGGGACTGTAGGCGTTGGACGTGACCTCGCCCTGCATGTCGACGGGCGGTAGCGCGGCCGGGTCGAGGACCAGCTGGGCGCCGCGCGGCACACGGGTCTTGTGATCGACCGGAACGAGGCCGACCAGCTGCTTGCGTCCGCCCGCCTGGAACGCCGGGCGGTCGAGGCCGCGCCGGCCGATGAAGTCCTTGGTCTTCGAGAGCATGCCGGAGAAGCCGAGGTCCTCCGGGCTGGCGCGGCCGTTGAGTTCGCCGCCGACGATGTGGCCCTTCTCCATGCGCAGGATGTTCATGGCCTCGGTCCCGTAAGGCGCGATGCCGAATTCTTCGCCCGCCACCAGCACCCGCTCCCAGACGTCGAGGCCGTAGTCGGCCGGCACGTTGATCTCGTAGGCCAGCTCGCCGAAGAAGCTGATGCGGAAGAGCCGCCCCGGCGCACCGGCGATGGTGCCTTCGCGGAAGGCCATGAACGGGCAGGCCTCGTTGGAGACGTCAATGTCGGTGGTCAGCTTTTTCAGAACCCGGCGGCTGTGCGGCCCGGCCAACGCCATGGCCGCCCACTCTTCCGTGACGGAGATCAGGTGCACGTCGAGGTCCGGCCAGACGACCTGGGCGTGGTATTCCAGATGCCGCATGACCTCGACCGCTTTCGCCGTCGTCGTCATCATCATGAAATGGTTGTCGGCGATATGCGTGGTCGTGCCGTCGTCGAAAACGAGTCCGTCTTCCCGGAGCATTACCCCGTAGCGGACCTTTCCGACGGGCAGCTTGGCGAAACCGTTGATGTAGACCCGGTTGAGGAATTCGGCGGCGTCGCGGCCCTTGATGTCGATCTTGCCGAGCGTCGACACGTCGACCATGCCGACCCGCTGGCGCACCGTTTTCGCTTCCCGGTACATGGCATCGAAGATGGTCTCGCCGGCGCCGGGATAGCCCTGCGGGCGCAGCCACAGCCCGGCCGGCACGAAGGGCGCGCCACGGGCCGCGTGCCAGTCGTGCATGGCCGAGCGCCGGGTCGGCGCGAAATGTTCGCCCGTCTCCTCGCCGGCGATGGTGCCGAGCGTCACCGGCGTAAACGGCGGGCGGAAGGTTGTCGTGCCGACGGCCGGGATCGCCTCGTCGCGGTGCCCGGCCATAAGCGCGAGGCCGATGACGTTCGACGTGCGCCCCTGGTCGGTGCCCATGCCGAGCGTCGTGTAGCGCTTCAGGTGTTCGACGGAGCGGTAGCCTTCGCGGTGGGCGAGCGCCACACCGTCGGCGGCGACGTCGTTCTGCAGGTCGACGAAGGCCTCGCCGTGGCCGTCGGGCGCGGAAGGGACGCGCCACAGGGGCAAGGGGGCCGGCGGCGCTTCCCCATCGACGGCGGGAACCGCGCCGGCGGCGGCATTGTCGAAACCGGCGGCCCGGGCCGCCTCGGCGCCGGCCTCGGCACCTTCGATCAAACAAGCGTCGAGCCCGAAGCTGCCGTTACACGCCCCGGCCGAGCGTTCGCGCTGAAATGAGGCGTCGGGGCGGAAGGCGCTCAGCGTCTCGTCATAGCGGATCTTGCCCTTGGCCTGGCTCTTGAGATGGACGCTCGGCGTCCAGCCGCCGGAGACGGCGAGAAGGTCGCAATCGATGGTCTTCACGTCGCCGGAGACGGCTCCCGTCTCGCTGTCGTAGGCCATCACCTTAGCGGCACGCACCGCCTTCTTGCCCTCGACGCCGACGACCACGTGGCCAGCCATGAGGCCGATGCCGGCCGCTTTTAGAAGGTCCCGATGATCGGTCTCGATGTCGGCGCGGGCGTCGATGACGGCCATGATCTCGACTCCGGACGCCTTGAGGTCGACCGCCGCCTCGTAAGCATGATCGTTGTTGGTGAAGACCACGGCCTTGTCGCCGGCGCGGACGCCAAAGCGATTGGCGTAGGCCTGGGCGGCGGAGGCCAGCATGACGCCGGGGCGGTCGTTGTCGTCGAAGGTGAGCGGCCGTTCGATGGCGCCGGTGGCCAGGACCACTTCGTTGGCTCGCACCTGCCACAGGCGCTGGCGCACCTGATGGGCCGCCGGCGCCGGAAGATGGTCGGCGACCCGTTCGGCGATCAGAAGCATGTTGTGATCGTAATAGGCGCTGACCGTCGAGCGCGACAGCAGGGTCATCTCGGGCAGGGCCTCCAGTTCGGCGACGACACCGGCGACCCAGGCGGCGGCCGGATTGCCGTCGATTTCGACCCGGCGGTTCAGCAGCGACCCGCCCCAGTCGACGGCGCTGTCGGCGATGATGACCCGGGCCCCGGCCCGTCCGGCGGCGAGCGCCGCCATCAAGCCCGAAGGCCCGCCGCCGGCGATGAGCACGTCGCAGTGGGCATAACGATGCTCGTAGCGGTCCGGGTCCGTCTCATCCGGCGCCCGGCCGAGGCCGGCCGCCTTGCGGATCCAGTGCTCGTAGCTGTGCCACAACCTGGCCGGCGCCATGAAGGTCTTGTAGTAGAAACCGGCCGGGATCAGCGGCGCGACGAGATCGTTGATGGCGCCGATGTCGAAGTTCAAGGACGGCCAGCGGTTCTGGCTCTCCGCAATAAGTCCGTCGAAGAGTTCGACCTCGGTGGCCCTGAGATCCGGTTCCGTGCGATCGCCCGTACGCAGTTGCACCAGGGCATTGGGCTCCTCGACGCCGGCTGAGAAGATGCCGCGGCGGCGGTGGTACTTGAAGCTGCGCCCGACCAATTTGACACCGTTTGCCAGCAGCGCCGAGGCCAGGGTATCGCCGGCGAAGCCGGTGTAGTCGGCGCCGTCGAAGGTGAAGCGGAGCGGCTTCGAACGATCGACCCGCCCGCCGGTCGGGTTGCGGAAGGGCTGGCCGGTCATCCGCCGCCTCCGTCAATCTCCTCGCCGGGCGCCGCCGAACCGAGGATTTCATGGGTCGACGTGTCGCGGCAGACTTTCAGGTAACGTCGGCAGCCGGCGGTGTGCTGCCACAGTTCATCGTGCCGCCCCTTCGGGTTGTCGCGGAGGTAGATGTAGTCCGCCCAGTCGGCGTCCGTCGCTGTTTCCGGATCGGGGCGCTTGGGTGCTGCGTCACCGGCGTAGGTAAACTCGGTCTGGGCCCGCTCGCCGCACCAGGGGCAGGGAATCAACAGCATCTCTTCCCCCTAATGGGCATTGGGCACCGGCCCGGCACCCTTCTCGTCGAGGACCGCGCCCCGCTCGAAACGGTCGAGGGCGAAACACGCGTTCAACTCGTGCGGCTCGCCCTGGGCCACCGTATGGGCGAAGACCCAGCCGGACCCCGGCGTCGCCTTGAAGCCGCCGTAGCACCAGCCGCCGTTGAGATAGAGGCCGTCGATCGGCGTCTTGCCGATGATCGGGCTGCCGTCCATGGTCATGTCCATGACGCCGCCCCAGCTCCGCATCAGTCTCAGGCGGCTGAAGCTCGGAAACAGCGCCAGGACCGAACTGACCACATGGCGGATGATCGGGAAATTGCCGCGCTGGGCATAGGAGTTGTAGAAATCGAGATCGCCGCCGAAGACTAGCTCGCCCTTGTCCGACTGACTGATGTAACAATGGGCGGCGCCTGAGGTGACGACGGTGTCGAGACAGGGCTTGATCGGCTCCGAGACCATGGCCTGAAGGACGTGGCTTTCGATGGGCAACCGCAATCCCGCCATGGCCATTACCTGACTGGTATGGCCAGCGACGCAGACACCGATCTTCTTGGCCTTGATCGCACCCCGGGTCGTCTGCACGCCGGTCACCCGGCCGTTCTCGACGTCGATGGCGGTGACCTCGCAGTTCTGGATGATGTCGACGCCGCAGGCGTCGGCGGCCCGGGCGTAACCCCAGGCGACAGCATCATGTCTCGCCGTGCCGCCGCGCGGCTGCAGCAACCCGCCCATGATCGGGAAGCGCGCGCCTTGTGAGCAATCGAGCCTCGGCACCATGGCCGCCACGTCGGCGCGGCTGAGATATTCCGCATCGATGCCGTTCAGCCGCATGGCATTGCCGCGCCGCTGGAAGGCGTCGACCTGGCCGTCCGTATGGGCGAGGTTGAGGACTCCCCGCTGCGAGAACATGACGTTGTAGTTGAGGTCCTGGCTCAGGCCCTCCCACAGTTTCATGGATTTCTCGTAGAAGAGCGCGTTGCCGCGAAGGAGATAATTGGACCGCACGATGGTGGTGTTGCGCCCGGTGTTGCCGCCGCCGAGCCAGCCCTTCTCAAGGACCGCGACGTTGGTGATGCCGTGTTCCTTGGCCAGGTAATAGGCGGTCGCCAGGCCGTGGCCGCCGCCGCCGATGATGACGGCGTCGTATTCCGGCTTCGGATCCGGACTGCGCCAGGCCTCCGGCCAGTTCTCGTGATGGCTCAGTGCGTTCCTGGCCAGGCTGAAAATGGAATAGTGCGTCATGCGCCGCATGCCCCCCGACGGGTCCGGCCCATAAAAGACCGCCCCAATGTTCCAACGGGCCTTTCTAGCGCCGAACCCGAAGCGGCGCACGCGTAAAAAACGACATGAATTATTGGCCGAGCGTCGCCTGACGGCCGGCAGCCAGCGCTTCGTTGAACCTGTCGATGATCCCGTCGGCGACGTCCTTCGAACACATCAGGTAGCGCTTGTTGCCGGGCGGGATGTCGGTCATCTCGATGGCGGCGATGTCCTCGCCGGCGATGCCCAGACGATCGGCCAGGCTCTCGAATTCCTCGGGCGCCCAGGATGTAGTCGAAGCGCCCACCCAGCAGCATGCGGACCAGGCCGCCGACGTCCTGGGTGGTGCGCACCATCGGCGGTTTCTTCGCCTGGATCAGGTCGTCGGCAAAGGGCCCGTAGGAATAGCCGGTCTTGGCCCCGAAACGGAGCTGCTTGTCGGCGAACCGCGCGGCCAGCGTCCGGTGTCCGAAGACGTCCCGGCTGTCGGTCCGGGCGATAACCACCTGCGGGCGGTCCCGGTAGACCGGATCGCTGAACTTGGCGAATTCCTCGCGCTCGGGCTTCTTGAACCAGCCCGGCGTACAGACGACCTCGCCGCCGCGCCTGACCGTCTCGATCTGCCCCTTGCCCGAACTATGCACCCAGGTGAACGGGATGCCGGCCCGCGTGAGGGCTTTCTCCACCGGCCCCGAGACCAGCCCGCCCTTGGTGCCGTCGGTGTTGGAGGGGTAATAGGGCGGCCGGTCCTGGAAGAGCAGCTGCAGGGGCTCAGCGGCGAAAGCCGTGGTCGAGACCGCCAGCACCACAGCCAAACCCAAAGTCGATAATCGCATTCGGTTTCCCCCTCTCAGGTCGGGGGATGATAACGAGCCATTGCGACGGGTCAATTGCACAGGGTCCGAAATAGAAGCGCTGACCCCTCACCGCTCCCCGATCGGCACATAAGCCCGCAAGTCCGGCCCGTCGTACTTCAGCAGCGGGCGGATCAATATGTTATTCGCCCATTGTTCCATGATCTGCACGGTCCAGCCGGGCACGCGGCCGACGGCGAAGATGGGGACGAAGAGGTCGGCCGGGATGCCGTGCAGGTAGTAGATGACGCCGGAGTAGAAGTCGACGTTGACGCCGTGCCGGGCGTAGGGCGACATGGCCTCGACCACGGCGGCCAGGATCTCGTACCACTTGGGCTCGCCCATCTCCACCGACAGCTTCTTGACGCCGTCGCGCATATGCCTCGCCCGCGGGTCCTCGGCCTTGTAGACGCGATGGCCGAAGCCGGTCACCGGCTCGCGGTTCTTACGCTTGGATTTGACATAAGCTGCTGCCCGCTCCGGTTCACCGATCTCCTGGGCCATGCGCATGACGTCCTCGGCCGCGCCCCCGTGGGCCGGGCCGGAGAGGGCGGCGACGCCGGCGGTGACGGCGGCATGGAGCGTCGCGTCGGTGCCGGTTACGACGCGGGCCGTGAAGGCGGACGCATTGGAGCCGTGCTCGGCGTGCAGCACCATGTCCGTATCCATGAGCTTGGCGGCGTCGGTGCTCGGTTTCTCGCCTGTGAGCATGTAGAGGAAGTTGGCGGCGTGGCCCAAGGCCGGATCGGGGGCGATGGGGTCGCGGCCGTTCCTGATCTGCTCGTGGGCGCAGACGATCATCGGTACCTGGGAGGTGAGACGGATGCCCTTCCGCAGGTTTGCTTCCGGCGAATTGTCGTCGTTGTCGGGATCGAAGGGCGCCAGGGCCGAGACGGCGGTGCGCAGGACATCCATGGGATGGGCGTCCTGAATCGTCCGGATGATATCGAGGACCGCGTCGGGCAGCGTGCGGCCGGCCTTCAGGTCGTCCTCGAAGGCGGCCAATTCACCGGCCGTCGGCAGCTCGCCCTTCATCAGGAGATAGCCCGTCTCCTCGAAGGTGGAATGTTCCGCCAGGTCGTGGATCGAGTAGCCGCGGTAGCGCAAGTCGCCGGCCTTGCCGTCGATGAAGGTGGTCGGCGAGCGCTCGAAATGCACGCCCAGCAGGCCGTGGTGCACGCGCGGCCCGTCCGTCTCTTCGGTCATGGTTTCCTCCCAAACGCGCCAAAAGCGCGGCACCGCCCCTGCGGCGGTCCGATCACTTCCAAGCCCTTGATATTTCACGATTTAAGGTGACAGCGCCGGGTCTTTCTGACAAGGTGCCAACGGCGGCCGTTCGCACGGTCCAGTTAGGGTTAAGGGTGGATGATGGACGCCATCGGGCGCTTTATGGATGCGATCTGGGGCGAGGGCCACCGGGTCGTCCTGCCGGAAGGCACGGAGCCGCGCATCCTCAAGGCGGCCCGCGAACTCATCGACCGCAACCTGGCGAGACCCATCCTTTTGGGCCCCGAGGACGCCATTCACGCCGCCGCGGGCGAGGCCGGCGTGTGGACCGACGGGTTCACCATCATCGACCCGGAGACGGCCGATAACCGCAACGCCTATGCCGAGGCCTACACGACGGCCCAGCGCAAACCCAACATCAAGATCGCCCAAAGGCTCATGCGCAAACCGCTCTACTACGGCGCCATGATAGTCCGCGAGGGCGACGCGGCCGCCATCGTCGCCGGGGCCGCCAACCCGACCCGCCGCGTCATCGAGGCCGGCCTGATGACGGTGGGTCTGGCCGACGGCATCGAGACACCGTCGAGCTTTTTCCTGATGCTGCTCGAAGACTTTCAAGGCGGCGGCCCGAAGGCGCTCATCTACGCCGACTGCGCCGTCAACGTGGAGCCCGACGAAAACCAGCTCGCCGACATCGCCATCGCCTCTGCGCACACTGCCGGCAAACTCCTGGACGAGCCGCCGGCGGTGGCGCTGCTGTCGTTCTCGACCCAGGGCAGCGCCCAGCATGCCAGGGTCACCAAGGTCCGGGACGCCGTCACCATCGCCCGCGAGCGCGCGCCGGAGCTGGCCATCGACGGCGAGTTCCAGGCCGACAGCGCGCTCATCAAAAGAGTCGCCGAAAAGAAGGCCCGCGAGGCGAGCGATGTGGCCGGCCGGACTAACGTCTTGATCTTCCCGGACCTGGACTCGGGCAACATCGCCTACAAGCTGACGCAATACCTGGGCGGCGCCCAGGCCATCGGCCCGGTGCTGCAGGGGTTCAAACGCCCGGTGGCGGACCTGTCACGGGTTGCCACGGTGGAGGACATCATCGCGACGACGGCGATGGCGCTGGTGATGGGGTAGGGGGCAACGATTCCACCCATTGACCCGCCTCAATGCGAGTTCCGTAGGGCCTGCTAACCTTCCCGATACAACCGCCGTTGCCGGCCCGCCAGGTTGATCATATCGCTCGGGGAGAACCGCCATCGACTTCGTCTCTCACGGCCTGTGGGGCGGCATCGCCTTCGGACGGCACTCGCGAAAGGCCTTCCTCGCCGCCGTCGGCATTTCCCTGCTGCCCGACCTCCTCGGCGAAGGCACGCTCGGCCTTCTCACCGTCCTCGACGTCGCCGGCATGCCCGGCTGGGAGCAGGGCCATCCCAATCTCAGCGACTATCCGCCGTGGGCGCAGACCTTCTACAACGTCACCCACAGCCTCGTCGTCTTCGCCCTGGCCTTCGGCGCCGTCTGGCTGCTGGCCGGAAAACCCATCTGGATCATGGGCGCCTGGGGCCTGCACGTGCTCATCGACATCCCGACCCACTCGCTCGCGTTGTTCCCGACGCCGTTCCTGTGGCCGCTGTCGGATTACCGCTTCGACGGTGTCGCCTGGGACCACCCCCTGGTCTTCAGCGCCAACGCCCTCCTACTGGCGGTGGCTTATGGCGGCTATTGGCTGTGGCGGCGGCGGTCGCGCCAGGGACGGCAGAGGCGTCGGGAGTCGTAAGGACGAACCTAAAACTGACCGGTTGGTCAGTTTTAAGGATCTTTCCAGTCCGGGAAATAATCGGTCAGCTCGGTGTTGAAGTGGAAGTTGTAGAGCACCCAGCCCGCGTTGGTCCTGGCCACGTAGAACCGTATGAAAAAGTAGGTATCGGACGAGTCCCTTACAGCGAAATAGAGCCGTTTCAGGGTGGTTCCCAGCTCGTCCTCTTGCAACAGGTCGACGTCGACGACGGCATCCCCCTTCAACACCTTGCTCTCCAGGGCACTGCCGAACCGTGCCTGGTCGCCGAAACCGACCTCGTCGGCGAGAAAATCGTCGAGGGCGTCGAAGTCACCGTCCTCGATGAAGGCCAGGGTCCGTTCGATGGGTTCCATGTAGTCGTCGAACCGCTTCAGGTTGTCGGCCCGCGCCGCCCCACTACTGAAGGCGCCGCCGACGACAAGGGCGACGAAAACAGCCGCGATGAGGGCGGCCCGAAGTCCGGGGATGTTGGTCATAGATCAATGCCTCACGCCTGATTGTCCAAGGCAAGACGGGTCTTGGTCCTGACGCGGGTAGTGTAGGGGAGCTGCTGGAGCGGGATATATGATGGGGATCACTCGTGGGGCGTGGCAACATTTTTATCTTGACAAAATGTACCTATTAATAATAAGGGCTGTCCTAGCTAAGGACGTTTTTGTCTCGAATTCACCCATGTCTTTAATTGGTTAAGCAGTTCCCGGTGATCACCTCCATTGAACCGCCATTCGCACTCCTTTAGGAACAGGTGA
>Ga0056114_1000104_pt1 | contig 21579 bp, 18 predicted proteins | sample WorMetHERISLAND1_FD_77005 | JGI IMG/M metagenome (GOLD analysis project Ga0056114, IMG submission 77005) | Marine gutless worms symbiont microbial communities from Max Planck institute for Marine Microbiology, Germany - Olavius loisae HERON... ...
AACCAGAGACTCCAAAGTCACCATCTCCAGTTCCGTCTGCTGGGGTGAGCGGTTTTTAAGCATCCCACATTGAATCAAAAGCCCCCGCCAAAGGCGAGGACTTTGTCAGCGGTCTGACGGCGGAGCCCCGGGCTCCGCCGTCTTTCTTAGGCTTGTCGACGATTACCGGTTTTGGCGGTTCTCGATCAGATCATCGACCACCGCCGGTTCGGCCAAGGTCGATGTATCTCCCAGGCTGCCATAATCGTTCTCGGCGATCTTGCGGAGGATGCGGCGCATGATCTTTCCGGACCGGGTCTTCGGCAATCCGGGCGCCCATTGCAGCCAATCCGGCGAGGCGATCGGGCCGATTTCCTTGCGCACCCACTGAACGAGTTCCTTTCTGAGGTCGTCCGACGGTTCCTCGCCGGCGTTCAGTGTGACGTAGGCGTAGATACCCTGGCCCTTGATGTCGTGCGGCGCCCCAACGACGGCGGCTTCGGCGACTTGCGCATGGGCCACCAGCGCGCTTTCCACTTCCGCCGTACCCATGCGGTGACCGGAGACGTTGATGACGTCGTCGACGCGGCCGGTGATCCAGTAGTACCCGTCCTCGTCGCGCCGGCAACCGTCGCCGGTGAAATATTTGCCGGCGTAGGTGGAGAAATAGGTTTGCACGAACCGCTCGTGGTCGCCGTAAACGGTGCGCATCTGGCCGGGCCAGGAGTCGATGATGCAGAGGTTGCCCTCGCAAGCGCCGTCCTGCGGGTTGCCGTCGGCGTCGACGATCTCAGGCTGCACGCCAAAGAAGGGCCGTGTCGCCGACCCCGGCTTGAGGTCGGTGGCGCCGGGCAACGGCGTGATCAGGATGCCGCCGGTCTCCGTCTGCCACCAGGTGTCGACGATCGGGCAGCGGGCGTCGCCGACCACGTTATAATACCACATCCAGGCTTCCGGGTTGATCGGCTCGCCGACCGTGCCCAAAAGCCGAAGCGATTGGCGGCTGGTCTTCTTCACCGGTTCGTCGCCGTCTCGCATCAAGGCGCGGATCGCCGTCGGCGCCGTGTAGAAGATCGACACGTTGTGCTTGTCGCAGACCTGCCAGAACCGAGACGTATCCGGGTAGTTGGGGACGCCTTCGAACATCACCGTGATGGCGCCGTTGGCGAGCGGCCCGTAGACGATATAGCTGTGGCCGGTGACCCAGCCGACGTCGGCCGTGCACCAATAGACTTCGCCGTCCTTGTAATCGAAGACGTATTGGTGGGTCATCGAGGCGTAGACCATGTAACCGCCCGTGGTATGCAACACGCCCTTCGGTTTTCCGGTCGAACCCGAGGTGTAGAGGATGAACATGGGATCTTCGGCGCTCATCTCTTCCGGCGGGCAGTCGGTGGACGCCTCGGAGCACGCCTTGTAATAACGCACGTCACGCCCTTCGACCCAATTGATTTCGGCCTTGGTGCGGGTGACGACGAAAACCGTCTCGACGCCGGGGCAGCTCTCCAGCGCCTTATCCGTGTTGACCTTCAACGGCACCGGGCGCCCGCCGCGAATACCTTCGTCGGCGGTGACGACGCAGTTGGAATTACAATCTTGAATGCGACCGGCCAGTGCGTCCGGCGAAAAGCCGCCGAATACGATGGAATGGATAGCGCCGATCCGCGTGCAGGCCAACATGGCGACGGCCGCTTCCGGGATCATCGGCATGTAGATGGTGACCACGTCGCCGCGCTTGATGCCGCGGTCCTTCATGGCGTTGGCGAAACGGCAAACCTGTTCGTGCAACTCGTTGTAGGTCAGGGTCGAAGAATCGTTCGGGTCGTCCCCTTCCCAGATGATCGCCGTCTGGTCGCCGCGGGTCGCCAGGTGGCGGTCCAGGCAGTTGGCGGAAGCGTTCAGCGTGCCGTCTTCGAACCACTTTATTGAAACGTCGGGAGCGTTGTAGTTGATGTCCTTGACCTTGGTATAGGGTTTGATCCAGTCGATCCGCTTCCCATGCTCGCCCCAAAACCCTTCCGGGTCCTCAACGGACCGGGCGTACATCTCCAAATACTGGTCGTTGTTACAATGCGCCGACGCGGCAACGTCCGCCGGTACCGAAAATACCTGACTCTCGCTCATGCTGATGGCCTTCTCTCTAAATACGAAGCTTTCCGGGGACGTTTTCCCGCGAAAGCTTACCTCCTCTGTGAAACTTGATGGATTATCGCAAAATTCTTCACTTTCACAAGCGAGCAGGGCGGGTCACGGGCGTAAGCGGATCGCTTCAACCGATCAGGTAGACCATTCCGTCCTCGACGATGGCCTCGGCGGCTTCCAGCCGATCGCCGGCGCAGGGCCCCGAAATGCAGTACCCGTCCTCGATGCGAAACAGTGCGCCATGCGTCGAACACAGGATATGGGTGCGTTCGAGGTTGAGGAACTGCCCGGGCCGAAAATCCAGTGGCGAACCGATATGGGGGCAGGAATTGACGTAAACGAAGGCCGCGTCATCGCGCCGAATGACCATGAAGGCCCGTCGGACGCCGGCGACCTCGGCAACGATGCCGGTTGAACCTTCGATGTCGTCCAAAGCGCAAAGCGGCGTTAGTGGCGCTGACTTCTCCGGATCCGATCCCTTTGGGTTTTTTACCAAGTCCGATGTCTCCGCCCGCGCGCCAAACCTAGGGCGCTTCGCTCCGGAACGGTCGACTGAGCAAACCCTGGGTCGTCCGATCGATATCGGCTTCACGGTTGAGGATGCTGTCGACGGCGGCGCAAATCGGGATCTCGACACCGAGGCGTTGGGCGAGATCGGTAACGGAAGCCGCTGTGAACACACCTTCGGCCACTGACTGGCGCTCCCTCAGGATGTCGTCGAGGGTGCGACCCTCGCCCAAGGCGACACCGAGCGAGAAGTTGCGCGATTGGATCGCATTGCAGGTCAGGGTCAGGTCGCCGATGCCGGAAAGACCCATCAATGTCTCCGCCCGTCCGCCCTTGGCGCGCCCCAGGCGAACGATCTCAGCCAGTCCCCGGGTGATCAGGGCGGCCCGCGTGTTGTCTCCCATCTTCCGCCCTTCGACGATGCCGCAGGCGATCGCCAGCACGTTTTTCACGGCGCCGCCGATCTGCGCCCCGATGACGTCGGTCGAGGTGTAGATCCGGAAAAACGGTGTGCCGACGGCCTCGGCAATCGCCATTCCGCGATCTTCGTCGGCTGACGCGAGGGTCACCGCCGTCGGCAGCGCGGCGGCGACTTCGCCGGCGAAGGTCGGTCCCGAGAGGATCGCGGTTTCCGTCCCGGGAAGCGTCTCTTCGATGACTTCGCTCATTAGGGCACAGGTGCCCTGCTCGATGCCCTTGGCGCAGATGACGACGGGAACGCCGTCTTTGAGTGCCGGGCGGAGGGCGTCGGAAACGGTCCGCAAATGTTGCGCCGGGACGACCAGGAAGATGCCGTCGGCATCGGTTGCCGCGGCGATCGGGTCGACCGTCGCCGTGATCGACTCGTGGAGCTTGTGTCCAGGCAGGAAGACGGCGTTCTCGTGGCGGCGATTGACGGCATCGGCGACTTCCGGTTCGCGGGCCTGCAAGACCACCTCGCGGCCGGCGCGCTGCGCGACCATGGCCAGCGCCGTACCCCATGCACCGGCCCCGATAACGGCGATCTTCTTCATGGCGCGTCATCCCTGTCGCCCGGACACCTCTCGCCCAAATGTTCCTTAACGGGCGCAAATACCGTACAGGCCATAGATGAACCCCGATTGTTGTTACAAACTGGCGAAGACATCTTCCGGTGAGAACCGGCCGTTCGCAAGATACCAGAATATGGCGGCCAGTTCCGACAGCGCTCGATTGGCATGAACGAGTCCCTGTATCGACGGCACCAAATCCCGCCAATCGGTAAAGCTCGTTCTGTCGGCCACCCATGGCAATTGACCACTCGGGACCGTCACGGCTCGAATGCCGGCGGAGTGAAAGACGGCGGCCGTTCGCAGGCAATGGGTTGGGCTGGTTACGAGAATGACGGGGCCCGGACGCATTTCACGCAGCAGGGCCCTCACGTTTTTTCCCGTCGCGAAGGTATTGCGCGACTCTTTTTCGAGAATGATCCGCCCGCTGACCGGATTCATCTGCTCGACGACAATCTCGGCTTCCGATGGTGCGCCTTCTTGCGTTCGTCCGCCACTGACGATCAGCGGGATGCCGCGGTCCTTTGCCAGGGCGTGCCCCGCCTCGAAACGGGAGAGGGATTCGATGTCGGCCCACCATCTATCTCCACCCGCACGATGAATTCCGGCGGTGGGAACGACCACCGCAACGGGCCCGGTTATCGCGCCCGGTTCCGCATTTGGAACTAGCGCCAGTACCATCAGCCGCGAAAAGGCCGGGGTCGATACGAGTAAGAATATTCCTGTCGTGAAGACCAGAAGACGACGTTGAAGGACCGGCTTGCGCCACAGCAGTACGGCGACGACAAGCAGGTAGAGAAATGGTAGGGGCAGATAGAGATAAGGGGCGAAAACGTAGGGGCTCATGGTTCCCGTCTCAGCTTGTTCCGCTGCCTAGGCCGTATCCGGGTCGAGCGGCCATCTCGGGCGCGGCTTGAAGTCGGCACCGTCGGTCAAGCCGGCCTTGAGGCGCTCGATCCCCGCCCAGGCGACCATGGCCCCGTTGTCCGTGCACAAGGCCACGGGCGGAGCCAGGAAACGCATGTCCGTCGATCGCGCGAGTTCGATGATGCTGTCACGGATCTGCATGTTTGCTGCAACGCCGCCGGCGACGACCATCGCTCCACCGGTCTTGAAACGGCTCTTGAAAACATCGATGGCGCGCGCGCATTTGTCGACGAGCACGTCCGTCGCCGCTTTCTGGAACGAGGCGCAGATGTCGGCGACGTCCTCGTCGCCGAGCGGTCCCGCCGGAAGGTCTTCGATCGTCTGACGCACCTTGGTCTTGAGCCCGGAAAACGAAAAGTCGCAGTTGTCCCGGCCCAATAGCGGCCGCGGCAATTTGAACCGCGACGGGTCGCCGCGCCGGGCCGCTTCCTCGACACGCGGGCCGCCGGGATACCCCAAACCCAGCATCTTGGCCGTCTTGTCGAATGCCTCTCCGAGGGCGTCGTCGATGGTCGTTCCGAGCCGCCGGTAGCGACCGATGCCCTCGACGATCAGCAACTGGCAATGTCCCCCTGAAACCAGGAGCAAAAGGTAGGGAAACGCGGCCGCCGCCTCCGTTTCGCCCTCCGTCAGGCGGACGGTCAGGGCGTGAGCCTCCAGGTGGTTGACACCGATGAACGGGATTCTCAGGGCGCTGGCCATGGCTTTCGCCGTCATCACGCCGACGAGCACGCCGCCGATCAAGCCAGGCCCACCGGTCGCCGCAACCGCATCGAGGTCCGAAAACCTGATACCGGCCGTCTCCACGGCCCGTTCGATGACGGCGTCGACGCCGACGACGTGGGAACGGGCGGCGACTTCCGGGACGACGCCGCCGAAAGGCCGGTGCTCTTCGACCTGCGACCAGATTTCATTGGCCAGGATCTCACGCCCGTCGGTGACGACGGCGGCGGCCGTTTCATCACAGCTCGTCTCGATCCCGAGGACGTTCATGAAAACCCTTTATCCTTCCGCTGGCCGTCAGTACTCTCGCCCGCGAATTCCAGACGTTTGTGAAGCAGCTTCAAGACAATGGCAATAACCCAACCGATCCGCATCGGCACCCGTGGCAGTCCGCTGGCCCTGGCCCAGGCGCACGAGACGCGCCGGCGGTTGGCCGGCACCTCGCCGCAACTGGCCGAAGAGGGGGCGCTCGAAATCGTCGAAATCAAGACCACCGGCGACAGGATTCAGGACCGGGCCCTGGCCGAGGTCGGCGGCAAGGGCCTGTTCTCCAAGGAAATCGACGGTGCCATGCTGAACGGCGAGATCGACATCGCCGTTCACTCCATGAAAGACGTGGAGACCTGGCTGCCGGACGGGATTGTGCTCGCCGCGGTCCTCGAGCGGGAGGACCCGCGTGACGCTTTCGTCTGCTTGACATCCGACAGCCTCGCCGCACTGCCGGCCGGCAGCACCGTCGGCACCTCATCGTTGCGGCGTCAGGCGCAGCTGCTGCACCGTCGTCCGGACCTGAAAGTCGACCTCCTGCGGGGAAACGTTCAGACCCGCTTGAGAAAGCTGGATGCCGGTGAGGCGGACGCCACCTTCCTGGCGATCGCCGGTTTGAACCGCCTCGACATGGCCCACGTCGCCACCGAGGTCCTCGATCCAGCCGACCTGCTGCCGGCGGTTGCGCAGGGCGCCATCGGCATTACCTGCCGCGGAGAGGATGCGGATTTGCGGGACCTCCTGCAGACGATCAACCATGAGGAAACCGGCGTTCGGATCTCTTCCGAACGGGCGATGCTGGCGGCCCTCGACGGGTCGTGCCGGACCCCGATCGGCGGACTGGCCGAGTTTGTGGCGGACGGGGCGTTGCGGTTGCGCGGGTTGGTCGGTGCCCCGGACGGCTCCCGGTTGTTCGAGACGGAACGCTTGGGCGCCGCCGCGGACGCCGAAGCCATGGGACGGGACGCGGGAGAGGAGTTGCGCCGACGCGCGGGCGACGATCTGTTCGAGTGACGAAACTTTCGCCGAGGGGCTCTGATCCGTGAAGGTCTTGATCACGCGCTCACGCGAAGACGGGCAGCGCTTGGCGACGGTCCTCGCCGAACGCGGCATCGACTCCCTGCTCGCACCTTTGCTGGAGATCGCGATCTTCGCCGGTCCGCCGCTGGCTTTGGAGGGCGTACAGGCCATCCTGGCGACCAGCGCCAACGGCATCCGGGCCTTCGCCGAAAGAAATCCCGAACGTCGGATCCCGGTCTTCGCCGTCGGCGACGCGACTGCGCGCCTCGCAGAGAATGCGGGTTTTGCCTCCGTGTCGACGGCGTCCGGTGACGTCGAGACCTTGGCCGAGCTCATCTTCGAGGCCCTGCCGGCGGACGGGGGCGAACTGCTTCACGTGGCCGGCACGAAAGTCGCCGGCGACCTCGGCGGGCGTCTCGGCGAGCAAAGGTTTCGTTACCGACGGGAAGTGATCTACGAGGCGAAGCGGGTCCCCGCCCTCGACCCGGCGGCGATCGAAGCGATCCAGGCCGGCACCATCGATGGAATACTGTTTTATTCACCGCGGACAGCCTCTATTTTCGTGGAACTCGCCGACCGGGCCGGGATCAAAGATGATCTCGACGATGTCGCCGCCTATTGCTTGAGCGAAGCGGTGGCGCGACGGATCGAGGGATTGGCGTGGCGGGTGATCGGTATCGCGAACCGTCCCGATCAAGAATCGATGCTGGCGCTCCTAGAAGGCGCCGCGTGAAAGGGGATTAGCCGGTGGGATGCTCAAGCCATTTCTGTTATTACGGGCTCCATCGGAACCCGGGCCGACAGCGCCTGGGATCGAAAGATCACAATCATGACCGAACCGGACGATAAGAACGCCGAGGCGGGGAGAGCGGAAAGATGAACGAAACCAATTCGACGAGCGGCGCCAGCGGCAGCGGGCCGACGCCGCCGGCGCCGAGCGCCCCACCGCCGAAGAAGGGCATGGGATGCGGGTCCTTGCTGTTGCTGATCGTGCTGGGCGGTGTCATCGGTGTTGGTGGATACGCCGCCTGGCCGATGTGGTCGCCTTACGTGGCTCCCTATGTCCCGCAGTTGGAATACGGTCCCGACAAGGATCCCCGTGTGGCGACGCTGGTCGGTCGGATCCGGGCGCTGGAAGACGGCGCCAAGGGCCGCACGGCCGCCGAAAAATCCCTCGACGACCTGGAGAAGGAACGCGGCCGCCTGCAGGAAGAGGTGTCCCATCTCCTGGCCCGTCTCGATACGCTCGAGGGCGCCCTTGACGGCGTCAAGCAGATGATCGCCGCCACCGGTGTTGTCGAAAAGGCCGACGAGGCGAAGGCGTCCATCAACCGGCTCGCCGATCGATTGGCGGTCCTCGAGGCCAAGGAAGGGGATGCGGCGGCTCTCCGGGAACAGATCGACCGTCTCCAATTGGCCGAGGGCGATGTCGCCCTTCTGAAAGACCGCATCGGCCGCCTCGAGACCGAGGAGGGCGCCAAGACAGCGCCGGAACCGGCGCCGGCGAGCGACGAGAGCGAGCGGTTGACCCAAATGCTGGCGGATATCCGCGGCCGCCTGGCGGAACTGGAATCGAGAAAACCGGTGGAGGCGTCGAGCCCCGTGCCGAGGCTGGAGGGATCGGCGGCGGTCCTTGCCATGGGTCAGTTGCGCGAGGCCGTGATGGCGGGAAAACCGTTCGTGCAGGAACTCGAGGCGCTGAGGTCGCTTGCCGGAAGCGCGCCTGAACTCGCTGCGGCCGTTGCCAACCTGGAACGCCAAGCGGCCGGCGGCGTGGCCACGGTCAGCCGGCTTCACCGGGATTTCGTAGCCATCGCCGGCGATATCGTCACCGCGACCCGCGAACTCGAAGGCGAGGGTTGGTTCGAGAAGGCGACGAACCGCTTGCTCTCCATGGTTTCGGTCCGGCGTGTCGACGGCCGGTCCGACGCCGCTTCCGTCGAGGGTATTGTCGCTTTGACCGAAAAGAGCCTGGAGAAAGGGGACCTGGTCGCTGCCATCGAATCGGTGGAACGGTTGCCGGATATCGATGTGAAGGCGGCGACGGTCGCCGCCGAATGGCTGAGAAACGCGCAGGCGAGACTGTCCGTCGAACGTGCCGTCGCCCAACTGCACGTCTTCGCCGTTTCCCTGGTCGCACCGGCAACGGACTGATCGAAAGACGATGTTTCGCGTACTCCTCTTCCTCCTGGGTGTTATCGTCGCCGTTGCGGTATTGGCGTGGCTCGCCGATCACCCCGGGCGTTTGGCCATCGATTGGCAGGGGTATCGAATAGAGACCTCGGTTGCCGTCCTCGTCATACTGGTCGCCCTCGTAGCCGGACTGGCGGCCGCCGGATACCGGGCCTGGCTGGCGTTGCGTCGGGCACCGCGCCAGGTCAGCCAGGCCTGGCACGGGAAACGGCGCCGCCAGGGCTACCAGGCCCTGACCCGCGGCATGGTCGCCGTCGCCGCCGGCGATCCCGACGAGGCGTCCAGGCAAGTCAAGCGGGCCGAGGTCCTGCTCAACGATCCGCCCTTGACCATGTTGCTGTCGGCGCAGGCGGCACAGTTGAACGGCGACGACACGGCGGCCGAGACCTTCTTCCGGGCGATGACGGAAGAGCCGGAGACGGAATTTCTCGGATTGCGCGGCTTGATGGCCCAGGCGATCAAGCGCGGCGACAGCGAGGGGGCGCTGAAACTGGCGCGCCGCGCCTACCGGCTCCGGCCGAAAAGCGAATGGGTGGCGAAAAGCCTGTTCGACCTTCATGCGCGGACCGGACGCTGGCTCGACGCCCGGGTGACCACCGACGACCTGGTCCGCAACCGCATCCTCACCAAGGACGAAAGCCGCCGCTACAAGGCGGTCCTGGCCTTTCAAATCGGGCTCACAGCCCGCGAATCGGGTGATTTGTCGGAAGCCATAAAGAAGCTGAAACAGGCCGTCGATCTGGATCCCGAATTCGTTCCGGCCGTGGCCCTGTTGGCGACCCTGTCGGTGGGTCAGAACCGCACCCGCAAGGCCGCCGCCATGATCGAAAAGGCCTGGGCGGCCAACCCCCACCCCGAACTGGTTTCGCCCTATTGGGAGGCGATGAAGGCGGGTACGGCCTTGGACCGCGTCAAGGCCACGCAGAAACTGGCCAAGTCCAATCCGGACCACCGGGAAAGCCATATGGCCGTGGTCCGCGCCATGCTCGACGCGCAGCTCTGGGGCGAGGCGCGGGCCCACCTGGAAACGCTGACCGGCGACGGTTCGGAGGATCTGGAGGCGCGCGTCTGCCGCATGTGGGCGGAACTGGAGGAAGCGGAACACAACGATATCGGCAAGGCCCATGCCTGGCTGACCCGCGCCTCGCTGGCCTCTTCCGATCCGGCCTGGGTCTGTGCCACCTGCGGCAACACGGTGCCCGACTGGTCGGCGATCTGCGGCAATTGCGGGAGCTTCGACAGCTTTTCCTGGCGCACGCCGCCGCACGTCACCCATCTGGAGAGCCCGCGCGGTCGCGCCGAGGTGCCGGCCCTGCCCGCCGCCGACTAGGAAGAAAGCGGCCGGTGCGACCGTAGCCGGACGAAAGGCCGTCTTGACAGGAGCCTGCGAATTGTTAGGTTGCGCACGTTCTCGAAGCCGCAGTAGCTCAGTTGGTAGAGCAACGCATTCGTAATGCGTGGGTCGGGGGTTCAAATCCCTCCTGCGGCACCAGTTTTCCCGACAGATAAAGTGTTGACCCTTGTGGGCCGGGGCCGAGCGCGGCGGCTCGAATTGTCACGTCTTGGGCGCCTAAGAAAAGTGGGAGTTCTACAAGGGTAATTTGTGGCGCCCCTTTCTAAGGTCAGGGCGATCCCGAATGCGGCCGTCGCAAGTTCATCAGGCGATGGACCGGGTGTGACCTGCTGTTGGTTTCATCATGAAAATCACTTAGCGTCGTTCATCTCGTTAACGGAAAGTTGCCACGCGTCAAATTAGTGTTAAAGTAGGTGAGAAAATAATCTTTGAAGGAGGATGTGTTTTTCGAAGGAACGCATCCGGACGAGGCAACGCAGAATGAACCACCCCAAGATCAGGAATATGGAGGAATTTGCGGCCGCCTGCGGAATATCGCGTCCGACGATTTCGAAGTATTTCAATGACCCCAACAGTGTTCGGAAGTCGACGCGGGAGCGAATAGAAGCGGCGCTGGAGCGGTTTGACTATCGGCCGAATATGTACGCGATGAACGTGAACCGGCGGATGACCAAAAACATCGGTATCGTCGTTCCCTACCTCGCCGATCCGTTTTTTGCCGAAATCGTCCGCCTTATTGAACGACGCTGCATTAGCGCCGGGTTTTTCCCGTTGTTGTTCAGTTCGCACGGTGAGCAATCGATCGAGAACGAAATTCTGGACAGTCTGCGGTCGCTGAAACCGGCAGGCGTTCTTATGGCACCGCTCGGGCGCAGCTCAGATAAAGCGGTAATTGAGGCATTCTGCCGCGATGTGCCAACGGTTCTTTTCGATAGCAACATAGAAGGGATGGGGGCTGCCTATATTGGTTCAGACAATCATAGTTTTGTCTCCCAGACCGTTGAATACCTTACGCGTACAGGGGAACCACCGTGTTTCTTCGAAATGCGCCATCCCGCCAATCCAAATGCCAACAAACGCCGAACCGCCTATCTCAACATGATGGAACGCTTGAAACTCGAACCCCATGTCATCCGAATCGGCGGTACGGGCTGGGGATTCGAAGAAATCGGGCATCTCGGCGGCCTGAAATTGTTGGAGGAAAAGGCGCTGCCGACCAACACGGTGCTGTGTAGCAACGATCGCCTGGCCATCGGGTTTCTTTCCGCGTGCTTCGAAAAAGGCGTGCGCGTCGGGCGAAAAGGCGGATGCGACCTGCGGGTTGCCTCCCACGACGATCATCCCTTCTCCCGATTCACCTGCCCCTCTTTGACGACCGCCGCCCATGACTACACCGCCGTATCGGATCATGCGGTTGAGACCCTGTTCCAGCTCATCGAGAGCGGCGGTCGATTCGACAGTCGCAGGCAGACCCTTTTCCCGGCGCGCCTGGTCATGCGCGACTCGGCTTGAACGCCAAAACTATACGCGCGTAAAAAATAACTTGACGCGCCGAAAGTATTTGGTGTTCACTTGGATGGAGATTCCATTCAGTCGAGGGAGAAGTTTCATGTATCTCAGGAAAACACTCATCGCGGCCACCGCCGCGACGGTAATGGCGTCGGGAGGTGCCTTTGCCGAAACCATCACGATTGCGACGGTGAACAACGGCGACATGATCCGTATGCAAGGCTACACGGACCAATTCACCGCCAAGACAGGCATCGATGTTGAGTGGGTCACGCTGGAGGAGAACGTCCTTCGCCAGCGGGTCACGACCGACATTTCGACCAAGGGCGGCCAGTTCGACATCATGACCATCGGTATGTATGAAACCCCGATCTGGGGGGCGAATGGCTGGCTTGTGCCGCTACAAGATCTGAGCGTCGAATACGACGTCGACGACATCCTGCCTGCCATGCGCGGCGGACTTAGCCACAAGGGCACGCTCTATGCTGCACCGTTCTACGGTGAAAGCTCGATGGTCATGTACCGCATGGACCTGATGAAAAAAGCCGGCTTGGAAATGCCCAAGGCGCCAACCTGGGATTTCATCAAGAAAGCGGCGATTGCCATGACCGATCGCAAGAACGAGATCAATGGTGTTTGCCTGCGCGGGAAGGCCGGTTGGGGTGAAGGCGGTGCCTTTATCACCGTTACGGCAAACTCTTTCGGCGCGCGCTGGTTCGATGAGAAATGGAAAGCCCAATTCGACCAGCCTGAATGGAAAAATGCGCTCAATTTCTTCGTCGACCTGATGAAACAAGCGGGCCCTCCGGGTTACTCCACCAACGGCTTTAACGAAAATCTGTCGCTGTTCCAACAAGGCAAGTGCGGAATGTGGATCGATGCGACGGTCGCCGCGTCTTTCGTGACCAACCCGAAAGACTCGACCGTGGCAGACAAGGTCGGCTTCGCCCTGGCTCCCGATACCGGCCTCGGCAAGCGCTCCAACTGGCTCTGGGCCTGGGCGCTGGCCGTCCCCGCGGGCACCAAGAAGGAAGCTTCGGCCAAGAAGTTCATCGAGTGGGCCACGTCGAAAGAGTACATTGAGCTGGTTGCCGCGAAGGAAGGTTGGGCCAACGTACCCCCGGGCGCACGGACGTCCCTGTATGCCAACCCGGAATACGCCAAGGTTCCGTTCGCGAAAATGACGCTTGACTCAATCAACGCGGCCGATCCGAACAATCCGACGGTTAAGCCGGTTCCCTATGTTGGTATCCAATTCGTCGCCATTCCGGAGTTTGCCGGAATCGCGACCGAGGTGAGCCAAGAGTTCTCGGCTGTCTACGCGGGCCAGCAGACTGTTGATGAGGCTCTGGCCAAGGCGCAGGCGCTGACCACCGATGCGATGGAAGCGGCAGGATACTAGGCCCTTTCTCCTGAACAGGGGGCGGCTCCGGCTGCCCCCTGACCCTCTTAGCTTGTCATTCGTGTCGGTAGAACAAGGCCGCTAGCCAGGGAGGTTTGATATGGCTACTCAGCATTCTCGTTCCGCAGCCCGCATGATGATGGCGCCGGCGGTTGTCTTGTTGCTGGGTTGGATGCTCATCCCTCTGACGATGACCCTGTTCTTCTCGTTCAAGAAATACCTGCCGATGCGAGGCGGTGACCTCGGCTGGGTGGGGTTCGACAACTACGTGCGCTTCGTCACCTCCAGCTCATTTTGGCCCTCGATTCAGGCGACACTGGTCATCGTCGGTGGTGTCCTGTTAGTCACCATTGTCCTCGGCGTAGCGCTGGCGATGCTTCTGGATCAACCGATGTGGGGCCAGGGCGTCGTCCGTATCCTCGTAATCGCGCCGTTCTTCGTTATGCCCACCGTTTCGGCGCTTGTGTGGAAAAACCTGTTCATGGACCCAGTCAACGGGTTCTTGGCACATCTTTGGAGGGGTGTGGGGCTAGAGCCGATTCAGTGGCTTTCGCAAGCCTCTCTCCCCTCTCTCATTCTCATCGTTTCATGGCAGTGGCTTCCCTTCGCCACCCTGATCCTGCTCACCGCCTTCCAGTCGCTCGACCGGGAGCAACTGGAAGCCGCTGAAATGGACGGCGCAAACGCACCGGCGCGCTTCGTTCATATCATCCTCCCGCATCTCAGCCGGGCGATCACCGTTGTCCTCCTGATCCAGACGATTTTTCTGCTCTCGATATTTGCCGAGATTTTCGTCACCACCGCGGGCTCCTTCGGGACCAGGACGCTCACCTACCTGATCTTCCAGCGGGTTTTGGAAAGTCAGAACGTGGGCCTCGGCTCCGCCGGCGGTGTTTACGCCATCATCCTCGCCAACATCGTCGCCATCTTCCTCATGCGCATCGTCGGCAAGAACCTGGACAAATGAGGAGGTAGGATCATGGCCCGCACAGTCACAAACCAACGCAAGACGATCAACACGTTCCTCGCCTGGTCGGTCGGCATTTTGATTTTCTTTCCGATCCTGTGGATCTTCATCATGTCATTCAAAGCCGAGGGCGATGCGATCAAGGCGCCGCTAGAGGTGTTGTCGGCGGCCTGGACGCTGGAGAACTACGGGGTGGTGCAGGAACGCTCGGACTATTCCCGCCACTTCTTCAATTCGGTCATCATCGCCCTCGGATCGACCCTGCTCGGCTTGATCGTTGCCGTACCCGCGGCCTGGGCCATGGCGTTCGTGCCTTCGAAACGGACCAAGGACATCCTGCTTTGGATGCTGTCGACCAAAATGCTGCCTGCGGTGGGCGTGCTCTACCCGATCTATCTCCTGTTCATCCAGCTCGGCCTTCTCGACAGCCGTTCGGGGCTCGTGGTGGTGCTGATGCTGATCAACCTGCCGATCATCGTGTGGATGCTCTATACCTACTTCAAGGAAATCCCCGGCGAAATCCTTGAAGCGGCCCGCATGGACGGTGCGACGCTGCGCGACGAAATCCTCTATGTGCTTACGCCGATGGCGATCCCGGGCATGGCATCGACCGTGCTTCTGAACGTCATTCTCGCTTGGAACGAGGCCTTCTGGACACTCAACCTGACGGCTGCCAAGGCCGCGCCTCTCACGGCTTTCATCGCCAGCTATTCCAGCCCCGAAGGCCTGTTCTATGCCAAGCTTTCGGCGGCTTCGACGATGGCCATCGCGCCAATCCTCGTTATGGGCTGGTTCAGCCAAAAACAACTCGTCCGCGGCCTGACCTTTGGCGCGGTGAAATAGGGAGAGCTAACATGGGACATATCCAACTCAATCAGGTCTCCAAGAGCTTCGGTGACGTCAACGTCATTCCGCCGCTCGACCTCACCATCGAAGACGGCAAGTTCGTGGTTTTCGTCGGCCCCTCGGGCTGCGGCAAGTCCACCCTCCTGCGCCTGATCGCCGGGCTTGAGGACGTCACCGATGGTCACGTGACCATCGACGGCCAGGATGCGACCGAAATCCCACCCGCCAAGCGCGGCCTGGCAATGGTGTTCCAAAGCTACGCGCTTTATCCGCATATGTCGGTGCACAAAAACATCGCCTTTCCCCTGCGTATGGCGGGGCTCGACAAGGCGGATCAGGACAAGCGCGTTGCGGACGCGGCGCAAGTGCTGAACCTCACCGATTACCTCGACCGGCGTCCCGGCCAGTTGTCTGGCGGGCAGCGCCAGAGGGTCGCGATCGGGCGTGCCATCGTGCGTGAGCCGGCGGCGTTCCTGTTCGACGAACCGCTGTCGAACCTCGATGCCGCACTTCGTGTCGGCATGAGGCTTGAGATTTCTGAACTGCACAAGCGCCTCAAGACAACCATGATCTATGTTACCCACGATCAGGTCGAGGCCATGACCATGGCCGACAAAATCGTGGTGCTGCAGGCCGGCGTCATCGAACAGGTTGGCAGTCCGCTGAAACTGTACCGTACCCCGCAGAATACGTTCGTTGCCGGGTTCATCGGTTCGCCGAAGATGAACCTGATCGACGGTCCGGAGGCGGAAAAGCACGACGCGGCGACGATTGGTGTGCGGCCCGAACATATTGAGATATCGGAGTCCGAGGGAGCCTGGAAGGGCACCGTGGGCGTATCCGAACACCTTGGATCCGATACCTTTTTCCATATTCAGTGCAACGCGTCGAAAGAGCCGCTGACCGTGCGGGCGACCGGTGAACTGGATCTGCAATACGGCGGCGAGGTCTATCTGACACCGCGGCCCGAACACCTCCACCGCTTTGACCAAGATGGACTGCGACTCGCGTGAACCGGCTGCAAGACAAAACCGCACTGATCACCGGCGCCGCCCGCGGTATCGGCCGATCCTTTGCCGAGGCCTATATCGACGAAGGCGCGCGGGTCGCGATTGCGGATATCGACATCGCGCGTGCCCGTGCCACCGTCGCTGAACTCGGCGACGCGGCGATCGCCGTTGAAATGGACGTGACCCGGCAGGACAGCATCGACGAAGCGGTGGCCACGACGATCGCCGCTTTCGGGCATATCGACATTCTTATCAACAACGCCGCTTTATTCACTGCCGCACCCATTGTCGAGATCTCTCGCGAGGACTATGCCCGGGTGTTCGACATCAACGTTTCGGGCACGATGTTCACCTTGCAGGCCGTCGCGCGGCACATGATTGAACGCGGCAAGGGCGGCAAGATCATCAATATGGCCAGCCAGGCCGGCCGCCGTGGCGAGGCGCTGGTCGCCGTCTATTGTGCGACGAAGGCCGCCGTCATCAGTCTCACTCAGTCCGCCGGGCTGAACCTGATCGAGCACGGCATCAATGTGAACGCGATTTCACCCGGCGTTGTCGATGGCGAACACTGGGACGGCGTCGACGCCTTTTTCGCCAAGTACGAGGGTAAGGCGCCTGGCCAGAAAAAACGGGAAGTCGGTAAAGCCGTACCCTTCGGGCGCATGGGCAAGGCCGAAGACCTGACCGGCATGGCGGTATTCCTGGCCAGTGAAGAGGCCGACTACATCGTCGCGCAGACTTACAATGTCGATGGCGGCAACTGGATGAGCTGATGGAAGGTCGCGCCAGCAATCCTGAACCGCTGAAACTATGCGATGCGGCTTTGCCGGCGCTTCCCGCGGGCGTCGCCCGGCCCAACTATGACCGTGCAGACCTCAAAGCCGGGATCGTCCATATTGGGATGGGTAATTTCCACCGGGCGCACCAGGCCTGGTATCTGCACCGGTTGATGCAGCTCGGGTTGGCGCAAGACTGGGCTATTGCTGGCGCCGGGGTGCGCCCCTTCGACGAAACGCAGCGCCGGAAATTGGCTTCTCAGGATTACCTGACCACGCTCATCGAGCTGGGCCCGTCGAATACCGCTGCCGAGGTCATTGGATCGGTAATCGATTTTGTTGCCGTCGAGGAGGATAATCGACAGCTGATTGAACGCATGGCGTCCGCGGACATCCGCGTTGTCAGCCTGACGGTGACCGAGGGCGGGTATTACATAGATCCGGCAAGCAACGGATTTGACTCCTCGCATCCGGACGTGATCCATGACGCCGCGAACCCGGAGCGGCCACGTACGGCCTTTGGGGCCATGATCGCAGCGCTCAGGCGACGACGCGACAATGGTGTCGGGCCCTTTACCTGCCTGTGCTGCGACAACTTGCAGGGCAATGGGACGATCCTGCGTCAAACGGTCGTTTCCCTCGCCCGGATGTCGGATTCCGATCTCGCTGATTGGGTTGATGCCAACTGCACCTTCCCGAATTCAATGGTCGACTGTATCGTCCCGGCGACGAGCGCCAAGGAAATCGCCCTGGCCCGGGAATTCGGAATCGATGATCAGGTGCCGGTCACACACGAACCTTTCCGTCAATGGGTGATCGAGGACCACTTCTGTGCCGGTCGCCCCGACTTGGACGAAGTCGGTGTCGAATTCGTCGACGACGTCGCCCCCTATGAACTGATGAAGCTGCGCATCCTCAACGGCGGACATACCGCCATCGCCTATGCCGGCGCGCTCCTCGGGCACCACTTCGTCCATGACGCCATGCGCGACTCCCTCATTCGCGCCTATCTCGACCGCCTGGAACGCCAGGAGATCATCCCCACCCTTGCCCCCATCTTCGGGGTCGATTTCCATGCCTATCTGGCCTCTGTCCTGGAGCGTTTCGCCAATCCGCGGATCGGCGATACGATCCCGCGTCTCTGTCTCGACGGTTCCAACCGTCAGCCGAAGTTTATCCTGCCGACGCTCACCGAACGCCTCAACGCCGGCCAACCGATCGACGGTTTGGCCCTCGAGATCGCCTTGTGGTGCCGTTACTGTATGGGCACGCGCGACGACGGCAGCGCCCTCACAATCGAGGACGAAAACGCCGATCGGCTCACCGAAAATGCACGCCGAGCGGAGACCGAACCGGGGGCCTTCCTGGCGATGACGGAGATCTTCGGATCACTCGGAAAGGACACGGTCTTCGCCGAAGCCTTCAGCCGCGCCCTCAAGGCGCTCGGCCGCGACGGCACCGTCGGCACCCTCGCCTCCTACGTCAACGGGGGATGGTCGTGATTATCTGTTGTGGGGAAGCGCTGATCGACATGCTGCCCCGTTCTCTCGATGGGGGTGAAGGGGCCTATCTGCCCGTCCCGGGCGGGGCCGTCTTCAACACGGCGATTGCCTTGGGTCGGTTGGGTGAGGAGGTCGGCTTTTTCTCCGGTGTGTCGACGGATATGTTCGGCCAGCAACTGATCGCCGGGCTCGAGGCATCGGGCGTGCGCACCGACTATTGCGTGCGCGGTTCGAGGCCGACGACGATGGCCTTCGTCAAGCTCGAGGACGGCGTCGCCAGGTACAGTTTCTTCGATGAAAACACCGCCGGCCGTATGCTTGGCAAAGAAGCCATCCCCGATCTGCCCGACAGCGTTCAGGCGCTGCATTTCGGCGCCATCAGTCTGATCGCGGAACCCTGCGGGTCCACATTCGAGGAATTCATGGGGCGCATGCATGATCGGGTGGTTATCTCCCTCGATCCAAACATCCGCCCCGATTTCGTCACCGACGAGGCGGCCTATCGCGAACGGCTGCGGCACATGATCGCCATGAGCGATATCATCAAGGTCTCGGAAGAGGACCTGGCTTGGATGGAGCCGGGCGCCCATTTCGAGCGGGTGGCCGAGAACTGGATCGCGGGCGGCGCCTCGGTGGTCACCCTGACCATGGGGCAGGGGGGTGCCCGTGCCATCACGCGCTCGGCCGACATCACGGTCCCCGCTGAACCGGTCGATGTCGTCGATACGGTCGGCGCCGGCGATTCGTTCAATGCCGGTTTGCTGGCGAGCTTTCGCGCATCCGCGGTTCTGTCGAAACCCTTGCTCGGGGATATCGAAACGGAGACGCTGCGGTCCGCCGTCGCCGCCGGATCGAAGGTCGCCGCTTTCACCGTCGGCCGGGCCGGCGCCGACCCGCCCTGGCGACGCGACCTCCAAATGCGTGAAATGGCCGAAAAAAAGGCGTAATATAGTTGGAATCAGAAGTTGATTTCAGCGGCAGTCCTGTCACCGGCCCGGAAACGGCGCCGTCGTGGTTAACGCCTGTTAACCATAACGGCGAGAAATCCATGGACTCCAAATCGGCCTGTCAGGTACTATCCGCGGCGTTCCACGGTGGGTTGAGAGGGGCGCGTGGAATCGAAATTACAACTATTGGTCATTGCGTCTGCAGGTTCGGAGATCTCTGATCTGACCGAGCCGCTGCAGTCATGCGGATACCAACTGGATTGCCGCATCGTGTCGTCGGCGACGGAGCTGTCGACGGCTCTCCGTCACGGCCGATGGGATGCCGTCGTCCACTTTTCGGTACCGGACCGGCCGCCGGTCTCGGCGATCAAGGCGCTGTCGGCCGTACGCCGACATTCGACCGACCTTGCCTTCGTCGTCATCGATCCCCATGCCGATACGCGGGGCGCCGTCGAACTGGTCAAGTCCGGCGCCAGCGACTGCCTCACCGATACGGATGGCGTCAGTCTCGTCGCGGCCGTTGCCGCGGCTGTCCGCCAACCCGGTCCAGCCGTAGGCAAATCCGAGGCCGATCATGAAATCCTGGCTTCGGCCAATGCGTTTCGGAATGCCGGCGAAGGCATCCTGGTGATCGATGCCAATCACCGCGTCAAGGCCTGCAATCCGGCGTTCGAGGCCTTGACGGGATATGCGGGCGCGGAACTGGCGGCCCGTCCGGCGGCGGACATCGACGGGGGCGGGGCCCGCGGCCTCGACGACGACCTGTGGCAGGCGCTGAGGGACGACTTGGCCTGGCAAGGGGAGATCGCCGTTCGCCGCAAGGACGGCAGCGTCTTCCCGGCCTGGGCGTCATTGACGCGGGCCCCGGACGGCAGCGGCCATCTCGGCGATTCCATCGGTGTCATCAGCGACATCACCGTGCGCAAGGAAAACGAACAGGAAATCCGCCGCCAGGCCAGCCTCGACAGCCTGACCGGCCTGCCCAACCGTACCCTCTTCCAGGACCGCTTTTCCCTTGCTCTGGCCCGCGCACGGCGTAGCGAGAACCGCATTGCCGTGCTGTTCATCGACCTCGACTTCTTCAAGGAGGTGAACGACACCTTCGGCCACGCCGTCGGCGACCGGCTCTTGGTCGAGGCGGCCGAGCGCATGCGCGAATGCGTCCGCGCCACCGACACCATCGCACGCATCGGCGGCGACGAGTTCGCGGTGGTTCTGTCGGACCTGGATTTCGCCTACCGGGCGGAAAAGGTCGCCGCCAAAATCCTGCGCACGCTCGAGATGCCCTTTGAGATGGGCGAGGCGGTCGCCAATGTTTCGGCCAGTATCGGCATCGGCGTCTATCCCGACCACGGTGATGACATGGAGACCCTGACCGCCTGTGCCGACGCCGCCATGTACGAGGTCAAACGGAACGGACGCCAGGGGTTTCGGGCCTATGCGGACGGTGCCGACGTCCCGGCGTCACGGACCGAACTTCCGCTGGCGGATACGGAGCCCGCCGACGAGCCGCCGCTTCGATGGTTTCTCGACCGTATGCCGAGCGCCGAGTTTCCAGGCGTCGCCGTCGCCGTCGCGGCGTTGACCTTGACCGCCTGGCTGCTGGCATCCACCCTCCTGGCGCCCGGTCCGACGCTGGGTCCGGCACCCCAGGATCTGATCGCCGAAGAATCCCCGGACGCGCTGAACGGTTTCTCAACCGCCTCCGGCAAGGACGACTCGACCGCGTCCGGCAAGGACGACGGCTCGGTACCGGATGACGCGACCGCCCCCGAAAAGACCGCCGAGTAAGAGCCGACCGGCAACAGTGGCCACCCGATCGCGGGGCGGGGGATCGTACCGTGCACGGAACCGATTTCGCGGCCGCGCCCGTGGCGCGAACCAGGACAGGTGGTTCCGGAGGCGAAAACACCACCCGTTTCCAATTCCGCCCCGAACCCGGCTTGTTGCTGAAACGATCGCAAAACCGGCCCTGCACGGCGTGCGTCGCCGGCGACCGGCCCGAAGACCTTGGATTGTTCGCGCGTCCAAGACCGGTTTCGCCGCCGCCGCCCGGTTCCAATGGAGGCCGCTGATTGGGCCCGGAAAGACCAGCCGCCTCGCCGGCCGGAGAGCGCTGTAGGCCAATAGTGGCAAAAGATGTTGCGGGTTCGAATCGAATTATCCTGAGCGCCGCGATGATGGCATGCAGCAGGCTGGGGGGGATGACTAGAAAGGCGTCGCCCTTGGATTCGATCCGCCTGAGTAACGCCTTAGATGCCCTCCTGAGGACGACCGTAACCGGAATGACGAAAGGCGTCGAAGGGCGACGTCCGGTCCGCGTGTGCGGGGACCGGATTGCCCCGCCTTTCGTTCGAAAAAAGTTAGGGGCTGTCCTAGCTAAGGACGTTTTTGTCTCGAATTCACCCATGTCTTTAATTGGTTAAGCAGTTCCCGGTGATCACCTCCATTGAACCGCCATTCGCACTCCTTTAGGAACA